>Ga0114129_10000107_pt1 | contig 82144 bp, 68 predicted proteins | sample RhiMetdeltSRZDD1_FD_80071 | JGI IMG/M metagenome (GOLD analysis project Ga0114129, IMG submission 80071) | Populus rhizosphere microbial communities from Tennessee, USA - Rhizosphere MetaG P. deltoides SRZDD1 (version 2) (version 2) | ecosystem: Host-associated > Plants > Roots > Rhizosphere >... | reverse complement strand
GGGATCCTGAAGAGAGCCACCGGTCCTGCCGGGTAACCTTGTCTGGCTCGGGGTGCTAGCTCAATCGGCAGAGCTGCGGACTTTTAATCCGTAGGTTCAGGGTTCGAGTCCCTGGCGCCCCACACCTGCCTCGCCGCGCGAACCGCTTCGTTGGTTGGTCCCGCCGGGGGACGTTTCCGTCAGATGGATGCGATCGTGACGAGGTCTTCAAGGCCCAGCAGGTCTTCGCCGTTGCGGGTGTAGATCGTGGCGTCGTGCGCGTGGGCGGTCGCGGCGATCAGTAGGTCCATGACCCGAGCGCGGGGTTGCCGCCCAGCCGCAACGACGCGGGCGGCCAGTCGTGCGTAGCTGTCGGCGACGGCCTCGTCGACGGGCAGCGGGTCGAAGCGTCGTTCTATGGAACTCAATCGGGACAACCGCGTAGCGCGAGTTTGGTCGTTCTTGGCGACGAGGACCCCGAACTTCAACTCGGCGATGCTGACGATGCTGATGGCCAGCTCACCGGGGATCGGGACGACATCGTCGGCAACAAGGACACTGGTATCGAGGATGCCTCGGCTCACGGCTGCGGCCACGGATCGTCGATGCCATGGTCGAGTAGGTCGCGGTCGCGTGCCCATTCCTCGTCGGCCGGCAGGGCGAAGATGTCGGCGACATCGTCCCAGCGTCGCCAGGCCCGGGCGCCGATGGGGCCGAGCATCGCCGCGGGGCGGCCGGCCACCGTGATGATCACTCGTTCGCCGGCTTGGGCACGGCGAACCAGCTCGCTGGCGTTCTGCCGCAGCTCTCGAAGTCCTACCTCGCCGGCCATGGAGCGACTGTAGCACAAGTGCTACAGTCGCGACCGCGAGGCGCTTCGCCCGGTGACGCGCACGCAGGCTGTCACCCCGCTTCGCTCGGCCTTCGTAGCTGCAACGCGGCTCGCCGTCTGGGCCGCACCCGACGTGGTGCCCAACGCAGCGATGAACCGCTGCCGGTGGCTGCGCGGCGACCCGCGCGATGGTCCGCTGGTCAGGTGAACTTGTCGGCCGGCATGTCGAGCTGGTCGCGTAGCCAGGCGGTGTCGGCGCCACGCTGGCCGTCCAGGGCGAGGAGGTCGGCGTCGTATTCGAGTTGGCGCAGCAGTCCCTCCAGCAGCGGCCAGTGATCCGATGATGCCGCCTGGCGCGGGGTACGGCCGCGCAGCGCGGGTACCGGTTCGTCGAGCCACTGGCCTTCCCAGCCGTCTTCAGGTGGGGCGAGGCCGCCGCCGAGGGGTAGATGGCCGGCTGGCCAGGGCAGGTCCTGGGTCGGGTCGACCGTGGTCTGGTCGATGACGGTCGGCCTTGCGCCCAGCTCGTCCAGCAATTCGAGCAGCCGGTCGAGCCGGTGCTGGGAGTTGACTTCGACGGTGAGTTGGTCGCCGTGGAGCCGGAGCTGGCCGCGGACCCACCGCTGGGGCCGGTCGGGGTCGGTGATGTCGGCGTTGTGGTGGCCCTGGGCGCGTAGTTGGGCCCGGACTTCGGCTAGCATCGCCGCGGCCTGGGCGGCGGGGATCTGCTGGCCGTACCAGCTGAGCCGGGCTGGGTCGTCGGGGTCGGCCTCGAAGTCAGGGTCGTCAGCGAGCTGGGCGGTGAGGTCGTCCGGGTCGTGGACCCGTACCCGGGCTTTGATCATGCGCAGGGGGTCGCCGTCGGTGTTGGTCGGCGCCGGCGTCGCTGCGCGGGCGGCGTGCAGCTCGGCGACCAGCCGCGGTAGCAGCGACCCGGCCACCCGGCTCAGCAGCACGACGGCCGGGGCCGAGGCTGGTTCGGTCAGGTAGGCGTGCACGTTGTGCGGCGGCGCGGACCCGAACGGGGCGGGGCGGCGGGCCAGGACCATGGCGTTTCTCGACGGGCGGCCGCCGCCGAGGTGGCTGATGAGCATGTCGGTGGCGGCCCGGATGGTCTCGCACAGCGCGTCGGCCTCCGCCGGGGTGGCCCGGATCAGGGTGCCGGTGGCCCGCCACGCCCCGTCCAGCGGCACCAATGCGCCGAGCAGCACGGACCAGCGGGGCAGGTGCTGGACCTGTTCCGGGGCGAACGCCACGTACAGCTCGTGGCCGGTGACCAACTCCACGCACCACAGCCCGGGCCCCGGGGTAGGGTCGGCCACCTGCCACAGCCCGTACCGGACATGCTCGCGCCACACCCGGGCTGCGGCAGCGATCTCCGGCGGGGTGGCCCGGTCTTCGGCCAGCGCGGTCAGCACGTTGTCCTCGTCGCTGTCGGAGTTCTGGTCGGCTCCGGCGGCGATCCACGCGTGTTCGATGGCCAGCCGCCGCAGCGGCTCCAGGTCGGGCGGCTCCCACGCGTCCGTCTCGACGCCGTCCAGCCACTCGGCCACATGTTCCGCGACCGGCCCGTCGTACCGCGATCCGGGCAGGAACTCCGCAACGGCGGTCCGCAGCGCGTAGAGCCCGGACCGGTCGCCGAACCGCTCGACCGCGGCGGCCTCCCGGGCCTGGCAGCACTCGGCCCAGGCCGTCCCGCCCCCGCACGGGCACCCACCTGCCGGCGCGTCACCGCCCAGCCGCCGCTCCGCGACCTGCAGGACCGCCGCGTGCACCTCTGCGGCCACCGCGCCGTACGCCGGGTCTGCCACGTGCGCCGCCAGCAGATCCAACACGTCCGCCACCCGGCCCAGCATCCGCAGGTGCGCCACCAGCTCCAGCCGCTGCTCGGGATCGGGCATCTGCTCCATCGCCTGGTCCATCAGCCGGCGCGCCCGAACGTGGTCACCGGCCAGGTGCGCCGCGTGAGCACCGAACGTCAGCTTCGTCAACGACGGCGCACCGGGTTCGATGGCGTCCAACGTCTCGGCAATCTTCACCACATCGCCCGCCGAGCCACGGCGCTCGGCCAGCAACGCCGCCAGGCCGGGCATCACCGGCCCTGGCGCGTACCCCTCCTGGATCACCGCGGCGACCGTGTCCACCGGAGTACCCGGATCCCGCAGTAGCCCGATACGCCGCTCCGCCTCGACGACCGCCTCCTCTCGCAGCCGCCGGCGCACCGCCGCGGCCTGCCGGCCAGCGGCGGTAGCCTGCCGCTTTGCTCGATCCTGCCGGCGACGACGATTGCTCTTCACCATGCGGCGCTCCAGCCGACGAGACACGAGGGGTACCGGCGCCACCCTACTGCCGGCGCCGCCCCGCCCGCCGGCAACGGCGCGTCCGTTCCATCCATCGCCGGATACAGCCAATCAAAGCGGGTCGTGGCGGCGCAGCGCGAAGCCGAGGCTCCGGAGGGCGATACGGAACTCGGCCTCGGCTTCCAGCGGTACGGCGATGTGGCGCTCCCCGACCGGGCGGCATAGGCCGCGCAGTCTGCGGTCCCTGGCGATGAGGGTGGCCAGCGCGGGTTCGGCGCACTGGACCAGGGGGACGACACCGGCGTCGCGGAGCCGCCCGGCGCGCTGCACCGCAGCCCGCCGGCTCCGCACAGCTGAAGCACCGCCAGCAGGTTGGCCTGCGCCTCCTGCTGGGTCAGCCGTACCGTCGTCCCGTCCCGCTCGACGTCCTCGGTCATCGCGAGCCGACCCGCTCGGTGAGCCCGGCCCGGTCGAGGCGTTCGATCAGGCTGGGCTTGCGCTGATGACGCCTGCGCAGCTCGCCCAGGCGTCGGCGGAAGGCGTCCGCGCCGCCATCGCGGTCGCCCACCGCCTGAAGGTCCTGTAGCAGTACGACCGCGGCGTCGTACTCCCGCGGCCGTTTCGTGTCGATGAGCGTGTCCACCTGCTGCCACGCCTGCTCGTGCCGGGATGACAGGTCCTACAGGTGCTTCTCCCGGGCCGCGGTGGCGGCCCGCTCCCGCCGAGCCTGGTCGGCGGCCCGTCGTCGCTCGGCTTCCCGCCGACGACCGGTCCGCCGGGTCTCGGCCGCATCGAGCAACTGTGCCACGGTCCGGCGGTCACCACCGTTCACCGCGACCGGCTGGCTACCGAAGCGGCGCAGCAGCTCGGTGCGCAGGTGCGCGTCGTCGCCGCTCAGCAGCCGCATCAGGATCGCGTCCTTGTCCGTCGCCGGCATCGCCCGCACCCATCGCGACAGCTCGGCCGCCGGCGGCTGCTTCGCTGCCAGCGGGGCGCTCGCGCTGGCCGCCACCGCAAGCAGATCCTCGTCAACACGCAGGAAGTCGGCCAGGCAACGCTGGGCGGCGTTCAACGCGCCAAGGCCCGGCGGTACCGGTGGCTCGGGCACCTCGTCGGCGAGTTCCCCGGCTCGGACGCAGGCAAGCCAGGCGAGGTAGAGCCCGCGCAGGTCGCCTTCGGCAAGCTCGGCGCGGACCGGGACGATCGTGGCCAGCAAACCCTCGGGCTCGATCCAGTCCTCGCCGTCCTCGTCCTGGCTGGACAGGTCGAGCACCACGTGCTCACCGCCGGTCCATGCCCGCGCCGAGTCGCCCGCGCAGTACTCGCCGGCCACGGCGGGATCGAGCAGGCGCGTCGGCAACCGGAACATCACCTGATGCGTACCCCAGTTCGCCAGGTACAGGAACGCATCGAAGTACGCCTCGACCATCCGGCACGGGTCGCCGCGGAAGTTGCCCCAGTGGTACTCGTTGACGAAGCTCGACGGGGTGATCCGCGCCCGCGTCGACAGCGCCCGCAACTCGGCCATCTGCGCCCGATCCAGTGGACGGTCGACGGCCATGAACTCGTAGTACTGGTACTCGCTCACCGCGCCCGCATCCAGTGCCGGTACGCCGCGATCCACTCGGCACCCTCCGGTGCCGGAGCCGGCAGCGGCAGATCCAGGATGCCGATCGCCTGCCGCGCACCGTCGCGCCGGCAGATGGCTACGATCTGGCCGCCAGCGGTCAGGTCCACCCGCTGCACCGTGACGGCCACCCCGAGCACCTCGGTCCGGAACGGCACCGCAAGATGCTCCTCGATCATCGTGAACAAGCCGGTGAGCTGCTCGTCGTCGCCGTACGCATCGACCGTGGCCTCCGCGACCAGCAGGTCGAGATCGGCCTCGCCCAACACGTCCACCGCGGCAGGCTACCCGCTCACCAGTCCGCCGCCCGGCATTGGTTCTCGGCGATTCGCATGGGTTGCTCCGTGGTGCTCGGATGTCGAGCAACACGGCGCCTCCCTTCCCAGCGCCCAGCGTCAGGCCGGAGCTCCATCCTGATGTCCGGCTTGCCGCGGGACGGCGAGCTTCGCCGCACTGAACGCTCAGTCTTCCCGCGCGTTTCGCGCGGCGAAGCGTCCGGCCCACCGCGGCCGACCACCGCTCCGGCACCATGGTTGACCGGTGATCACCCTGCCGGATACCGTCCGCGCGTGTTCCGACGGCGAAAGACCTGGCGTGCCACCGCGGATCCGGAGCTCATCCGCACCCTCGTCGAGGGGTACGAGGCGTTCGACGCGGAGGACTGGCCGCGAGCGGGCGACCTGCTGGCCGCCGTGGCGCCCCGGATGGACGGCCGGGACGCCAAGGCCGGCTGGTTCGACGCCGCGCTGGCCTACAAGTTCGCCCGGAACTGGCCCCGCGCCTACGAGGTCGGCAAGCAGGCGGTGACCCACGTGCGCCGCGGTACGGAGGAGCCGGCGTACTGGAATCTCGGCATCGCGGCGACCATGCTGCGCGACTGGGACACGGCCCGGGACGCCTGGATCGGGTACGGTCTGGCGCCGTTTCCCGGTACCGGGCAGATCGACGCGGACCTCGGCCCCGCCTGCATCCGGCTGGACATCGGCGAAGTGGTCTGGGCCATCCGGATCTGTCCAACCCGGGCCCGGCTGATCAGCGTGCCGTTCGACCCCACCCGCCGGTTCGGCGAGACAGTCCTGCACGACGGCGTCCCCAAGGGCCAGCGGATCCTGGAGTCCGGCACCTTTCCGGTGTTCGAGGAGATGGCCGTGTTCGAGCCGTCGGACGTCGGCACGCTCTCGGTGCTGGTGACCGGCGAGACGCCCGGCGACATCCGGGCGCTGCAGCAGGCGTTCGCCAGCCGGCGGCTGGGCGTCGAGATCCTGCGTAGCCGGGTCGACCTGTGTGCATGCTGCAGCCGGGCCGGCATCCGGCAGGAGGTCAAGGAGTTCGCCGGCGAGCAGATGCTGTACCTGGGAGCGCCCGAGGACGTGGCCCGCCACCTGCTGCACTCGTGGGCCGAGCAACGCCCGGAGGCCCGGTCCTGGGCCAATCTGCACCTGGCCCGGACGGCCGAGGGCTGAGCGAGCGCTGGCTGCCGTCGCGGGACGTGATGCAAGAGCTCGCGACGTGATGCAAGAGCTCGCCTGGGCCTGGATTCCTCAGATGGCCATCAGGCCCGCTCGTCGAGAACCTCCCGGAGCTTGACGGCGAACGCATCCGGGTCGCCCGTCATGCCGAACTCGCCGCCGAGGAAACCACCGTGGTGGCTCGGGAAGGTGACGGCCGGCGTGCCGAGCCGCTCCGCGACGGCCACCCCGGCACGGTGGGCCAGCTCACCCTCGGACTCGGCGCCGACGCCCACCACGATGCGCGTCGACGCCGTGCGCAGTGCGTCGAAGTCGTGCTCGTAGTGGGTACACGTCCTGAGGTTCTGGCCGAGCATCACGTCGTCCCGGGAGCCGTCGTCCTCGGTCGGTAGCCCGAAGGCGGCCGGATCCGCCGGCTGGTCGGCGAAGCCGGCCGGGATCGGACCCCGCATGGTGAGCAGCGTGAGGAACTTGGCCATCGCCGGGCCGAGACCGCTGCGCTGGTACGTCCCGCGGATACCCATCACCGCCGCCAGCGCCTCCTCGCGGTCCGGCAGAACCTGCGCGGCCGGCGGCTCGTGCGCCACGAGCGTCCGCACCTGGTCCGGATGCCGGGCCACCAGCGCGAGAGCGTTGACGGCGCCACCGCTGCTAGCGAAGATGTCCACCGGCCCGCCGCCGACCGCCGAGATCAGCCGATGCAGGTCGTCCGCGTGCTGCTCCGGCGTGGACTCCGCGGCGCCGTCGGTACGCGTACTCCGGCTGATGCCGCGCGGGTCGTAGGTCACCACGGTCCGGTCCCGGAAGTGCCGGGCCAGGGTACCGAAGCCGCTGGCGTCCATCGGCGACCCGATCATCAGCAGGATCGCTGCATCGCTCGCCTCGCCCTGCCGTACGTCGTAGTGCAGGACGGCACCGGGCACGTCGAGGGTGTACGTCTTCGGTTCAGTCATGGCCAGCAGCCCTCCCTCTCGTTGTCCTGTCAGGTAGACCGGAGGGCGCGGCCGAACTCATCGGTGCCGAGCCTCATCCGTCGAGGAAGCCGAGCACCCGCCGGCGCAGGAGGGCGGCCGCGTCCGGGTCGTACGACGGGAGCGAGCTGTCGGCGAAGAGGTGCCGGTCGCCGGGGTAGACGAACAGCTCCCCGTCCTTGGCCTCCGCGACGAGCGCGCGGGCGGCGTCGAGGTCGCCCTCGCCGGCGAAGAACGGGTCCGCATCCATGCCGTGTACCTGTACCGGTACGCCCTCGGGCCAGCCGGTGCCGAACTCCGAGACCGGTAGGCAGGACTCGAAGAACAGGGCTCCACGCGCCCCCGGCCGGGTCTGTGCCAGCTTCTGGGCCGGCATCACCCCGAGCGAGAAGCCGGCGTACACCAGTTCCTCGGTCAGCCCGTCGGCTGCCCGGACGCCCCGCTCGAGCACCTGGTCGAAACCGATCCCCGCGGCGTGGGCCACCCCCTCGTCCACGGTGTCGAAGGTGCGCCCGTCGAACAGGTCCGGCGTATGCACGGTGTGCCCGGCCTGGCGGAGCTCGTCGGCGAACGCGACGACGCCGGACGTCAATCCCTGTGCGTGGTGGAAGAGCAGGATCTCAGCCATCCCGTACCCCGTCTCTCGAACGTGAGAACGAACGATCCAGAAGTCTAGAATGATCGGGCGTGGCGGATCAATAGCGGCGGCGGGTGAACGTGGCCGACTCCGGTCGTGCACGCTGGTGCGAGCGGGGCCGGGGGACCGGGTGTGAGCGCCTCGTTATTCAGTCGTACCAGCACGATCCTCGTGGTTGACTCCGGGTGAGGAGCGCCGAGCGACCAAGGGGGCTGAGATGCGAGCCACGGTCATCTCCATCGAAGACCGGCTTTCGATCTGCTCGAGGGGCATGACGTTTGGCGCGCACACTCAACCTGGGGATCCTGGCACACGTCGACGCGGGTAAGACGACGCTGACCGAACGGCTGCTGTACGCGGCCGGCGTCATCGACGAGATCGGCAGTGTCGATGCCGGCACCACGCGGACCGACTCGCTGGAGCTGGAACGCCAACGCGGGATCACCATCAGATCCGCGGTGGTGTCGTTCGTCGTCGACGGCGTGACCGTGAACCTGATCGACACGCCCGGCCATCCGGACTTCATCGCCGAGGTGGAGCGGGCGTTGCGCATCCTCGACGGTGCGGTCCTGGTGATCTCGGCGGTGGAAGGGGTGCAGCCACAGACGCGCGTCCTGATGCGGGCGTTGCAGCGGCTGCGCGTACCCACTCTGCTGTTCGTCAACAAGATCGACCGGCCCGGCGCCGGCTACGGACGCGTGCTGGACGCCATCTCGGCGCGGCTGACGGCCGCGGTCGTGCCGATGGGGACCGTCGACGCGCTCGGCACCCGGGCCGCCCGCGTCACACCCTGGGGTACCGGCGACCCGGCGTTCCGGGCCCGGCTCACCGAGGTGCTCGCCGGCCAGGACGACTCGCTGCTGGCCGCGTACGTCGAGGACGAGGCGGCGGTCACCTACCGGCGGCTGCGCGCCGAGCTCGCCGCGCAGTCCAGGCGGGCGGTCGTACACCCCGTGTTCTTCGGCTCCGCCGCCACCGGCGCGGGCCTGGAGCCGCTGATGGCCGGCCTGGTCGAACTCCTGCCCGCGACCGACGGCGACCCCGACGCTCCGGCGGCCGGCAGCATCTTCAAGATCGAACGAGGGCCGGCGGGCGAGAAGGTGGCGTACGTCCGGATGTTCTCCGGCACGGTACGCACCCGCGACCGGTTCGAGCAGGCCGGCGCCAAGGTCACCGCGATCAGCGTCTTCGACGGCGACGGATGGACCCGGCGGGGGCAGGTGCGCGCCGGCGAGATCGGCAAGCTGTGGGGGCTCGCGGGCGTCCAGGTCGGTGATGCGGTCGGCCGGGCGGCTCCGGACGGGCCTGGCGCCGCACAGTTCGCCCCGCCGACGATGGAGACGGTCGTCGTCCCGTGCCGCCCCGGCGACCGGGGACGGCTCCGGATCGCGCTCGCGCAGCTCGCCGAGCAGGACCCGCTCATCAACGTACGACAGGACGAGGTGAGCCAGGAGAGCTCGGTATCGCTCTACGGCGAGGTCCAGAAGGAGGTGATCCAGGCGACGCTCGCCAGCGGGTACGGCATCGAGGTGACGTTCCACGAGACGACGACGATCTGCGTCGAGCGGCCGATCCGCGCCGGCGAGGCGATCGAACTCCTCAATACGGAGTCGAACCCGTTCCGCGCCACGATCGGGCTGCACGTGGATCCCGCACCGCCCGGCTCCGGGGTGACCTTCCGGCTCGACGTCGACGGCCGGACCGTGCCGTTGTACGTGTACAAGAACGTCCACACCTTCGGCGACGCCATGGCGCAGTACGTCGACGACTCGTTGCGGGAGGGCCGGTACGGCTGGCAGGTCACCGACTGCGTCGTGACGATGGTCCGGTGCGGCTACAGCTCCGCCGACGGCCCGCCGTCCACCCGCGGACCGCTCAGCACCGCCGCCGACTTCCGCAAGCTCACCCCGATGGTGCTCCGGCAGGCGTTGGACCGGGCCGGGACGGTCGTCTGCGAGCCGGTCGTCCGGGTCGGCCTCGAGGTCCCGGCCGGAACGGTCGGGGCGGTACTGGCCACGCTGGCCCGCCTCGGCTTCGCCGCGCAGCCGCGACCGCGGGGTGACATGTCCATAGTGGACACGGTGTTGCCCGCGGCCCGCGTACCCGCGCTGCAACGCCGGTTGCCCGGCCTGACCGGTGGTGAAGGCGTGCTCGAGTCCCGCTTCGCCGGGTACCAACCGGTCCGCGGCGAACCACCGACCCGCAGGAGCGCGTGGTAACTTGCGCCGGTGTTCCGCTAACCCGCTGTCGACGTGTACGAAGGGCTCGGGTTCCGGGAGGCCTTCCGCACGCCGGCCCCGCCTGACACCGCAGCCTCACCCGGCTGCTCCTCGGGTGAGCCGGGCCCAGCTGGGGTCATCACCCCAGATCGAGAAGGCATCCAGGTACGGGTGCAGGAGTGCGGTGAGCTCCGGGTCACCGCGGTCGTTGAGCTCATCCGACGCGATCTTGCGGACCGCGCCGGCGAGAACGTCGGCGACCTGGACCCGGGGATCCTCGCGGGAGTCGACGAGCCGCAGACCGGCCAGCCGCCCGTCGGGCGTCCCGGTCAGATCGATGAGCTGCGCGATGCGCTCGGTCGAGAGCATGTTCTGCCGGTCGTGGGCGATGCAGACCGATCCACCCCAGTGGACGACGGCCCGGACGATGGCCGGGATCAGCGGATCCAGCACCGGCAACGGTCCCGGGTGGTCGAGCAGGTCGGCCCGGACCGCCTCGGCGCGCGACCGGGCCTGCCACAGCAGCTCCAGGATCTCGTCGACCCGGTCGCCGCCGCCCGCCCCACGCAGGCCATCGAGCGCACGCGTGAAGGTACCGACGGAGTCCAGCCCGTTCCTGACCCGCAGCAGGTCGTTGGCGGCCGCCAGGAACGACTGCCACTCCTCGGTACCGAAGGCGCGCCGGCCCTGGCGGTACAGCGTGGCGGCGGCGGTGGGCGGGCCGGCGCCGAGAACGTCGACGACCGTACCGACGACGAAGTACGCCTTGTTGACGAGGAACACGTGCGCGGTGTCCCGGTCGACCGGTCCCGCCGGTCCGAGCATCCAGACCAGCACCGCGCGGTGCTTCTCCCGCAGCAGGTGGCCGGCCTTGTACTCGGTCGCCGGCGAACGGATCCGGTCGCGCAGCTCCTGCATGCAGTCCGCGGCCGCGCCGCCGTCCAGCCGTACGCTGGCGTGCGCGAAGACGTCGGTGGACGTGCCGATGAGCTTGTCGCCCTCGTACCCGGACTCGTCGCAGGCGATCTCCAACGAACCGTGCCTGCCGGGTACCGGTACCACCTGCCCATGATGCGGACATTCCGGGCCGGCGTTCAAGCAGGTTTCCACCCGGCCCACGATAGGGTTGCCGGACGGACGGCTCAGACATCGTGGCCAGACTGCGCGCGGCCGGTTGCGTCTTCGCCGAGGACGAGGCCCGCCTGCTGGTATCGGCCGCGCGTACGCCGGCGGATCTGACCGCCATGGTGGACCGCCGCGCCGCCGGTCTCCCGCTCGAACACGTGCTCGGCTGGGCCGAGTTCTGCGGCCTGAAGGTCGCCGTGGACCCCGGCGTGTTCGTGCCGCGCCGGCGCACCGAGTTCCTGGTCCGCCAGGCCGCCCAGCTCGCGCCGCCGGAGCCGGTCGTCGTGGACCTCTGCTGCGGATCGGGCGCGGTGGGCGCGGCCCTGACCGCGATGCTGGACCCGGCCGAGCTGCATGCCGTCGACATCGACCCCGAGGCGGTCCGGTGCGCGCGGCGCAACCTCAGGGGTCACGTCCACGAGGGCGACCTCTTCGCGCCGCTGCCCGCCACCCTGCGCGGTCGGGTGGACGTCCTGGTCGCCAACGTGCCCTACGTTCCGACCGGGGATCTGGGGCTGCTGCCGCCGGAGGCACGCGTACACGAACCGCGGGTGGCCCTCGACGGCGGCGCGGACGGGCTGGACGTCCTGCGCCGGGTCGCGGCCGGAGCGCCGCGGTGGTTGGCGCCCCGCGGCCACCTGCTGGTGGAGACCAGCGAAGGCCAGGTTCCGGCGGCCGTCGCGGCACTCATCCACAATGGACTGAGCGCCCGGGTACGCCGTTCCGCGGCGCTCCACGCGACCGTGGTGGTCGGGACGGCGCCGTCAGGGTGACGGCGGCTGCCAGCCGGGCGGCCACGGGTCGTAGTCGACCTCGAGCGGTTCCTGTGCGGGCCGCTCCGCCTCCGGTACGTGCTGCAGGTTGACCCGGATCCGGTACCACACCGAGCTTCGTCCCCGCATCCCGTCGACCAGGACGTCGGCGGGTTCCAGGTGCGGCACGACCGACGCGTGCCGCGCCTTCCACCGGTCCAGCCCTTCGAGCGCCTCGTCCTTCGTCTTCGCGCGGGCGATCTCGACGAGCGGCATCGTCTGCTGCCGGCGGCCGGTCCCCTTGGGCGGCTTCTCGGCCGGGCCGAGCCGCTGGGCGAGGTCGAGCAACGGCTCCAGCGAACCGTACGACTCCTCGATCCCGTCCCACGGGTCGCCGACCGTGGCGTAGCGCTCCAGCACGACCGGCAGCGTGTACTCCTCCGGGCGGCAGCCCGGGACCTCATCCCAGGACAGCGTCGTCGAGACCCGGGCGTCGGGCGTCGGGCGCACCGAGAACGCGGAGGCGACGGTACGGTCCTTGGCGTTCTGGTTGAAGTCCACGAACACGCCCTGCCGCTCCTCCTTCCACCACCTGCTCGTGGCGAGGTCCGGGGCCCGGTTCTCCACCTCGCGCGCGACGGTCTCGGCGGCCACCCGGACGTCCCGGTACAGCCACTGCGGCGAGATGCGGGTGTAGATGTGGAACCCCCGGGAACCGGAGGTCTTCGGCCACGCGGCCAGGCCGTGGTCCTCGAGCACCTCCTTGGCGACCAGCGCGACGTCGACGATCTGCTTCCAGTCGACCCCCGGCACCGGATCGAGATCGATACGTAGCTCGTCCGGCCGGTCGAGGTCCTCGGCCCGGACCGGGTGGGGGTTGAGATCGATGCAGCCGAGGTTCACCACCCAGGCCAGCGCGGCCGCGTCGCGGACCACCACCTCCTCGGCCGAGCGGCCCGAGGCGTAGTGCAGCTCCGCGACCTCGATCCAGTCGGGCCGGTTGGTCGGCGCCCGCTTCTGGAAGAAGGCCTCCTCGTCGATGCCCTTGACGAACCGTTTGAGGATCATCGGCCGACCCTCGACGCCGCGCAGGGCGCCATCGGAGACGGCCAGGTAGTAGCGCACGAGATCCAGCTTGGTGTAGCCGCCGGCGGGAAAGATCAGCTTGTCCGGGTTAGTGATCGTCACCTCACGGCCGGCGACCTCCAGAATCTGCGACTTCGCCACCGCCCCACCATAGATCGTCGCCCGGGGCGGTGCGGACGAAGCCGATGCCGGCCCGCGACCCGGCCGTGTCCGGCGCCTGCCAGCGTGGGTTCGGGTCGACCGACGAGTGCGTCCGGCTGGTCCTCGGCCGGCTCCGGCTGTGCCGTCGGGGAATTCCGCTGCCCACCGGGCACCGGTCGCTGGCACAGCGAACGGCACGGTCCGTGGCGCGGTCACGATCGTGCGCACCTCCCGGAGGGTTCAGCCGAGCTTGCGGCGGATCTGGTCGGCGTCCGGGTGGCCGAGGTCGGTGAAGACGGTCAGCGCGGACCGCCACGCCTCCCGGGCGGCGTCGCGGTCTCCGGCGGCGTCCAGCGTGTCGCCGAGGTGGGCCAGCGTCTCCGCGCCGTAGTACCGGTCGCCGATCGCCTGGAACAGCGCGACCGACCGCCGGTAGCAGGCAGCCGCTTCTCGGTACGCACCGAGATGGTGGTGCGCGCTGGCCAACGTGTCCCAGGTGGCCGCCTCGTTGCGGCGGTCGCCGGCGTCGGCGAGCAGGGTGATCGCCTCCCGGCAGTCGGCGATCGCCCCGGCGTAGTCCCCGGACTGGATGCGCAGCCAGGCGAGCGCGTTACGGGCCTGTGCCTCTCCGCCGCGGTGGCCGGCGAGGCGGTAGAGGTCGAGGGCACGCTCGACGAACCGCAGCGCCTCACCACGGTTGCCACGCAGCTCGTTCACCCACCCGAGGTCGAAGAGCGAACGGGCCTCGTTCACCCGGTCACCGAGCCCGCCGTACAGCTCCAGGGCGCGCCGCACGTGGACCTCGGCGTCGTCGTTGCGGCCCAGCCGGGCGTACGCGCGGCCGAGTACCCGGTGCGCATGACCCTGCCCGGACCGGTCACCGAGGCGCTCCGCGGCCGCCACCGCCGCCCGCTGCGTCGACACCCAGTCCTGCCAGTGACCGCGCCGGTCGAGAAAGTCCGCCATGACCCAGGCGAGCTGCCAGGTATGGGTCTCGAACCCGTGCTCGGCCGCCTGGCGGACGGCGGCCAGCAGGGTCACGTGCTCGGCCGCGAACCAGGCCATCGCGGCGTCCGTGTCCGGCAGTTCCTCGATCACGGCACCGGCGAGCGGTGACGCCAGCGCGATCGGATCGCGCTGCGGATCCAGCAGCCGGGCGCCGGCCCGGCCGGTGTGCAGGTAGTGGTCGAGCAGCCGGTGCCGGGCGGCACGCCGGTCGATCTCGGAGTCGTGCGCGTCGGTCAGCTCGGTGGCGTACGCCCGCAGCAGATCGTGGACCGTGTACCGGCCGGGCGCCGGCTCGGTGAGCAGGTTCGCCCGGGTCAGCTCGGCCAGCAGCGGCCTGGTCAGGGTCAGCGACGACCCGGCCAGGCTCGCCGCGGCCGGCACCGCCAGCTCCGGACCGGGGTGCAGGCCGCACAGCCGGAACAGGCGCGCCGCGGCCGGGCTGAGCGCGTGGTACGACGAGGAGAACACGCCCCGCACGTCGGTGGCCGAGTCGTCGCTGGCGAACGCGTCCAGCCCGGCCCGGGCCACCCGCAACTCGTCGGCGAGCGCCCGTAGCGGGAAGCGGGGATGGGTGGCGGCGCGGGCGGCCACGATCGCCAGCGCCAGCGGCAACCGCGCGCACGCGACGACGATCTCGTCCACCGCCTCCGGTTCGGCGGCGACCCGCTCCTCGCCGATCCGGCGGGCCAGCAGCTCACGTGCCTCCACAGTGGACAGCAGGCCCAGCGCGATCGGGTGGGCGCCTTCCGCGGCCACCAGCCCGCCGAGCTGGTGGCGGCTGGTCACCAGGACCAGCGCGGTCGCGCTGCCGGGCAGCAGCGGCCGGATCTGCTCCGCGTCCCGGGCGTTGTCCAGCACGACCAGCACCCGACGACCAGCCAGCAGGCTGCGGTAGAGACCCACCTGGGCATCCAGCCCGGCCGGCATCCGCTGGGCGGCGACGCCGAGGGCGTCGAGGAACCCGCGGACCGCGTCGGCGGCGGTCATCGCCGCGCCGCCGGGGTCGAAGCCGCGAAGGTTCACGTACAGCTGGCCGTCGGGGAACTGACCGCTGACCCGGTGCGCCCAGGTGACCGCGAGCGCGGTCTTGCCGACCCCGGCGGTACCCGACAGCGCGGAGATCACGACCGGCCCGCGATGCTCGTCCGCCGCGGCCAGGATCGCGTCGAGCCGGGCGAGTTCTGCGGCCCGGCCGGCGAATGCCGGTACCCCCAACGGAAGCTGGGCCGGCGCGACGCCAACCGCCGCGGTCCCCGCGGGTGCGCCGCTCGCCGGGCCGGGCGTGGCCGCCTCGCCGCGCAGGATCGACTGGTGGACGCGCTGCAACTCGGTGCCGGGCTCGGTGCCGAGCTCCTCGACGAGGCGCTTGCGCACGGCGGTGTAGTGGTCCAGCGCCTCGGCCGTCCGGCCGGCCGCGTGCAGCGCGCGCATCAGCACGGCGGCGACCGGCTCCGACAGCGGGTTCTCGCCGGCCAGGTCCTCGGTCGGGCCGATCACCGCACCGGCGTTGCCGGTCCGCAGCGCGGCGCCGGCCCACAGCACGGCGGCGTCGACCCGCAGCCCACGCACGACGTCCCGGATCCGGTCCGGCCACGGCCCGTACAGCCCGGTCAGCGGCTCGCCGCGCCATAGGTCCAGGGCCGTGCGCAGCAGCACGACCCGGTCGGCATCCTCCCGGCGCGGATCCCGGGCCTGCTCGATCAGCGTGCGGAACCGGTGGTAGTCGACCTCGTCCGGGTCGACCTCCAGCAGGTACCCGCCGAACCGGCGGACCAGCGCGTCCGGCTGCCCGATCTCGGCGAGCATCCGCCGGATCCGGGCGAAGTAGGTATGCAACGCGTGTCGCGCCCCGTCCGGCGGCAGGTCGCCCCAGACCCGGTCCATCAGGGTCTCCACGCTGACCGCCCGGCCCACGTCGACGAGCAGCGCGGCCAGCACACCCCGCTGCCGCGGCTGGCCGGCATCCACCAACCGCCCCGCCGCGACGACATCAACCGGTCCCAGAAGCCGGAACTCCGCCACGTTCAACCGCCCCCCACCAGCCATACGGTCCGGCGCGGGCACGGGGTTCAATCACGGCCGCGGCCGCGGTACACCTCCAGCTCCCGGTCCAGCTCCAGGGCGATGACGGTGGCGTACGGATCGACGTCGCTCGGCGCGTCGATGACCAGCACACCGGGCACCGGGTCCATGCCGCCGATCCTGCGGTGGGCAAGCTCCACCCCGGTGCTGACGACGCAGGCCCGACGCACCTGACCGGCCAGCCCGCGGACGGCGACGAACTCCCGCGGCGGGTCGAAGCAGGTGAGATACAGCGTCCTGCGGTCGGCGGAGACTGTGGACGGTCCATAGTGGTGTCCGGGTGGCAGTCCGGCACGGGTACCGTAGACCGCGTCGCGGTGCCGGTTGATCCACGCACCCAGATCTTCGAGCCGGGACGCCTGCTCGGGCAGGATCGTGCCGTCCTCGCGCGGGCCGACGTCCAGCAGTAGGTTGCCACCGGCGCCGATGGTCTCCGCGAAGTACCGCACGAGCGCCCGGACCGACTTGTGGTTGTGGTCGGCGTGCTGGTAGCCCCACGAGTCGTTCACGGTCAGGCACAGCTCCCACGGTCCGTCCGGCGCGGTGACCGGGGCACCCTGTTCGGGCGTGGCGTAGTCGCCGTACCCCTGCATGCGACCGTTAATGATCATCGACGGGGCGGCCGCGCGCAGCTCGTCGCGCAACTCCCGCATCTGCCAGGTCCGCTCGTCGCGCTCCCACTCGCCGTCGAACCACAACAGGTCCGGCCGGAAGCGCTCGACCAGCTCGTGCACCTGGCCCCGGTGGAAGGTCAGGAACCGGGCCCACCGCTCGGGGTCCTCCGCGCCGGCCGGCGGCGTGGAGAACCGGTTCTCCAGCACGTGCGGGTGCGCCGGGTCGATGCTGCGCACGGTGGCGTAGTCCGGGTGGGACCAGTCGAGGTGGGAGAAGTACAGCCCGACCTTCAGGTCGTGCCGGCGCAGCGCGGCGGCGTATTCGGCGACGAGGTCCCGCCCCGCGGGAGTCCGCCGGACGACCGACAGGTCCGATGCTCCGGTGTCCCACAGCGCGACCCCGTCGTGGTGCTTCGCGGTCAGCACCGCGTACCGGGCGCCGGCGCGGACGAACAGGCGCGCCCAGGAGTCGGCGTCGAAGGCGGCCGCAGTGAACCCGCCGAGCTGCCGGAGATAGTCCTGATAGGACACCTGGCCGAGGTAGAACGACCACGACTCCGGGATGCCGTCGACCGCGTAGATGCCCCAGTGCACGAAGATCCCGAGCTTGGCGTCGGGGAACCAGGGCTGCATCGGCATCGGGCTTCTCCGGAGATCACATATCCTATAGGATCCCGGGCAGGATGGCGGACGGCAATCAGAGCTGTCAAGGAGAGACCAGGTGCCGGTACGGCGGTTGAGCCTCGCCGACGACGTCTACGAGTCGGTGAAGGCGCGGGTGATGGACCATGCGATCGCGCCCGGCGCCCGGGTGACGATCGACGTGCTCGCCCGCGAGCTGGACGTGTCGCCCACGCCGGTGCGGGAGGCGCTGGCCCGGCTCGAGGCGGACGGGCTCGTCCGCAAGCGGCCGCTGGCCGGGTACACGTGTACGCCCCTGCTGACCCGCACCGAGTTCGAGGAGCTGTTCGAGATGCGGCTGTTGCTCGAGCCGGCCGCGGCCGCGCGCACGGCGGCCCGCAGCCCGCGACCCGAGGTGACCCGGCTGCGCGTCGCGGCGACACTACCCGACGCGGCCCCTGACGGAGGGCACGGCTACGCCTCGTTCGCGGCGTTCACCGCCGCCGACGCGCGTTTCCACGACCTGCTCGCGGAGCTGTCCGGCAACCGGATGCTGCGCGACGCGTTCGCCCGCCTGCACGCCCACCTCCACCTGCACCGGCTGAACTTCCCGACCGCCCACTATGGAGTCAGCTCCGACGAGCACCACCTCGTGGTCGACGCGGTCGGGGCCGGTGACCCGGACCGCGCGGCGACGGCGATGCGGGCCCACCTGGTCGCGGCGCGCGAACGCCACCTGCCCTTCTTCGACCGGGCCGGGTGACGCCGGTGCGGATCGCGTTGTTCGTCACGTGCGTCAACGACCTGATGTTCCCGCAGACGGGCCGCGCCGTGGTGGGGCTGCTGGAGCGCCTCGGGCACACCGTGGAGTTCCCGGTCGAGCAGACGTGCTGCGGGCAGATGCACGCCAACTCCGGGTACCGGGAAGAGGCGCTGCCGCTGGTGCGGCGGTTCGCCGGGACGTTCGCGGCGTACGAGGCGATCGTCGCACCCTCCGGGTCGTGCGTCGCGATGGTCCGGGAGTCGTACCCCCGGCTGTGGGCCGGGGCGGCCGGCGTGGCGGCCCGGACGTACGAGCTGTCCGAGTTGCTGGTCGACGTGCTCGGCGTGACGGACGTCGGCGCGGCATTCCCGCACCGGGTCACCTACCACCCGACCTGTCACGGGCTGCGCCTGCTGCGCCTGGGCGACAAGCCGCTGCGGCTGCTTCGCGAGGTACGCGGCATCGACCTCGTCGAGCTGCCCGGCGCCGAGGAGTGCTGCGGCTTCGGCGGTACGTTCGCGGTGAAGAACGCCGGGGTCTCGGCCGCGATGCTCGCCGACAAGTGCGCCGCGGTGACCGGCACCGGCGCCGGGTACGTCGCCGCCGTGGACAACTCGTGCCTGGCCCACATCGGCGGCGGGCTGTCCCGGGCCGGCCGGGCGGCACGGACCATCCATTACGCGGAGATCCTGGCGGCGACATGACCGGTAGCGGGCACATCATTTCGACGCAGGCCTTCCCGGTCGCAGCGCGCAAGGAGCTGGGCGACACGCAACTGAGGGCCAACCTGCGCAGCGCCACGCACACCATCCGGGACAAGCGACTGCGCGTCGTGTCCGAAGTGGACGACTGGGAGGAGCTGCGCCTGGCCGGCGCGGCGATCAAGGACGACGTCCTGGCTCGGCTACCGGACCTGCTCGTCCAGTTCGAGACGGTGGCGACGGCCGCCGGCGCTGTCGTGCACTGGGCCCGGGACGCGGCCGAGGCCTGCGCGGTCGTCGCCGATCTGGTCCGCGGAACCGGCGCCGACGAGGTCGTCAAGGTGAAGTCGATGGCCACCCAGGAGATCGGCCTCAACGACGCGCTCGCGCGCGCCGGAATCGCCGCGATCGAGACCGACCTCGCCGAGCTGATCGTGCAACTCGCCGACGACACCCCGTCGCACATCCTGGTACCGGCCATCCACTACAACCGCACCCAGATCCGGGACATCTTCATCCGGCGGATGGGCGGCGCGGACCTGTCCGGGTTGACCGACGAGCCGGCCGCACTCGCCGAGGCGGCCCGACGGCACCTGCGGGCGAAGTTCCTCGCCGCCCGGGTCGGCATCTCCGGGGCGAACTTCGCGGTGGCGGAGACCGGCACTCTGGTCGTCGTCGAGTCGGAGGGTAACGGGCGGATGTGCCTGACCCTGCCGGAGACGCTCATCTCGGTGGTCGGCATCGAGAAGTTGGTACCGACCTTCGCCGACCTCGAGGTGTTCCTGCAACTGCTGCCCCGCTCCTCGACCGGGGAGCGGATGAACCCGTACACGTCCATGTGGACCGGCGTGACGGCCGGGGACGGGCCACGGCAGGTGCACATCGTGCTGGTCGACAATGGACGGACGTCGTCGCTGGCGGACAAGGTCGGGCGGCAGGCGCTGCGGTGCATCCGCTGCTCCGCCTGTCTCAACGTGTGTCCGGTGTACGAACGGGTGGGTGGGCACGCGTACGGCTCGGTCTACCCGGGTCCGATCGGCGCGATCCTGTCGCCGCAGCTGACCGGGCAGGACGCCGGCGCGAACCGGACGCTGCCGTTCGCCTCGACGCTCTGCGGCGCCTGCTACGACGCCTGCCCGGTGCGGATCAATATCCCGGACGTGCTTGTCCACTTGCGACAGTCCGGGCCGAAGCCGGCCGCCGAGCGGGCCGGGATGCGCGCCATGTCGTGGGTGATGCGGGACCGCCGCCGGTACGCCGCCGCACTGCGTGCCGCCCGCCGCGGGGCGGCACCGCTGCGGCTGGCCACCCGACGCCGGGGTGCGGTACGGCACCTGCCGTGGCCGCTGTCCGCCTGGACGTCCAGCCGGGACGCGCCGCTGCCTCCCCGGCAGACGTTCCGGGAATGGTGGGCCGCGCGGTGAGTACCGCCCGGGACGAGATCCTCGACCGGATCCGGGCCGCCCTCGCGGGCGATGGGCCGGCGCGGCCGCCGGTGCCGCGCGGGTACCGGACCGCGGACGACCCCGGGACCGACGCGCTCGCCCTGCTGGAGGACCGGCTCGTCGACTACCGCGCGACGGTACGCCGGTGTGCAGGCACGGGCCTTGCCGGGGCGATCGGTGCCGCGCTGGCCGCGACCCGCGCCCTGGCCGTGCCACCCGGCCTGCCGGCCGAGTGGCTCTCCGCGTACCACGGCGAGATCCTGCGGGACGACCGGGACGCGCCGCTGACGCTGGCCGCCCTCGACGCTGCCGGCGTCAGCGTGCTGACCGGATGCGCCGTGGCGATCGCCATGACCGGCACCATCATCCTCGACGGCGGACCGGGACAGGGCCGCCGGGCGCTGACGCTCGTGCCCGACCACCATGTCTGCGTCGTCCGCGCGGACCAGGTGTCGGTGACGGTGCCCGCGGCGCTGGCCCGGTTGGCGGACCGGAGCCGGCCGATCACACTGATCTCCGGGCCTTCCGCGACGAGCGACATCGAGCTGAACCGCATCGAGGGCGTACACGGGCCGCGCCGGCTCGACGTGATCCTTTTCGGATGATCGCCGGCCCGCCTTCCGATACTGCCCGAGAGGATGCGCTGATCCACTGTGGAGTCCGGCGGAGTCCGATGTGGATTGACTCGTCGGCGCCTCACCGGCACCGGTGCAGCGGGCTCGCCGAGCGGGTTCGCCGCCGCAATGCGGGCTCGCGGCGAGGCGGCGCCGGGCTCGGGTAGGGTGGACCCAGGTCAGTCCCGACCGACCACTGTGGCCTGATGCGACCATTGTGGAATGTACGGTTTGGTCCATCTTGGACCTGTTTGCTCGTCGATAATTGTGCACATTGGACAACCTGAGAGTAGCTCACAGGATTATTGATCTCCTATGCTGGTTATCGGCATATCGCCAGCAGTGAGTGAGGAGATCAGCATGATCACCATGCCGTACGCTACCGTCATGGCGGCCATTATCGGCGCCGCCGCGCTCGGGGCAACGACAGCAGCTTGGGTGCTCTGTGGCGCCCTAGTCGAGAACCGCGTTCTGGTGACCCGCGCGCAACGGTGGCAAAGCCGCATGAGCCACCCGTCCATACCCGTGCTGTCCACGGTGGACATCCTGTTCGCCAGGACGACCACCGCGATCATGCTGCGCCGCAACGAGGTGCGGGTGCGCCTCGCACTGCGGCGTACCGAGCGACTGCTGCGCAGGTCCCGCCGGCTGCATACCGGCACGCACCGGTTCGACGCAAAGGTCCAGCAGGCACAGCACCGGTTCGCCGGCATGGCCGCCGGCTGGTTGCCCGCATCCACTGTGGACCGTAAACCGGTCATCACCGGCACGGTCGTCGCCACGGAGCCCACGCTGACCGTGTCGCGGACGCAGCGTGTGCGGGCTGTCCTCGCCCTACCGACCGCTCCGGCCGCGCCGACCGCCGCGCCGACCGCCGCGACGCTCGACGCGACCCCGGTGGTGGAGACGTCACCGCAGGCCTACCGGCCGATCCGGACCCACCGGCCGACAGGGAACCGCCGACCGGCACCACGGCCGGCGGGCAGCCGCCCGAACGTGCCGCGCCAGCGCGGAACACGGTCGTCTTCGCGGGTGCACGACTTCGCGGTCGCCTAGCCGGTGCCCGGCGTGACCAGCGTCCACACCGGACACTGGGCCCGGCGGGCACGTCTCCAACACTCCTCACCGACCCGCCATGCGCAGGTCGGCCCGCGAACCCGTTCCTGACATTGACCAGTGTCATTGTCACGACTAGGATCGCGGCAGTCCGAGGAGGCAGGCATGGTCGGCGCAACCACCGCCCGCGGCGGCACGAGGCTGCCGCAGATCACCGCCTTCCTGCTCGGTGCCGCGTTCACCGTCAACGGCATGGCCGGGTTCGCGATCACCGGCGTCGAGGACTTTACCGCTCACACCGGCCATGACCTGCTCGGGTTCAACATCAACCCGCTGCACAACCTGGTCCACCTGACCATCGGCGTCGTCGGTCTGCTCACCTGCTGGCGGCCCGCGTCGGCCCGGCTGTTCGGGTGGCTCCTGGTGATCGGCTACGGCTCGGTCCTCACCTACGGCATCTTCGTGATCGGCGATCCCAAGCTGAACATCCTCGCCCTGAACGCGGCGGACAACGTGCTGCACGGGTTCGCGGCCTTCGCCGGCCTGCTCATCGCGATGTGGGGCAGCGACCGACCACCCGCCGGCCGGCGGCCCGCGGTCGCCGCGCTCACCGCCGCGCCGCACCGGCACGAGCCGCAGCACGCCGCGCGGCGTTCCCACCGCTGACCGGCTACTCCGGCGGCGTGATCATGGAGTTGGCGACCGAGCCGTCGGCGTGTCGTACCGCCAGTCCCGTGGTCACCGCGGCGACGGTCTCGCCGCCCGTTCGATCGCGTCCTCGACCCCACCGACCCGGTCGGCGAGCAGGCCGAGCGCGCCCACGGCCCGGCCGACCGGGTCGTCGGAGTCGCCGCCAAGAGCACGCTCCCGCAGGTACCCGGCCTTGACCTCCGCCCACCGCCGGCCTGCTCGGCGGTGAGCCGGCCGCGTAGCTCGGCCAGCTTGAGCAGGTTGGCCTCCGCGCCGGAGGTGAGCGTCTGCGCCTCGCCCAGGTAGTGATCGTCGATCAGCGCCTCGACCTCGGCGTCGTTCATCACCGGCGCGATCCGCTCGGCCAGCTTGTTCATGTTCCGGTACGACCCCTGCAGCTGGAACGGTGGTTCCGTCCGCGACGCGTCGGCCTGGCTCGCGGAGGCGATGTAGGCCCGGTTGCACGCGAGCACCACCTCCTGGATCCGCAGCAGCTTGCGGAGCACCGAGGTCATCTGATCCAGCTCGATCGGCGGGTACGGGTGTGTCAGCCGCACCGACGCGTCGCCCCGGGCGAGCCGCACCAGCCCTTCGAGGTCACCATGGTCCCTAGTGGACAGTGGCGCGAGGACCGGGTTGGAGGTCAACGCGTTCTCGAGGTAGCTGAGCGCGAACAGCTCGTCCCTGCCGGAGAGTACGTCGCCGAGGTTCCACACGTCGGCCCGGTTCGCGAGCATGTCCGGCACCCGGAACCGCTGCCCCGAGGACGTGTACGGGTTGCCCGCCATGCACACGGCGGACCGCTTGCCGCGCAGGTCGTAGGTGCGGGTGCGGCCCGCCCACACGCCTTCCATCCGGCGCTGGGCATCGCAGAGCGGGATGAACTTCTGCAGCAGCTCCGGTGAGGTGTGCTGGATGTCGTCGAGGTAGAGCAGCACGTTGTTGCCCAGCTCCAGCGCGAACGAGATCTTCTCGACCTCCTGCCGGGCGGTCGCGTTCCGCGCCTCCGCCGGGTCGACCGAGGTCACCGCGTGCCCGAGCGCCGGCCCGTTCACCTTGACGAAGACCAGGCCCAGGCGGCTCGCCAGGTACTCCATCAGGGTCGTCTTGCCGTACCCGGGCGGGGAGATCAGCAGCAGCAGGCCCATCTGGTCGGTGCGCTTGGCCGCGCCGGCGGCGCCGAGCTGCTTGGCGAGGTTGTCCCCGACGAGCGGCAGGTAGACCTCGTCGAGCAGCCGGTTGCGGACGAACGCGCTCATCACCTTCGGCTGGAACTCGCCCATCCGCAGCCGCTCCCGCTCGGCCGCGACCAGCTCGTTGCGCCGACGCTGGTACGCCCGGTACGCCGGGATCCACTCGATGCGGAACCGCCGGGTACGGGTGAGCGCCTCGTCGACGCGTAGCTCCAGGCGCCGGTCCACGATGCGCGGATGGGCACCGAGCAGGCCCGGTACGGTCTCGGACAGTGCCGCCGACGAGTCCTGCCGGGGTAGGACGGTGCCGCACAGCTCGATCGCGACCGCCTCGGGCAGGTGGGTCGGATCAGCTTCGGTCGACCCCAGGTACCCGCGCAGCCAGGCCTCGACGAGCTGGTGGCGGGCGGCCAGATCGTCGCCGAGCGCACGCAGGTCGTCGTCGAACTCCTTGCCGGACTTGGATCGCGGTCCACCGAGCGCCCGGCGGAACCGGTCGAGCAGCATCCGCGCGGCCGCGCTCGTGACGAACCCGAATGGCGTACCGGCCAGCTCCTCGACCAGGTACTCTCCCGCGAGCCCGGGTGGCGGTGGCGCCAGTCGCAGGCCCGCGTGGAACTCCGCGATCCGCGTGTCGAGCTCGCCACGCAAGCTGTCAACCGCGGATGACAGGGTGCCGCGGAACAGCGACCGCGCCCGCGCCAGCGACCGGGCCCGGCGGGACCACGCCGCCTGGGCGGTGCCGTCCGCGCCGAAGGCCCAGAACAGCTGGGCGGCCGCCCGGACGTCGGGCGGGTAGCGCAGCAGTCCGCCGCCGTCATAGAGGCGCAGCAACACCTCCAGCACCAGCGCCGCGTCGTGGTCGTGGACGCCGCGCTCGTAGCCCTCGTCGTACCGGGTCTCCGCCGCGCGCCGCACCACCTCCGGCAGGTCGGCCTGGTGCAGCGCGTCCAGCGTGCCGGCCGCCTCCGCCTCGGCCAGGATCGAGGCGGCCAGGTGCTCGGCCCGGTACACCTCGGGCGACTCGGAGACGAGCAGCTGGTCCCAGAACGGCCGGGTCGCTTCGAACCCGGCGTCGCGCACCGGCGACCGGTAGTCGGTGGCGGTGATCGCGTACGCCATCCCGGCCCCCTGCGGGACGAGTGTCAGGTCGATCGGCTGGGTATTGACCGCGAACCGGTGCCGGCCGAGCGTGATGGTCGCGCCGCCATCGGCGTACAGGTCGAGCCGGTCCCGCAGCGCGCGGCCGGCCTCCTGCCGGGCGGCCTTGACCCGGCCCTCCAGCTCCTCGGCACGGACCTGGTCGCCGAGCCCGCGCAGCTCGTCCGCGACGGCGGCGAGCTTGACGATCATCGGGTCGGCGGCGAAGTAGGTGTTGACCTCGTCGAGCGAGTCCAGCGATCCGACCCTGCGCTGGACGCTGGTGAGGATCCGCTCGGCCGAGTCGACGAGCCGGTCGGCCCGGCGGCCCGCTCGTCCAGCAGCGACTGCTTGCGCGACGAGAATGCCTCGTACACGTCGGTCCGCTTGGCCCCCAGCTCGGCGAGGAAGTCGTCGAACTCGCCGAAGCGGGACTCCAGGTTCTCGATCGACAGCAGCAACCGGCCGAGCTGCTCGTCGCAGCGCTCCGGCGTGCCCGCCGCCGCCAGCGCCGCGACGATGGCCTGGCCGAGGAGCGCGAACTCGGCGGCGAACGCGGCCCGGCCCTCCGCGGCCAGCAACTCGCGGCGCCGGCCGTCCAGCACCGCCCGGGCCCGGTTGACTCCGGCCAGGACCGCGCCGATCCGTTCCAGGATCGCGGTACGCGCGGTGGCGTCCGCGATGTCCAGCGTGCCCACCACGTCCGTGACGACCTGGAGCCCCTCGGCCTGCTGGGTCAGTTGGTCGCCGACCGGCCCCGCCTCGGCCACGGTGGAGATCGCGCCCGCCGCGGCGGCCAGCCGGTCGGTCTCGCCGCGGTATCCGGCGAACGCGTCGTCGCGCTGGAGGAAAGCCACCGCCCGAGTCCCGGCGGACGTCAGCTCGGCGGTCAGATCGGCGGCGAGCGCGTCGATCCGGTCAGTGTCCACATAGCGCAGTTCGCGCAGGCTCACCAGGTGGCCCTGGGCGCGGCGGAGCTCGGCGAGCTGGCGTACCCACGCATCGGTGGTCGCGGGCACCTCCCCGCGCGAACGCCGCACGATCGACATGGCCGACGCGGCGGCCTCCGCCACGGCGCCGGCGGCCTGCTCCCGCAGCGCCTGCACGGTCTCGAACTCGTCCAGCACCTGCTCGGCCGTTGACCGCACGGCGGTCAGCGGCGTCCGCAGGTCACCCAGGTCCGGGTCGCCGAGCCAGTGGTAGTGGTCGAACGCCCGGGTGCACGCCGCGATCAGGGCCTCGAACACCGCGGTCGACGGGGCCATCTCGCCCACCATCCGGGCCACCGAGAGGCAGTCCGAGATCCCGCGGACGAGATCCGCGTTCCCGATCCGGCCGAGCGGCCCGCCCGCGGCCGGCCGGGTCGCAGCGTACGTGTCGGACGCGTACGGCGTCTGCCATACCTGCATCGGATGTACCCGGGTGGGCTCCTCGGAGCTGGCCCGGAACACGACGAGCGTGCCGTCCTCGAACAGCGAGTAGCCGTGGCACGGGATCGGGGTGGCGACCTCCTTGCGGATCACGTTGTACGGCAACAGCAGCGTCCGGCCCTCGGCCCTGGCGTGGAAGACGTAGAGCACGTCCTCCCCGTTGGCCGACCGGATGACCCGCTCGAACTCCAGGCTTGCCACGTCGGTGTCGAAGGTCTTCTGCACGCCGGTGGCGAGGTAGTAGCCGCCCGGGAAGATGATGCCCTGGTCCTCGGGCAGCCGCTGGCAGGCCTGCCCGATGCCGTCGAGCCGGGCCACCTCCCTGGTTCTGGTGTTGAAGACCAGGAACCGCCAGGCCTCCTCCTTGTACGGCCGGATGCGCAGCAGCACCAGCGAACCGACCCGGGCGTGGTGCACGTCCGCGTCGGCGAGGCTCTGCAACGGCTCGTCGACCGGTTCGGCGTAGATGCCCTCCCCGGTCTCGGTGTTGTTCTCCACCTTGATGGTGAGGTTGCCGCCGATGGTCTCGACGAAGACCTCGTCACCGATCGAGATGTGCGGGTGCCGGCCGAGGACGTGGTCGTCGCGGGTCGTCTCGACCCACTCGAAGTCGTGTGACGGTGGGAAGACGTGGTCGCGCTCGCCGCGGTTGTCGAGGTACGTCGCGGTACCGTCGGCGGCGATCCGCCAGCGCAGCACCCGGAGGTCCTCGACCCGCTGGCCGGTCTGGAAGATCGCGAGCAACCGGTCGTCGAGCCGGCGCAGCTGCAGCAGCCGGGTCTCCCGGTAGTACCGGTACATCTCGCCGAAGTCGCGCTGGAACTGCTCGGCCCGAAGCAGGCCGGCCGCGCCCTCCTCGTCGGGTCGGACCACGTCGAACCGGAACGCGTCACCGTCCCGGCTGAACCGGTGGAGCGAGAACACATCGTCCACAGTGGTCTCCGGCTTGAGACCGATGAAGACGTTGTACCCGAAGAGCATCAGGCCGCCGACCGAGACCACATCACGCGAGACGCAGTTGTTCTGGGTACGGATCCGCTCGGTGCCGATCAGGCGCAGTTCGGTACTGCCGAACACGGCGAGCCGCTGCACGTTGAGCGCCTCGGCCCGCCGGGTCAGCTCCGCGGCCTGCCCCGCCAGCCGCTCCCGCAGGATCTCGTAGGACGGCTCCGCCTTCAGGGCCGAGGTCACTTCTTCGATCCGGTGAGCTCGACCACGGGAGTGTCGGCGATGCCGAGCGTCTGCGCGGCGTCGAGGAGCTTCTTCAGCTTCGCCGAGTCGGCGCCGCCGGCCTTGATCTGCTGCAGCAGCAGGGCCGCCAGGGTCAGGTTCGCCACCGCGCTGCCCTCCATCGAGCCGACCACGCGGGCCAGGTCCTGCAGGACGTTGGCGTCACCGTTCAGGTACGGCTCGGCCACCGCACGGGTCACCTCGGAGCTGTTCACGAAGCCGTCGACGCTCTTGCCGGTGGTGATCGCGCCCATCAGCCGGTCGACGAACATGCTCTCCCCGCCGACGATGTCGATGTTCGCCTCGGTCAGGCCGGCCGCGATCACGGAGGCCTGCGCCTCGGCGATCTGCCGCTGCACGTCGATGCCGGCGAGCCGGATCTCCTTCTCCGCCTCCAGCCGCAGCCGGTACTCCTCGTGCTGGCGGGTCGCGTCGTCCAGCGCCGCCATCGCGGCCGCCTTCTCGGTGAGCCCTTCGGCCTCGCCCTTGAGCTTCTCGCGCAGCGCGTCAGCCACCGCGATGGCCTTCTCGCGCTCCACCGTGGCCTCCGCCCGGCCGACCTTCTCGATCGCCTCGGCGTCCCGCTCGCGCACCTGTACCTCGGCCAGTCCGGGCGCGGCCGTCTCGGCCTGGATCCCTTCCGCCAGGCGGATCTTCGCCCGGGTGTCCAGCTCGGCCGCCTGTGCCCGGGCTTCGGCCAGGACCAGTTCCTCGCGCGCCTTGAACCTGGCGGCCTGCTCGGCGGCCTCGGCGGCCTTGATGTCCTTGACGAGGTTCTCCTGCGCCTCGGCCTCGGCCTGGATCACCACGGCCTGCCGGGTCCGCTCGGCCTCCTCGACGGTACGCAGGCGCTTGATCGCCTCCTCCTGCTCGGCGACGGTCTTCTCGACCGCGATCCGTTCCCGGATCACCTCGGCGATCGACCGCTTCTCCGCCTCGACCTCCTTGTCCTTGGCGATCGTGGACAGCTCGGTCTCCCGCTGCCGGCTGATCACCTCGAGCATGCGGTCCTTCTCGATCCGCTCGGTCTCGATCGCGATGACCCGCTCGCGGTTCTTCTGCGCCACCGCGATCTCCCGGGCCTGGTTCTCGGTCTGCACCCCCAACTGCTCGTCGGTACGCAGGCCGGCCGACGACGCCCGCAGCCGCTCCTCGGCCCGTACCTTGGCGATCTCGGCGTCCTCCCGGGCGCGCATGGTCTCCACCTCGCGGCGCTGCCTGATCTCCGCCTCGGACTGCCGGCGTTCCAGTTCGAGGATGGCCTCCCGGGCGTCGACGTTCTGCCGGGTGATCTCCTTCTCCTCGTTGCGGGTGTACTCGTTCGTCCGCACGTGCTCGATCGCGGTCAGCTCGGTGATCTTCCGGATGCCTTGCGCGTCAAGGATGTTGGCCGGGTCCAACCGAGACAGCGGGGTCTGCTCCAGGTAGTCGATCGCCGCGTCCTCGAGGCTGTACCCGTTGAGGTCGGTGCCGATGACCTGCACGATCTGGTCGCGGAACTCGTCCCGCTTGGTGTAGAGGTCGACGAAGTCGAGCTGCTTGCCGACCGTCTTCAGAGCCTCGGAGAACTTCGCGTTGAACAGCTCCTGCAGGGTCGACTGGTCGCTGGCGCGGGCGGTGCCGATGGCCTGGGCGACCCTCCCCGTCCGGGAAGAACCGCCGCAGCGGCCGGACGAACAGCCGGACGGCGAGCCAGGCAAGGACGATCGCCAGGACCAGCACGGCGACCGAGGCCACCCGGACGAGCGCACCGGACCCGGTCCGGCGCACGATCACCGAACCGACAAGGCAGATGAACCAGGCGACGGCGACCAGGAGCGAGATGACGACGAGGGACGGAACACCGCCGAGCCCGGCCGAGCCCAGCACCCCGGCCACCCCACCCGCCTCGTCGGAACCGTCACCGGCACCGTCCCCGTCGGTCAGGTCGCTGCCGCCGACCAGGACGAAGACCCAATATCCGACAACTACCAGCAGAAGAAAACTGAACAGAACGGTCGGGAAGCTCAGCACGATGTCGACGAACTCGGGCAATGCCCGCCTCCCCGTTCAGCTGCGGCGTTGTAGACATCTGGATGATGACACGCGACGTCAATCTCCGGGTCGGCCGAGAGTCCTTCGCCGGCGGGCCTGTCGCCGGCCGAACGCCACCAGCCGGTGTCGCTAGCATCGACGCGTGCGCGCTGTCTGGCTCCTCGCCGGTGTCACGTCGATCGCGGTCGCGACCGCCGGGTGTGGCGCCTCACCACCGGGCGCCTCCACCGCGGGTCCACCGGCGGCCGGCGCGCCGGCCGCCGGTCAGCCCGAGGCGAGCGTCAACGCCCAGGGCCTCGGCGCCTCACCCGCGCCGTCGCGGCCGCCGGCACCGCCGTTTACCGCGGGCAATCCGAACGGCCGGGCCACCGTACCCGCCGAGGCGCGCGCGGTCGACACGTCCCGCCCCACCCGGGTGGTCGGCACCGGTACGCCCGCCAGCTGTACCTCGCCGGCTGTGGTGTCGGCCGTCGCGGCCGGCGGCATCATCACGTTCAACTGCGGTCCGGACCCGGTGACGATCACGATGACCGCCACCGCCAAGGTACGCAACGCCAACGGGCCGCGGATCGTGCTGGACGGCGGCGGCAAGGTGACCCTCAGCGGCGGCGGGAGGCGGCGGATCCTCTACATGAACACCTGCGACAGGGCGCAGGGCTGGACCACGTCCCACTGCAACGACCAGGACCACCCGCAACTGACCGTGCAGAACCTGACGTTCGCCGACGGCAACTCCACCGGGGAGACCCTCGACGGCGGTGGTGGCGGCGCGGTCTTCGTCCGCGGCGGCCGGGTCAAGGTGGTCAACTCGCGGTTCGTGCGCAACCGCTGCGACCGTACCGGGCCGGATCTCGGCGGCGCGGCCATCCGGGTGCTCGACCAGTGGCGCAAGCTGCCGGTCTACATCGTGCACAGCACGTTCGGCGGTGCCTCGGGCCAGGGCGGCGTCTGCTCCAACGGCGGCGCGTTGAGCAGCATCGGGGTCTCCTGGGTCGTGCTCAACACCGTCATGTCCTACAACTCGGCCGTCGGCCACGGCGCCAACCCGGCCAAGCCCGGCACCCCCGGCGGCGGCAGCGGCGGCGCGATCTACACCGACGGCAACCTGTTCACGGTCCGCATCGCCGGGTCCGTCATCGAGAACAACCACGCGGTCGAGGGTGGCGGCGCGGTCTTCTTCGTCAGCAACGACCGGACCGGGACGATGACCATCGAGAGCTCGACGCTGCGCCGCAACCCGAGCGACGGCTTCGAGACCTCCGGCTTCCCGGGCATCTTCTTCCTCGGCGCGCGCAACCCGACCCTGATCGGATCGAAGCTGTCATGACCTTCTCGATCGTGGCGCGCTCCCCGGACGGTACGGCGTACGGCGTGGCAGTGGCGAGCAAGTTCCTCGCGGTCGGCGCGGTGGTACCCGCGGCCGAGGCGGAGACCGGCGCGCTGGCCACGCAGGCGCACGCGAACCTCGGGTACCGGCCGATGGGTCTGGCTCTGCTGCGGGACGGCCGGTCGGCGGCGGAGGTGGTCGCGGAGCTGACCGCCGGGGACGACGGCCGGGCCGTGCGCCAGCTCGGGGTGGTCGGCCGCGAAGCGCCGGGCGCGACCTACACCGGTGCCGAGTGCCACGACTGGGCCGGTGGTGTGGCCGGCGACGGGTACGCGATCCAGGGCAACATCCTGGCCGGCCCGGAGGTGGTCGACGCGATGCGCGCCGGATGGGCCGGCGACCGGGCCGGCGGCGACGGGACGCTGGCCCGGCGGCTGCTCGCCGCACTGGCGGCCGGCGACCGGGCCGGCGGCGACCGGCGCGGCCGGCAGAGTGCGGCCCTACTGGTGGTGCGGCCCGGCGGCGGGTACGGCGGCACCAGCGACGTCGAGGTCGACCTGCGGGTGGACGACCACACCGACCCGGTCGGCGCGCTCGGCGACCTGCTCGACCTGCACGAGCTGTACTTCACCCGCCCCGATCCGGCGACGCTGCTGGAGCTGACCGGTGACCTCGCGGACGAGGTCCGCCGGCGACTGGCCGACCTCGGGCATCCGGCCGCCGACCTGGACGCCGCGCTCGCCGGCTGGGCCGGCGTGGAGAACCTCGAGGAGCGGCTCGCCCCGGGCCACATCGACCCGCTCGTGCTGGAGATGCTGCGCCGGGTTGCCCGATAGGGCACCGTTGCGTGGCCCGCCGGGCGCGCGCCGGGAGATTGCCCCGGTCGATTCCGCACATCACCGTTGCCTTCGATGGGTACCCACGAGAAGGTGCCGGAGCGGACCACCAGGACGGCGGCGGTCCGCCCGACATCGCGTCCGCAGCTCGTGACCGAGCAGGACCGGGTGCTCTCGCTGCAGCGCGACGCCGGCAACCGGGCGGTCACCGAGCACCTGCAGCGTCAGGCTCCCGCCGCGCCGGCGACCCAGCGGAAGACCGACGCCGAAGGCAACCCGATCAGCGTCTCCGGCGTCCGGCCGTACCTGACCGGGCTGGCCGGACCGGTACGCTTCCCGGCCGCCGGGCCGATCCTGCCGCAGGCGCTGCCGCCCAACCCGCACGCGGCGTTCGCCATGCTGCGCGGCCGGTGTGCCGCCGTCGCCGCGACGCAACTGGCGCTGGCCAACGCGATGCGCGGGGACATGAAGTACTGGTTCGCCCGGGTCTACTACTTCGTCACCGTCAACGAATTGAAGATGATCGACAGTGGCAGGTACCAGTACCCCATCATGAAGATGCAGGAGATCCTCGCGTTCCACGCGACGTACGAGGAGAACCTGAAGACCTGGCGGGCCGGGAACATCGACAAGGTGGAGAGCAACTGGCGGTCGGCGTTCACCGCGGCCGAGTGGGAGAACGGCGGCACCTGGTGGAAGGCCCGCTCCCACGAGATCCTCGACTCGCTGCTGCCGTCGATGGAGGCACACATCCGGTTCGACCTGCCCCGCGCGATCGCGTCCGTCTTCGAGCGCAACTACGCCGGCGTACCGGGGGTGGGCCTGTCCCTGTTCCAGGCGGACTTCCACGCGATGGGACCGGTCTTCGACGCGGCCACCGCGGCGGTCCGGCCGGAGATCGAGGCCGATTGCTACCTGATGGACCCGGGCAACGTCGACACGCTGGCCGATGCCGGCTTCCCGTTCTTCTTCAACATCCCGGTCGAGCGCGAGCAGACCTGGGAGAAGGCGGAGGCACTCGTCAGCGGGCACGAGAGCGGCATCATCGGCGCGCAGATGCAGCAGCGGCTGGAGGCGTACATGACCGGGGCGCACCCGTTCTCCGGCGACGACGCGTTCGACGTCGACTCCACGACGATCACCGACTACGACTGGGAGGGGCAGCCCCGGTGACGGTCCCGACCGCGCTCGCCGCCGCCCTGATCGCCGCCCGGCAGGGCGCCCGGCACGAGCTGTGCCGCCTCGTCGACTGGCCGCTGTCCGGCGTCGCGCGCATGGTCCGCGCGCTGCACCAGGTCGACGAGGGCGACCGGCGGCGGGTGGTGGCGCGCGGCCTCGCCGAGCTGGGCGGGGTGGCGCCGCACGACGCGACCGTGGCGGCGCTGAGCACCCGGCTGGCGGCGGTCTCGGGAACCCGGCCGGCCTCCCCGGCCGAGCAGGCGACCGCGCTGGAGACGATCCGGCCGCCCGCGCCGCCGCCCGGACTGACTCCGGCCCGCGCCCGCCAGCTCGCCCGGCTCGCCGAGCGCACCCGGGCGGTCACCGAGGTCTGGATCGCGGAGCATCCCAGCGGCCGGCACCTGCCGATCGCGATCCTGCCCGACTCCGGCCGGCTGCTGCTGTGCACCTGGCCGATCTGACCTGAGGCCGGGCCCCGGCTAGTCCGTGTCCGGCGCCCGCCAGACCAGCGTGTGCAGGATGTCGTTACCCGGGCGTTCCACGCTGTTGTTGTGCCGCGGCGTGGCCTTGCCGCCCCAGGCGTCGTCGCCGAACCACTCCGGCAGGCCGAACGGCAGGTCGCCGTGCGGGATCCGGGCGTAGTCGCGCTCCCGGAACGAACTGCCGTAGTTGGGTACGGTCGGGTCACCGTGCGGGTCCGGCGTGACGATCCCGCGCAGCTGCGTGATCGCGTCCCGCCACTCCTCGAGCAGCCGCTTCGGGTTGCGGCTGGACGGGTGGGGTACCTCGAACACCGGTACGGCCGGTTTCGAGGACCACAGGTCGAGCGCCTCGCGGGCCTGCCCACCGAACGCGACGATGGCCTGCAACGCCGACCCGGTGACCTTGTCGAACAAGCTGTTGCGCCAGGTACGGTGCGCGGGTTCGGCGAGGATCGGGCCGGCCTCGTCGGCGTGCGAAGGCTTGAGCGCGTAGGCGAACGCGTTCAGCAGCACGTAGCTGTGGGTCAGCCCGAGCTTGGTCAGGAAACCCTGGACACGCTGGCCCGCGTCGCCGACCAGCGTTCGGCACCCGATCCGCTCGGTCGGTCCGGGATCGGAGGCGACGCCCAGCAACCGGGCCGACCCGCCCAGCCGGCCGCGGTAGAAGACCGGGCCCCAGTCGTACCAGAAATGATCTCTATGTTCCCCGAACGACGGCAGCGCCGCGAAGTGCCGGGCGATGGCGACCGGCGGTCCAGGGTCAAATTCCTTCATCCTGCCTCCCCGTCGGGGCAGCCTCAGCCTACATTGCACACGTGGCTCTGGTGATCGAAGGCAGGCTCGTGCCGCTCGCGGCGGACGATCCGCTCGCGGCGTTCAAGGGTCGACTGTGGATCGACAACGGCGTGATCGTGGCGGTGACCAAGGGGCAGCGCGCCGGGCCGGACGGGTTCGACGACGCGCCGGTCGTCGACGTGGGCACGTCGCTCGTCCTGCCCGGGCTGATCGACCTGCACAACCACCTGGCCTACAACACGTTGCCACTGTGGACAGAGCCCACCCGGACCACGCCGTTCCTGCACCACAACTCGTGGCCCGGGGCGCGCTCGTACGCCGCCTCGGTGACCTGGCCGGCGTACGCGTTCATCACCGCGGCCCCGCAGGAGCTGCTGGCCTACGTGGAGACCAAGGCGATCGCCGGTGGCACCACGAGCGTGCAGGGTTCCCCGCCGAAGAACCGGCCGCGCGACGGCTGGCTGGTGCGCAACGTCGAGGACGAGACGTGGAACACCGGTAGACAGAACCTCGTGTACGCCTCGGCGCTCACGCTCAAGTCGGCGGTGCTGGCGGACCGGGCGAACCGGATGCGGGCCGGCAGCTCGTTCATCTACCACTGTGCCGAGGGCCAGCGGGGCTCCATCGTGGCCGGTGAGTTCCGGGACGCCGCCGCGGCCGGCTGCCTGCAGGAGCGCTTCGTCGCGGTACATTGCAACGCCGTCGACCCGGTGGTCTTCGAACGCTGGACGAACCGCGGCGCCGTGGTGTGGTCGCCGCTGTCGAACCTGTGGCTGTACGGCAAGACGACCGACGTCCCGGCCGCGCTCGACGCCGGCGTCTCGGTGTGCCTCGGGTCGGACTGGGGGCCGTCGGGCAGCAAGAACGTGCTCGGCGAGCTGAAGGTGGCTCGCCTCGCCGCGGACCACTTCGGCTGGACGCTCTCCGACGCGCAGCTGGTCCAGATGGTCACCAGCACCCCCGGCGACATCCTCGCCCGCGGGTGGGCGCGGCAGACCGGCCGGCTGCAACCGGGCGCGGTCGCAGACGTCGCCGTGCTCGGCGCGGCCCCGCGGGCGGAGCCGTTCGGCGCCGTCGTGCGCGCCACCGAACGGGACGTCGAGCTGGTCGTCATCAACGGCACGCCACGGTACGGCAAACCGGCGCTGATGACCGCGGCCGGCGCGTCGCTCGTGACGTCGGTGACCGTCGCCGGCCAGCGACGCTCGCTGTCACTGAGCCGACCCGACGATCCCGGCCGGGCGCTGCCGTGGAAGCAGGTCGTGGCCCGGCTCGAGCAGGTCCGGGCCGACCCGAAGCGGGAGATCGAGGCCGGGCAGGCCCGGCTGGCCTCGTGGGCCGGCCCGTTCGACGACCCGGACGCGCCGCTGCGGCTGGCGCTCGACATGCCGGCCGGCATCGCGCCGGTCGGCGGCCTGCCCAAGGACCTCACCCAGATCCAGATCCCGCCCCTGGACGGTCTCGCCCACGACGACGAGTTCCTCGCCTCGATCACCGGGCGCGGCTTCCACGACAAGATCCTCGATCGCCTGGCGGAGTTCTACGAATGACCGCGAATCCTCCTGATGTCATGGCCGCCCAGCGCGGCGTCGAGATGCCCGCCGCGGCCGCAGAGCCGCTCGTCCTCGACGGCGGGCAACGCATCGAGGTCGTCGACGCGCTGATGAATGTCCTCGGTGGCGCCTACTGCCATCTGCCGCAGAAGCGCGCCGGCTACGCGGTCGACCCGGTGCAGGCGCTGCAACTGTTGCGCCGCCGGTGCGTGCACCTGACCGACGGCGAGTTCCACCTCGCGATCACCGGGCTGGTCACCTCGCTGCGGGACGCGCACACCCGGTACCGGGGGCCGGCCGCGCTGCGCGACCACGTGGCGGTCCTGCCGTTCCTCATCGAGCACTACGGTCCCGAGGCACAGCGGACGTTCGTGGTGTCGAAGGTCGCCGAGGGCGCCGGCATCCGCAAGCGGAGCTTCAAGAAAGGGGTACGGCTGCGGTACTGGAACGGCATCCCGTTCAGCCGCGCGGTCGACCTCTACGCCGACCGGGAGACCGGTGGGCGGCCGGACGCGCGCAGCGCCCGCGCGCTGGAGTCGTTCACGTTCCGCGCCCTCGACTACGGCCCGCCCCCGGACGAGGAGTGGGTCATCATCGGGTACCGGACCAAGGACGGCGTTGACGACGAGGTCCGGATCCCGTGGCGGCTGGTCACCCCGGGCCGGGCCGGCACCGCGGTCCAGCCGGGCTCCGGCGCCGGGTTGAAGGTGGCCGCCGATCCCGCGGCCGAGGCGGTCCGGCGGGCCAAGAAGCTCATGTTCTCGCCGGAGCTGTGGCAGGCCGACCAGGCCGGACGTCCCGGCGCGGCCGGTGCGGCCGGTGGTTGGTTGCCGACCGAGTTCCAGGACACGCTCGCCGCGCGCACGGTACCCACGACCCGCCACGGCGAGCTCGGTTACCTGCGCCTCTGGAGCTTCGACGTCGAGGACCACGAGGCGTTCGTCGCGGAGACGATCCGGCTGGTCCGGCAGCTACCGCAGCGAGGGCTCATCATCGACCTGCGCGGCAACCCGGGCGGGCTGATCTGGGCCGCCGAGCGACTGCTCCAGTTGTTCACGCCCAACCGGATCGTGCCGACCCGGTTCGCACTACTCGCCTCGCCGGTCACCCGGGCCATGGCGACGAGCCCGTTCAACCGGCTCGAACTCGAACCGTGGGCCACCTCGCTGGACGACGCGATCGCCACCGGCGAGCTGTACTCACAGCCGCTGCCGCTGACCGAGCCGGAGTGGTGCAACGACATCGGACAGCGGTACCGCGGCCCGGTGGTGGCGGTGGCGGACGCGAACACGTACTCGTCCGGTGACCTGTTCGCGGCCGGCTTCGTGGACAACGGGATCGGGCCGCTCGTCACGGTCGGCCAGGCCACCGGGGCCGGCGGGGCCAACGTGTGGACCGACGGCATGATGCGCGACGCGCTGGCCGGTACCCCGTTCGCGTTCCCGCCGCTGCCGGCCGATGTCGGGTTCACGCTGGCCATCCGGCGCGCGATCCGCAGCGGTCCGGCCGACGGCCTGCCGATCGAGGACACCGGCGTACCCGGGATCCCGTACGAGATGACCGAGCGCGACCTGCTCGACAGCAACGCCGACCTGCGCGACTTCTGCGCGGACGTACTCGCCCAGCAGGGTTGACCGCGATCTATCGGGTTTCCGGCGCAACCGGATCCCGGCGTGACGGGTGTGACCCGCATGAAGCTCACCACACGCCGCCTGACGATCCTGGTGCTGGCCGCCGCCGCGGTCAGCACCGCTGCCGCCCTGGCCGGCCCACCCGCCCTCCGGGGCCGGGACCACCGTGCTCCGGCGGCCTTCCCGCCCTCGTCCGCTCCCTCGTCCGCTCCGTCCTCGGTGCCGCCGTCTCCGTTGCCTTCCTCAACCGCGCCCGACCGGGGCGGAGGTTCCGCGGGTGGCGCCCCGGCCGAGCCGGGCAACGCCGTCCGTTTTCTCGATGACGCAACGGCCACCCGGCTGCGCAACACGACCATCACGCTGCCCGAGTGGGGTGGGAGTCCGGAGCTGGGCTGCCCGAGCGGCCGGTTCACGTTCTCCGGTGGCCGGGCCCGCGCCGGGACCGATGCCATCGGGCGGCCGACCGAGTACTGGATCCTCCATAAGGGACTGCGTGGCATCCTCGCGGACGTCGACGGGGTCCGCGGTGACGAGATCCTCGCCCCGTTGGGGTGCGGCTACCCCGAGCTGAGGTTCGCGTTGCTGGCGATGAAGCCGGATGGTCGCGGCCTCGGCTACGTGGTGGCGGCCGGCCGGCACATCGGGCACCTGGACCGGTTCTACCCGCAGGGGCGGGACGTGGTGGTGGAGGTGCAGGACAGCGCGTACTCGACGACCTACGAGCAGCGGCGCCGGTACCGGTGGCAGGGTTCCCGGTTCGTCCAGGTCGGCGGGCCGACCGCATTCCCCGCCGGCGTGGACTGGTCCACGGTGGACCTGGGTAACTGGTCGTTCGGGGTCTACGCCGAGACGCCGACGACCGGGCGCTGTGGCAGCGGAGGCTTCCTGTCGTTCGTCAACGGGGACAGCGGCGTCTGGGGCTACCGCGAGGAGAGCATCACCATCGACGAGGCCACGTTCCGGATGGGCGGCGTGTCGCGCGGCTACCTCTCCGAGCCGGCCGGCCACGCCGACCTCGACGTGATCGTCACCCTGTCGTGCCGGCGACCCGACGGGCAGACCGGGCAGTTCGTATGGCGGGTCGGGCAGACCGGCTCCCTCGTGGTCGAGGTCGGCGTCGACGGCGTCACCGGCATCCTGGGCCACCGGGTCACCGGCGGCCTCGCCGAGGTGACCGTCCGGACCGCCCGGGGGCGGGAGGTCCGCCGCTACCGCTCCAACGGCTACGTCTTCACCCGGGTCGGCTGACACCCAGAGCACAAACTGCGGGCACTTTGTGGTTATGGCGGCGCCGATAACCACAAAGTGCCCGCAGTTTGTGCGGCAGGTGGGGGCGCGAGGCCTTGACGGGTGCCGATGCGAGGTGGTTGTGTGAGCGCTTACAGGATCTGAGCTACATCGGTGTAGACCCGTCCTGGATTACGAGGCTGTGAGCGCTCCCAACCAGCATCCCTCGTGATCGCAGGAGGGCCCATGCCTAACAGAAGGCTCCTGACCGTCGCCATGCTGGTGGCGGTCACGGCCGCGTTCGCTCCCGACCTGTCCCGACCGGCGCGGGCGGCGCCGACCGTGACCAACCCCGGCTTCGAAGCCGGGTCAGGCCAGAACCCGTCCGGCTGGGCGGAGTCGTTCACGACCAGCGCGTCGTTCGTCGAGGCGGGCGGCCACGCGGGCAGCTTCCGGCTGTCGCACTGGGCCTCCGCGGCGTACCGCGTCGAGACGACCCAGACGCTCACCGGGCTGACCGCCGGTGCGTACACGTTGCGGGTCTGGGTCAAATCCGGCGGCGGGCAGGTCTCCGCGTACGTCGCGCTGCGCAACTGCGGCGGAGCCGAGGCGCGGACCAACCTGCCCGCGACCGGTGGCAGCACCTGGGTCCAGATCAGCGTCTCGACCACGGTCTCGACCAGCACCTGCACGATCGCGCTCTCGTCGGACGCCCGGGCCGGCAACTGGGCCAACTTCGACGACGTCGAGTTCGCCCCGAGCGGGGGCGGAGGAGGATCCACCGTGCAGATCAGGGGCGGCGACGTCTCCAGCCTGGCGAAGAACGAGGCGTTCGGCGCCACCTACTTCACCGCCGGCGGCCAGCAGCAGGACGCACTGACGATCCTGCGCGCGGGCGGCATGAACTGGGCCCGGCTCAAGGTGTGGGTCAACCCGGCGGACGGGTTCAACAACAAGGCCCGCGTGCTGGCCATGGCCCAGCGGATCAAGGCACAGGGCATGAAGCTGCTCGTCGACTTCCACTACTCGGACACCTGGGCCGACCCGGGCAAGCAGATCAAGCCGGCCGCGTGGGCGAACCTGTCGTTCACCGCGCTGCGGCAGGCGGTCTACGACCACACGTTCGACGTCTGCAACTCGTTGCGGAACCAGGGCACCACCGCGGACATGGTCCAGATCGGCAACGAGATCAACCCGGGCATGCTGCTGCCGACCGGCAGTACGTCCAACTGGTCGAACCTCGCCCAGCTGCTCACCGCCGGCAGCAACGCGGCGAAGGCGGTCTCCGCCACGACGCGGGTGATGCTGCACCTGGCCGAGGGTGGCGACAACGGGCTGTTCCGCTGGTGGTTCGACCAGGCGACCAGCCGGGGCGTCCCGTTCGACGTCATCGGCGCCTCGTACTACCCGTACTGGCACGGCTCGCTGGCTAGCCTGCAGAGCAACCTCAACGACATGGCCGCGCGCTACGGCAAGGACGTGGTCGTGGCGGAGACGGCATACGGCTTCACGCTCGCCGCCGACGACAGCGAACCCAACATCTTCAACTCGTCGCTGGCCCAGGCCGGCGGCTTCCCGGCCACCCCGCAGGGGCAGGTCGACGAGCTGCGCGCGGTCTTCACCGTCGTGAAGAACGTGCCGAATGGGCGCGGCCTGGGCGTCTTCTACTGGGAACCCGCGTGGACCGCGGTGACCGGCAGCGGGTGGGACCCGACGAACCCCAACTCGGGCAACGGCTGGGAGAACCAGGCGCTGTTCGACTACAACAGCCGCGCCCTGCCGGGCGTGGCCGTCTTCGGGACGGTGTAACCGAATGAAGCAGTCATTTGCGGTCGTGCTCCTCGCCGGCACGCTGGTCGTACCGGCGCCGAGCGCGGGCATCCAGAATCCCGGCTTCGAGACCGGCAACCTGAGCGGCTGGTCGTCGGCCGGCGCCGGCGGGTTCGTCGAGGCCGGCGGCCGCGCCGGCTCCGCCTTCCGGCTGACCCACTGGTCGGCCACCGACTACGCCGTGGAGACCAGCCAGACGCTACGAGGGCTGGCCAACGGCCCGTACACGGTGAAGGTCTGGGTCCGGACCGACGGCGGCCAGCGCACGGCGGAGGTCGCCCTGCGCGGATGTGGCGGATCTTCCACGAGTACGGCGTTGCCGCGCACCGGCGGCACCGACTGGGTCCAGATCGTGGCGTCCACAGTGGTCACCAAGCACCGCTGTACGATCTCGTTCCGGTCGGTCGGGCCCGCCGGCACGTGGGCCAACTTCGACGACGTCGGGCTCGTCCGCGGAGCCGCGCGAGGGCTGCGGATCCGCGGCGCCGACGTCTCGACGCTGAAGAAGAACGAGGACTTCGGCGCGGTCTACTACGACGCGGCGGGCGGGCGCCGGGACGCGCTGTCGATCCTGCGGGCGAACGGCATGAACTACGCGCGACTCAAGGTCTGGGTGGATCCGGCGGACGGGTACAACAGCAAGGCCCGCGTGCTGGAGATGGCCCGGCGGATCGAGCGCCAGGGGATGGGGCTGGTCATCGACTTCCACTACTCGGATGCGTGGGCCGACCCGGGCAAGCAGATCAAGCCGGCGGCATGGGCCGACCTGCCGTTCGACGAGCTGCGCCAGGCGGTGTACGACCACACGTACGACGTGCTGGACTCGCTCGAGCGGCAGGGCACCCCGGCCGACATCGCCCAGCTCGGCAACGAGATCAACGGTGGTCTACTGTGGCCGGACGGCCGGTGGGACAACTGGGACGGCCTGGCCGCGCTACTGATCTCGGCCGGTGACGCGGTGCGGGCGGTCTCCCGCCGTACGAAGATCATGCTGCACCTGGCCGAGGGCGGGAACAACGGCGGGCACGTGTGGTGGTTCGACAACGCGGTCGCACGCGGCGTGCCGTTCGACGTGATCGGGGTGTCGCACTACATCTACTGGCACGGCACGCTCGGCAGCCTGCAGTTCAACCTGAACGACCTGACCACCCGGTACGGCAAGGACATCGCGGTGATGGAGACGGCGTACGGGTTCACGCTGGCCGAGAACGACTCGACCGAGAACATCTTCAACGCGTCGCTGGCGCAGGCCGCCGGCTACCCGGCGACGCCGGCCGGGCAGGTGGCCGCGTTCCGGGACGTGATGACGGTGGTCGCCGCGGTGCCGCGCGGTCTCGGCGTCTTCTACTGGGAGCCGACCTGGACGGCCGTCGAGGGTGCCGGCTGGGATCCGAACGACCCCACGTCCGGTGACGGTTGGGAGAACCAGGCGCTGTTCGACTACTCGGGCCGTGCCCTACCCGCGCTCACCCTGTTCCACCCGTAGCCCTCCGTTCCCCCGTAGCCTGCTGCGGCGATCATGGAGTGTGCGGCCCGACGCGCCCGCCGCCACGCCCGCACACTCCATGATCACGGGACAGGCTCCGCCGGAGGACGGCGACCTCGCCGGCGGGGACGGCCAGCTCGCCGGCACACGGCTTGCCGGTCAGCAGCTCGGTACCGGTGCCGGGGACGGTCACGTCCCGGTCGAGATGGTTGATCGCCACGAGGTACTCCGTACCGTCCGCACCGACGCGCCGGACCAGCTCGACGCCCTCGGGTACGCCGGCGCGCAGCGCCAGGCCCGCGTCGACGTACGCACGCTTCAGGACGGCGTCGAGATCGGGCCCGTTGAGCCGGGTCGAGACGTACCAGACCACACCGGCACCGGGCGCGTGCCGCGTCACCGCGGGCCCACCCGCGGCCGGACCGTCCAGGTAGGACAGCACGGTCTCGGCCCCGCGCGGCACGATCTCCTCGGTCCAGATGTCGCCGGAGAGGCCGCCGTCCAGCGACACGGTCTGTCCGGCCCGCAGCGGCAGGAACTCCTCGACGGTCAGGCCGAGCAGGTCGCGCAGCGCCCCCGGGTGACCGCCCGGGTGGATGGTGTCGTTGCCGTCCACGATGCCGGAGAAGTACGACACGAGCAGCGTTCCGCCGCGCTGCACGTACCGGCTCAGGTTCTCCGCGGCGGCGGTGGTGGTCAGGTACAGGTTCGGCACGACCACGAGCGGGTAGCCGGACAGCTCGTCCTCCGGCCGGACGAAGTCCACGCCGAGGTGGTCCCGCCACAGCCGCTCGTAGTGGGCCACCGCCCGGTCGAAGAAGGTCAGCTCCACCGACGGCCGCCACTCCAGCTCCAGGGCCCACCACGACTGCCAGTCCCACACCACGGCCACGTCCGCCACGCACCGGCTGCCCCGCAGGTCGCGCAGCGCGCCGAGGTCCGCGCCGAGCCGGACCACGTCGCGCCACACCCGGGTACCGGTACCGCCGTGCGGCAGCATCGCGCTGTGGAACTTCTCCGCGCCGAACAGCGCCGCGCGCCACTGGAAGAACAGCAGGCCGTCCGCGCCGCGGGCGAGGTGGGCGAGGCTGTTGCGGCGCATCTCCCCGGCCCGCTTGGCGAGGTTGCGTGGCTGCCAGTTCACCGCGCTGGTGGAGTGCTCCATCAGCAGCCAGGGCGCGCCGCCGGCCAGCGACCGGGTCAGGTCCGCGGACATGGCCAGCTCGATGTGGTTGTCCGGCTGCTCGGCCCGCAGGTAGTGGTCGTTCGAGACGATGTCCACTTCGGACGCCCAGCGCCAGTAGTCGATACCCTTGCAGTTGGTCGCCATGAAGTTCGTCGTCACCGGGATGCCCGGCGCCAGGCGGCGCAGCACATCCCGCTCCCGCCGGTAGCAGTCGAGCAGCGCGTCCGAGGCGAACCGCAGGAAGTCCAGCTGCTGCGCCGGGTTCACCGCCGACGGGGCGGCCCGCGGTGGCTCGATCTCGGCCCAGTCACCGTACCGCTGGCTCCAGAACGACGTACCCCAGGCACGGTTCACGGTGGACAGGTCGCGGTACCGGCCGCGCAACCAGTCACGGAACGCCGCGGCGGAGTTCTCGCAGTAGCAGGCGGACAGCGGCGCGCCGTACTCGTTGTGCACATGCCAGAGCACGACGGCGGGGTGACCGCCGTAGCGGCGGCCGAGCTGTTCGGTGATCGCGGTCGTGGCCCGGGCGTACTCCGGCGAGCTGGGGCAGAACGCGGCGCGAGCGCCGGGGCCGAGGACGACACCCTCCCGGGTGACCGGCCGGCTGTCCGGGTACCGGTAGGTGAACCACGGCGGCGGCGCCGCGGTCGGCGTGGCGAGGTCGACCGCGATCCCGGCCTCGTGCAGCAGGCCGAGAACCCGGTCGAGCCAGCCGAACTCGTACCGGCCCTCGGCGGGCTCGAGCATCGCCCACGAGAAGATCCCGACGCTGACCAGGTTCACCCCGGCCGCACGCATCAACCGGACGTCCTCCGGCCAGACGTCCTCGGGCCACTGTTCCGGGTTGTAGTCACCGCCGTAGGCCAGCCCCGCCAGGCCCGGCAACCACCGCGACACGGGCGGTGACTGTGAGCGCTCACAGAGCTTGTCGAGCTGCATGCGCCGCAATGTAGCACCTTGACAGGCCGTTGTTGAGAGGCAGAGACTGTGAGCGCTCACAGCGCTCACAGCCTCGTAACTCCAACGGTCATCTCCGCAACCCCTGACACCGGAGGACATAGTGAGATCACGATGGTGCCGACAACTCGCGGCGGTCGCCGCGCTGGTGGTGGGCGCCAGCTTGGCCGGATGCGGCTCAGACGAGCCCAGCCCGCAGGCCACGGCCGGCGGGAAGGTCGAGCTGACGTTCTGGACCTGGGTACCGAAGATCGAGAAGGTCGTCGACAAGTGGAACGCGGCGAACCCGAACATCCACGTCACGGTGAGCACGCAGGCACAGGGTGACGACCTCATAACCAAGGTGCTGACCGCGCACAAGGGCGGCAGCGGCGTTCCGGACCTGATCCAGGCCGAGTACCAGGCGCTGCCGACACTGGTCAGCAACGACGTGCTCGCCGACATCAAGGGCGACGTCGAGGCCTCGAAGGGCAAGTTCGCCGAGGGGCTCTGGCAGCAGGTGACGCTCGGCACCGACGCCGTCTACGCGGTACCGCAGGACGCCGGCCCGATGATGCTCTACTACCGCACGGACCTGTTCCAGCAGCTCGGCCTGACCGTCCCGAAGACCTGGGACGAGTTCGCGGCGACCGCCCGGACGGTACGCCAGAAGGACCCGAAGCGGTACCTGACCACGTTCTCCGCCACCGACCCCGGCTGGTTCGCCGGGCTGGCCCAACAGGCCGGAGCCTCCTGGTGGAGCATCGAGGGCGACACGTGGAAGGTCTCCGTCAACGACTCCGCGACGAAGAAGGTCGCCGAGTACTGGGGCGGGCTCGTCGCCGCCGGCTCGGTGGACGACCAGCCGATGTACACCCCCGAATGGAACAAGGCGCTCAACGACGGCGCGCTCATCGCCTGGCCCAGCGCGGTTTGGGCGCCCGGTGTGCTGCAGGGCAACGCGGCGTCCACGAAGGGCAAGTGGGCCATGGCGCCGCTTCCACAGTGGAGCTCGGGGGAGAACAAGACCGGCAACTGGGGTGGCTCGTCCACCGCGGTCACCGAGAAGTCGAAGAACAAGAAGGCGGCGGCGCAGTTCGCGCTCTGGCTCAACACCGACGCGGCCGCGACCACGCAGCTCATCCAGGACGGCGGGCTCTACCCGGCCGCGCGGGAGGCCCAGGCCGGGCCGGCACTCGCCCAGCCGCCCGCGTTCTTCGCCGAGCAGAACGACTTCTACCCGCAGGCCAAGTCGATCGCCGACACCGCGGCCGGGTTCACCTGGGGGCCGAACGTGAACGTGGCCTACACCGCGTACAAGGACCTGTTCGGCAAGGCGATCACGCAGAAGAGCTCGTTCACCGCCGCCCTCGACCAGATGCAACAGACCACAGTGGACGACATGCGCAAGAACGGCTTCAAGGTAGGCTGAGGTGGACGGGGCCACCGCCGCCCGGAAGCCGCGGAGGCGTACGGCACACCGCCTCGTGCCGTACGCCTTCCTGGCGCCCGCGATCGTGATGTTCACGCTGTTCCTGCTGGCGCCGATCGGGTACACCGGCTACCTGAGCCTGCGCAAGGTAAAGGTCGAGGGGCTCGGCCTCGGCCGCGGCTCCCGGCGGGAGATCTTCGCCGGGCTGGAGAACTACCGGCAGACGCTCGCCGACACCGAGCTGTGGCGCGGGGCGCTCCGGGTCCTCGGGTACGGCGCGATCCTCACCCCGGTCATGCTCGGCCTGGCGCTGCTCTTCGCGTTGCTGCTCGACTCGCGGCGGACCGGCTTCCGGCGGTTCTCCCGGATCTCGATCTTCCTTCCGTTCGCGGTACCGGTCGTCATCGCGTCCCTGCTGTGGGGGTTCCTCTACCTGCCGTCGGTCAGCCCGGGGCAGCACCTGCTGCGCTCGGCCGGACTGCCCGAGATGGACCTGCTGGGGCCGGACCTGATCGTGTTCGCGCTGGCCAACATCGGCGTCTGGGGCGGGGTCGGGTTCAACATGATCGTCATCTACACCGCGCTGCGGGCGATCCCGCGGGAACTGTACGAGTCGGCGCGCATCGACGGCTGCTCGGAGTTCCAGATCGCGGTGCGGATCAAGATCCCGCTGGTGGTACCGGCAATGATCATGACGACGGTCTTCTCCGTGATCGCGACGCTGCAGGTCTTCAGCGAGCCGGTGACGCTGCGGCCGATGACCAACTCGCTCTCGTCGACCTGGTCGCCGCTGATGAAGATCTACCAGGACGCGTTCGCCCGCAACGACATCTTCACGGCCGCCGCCACCTCGATCGTCGTCGCGGCGGTCACGCTCGTGCTGTCGTTCGGTTTCCTGCGTGCGGTCCAGCGCCGCGCCTTCGCCGGAGAAAGCCAATGAGCACCGTGCTGGTGAAGCAGCCGGCGACGCGGGACAGCATCGAGGTGACCGCTCCGCCCCGGCGCCGTACCGCGTTCACGCCCACCGCGATCCTGGTGCTGGGCGCCGTCTACTGCCTGCTGCCGGTCACCTGGGTGCTGATCGCCTCGACGAAGAGCAACGCCGACCTGTTCAACACGTTCACGTTCGCCCCGGGTGGAGCGCTGTTCGACAACGTCGCGGGGCTCTCCACGTACCGTGGCGGGATCTTCTGGCGCTGGATGGCCAACACCGCGCTCTATGCCGGCCTCGGCGCGCTGCTGTCCGCGGCCCTGTCCGGCCTGACCGGGTACACCCTGGCGAAGTTCCGCTTTCCCGGGCGGACGGTCATCTTCAACGTGCTCCTCGCCGGGGTGCTGGTACCGGGCATCGCACTGGCCATCCCGCAGTACCTGGTGATGGCGAAGTTCGGGCTGACCGACTCGTACCTGTCGGTGCTGCTGCCGAGCATCATCAGCCCGTACGGCATGTACCTGGCCCGGATCTACGCGGCCGCGGCGGTACCCGACTCGCTGATCGAGGCGGCCCGCACCGACGGCGCCGGGGAACTGCGCATCTTCTGGCGGGTCGCGGTCCCGGTGATGCGGCCCGGGCTGCTGACGATCTTCCTGTTCCAGTTCGTGGCGATCTGGAACAACTTCCTGCTGCCGTACATCATGCTCGGCGACGACCGGAAGTTCCCGGTCACGGTGGGGCTCTACAGCATGCTGAACCTCGGCAACACGCTGCCGGCGCTGTACACATTCGTGATCACCGGCGCGCTGCTGTCGATCCTGCCGTTGATCGCGCTGTTCCTGTCGCTGCAGCGGTACTGGCGGGTCGATCTGGTGGCCGGCGCGGTGAAGGCCTGACGGCATGACCCACACTGTTAGCGTGTCGCAGCCCAAGCAGCCGCGCGGTCCGCGGGCCCGGCCCACGATGGACGATGTGGCCGCGGTCGCCGGGGTGTCCCGCGGCACGGTGTCGCGGCTGCTGAACGGCGGACACAACGTCAGCTCCGCGGCGGCGGAGGCGGTCCGCCGGGCGATCCGGCAGACCGGCTACGTGGTGAACCAGCACGCCCGCAGCCTGGTCACCCAACGGTCCCAGTCGGTCGCGTTCATCCTCGCCGAACCGCAGGAGAAACTGCTCGAAGACCCGAACTTCAGCGTGCTGCTGCGCGGCTGCACCCAGGCCCTCGCCCAGCACGACATCACGCTCGTCATGGCGATCGCCAGCGCACCGGACGAACGCAAGCGGGTCGGGCGGTACGTCACGGCCGGGCACGTCGACGGCGCCTTGCTCGTCTCCACCCACGCGGGTAACCCGCTCGTGGCCGAGCTGCTCGCCCGCGAGGTGCCGATCGTCGCGTGCGGGCGGCCGCTGGGCCACGAGCGGGAGGTCGCGTACGTGGCAGCCGACGACCGGGACGGCGCCCGGCAGATGGCGCAGTACCTGCGGTCGTCCGGCCGCCGCGTGGTCGCCACGATCACCGGCCCGCTGGACACGCCGGGCGGTGCGGACCGGCTCGCCGGGTACCGGGAGGTCTTCGGCGACGTGGCTACCGAGCACCTCGTCGCCAACGGCGACTACACCAAGGGCAGCGGCGAGGCGGCGATGGAGTACCTGCTCGACCGCGCGCCCGACCTGGACGCGGTCTTCGTCGCCTCGGACCTGATGGCGGCGGGCGCGCTCGCCGCGCTCGCCAAGGCCGGCCGCCGGGTGCCCGACGACGTCGCGGTCGGCGGTTTCGACGACTCGGCCGTGGCGACCACGGTCCAGCCGCAGCTCACCACCATCCGGCACCCGCTGGCCCGGATCAGCGCCGAGATGGTCCGGCTGCTGCTCGACCGCATCGCCGGCGAACCGCCGGCCGCGGTCATCCTGCCGACCGAGCTGGTGGTACGAGACTCCGCGTGAGCGGGCGACCCGGCAGGCTCAGGAGCGTACACGGGCGGCGCCGCCGAGCCGAACGCGAGGCGGCGGCGTGACGTCGAGCGCAACGCGAGGCGGCGGCGCGACGTCGTGGCGGACCGCCCACATGGCCGCCTCGGTGCGGGAGCTCGACCGGGTCTTGCGCAGCAGGTTGGAGACGTGCACCGCGACGGTACGGATCGAGATGCCCAGCGACCGGGCCACCTGCTTGTTCGACATGCCCGCGGCGAGGCAGGTGAGCACCTCGACCTCCCGGGCGGTCAGCTCCGGCGGTTCGTCGCCGGCCAACCGGCGGATGTGAGCCGGCAACGGGTCCTCCAGCAACGCGAACGGGTCGCGCCGCCGGCCGGTGGCGAGCAGCTCGATCAGGCAGTACGGGTTGCCCCGGGTCCGGCGGTGTACCGCCGCAGCAATCCCGTCCGGCACCGGCGTCCCGTACACCTGCTCGAGCAGGCCCGCCACGTCGGCCGCGGCCAGCGGTCCGAGATGTTGCCGGACGGCCCGGGGTACCCCGCCGAGCCGGGCCAGCGTCCGGGCGACGAGCTGGGGTGACTCGGCCTCGTCCGGCGGCCGGCTGGTGACCAGCAGCAGCGCGGGCAGGCCGGGCGCGCCGGCCAGCTCGGCGACGAGGTTCAGGCTCGCCGGGTCCAGCGCGTGCAGGTCCTCCACGACGAGCACCGCCGGCCCGCCGCCGACGAGCGCGCGGACGGTCTTCACGGCCAGGCGTAACAGCGCATCCGGTGCATAGCGGAACTCCGCCCCGGGCTGCTGGGCCAACCAGGCCAGGGCCGCCGGTGGCACGGGCACACGCGATGTGTCGTGCGTGCTCAGCACGGCGGCCAACCAGTCGTAGGGTGCCGGTGTGTGGATGCGCGCGGACCCCGACAGCACGGTGCTCGGCACCGGGTCGAAGGTGTCCAGCGCCGCGGCCACGAGAAGGCTCTTGCCGGTACCCGCGCCGCCGGTGACGACCGCGGCCCGCGGTCCCGGGCCGGTGCCCAGATGTGTCCAGGTCGTGGCGAGTTCGGCGAGCTCGTCCCCCCGACCGACCATCGACACCGGCATCATCGCTTCACCATACGCACTACTGCGTAGAGACGTCCGCGCCCAACTTTGGCAAGCTGCTTGACATGAGTGGGATCCTGCGCGCCGCCGCCAGCGACCGCGGCCTGGTCCGCGAGCTGAACGAGGATGCGTACCTCCTCGGTGAGCGCCTCGTCGCGGTCGCCGACGGCATCGGCGGCCTGCCGGCCGGGGAGGTCGCGAGCGAGATCGCGATCCGGACGCTGGCGCCGCTCGACCGGGATGCGCTCGGCGAGTCCGTGGTCGACACCCTGCGCTCCGCGGTCGACGACGCGAACCGGCAGATCGGCGAGGCGGTCGCCGCGGTATCCGGCCGCGAGGGCATGGGTACGACGCTGACCGCCCTGCTGTTCGACCGCGACCGGGCGACGCTGGTGCACATCGGTGACTCCCGGGCGTACCTGCTCCGCAACGGCAACCTGACCCAGCTGACCCGGGACGACACGTACGTCCAGGCGCTGGTCGACCGCGGCGCGATCACCGCCGACGAGGCGCTGCGGCACCCGCACCGGTCGGTCGTGACCCAGGCGCTGCAGGGTGAGGAGGTCAATCCCACCTGCACGGTCCTGCGCACCAGCCCCGGCGACCGTTTCCTCCTCTGCAGCGACGGTCTGAGCGATGTGGTCGACAACGCGTCGATCGGCGGGACCATACGCGAGTACACGGACCTGGACGACTGCGCCGCCCAGCTGATCAAGCAGGCGCTCGCGGCCGGCGGGCCGGACAACGTCACCGTCGTCCTCGCGGAGGTTCCGGTCTCCGGCACGTAGCCTTGAACGCGTGTGCGCAGCCAGGGAGCAGGACCTCGTCGAACTCGTCGACTCCGACGGCCGGGCGGTCGGGGAGTCCACAGTAGAGGAAGCGCACCAGGCGCCCGGCCGGCTGCACCGGGCCTTCTCCGTGCTGCTCGTCGACCCGGAGGGCCGCCTGCTCCTGCAGCAGCGTGCCGCGAGCAAGACCCGGTTCCCGTTGCGGTGGGCGAACGCCTGCTGCGGGCACCCGGCGCCGGGCGAGCCAGTGGTGGTCGCGGCCTCGCGCCGGCTGGCCGAGGAGGTCGGCCTGCGCGCCGTCCCGCTCGCCGAGATCGGCGTGTACGTCTACCGCGCCGGCGATCCGGTGACCGGACGGGTGGAGCACGAGTACGACCACGTCCTGCTCGGCCGGGTGGTCCGGGATCCCCACCTGGACCCGGATCCGACCGAGGTGGCCGATGTCCGGTGGCTGACCGGGGACTCGCTCCGCGACGACCTGGACGCACAGCCCGACCGGTACGCCCCCTGGCTCGGAGGAGTGACCGGTAACCTGATCGGCTGGTCAGGGGACCCGCGTCGTGCTGATCTCCGCTAGGGTGATCGCCTCGTAGTTCCGGCTGCTGAGGCGCGACCTGGGGGAGATGATGACGGGACGCCGGCTGGGCGTCATCGCGATGGTGGCCTGCGCGCTGCTCCTCGCGGTGGCCCTCGGCGGCCAGGTGGTGGTCAAACGCACGACGACCTCACGCGTGCCGTCGACCCCCACCGGCCACGGCTCCCCGGAGCCGAGCCGACCACCCGTCCGCGCCGCCCGGCCCGCCGCCCGCCCGTCCGGGTCGGCCAAGCCGGCCACCCCCGGGCGGCGCAGCCCGACCCGGCCGCCGGCCGCGGTGCCCTCGCTGCGGACCATGACGGGTACGTCGGCCGTCGCGCTGACGTTCGATGACGGCCCGACCTGGATCTGGACCCGGGAGATGCTCGCGGTGCTGCGTCAGCACGGGGTCAAGGCGACGTTCTGCGTCATCGGCACGATGGCACGGACCTATCCGGGGCGGATCCGGCAGATCGCGGCCGACGGCCACACGCTGTGCAATCACAGCGACGACCATGACTACCAGCTCGGCACGAGGTCCGAGGCGGAGATCCGGGCCAACCTGCAGGCGACCAACGACGCGATCCGCGCGGCCGTACCGGACGCGAGGATCTCCTACTTCCGGCACCCCGGCGGCGCCTGGACCCCGCTGGCCGTCAAGGTCGCGGCGGACCTGGGCATGACGTCGCTCCACTGGGACGTCGACCCGCACGACTTCGACCGCCCCGGCCCCACGGTCATCCGCGACTATGTGATGTCCCACACCCGTCCCGGTTCGGTCGTGCTGCTGCACGACGGCGGCGGCGACCGGTCGGAGACGATCGAAGCGTGCCGGCAGATGCTGCCCGCCCTCAAGGACCGGTTCCAGCTGATCCCGCTGCCGCCGCGCCGCTCGCCCTAGCGGCTTGGTGGCCTCCGGCGGCATCGCGTATGCTTGCCAGGCCTCCGGCGGGGCCGGGTGGGAGCAACGCTGCCTGATCGCATGTGCGATGATGGCGGGGCCGCCCCCATCGTCTAGCGGCCCAGGACGCCGCCCTTTCAAGGCGGTAGCACGGGTTCGAATCCCGTTGGGGGCACGGCCGGCAGCGGTGACGCGGTCGGTGCGACCAGGTCCTGTGGAGCAGTTGGAGTGCTCGCCGCCCTGTCAAGGCGGAGGTCGCGGGTTCAAGTCCCGTCAGGACCGCCAGCGCCGTCAGCGCACGGCCAGGTAGCTCAGTTGGTACGAGCGCCCGCCTGAAAAGCGGGAGGTCGGCGGTTCGACCCCGCCCCTGGCCACCCATTGGTGTACCGGCACAGCGATCCGGACTCAGGCCGTGGAGCGGCGGCGGAGGGTCGCGACGGCGGATCCCGCGAGCATCAGCAGGCACTCGGGCAGCTGGCCGTCCTCGATCGCTGCGCCGAACAGGGCCGTACCGGTCGGCACGTCCGCGTTGGCGTACGCGGACACGAACCGGGCCACCCAGCGCGTGTCGTACCGAGCCTCGTCGATGTCCGGGAAGTCCAGCGTCCAGGCGCCCTGCTGGACGTCGCTACCCACCATCGTGGCGGCGAGGCACCACGCGACGTTGTAGGCGCCGGACATCCCGGCCCGGTCGACCACCGCGTCGAAGGTTTCGACCACCGCATCGGTGTCTCCGGCGAGCGCCGATTGCAGGACGAGCTCTGCGTCGGCGTACGCCTCCGGCGGATGGCTGGTCACGAGCCGCAGCGTAGGCGCACCCGTCAAGACGCGCATCCGGACGGGCAAAACTTGCGCGTGGCGCGCGGCAGAGGTCGAGCGCGCCGGGCGGACCCGCCTTGGTGAGCCGAACGTTACCGGCCCGTAGGGTACCGGCCGGCGACCGGAGTCACACCGGCGACTTAACGCCAGCTAGGGTGCCGGAAGGTAGCTGGGGAGGAAGGAACGTCATGCTCAGAACCCGTCTCGCGGCGACGGTCACGGCCGTCGCCCTGTTCGCCGCGGCGGGCTGCGGAACCGACAACGCCGGTACGCCGGCCGGCGGGAGCGGCGCCGTCCGGCTCTACGGCACGGACGGGAACATGTCCAACAGCCTCGGGGTGAGTCTGGAGGACCGGCCCGGCGTGCTGGCCGGGATGACCGGCACCGCGCCGCTGGCCCCGCTGACCGAGGACTTCAAGGCCCGGTTGCGCGCGGTCCAGCCCGGGCTGGAAAACTTCAACTACGCGGGCCAGTCGTACGACGCGGTGGTCGTCGCGGCGCTGGCGGCCGAGACCGGCCGGTCCACCGCGAGCCGTGACATCGCCCGGTACCTGCCCGGCGTGACGACCGGCGGCACCGAGTGCACCACGGTCGCCGAGTGCTTCGACCTGATCCGCAAGGGCAAGGACATCCAGTACCGGGGCCAGTCGCTGCGCCTGGGCGGCTTCACCGACGCCGGTGAGCCGGCCACCGCCACGTACGGCACGTTGCATTTCGGGCGCAACAACAAGATCGAAGACGGCATGACCGAGTACGTCGGCGCCGGCAACGAGGCCGACACCACCACGGCCGCCCAGCCGGCCCCGGCCCCGCTGGACCAGGCGCCGAAGGGCGGTCCGCTGCGGATCGGCGGTCTGCTGCCGAAGACCGGCCAGCTCGCGAGCATGCACCCACCGCTTGTCGGCGGCGCCAAGCTCGGCGCCAAGGAGGTCAACGACGCGGGCGGCGTCCTCGATGAGGACGTGGTGTGGATCGACGGCGACGACGGTACCAACCCCGACGTCGCGAAGGCGACCGTCGAGCGGCTGCTGGCCGCCGAGGTCCGGGTGATCATCGGCGCCGGCGCGTCCGGCGTCTCCAAGGCGGTGATCCCGCGCGTCACCGGCGCCGGGGTCCTGATGATCTCCCCGTCGGCCACCTCCGACGAGCTGAGCACCATCCCGGACAACGACCTGTTCTTCCGTACCGCCGCACCTGACCTGCTGCAGTCGAAGGCGCTCGCGGACATCGTGCTGCGCGCGGGTTCGCGCAAGGTCTTCGTGGTGGCCCGCGACGACACCTGGGGCCAGGGTCTGTTGAAGAACCTCAAGGCGAACCTGGAGTCGGCCGGCATCCCGGCCGGGAACATCGCGATGTTCATCTACCAGCCCGGCGCGAGCGCGGAGGACAAGCCCGACGTCGCCACGTTGGCCGGCCTGGTCAAGGCGTTCGGGCCCGACGGCCTCGTGATCATCGGTTTCGACGAGTCGGCGTACGTGATCGACGCGCTCGCCGCGGGGGACGTCACGCTGCACGAGTGACCTACCGACAGTGGCACGTTCTCGGGAAGTGCGGTAACCGCGCCGGGCCGTACGGTCATCGTCGACAAGCCCACATCGGAAGGAAGCAACGGCGATGAGCGAGTACGACGACCCGACGCTGGTCGAAGAGGAAGTCCACCACGAGGGCTTCGGGCCGGAGAGCGACCCCGGGCACGAGCCGACCTACGACACGCACCAGCCGCCCGCCTACGACACGCACGAGCCGCCCTACGACACGCACGAGCCGACGGAGGAGCCGCACGACCCGCACTCCATTGTGGAGCGGTACCCCGACGGCTCGACCACCACGGCCACCGACTACGACGGCGACGGGTACGCCGACCGCGTGCTCCACGACGCCGACTCCGACGGGCACGTCGACACCGCGTACGCCGACACGAACCACGACGGCAAGCTCGACGCGATCGTCCGCGACCTCGACGACGACGGCCACCCCGACCTGCTGCTGGCGGACACCAACCACGACGGCAAGATCGACCTCCAGGCACGGGACATCAACGAGGACGGCCGGATCGACGAGATCGTGCGGGACACCGACTACGACGGCAAGGCCGACACCTACGTCCGCGACTTCAACTACGACGGCAAGCCCGACCTGGTGATCAAGGACCTCGACGAGGACGGCATCCCGGATGTCATCGCCCGGGACGTCAACCACGACGGTGTCCTGGACCCGACCTACGTCGACCCGGACACCAACCCGTACGCCCGCAGCTGACGATCACCACGGCGAGGCGCGCACACCCGTGCGCGCCTCCTTCGTGTGAGACTGGCCCGGTGAGACGCGGCGCGCTGGTACTGATGGCAGTGACACTCGTCGCGGCCTGCGACCGGGGACCGGGACCCGGCCCGGCGCCGGCCTCCCCGGACCCGAGCGCCGCCACGCTGTCCTGGCAGCGGCTCGCCCCCTCCGCCTCGGCCCGGACCGAGGTCGCCGCCGCGGCCGCGGGACCGCGCATCTACGTGGCCGGCGGGTACCGCGGCGACGGCGGCACGGTGTCCACAGTGGAGATCCTGGACACCAGCACCGGTCGCTGGTCCAGCGGGCCGGATCTGCCGATCGCCGTCAACCACGCGATGGCCGCCCCGGCCGGCGGCACGGTCTACGTCTTCGGTGGCTACTTCGCGCGCGGTGGCGCCAGCCCGGCAGCGTACCGGCTCGATCCGACCGGTGGCTGGCGGGCCGTCGCGCCGATGCCCGAGGGCCGGGCGGCCGGCACCGCCGTGACGATCGACAACACCGTCTACGTGGCGGGTGGCATCGGTCCCCGGGGCCTCGCCGAGCAGATGCTCGTCTACGACGTCCCGGCCGATCGCTGGAGCACGGCACCCGGCCCGCCCACCCGGCGCGAGCACCTCGGCGGAGCCGCCGCCGGCGGGCTGGTCTACACGGTCGGCGGCCGGACCGGCTCCGGCAACCTCGCCGCCTTCGAGGCGTACGACCCGGGTACCCGCACCTGGACCACGCTGCCCGCACTGCCCACCCCGCGCGGTGGCCTCGCCGCGGCGGCGACCTGTTCCGGCCGGGTGGTGGCCGTGGGCGGCGAGGCGCAGGCGACCTTCCCCGAGGTGGAGGCGTACGACCCGGCGACGCGCGGCTGGACCGTCCTGCCCGACCTTCCGACGCCCCGGCACGGGTTGGGCGTCGTCACAGTGGGTACGACGCTGTACGTGCTCGCCGGCGGTCCCCAGCCCGGCCTGCACGTCGCCGACACCGCCGAGGCGATCGACCTCGCGCCGCTCGGGCCCTGTCGTTGATTGCGCGCGTGCCCTAACGTCGTCGGCGGAGTTCTGTGAGCACCCGAGAGGACGAGTATGAGCGACGAGACCGTGGAGACCCGCGGCGACGGCCGGGACGAGCTGATCGTGATGGACACCAACAAGGACGGCAAGGCCGACGTCTGGGCGGTGGACACCGACGGCGACGGTAAGGCGGACCTGTTCCAGTTCGACACGGACGGCGACGGCCAGGTCGACATCACGATGGTTGACCTCGACCAGGACGGCAAGCCGGACGAGGTGGTCGACGGCGACGGCGGGCACGCGCCGAACTGAGACCGCCGCGACGCGCGCTGGGCGGGGTAGGCCGCGGGGATCAGCCTCCGCCCAGCGCGCCGATCGCCACCGCCAGGGCGACGACGACCACGGTGGCCGTGCCGAGCCAGGTGAGCCAGCGCTGCCAGGCCGGTTGCGCCCGGGGGGACGCCACAGCCTCCGGATGCCCGAGCGCGAGCAGCCGGCGCCGCTGGGTCCGTACCTCGCGGAAGCGCCGGGCGACGTCACCGGTGGCGTAGAGGCCGGCACCATCCACACTCGGCCCGATGCCGCTCGGGGCGGCTCGGCTCAGCTCGACGGCCAGGCGGGCCTGGGCGAGCTGCAGCCGGCGTACCGCCGCCCGGCCACGGATCCCGGCCCGGCCGTGCGCGTACCGGCGAGCCTCGGCGCGTTGCCGCCCGGACCCCAGGATCCGCAGCTCCGCCGGGGTCGCGATGCCGGGGTCGTTGAGCACGGCGAGGTGTCCGACGTAGTACTCCGCCTCTCGTCCGCGCGCGTGCCGGACCATCAGCAGCACGAGCAGCAGCGGCGGGATGCCCTTGAGCAGCAGCGCGCCGAACACGCCGAGCGTGCCGTAGCCGAACCCGTCGGCCAGTAGCGGTGAGTTCCACAGGAAGTGGCACAGCCAGGCGCCGACCAGCGCGCCACCCGCCACGCCCGCACGGAGCCACAGTGGACGGTCGATGCGGACGACGACGTACGCCACCCCGGCCCCGGCCAGCGCGCTGAACAGCGTGTGGCTCCACAGGCCGGCCAGGAACCCGCGGAGGAAGAACGTCGTCACCACCGGCCCGACCTGGTCGCCCGCCCCGGCCGCGCCCACCGCGTTGACCGCGTAGATCATGTTCTCCACGACCTGGAAGCCGAGCCCGACCAGGGCGCCGTAGACCACCCCGTCCAGCACGCTGTTGACCTGTGCCCGGGCGATCAGCACGACGGCCACGATGCCGAGCGTCTTGAGGATCTCCTCGGTGGTCGGCCCGGCGATGGCCGGTCCCCAGGACGCGGCGAACCCGGTCGACACCTGCTTGGCGAGCAGGTTCGTGATGGCCGCGTTGCCCGGGATCGCGGTGGACGTGGCGACCAGGCCGCCCCAGGCGAACGCGGTCAGCAACAGCAGCGGCGGTTCCCGTTCCAGATAGTCCACGTTGTCGACGAAGAGCCAGAACGGGATCGCGTAGAGCGCGAAGAGCCCGATCGCGACCGTGGTCGCCACCGGATAGATCCGGAACCCGTCGCCGAGGATCACCGCGACCCGCCAGGCCCCGGCCACGACGAGCAGCAGGACGAGCCAGAACGCCGGCCGCCGCAGCGACGTGGTCGCCCGGGCCCAGAGCGGGGTCGGCCGGACCGCGGTGGCTCCGGCCGGGCCGCCCGCGGGGTCCATTACGCCCGGCCCGGGAAGGTGAGGGACGCGACGCTGACCGTGATCTTCGGCAGCGCGTCGCGCAGCGTCGGCCCCGCTCCGCTGATCGTCACGTCGACGGCGAGCCCGCCAGCGACGAACACCGCGTACCGGCCGGTCCGCCCGGGCGCGGTGTAGCCGCCCTGACGGCCCGGTACGCCCGTCGCGGTGGCGGCGGACCGGGAGTCGCCCAGCACCTGGTACCCGCGATTGTCGGTGATCTTGCGGCGGAGGCGGGTGGCGGCCTGGTCCAGGGACCCGTCGAACGGCGTGACCACGATCGCGTACCGCACCGTGTCCAGGACGAACAGGGCCGAGCCACGGTCCGCGGCGGGCCGGGTCTTGGTCACGTCGACCACCGCCGCCGGCGGCGGAACCACGGTCACCCCGGCCCCGACCTGGTACGGCCGACCGGCCGCCACCGGCCGGTCCGCGGGTAGCGCCCGGTCCACGGCGGGCAGCCCGAACGAGATCGCCACGATCGTGGCGAGGATGGCCACACCAGCGAGGAGGTTACCGAGTAACCGGTACCGCCCCGTCCCCATGTACCGACGCTAGCCGGCCAGCCGCCCGGCTTGCACCAGTTTCTTCCGCTTCTCCCGCGCGCGGGCGTCCCGCCCCGGCCACCACGCGACCCGGCCGGCCAGCGCGGTCACCGCCGGCACCAGCAGGATCGACACGACGAACGCGACCAACACGATGCCGAGCGACACGGCGAACCCGACCTGCGCGAGGAACGGCACCCCGGAGATCAGCAGGGCGGCGAACGTGCCGGCGAGGATCAGCGCGGCCGCGGCCACCGCGGGGCCGGCGAACGCCACGGCCAGCGCCACCGATTCCCGGACCGACCGCCCCTCCCGCATCTCCTCCCGCAGCCGCGCGGTGATCAGGATGTTGTAGTCGGTGCCGATGGCGGTGACGAAGAGGTACAGGATGATCGGGATGCTGAACGCCGGCCCGGCGAACGTCCAGGTGGTCGCCCCGAGCGCGGCCGCGAACCCGGCCACCACCATCGCGGTCAGGTAGATCGGCGCGAGGACCGCCCGCAGCAGACCGGCCAGGATCAGCACGAACAACCCGGCCGCGATCGGGAAGATCACCCGCAGGTCGCGGTTGGTCGCCGCGCGGACGTCCGCGAACGCCATGGACGGGCCACCCACCAGGACGGTGGTACCCGGCGGCGCGGCGGCCCGGGCGGCCTCCCGCAGCGGGCCACCGACCAGGTCCAGCGCCTCCCGGGAGTACGGCCCGGCACGCAGCACCAGCGGCACGGCGGCGGTACGACCGTCGCCGGCCACCTGCGGCGCCAGCGGCGAGGCGATCCCGTCGATCTGGGCGAGGGCTCCGGCGAACGCCGTCAGCTCCGCCTCGCCCAGTGACCGGTCCGCGCTCAGGTAGACGGTCGTCGGCTGCAGCGCGCCGGCCGGGAAGCCGCGCCGGAGGTCGTCGAACGCGGCTCGTGCCTCGGTACCGGCCGGCAGCTGGGCGACCGGGTCGTACTCGGGCCGGAACTGCAGCGCGCCGGCCGCGAGCGCGCCGAGCAGCGCGACCGATCCGGCGACCACGACGATCGGCCGGTGCGCCACGAACCGGCCGAGACCGGCCCAGCCGCGGCCGGCCCAGCCGCGGCCCAACCCGGGCCGCTGCGCCAGCGCCTGCCGGGCCGGCCAGAACGTCCACCGGCCGAGCACGGTGACCAGCGCCGGCACCAGCGTGAGCGCCGCGACCAGCATGACCGCCACGCTGACCGCCAGGGCCGGACCGAGCGTGGTGAAGAACCCGAGAACGGCCAGCACCAGCGCGCCGAAGGCGGCGATCACCGCGAACGCGGCGGAAGAGATCGCCTCACCGACCCGCTCGACCGCCGCGGCGACCGCCTCGGCCGGCGGGTCACCGGCCCGCCGCCGCTCGCGGTACCGGAACAGCAGGAACAGGACGTAGTCGGTACCGATGCCGAAGAGCACCACGGTGAGCATCGTGGGCAGTTCCCGGCCGACCTCGATGTCCAGGCCGGCCGCGCCGAGCGCGACGAGCGCGCTGGAGACGAGGTACGCGACGCCGACCGCGACCAGCGGGAGCAGGGCGGCGACCGGGCTACGGAAGATCACGAGCAGCAGCAGCAGGATCAGCGCGAGCGTGGCGACCAGGACGATCCGCTCGGCATCCGCGAACGCGCGGGCATTGTCGACCGTGATCGCGGCCTGGCCGGTGAGCCCGGCCGTGAGGTTGGTCCGGTCGAGCACGGCTGCGGTCTCGGCGCGCAGCGAGCGGACCGCGTCCTGCACGTCCGCCCGGTCCGGGGAACCGGCGAACCGGACCGGCGCAAGCGCGACACGCCGGTCGGGCGAGACCTGCCGGGCCGGATCGAAGTCGACCCCGGCGACCGCCGGCGGGCGGGCGTCACCGAGCCGCTCGACAAGCCCGCCGACCGTTCCGATATCGAACTCAGTCAATGGCACACCATCCACCCGGTGAACCACGACCACCGCGGTCGTGCCGTCCTGGCCGGGGAACGCGGTGGCCGCAAGCCGTGCCGCACGCGCCGATTCGGCCGAGTCGGGAAGGAACGCCGCCTGGTCCGACGTGGTGACCGAGCCGAGACCGGGCGAGAGCACCGCGAGCACCGCGGCGCCGAGCAGCCAGCCGACGATGACGAGCCAGGGCCGCCGTACCATCGCCTGCCCGATCTTCCCGAACATGGTCAAACCTCCTGTGACATGCGATGACACATGGCATTATCTGACACCTGGCACATCATGTCACACGTCCGGACATGACACTATGTCCCTGTGACGACCGAGGTCGACCTTCCGGTGAACCGGCGGGAACGCAAGAAGCTCGAGACGCGGGCCGCCCTGGAGCAGGCGGCGCTGCGCCTCTTCGCCGAGAAGGGGTACGAGCAGACCACGGTCGAGGAGATCGCCGAGGCGGCGGACGTGGCCGTCCGGACGTTCTTCCGCTACTTCTCCTCCAAGCAGCACATCCTGTTCGGCGACGTCGGCCACGACCGGGTCACCCGGCTGAAGAGCGAGCTGGCCGCCCGGCCGCGCGACGAGCCGATCCTCAGCTCGGTCCGCGCGGTACTCGACGCGATGGACCTCGTCGACCCCGGGGAGCAGGAGCAGATCATGCTCCGGATCCGGCTCATGGAGCGGCAGCCGTCGCTGGTCCCGATGTACCTGCGGCTCAACCACGAGCTCCGGGAGACCGTGGCCGAGTTCGTCGCCTCGCGCAGCGGACTCGACGCGCACCGCGACCCGTACCCGTTGATGGTCGCCTCGGCGATGGCCTCCTGCTGGGACATCACGTTGCACGTCTGGGCCGGCACCGACGGCCGCCGGTCGCTCAAGTCGCTGCGCCGGGAGGTCTTCGACACGCTCACCGCCGGCCTGAGCGAGCCGCGGCGCGGGATCGCGGCCGGTCGCATCAGCCGCTGAGCCTACGGGCGGTAGGCGAGCGTCGCGACGTAGACCGGCGCGTCGGCGTCGTCCACATCGGACAACTTCCATCCGGTACCGGCGGTCAGCCCGGCCAGCTCGTCGACCGAGCACAGCAGGTAGTCGAACCACGGTGTCGCCACATCGAGGTAGCGCACGCGCAGCCGGACTTGGCCGCCGAGCCGGTCCAGGCGCCGGTTGCGCTCGTGGTAGGCCAGGTGCAACGGATCGACCGTGCGGTACGGGTCGGTGCCCTGCGCCACCAGCCGGGCACCCGGCCGGGCCAGCGCGGCCAGCGCGGCGAGGAACCCCGGTGCCCGCTCCCGCGACTCGAGCAGCCCGACGTTGTTGCCGAACAACGCGAATGTGTCGTACGACCGCCCGGCCCGGGCATGGTCGTCCACCGTGGACCGTACGACCTGGCGGACACCTCGGGCCCGGGCCACCGCCACGGCACCGGGCGACGTGTCCAGCGCGGTCACCGGCACACCGCGTTCCTGCAGTACCAGCGCTGTCCGGCCGGCGCCGGCACCGATGTCCAGAGTGGACCCCTCGATCCGGGCCACGGCCCGGCGGTCGCACGGCCACCAGGCGTCCGGCCCGGCGAGGTACCGGGCGGTCGGGACTCCGTTGATGAAGCCGTCGTCCCGCTCGACGATGTCCACGACCGGGCGGGGTATCCGTCCCACGACGGTCGGCCGGAGCCCGACCCCGGTCAGCTCGGCCAGCGCGGCCCGCAGCGCGTCCCCGAACGCGTCCCCGACCCGGGGCGCACCGCTCATACCGACACGGTAGTCCCCGGACACTCCGGTTACCGGGTTGGCGCGGTACCCGTACTCTGCGCCCATGACGCCGACCGAGGAGCTGGCTGGCTCGAAGTACGCGTTGCTCACCACGTACCGCCGCGACGGTACCGCCGTGGCCACGCCGGTCTGGATCGTCCCGCTCGACGGCGCGCTGGCCGTCTGGTCGGGCAGCAAGACCGGCAAGGTCCGGCGGATCAGGCGCAATCCGACGGTCACGGTCGCCACCTGCGACATCCGCGGGCGGCGGGCCGGGAACCCGCACCAGGCCACGGCCCGGATCCTGGACGACGCCGGGTCGAACGCCACCCGGCAGGCCATCGCGCGCAAGTACGGCCTCGTCGGCCGCCTCACCATGCTCTCCAGCCGGCTACGGGGCGGCCTGGAGCGGACGGTCGGCATCCGGATCTCTATCGATTCGAATACGGCCTGATCACGATTGGGTTGCGGCCCCAACCCGGACCCCGGGCCGCGACGCTTGTCAGTCGTGACCCCGCCGCCAGAGCCGGACCTTGCCTCGCTCCAGCAGCGGGCGCGGGAGCGTGCCGCCGCCCGCGCCGGCGGCACGGACCGCCTGCAGGGCCACATCGTCTGTGACGGCCTGGTCCGCATCTTCAAGACCGAAGGCGTCGAGGTCGTCGCGCTGCAGGGGCTGGACCTGACGGTCGATCGTGGGGAGCTGCTGGCGATCGTCGGAGCCTCGGGGTCCGGCAAGTCCACCCTGCTCAACATCCTGTCCGGGCTCGACGTGCCGACCGCGGGGCTGGCCGCCGTCGCCGGCGAGGACCTGCTCGCGATGTCTGCACGGCGGCGGCTGCGTTACCGGCGCCGTACCGTCGGGTTCGTGTGGCAGCAGACGGCCCGCAACCTGCTCCCCTACCTGACCGCCGCGGAGAACGTGGCCCTGCCCATGCGGCTCGCCGGGCGGCGCGGACGGCGACCCGGCCGGCGTGCATACGAGCTGCTGGACCTGGTGGGCGTCGGGTACTGCGCGGGCCGGCGACCGGACCAGATGAGCGGCGGCGAGCAGCAGCGCACCGCGGTGGCGGTCGCGGTCGCGAACGACCCGGAGGTGCTCTTCGCCGACGAGCCCACCGGCGAGCTGGACGAGGCCACCGCCGCCGAGGTCTTCGGGGCGCTGCGCACGATCAACGCGGAGCTGGGCGTCACGATCGTGGTGGTCACCCACGACCAGGCCGTCTCCGGCCAGGTCCGGCGGACCGTCGCGATCCGCGACGGCCGGACCGCGGCGGAGGTACGCCGGACCGCGCGCACCGGCGCCGACGGCACGACCGAGCTGGTGACCGAGGAGTACGCGGTGCTCGACCGGGCCGGCCGGATGCAGCTGCCCCGCTCCTATGTCGACGCCCTGGAGATGCGCGACCGGGTCCGCCTCACCCTGCAGCCCGACCGGGTGGAGGTGCGGCGCGGCCATGAGTGAGCGAGCGGGTGATCAGGCACTGACCGACGTTGTCACGGTCGAACGGGTCAGCCGGTCCTTCGGGCACGGCTCGCACGCCGTACACGCCGTCCGCGAGGTGTCGCTGTACGCCCGCCGGGGCGAGCTGGTCGCGGTCCGCGGCCGGTCCGGCGCGGGCAAGACCACGCTGCTGAACATCGTCGGCGGCCTCGACCGGCCCGACACCGGCCGGGTCACCGTCGCCGGGCACGACATCACGGCCGCCAGCGAGAGCGAGCTGCTGACCCTGCGCCGGGACACGATCGGGTTCGTGTTCCAGTCATTCGGGCTCATCCCGATCCTGTCCGCGGCCGAGAACGTGGGCGTACCGATGCGCCTGGCCAGGATGCCGGCCGCACAGCGGGACGAGCGGGTGTCGATGCTGCTCGAGCTGGTCGGGCTCGGCGGGCACGCGGCGCAGCGGCCGTACGAGCTCTCCGGCGGGCAGCAGCAGCGGGTCGCCGTCGCCCGGGCCCTGGCCAACGACCCGGACCTGCTCATCGCCGACGAGCCGACCGGGCAGCTCGACTCGGAGACCGGACGGTCCATCATGGACCTGCTCCGCGCGCTCGTCCGGGCCCGCGGGATGACCGCGCTCGTGGCCACCCACGATGCTGGCCTGCTCGACCTGGCCGACCGGGTGCTGGTCCTGCGCGACGGTCGGCTGGCCGACCCCGTCGGGGCATAGCGCGATGGGGCTCGTGTTCCGGCGGGCGGCCAGCGCCCGGGCCCTGCTCGCCGCCGCCGCGCTGCTGGCCACGCTCACCACCGCGCTGCTCACCGCCTTCCTGCAGTACGCGCAGCTGCTGCCCGCCGCGGGCGCGCGGGCAATCATCGCAGCGTCCCCGGCGGAGGACCGGGCGCTGCTCGCGAGCGGCGCGAGCGGCTCGACGGCCACCGAGGTGAGCACCCGCGACGCGGCGGTACGCAAGCTCTTCGTCGAGGGCGTGGGCGGGGTGCCGGCCGACGTCGCCGGGGCCGCGTACGCCAGCGGCCAGCGGTTGCCGGACAACTTCGGCGGTACCGTGCCGGACACCGACGGCACGTATGCGGTGGTGGCCTTCCTCGACGCGCTGCCGGAGCACGCGGAGCTGGTCTCCGGCGCCTGGCCCCGGTCCGCGCCCGCCGGGCAGCCGGCGCAGGTGGCGTTGCCGGAGCCGGTCGCCCGCACGCTGGGGTTGCGGGTCGGCGACCCGGTGCCGATCACCGACGAGCGGGTACGGCGGCCCGCGCCGGTCCAGGTCGTCGGCGTGTTCCAGCCACGCGACCCTGCCGAGCCGTACTGGGAGCTGGCCGCCGCGCCGGTCCGCGCCGGCGGGTACGGCCCGATGGTGGTCGACCGCGACGAGTTCCTGGCTCGCTACGTAGGACAGTCCACACTGGACTGGGTGGTGGCGCCGCGGCTGGCCGACCTGAGCCTGCGCGAGCTGACCGCGGTCCACCTGCAGGCCGGATACCTGGCCACCGAGCGGGCCGAGGCCCTCGGCGTGGACCCGACGGTCCGGATCCGGACCGGCCTCGTCGAGCTGGGCCCCGAACTGGGCACCGCCGCCCTGGTCACGCGCTCGGGCCTGCTGCTGCCGGTCCTGCTCTTCGCGGTCATCGCCGGGTACGCGCTGCTGCTCATCGCCCGGCTCCTCGCCGACCAGCGGCAGGGCGAGAACGCGTTGCTGCGCGCCCGGGGCGCGGCCCGGGCACAGCTGGCCCGGTTCGCGGCCGGGGAGGCGCTGCTCGTCGTCGTACCGGCCGCGCTGCTCGGCCCGCCCCTCGCCGCCGCCGCGCTGGCCCGGATCGACCGGTGGTCCACACAGGACGGCCTGCCCCTGCTCTCCGGGCCCGCGCCGCTCGGCGTGCAGACGCCGTTGGGCCCGCTCGGCTCGGGCCCGAGCTGGGTGGTGGCGGCGCTCGCGGCACTCGGTTGCGCGGCCGCGCTGGTGGCCCCGGCCGCCCGCCGCCGGGGCACCTGGGTGGCCGAGCAGCAGGCCCGGTCGCGGCCGGTACGGCTGGCCTGGGCCGCCCGGGCCGGCGTGGACCTCGCGCTGGTCGCGGTCGCGCTGATCGCCGCCGCCCAGCTCCGCCAGTACCGGGGCACGCTGACCCGGACCGCCGCCGCGAACGCCGGCCTCGACATCGACCCGTTGCTCGTCACGGCACCCACGCTCGGCGTGCTGGCCGCCACCGCGCTGTCCCTGCGCCTGCTGCCCGTGGTGACCCGGACGGCGGTCCGTACCGGCGACGGCGCGTCGTTCGCCCGCCTGCTCGGGCTCTGGCAGGCGGACCGGCGGCCGCACGCCGGACCGGTTCTGCTGCTCGTGCTCGCGGTCGCCAGCGGTGCGCTCGCGGTCTGCGTGGCCGGAACCTGGCAGCGGTCGCAGCAGGACCAGGCCACCCACCGGGTCGGCGCGGACCTGCGGGTGACGCGGCCGACCGCGAACCGTACCGCGGACCTACCCGACGGGCTCGGCCTGCCGGGCGTGACCACCACCATGGCTGTCTACCGTGGACAGTTGCAGGTCGGTGGCGACGAGACGGTGACCCTGCTCGGGGTCGACGCCGCCGCCGCGGGCGACGTGGTCCGGCTGCGCTCCGACCTCGCCGCCGAGCGGCCACCCGCGCTCTTCGGGCGGCTGGCCCGGGCCCGGGTCGCCGTACCCGGCGCGACGCTGGCCGCGGGCGCGCGGCGGTTGACCGGCGAGGTCCGGCTGGTCGGCGCCAGCAGGATCGAGTTCGGGCCGCTGACCGGGTACGTGACCGACGGCGGCGGGATCGTCCGCGCGCTCCCGCTCGGCCTGCCCTCCGGCGACCGGCTGGCGGTCGACGTAGCTTTGCCGGCCGGCGCGCAACGGCTCATCGGAATCGCCGGCGGTGCCCGGGTGCTGTTCGACTACCTGACCGTCAAGCCGTTCACCGGTACGGCCGAGTGGAGCTGGACCAGATTGAGCACAGTGGACGGCGCCGGCGGCGCGGCGCCCGTCGCGCTGCCCGAGGAGTGGGTCACGCTGGCCAGCGGTGACGAGTCGCGCGGGTTCAAGACCGAGCGCTTCGGGACGACCGTCCGGACCGAGGTCACCGAGAACTACGGTGACGGGTGGCAGTTCCTGCTCACCGACCCGGGCTTCCGGCCCCAGCCGATACCGGCGCTGGTCACCACGTCGGTGCTGGCGGCGGCCGGCGCGGAGGTCGGTGACACGGTCAGTACGGATTCCGCGTTCGGCGGGTCCGGGCTCGACGTGACCGTGGTCGGCACGCTCGACACGCTGCCGTCGGCCGAGGACGGCGCCGGGATCGCGGTCGACCTGCCGACCCTGGGCGCGTACCGCTGGGCTTCCCGGGAGTCCGCGCCCGAGCCGGCCGAGTGGTGGCTGGCGACCGGCCCGGACAGCGCTTCCGCCGCTGCCGCGGCCCGGGACCGTGGCCTGGTCGTCGCCGACCGCCGCGCGGAGATCCGCCGGTTACTCGACGACCCGCTCGGCTCCGGGGTCCTCATGGCGCTCTACGTCGCGGCGCTCGCCGGTACCGTGCTCGCCGCGTTCGGGTTGGCGATCGACGCCCGGGCCACCGCCCTGCGCCGCTCCGGCGAGATGGCCGTCCTGCACACGCTCGGCGCCTCACCCGGCTCGCTGGCTCGCGCCCTGGTCGTGGAGCAGTCGGTGCTGGCGGGCCTGGGCGTGCTGGCGGGGGCCGCGGTCGGGTTCGCGGTGGCCGCCCTGCTGGCCCCGTCGCTGGTGCCGACCGCGTCGGGGACCCGGCCGGTACCGGAGCCGCTGCTGACCGTACCCGCGACGGTGTTGCTGCCGGCCGTGGTGCTGTTCGTGGTCGCGCTGGTGACGGGCGCCGCGGTGGCCCGGCGGACCCGGCGCGATGTCGTCGCCGGCCTGCTCCGGATCGGACAGGACCGATGAGTGCAGCGAAGCAGCAGGCAATGAGTGGGCTGCGAAGGCTGCGGGCCCACGGCGGTGTGTGGACGCTGATCGCACTGATCGCCGCCGGGGTCGTGTTCACCGTCACCGCGACCCCGCGCACGGTCAACGGGATCGCGGACGCCGCACTGCGCCGGATGATCACGAACGCCCCGCCCGGCATCCGGGATCTCACGTTCGTCCAGGACACCCCGGACCTGGACCGGATCGGACGGCTCGGCGCGACCGCGAAGGGTTTCCGGGAGGCGGTCACCGGCGCGCTGCCCGATCTCCTGCCGGAGACCATCGGCGCGTCCTGGTCGAGCATCGCCACCGCGCGGGCGGAGCTGACCGGTGCCGGCGTCAGCACCGAGCCGGACGGGCTGAACCCGCGAGTCAGCCTGGCCCACCAGCCGGACCTGGAACCCGCGATGGAGATCACCTCCGGTCGGCTGCCGCGCAACGAGCCACCCGCCGCGGACGAGCACGAGCCGACCGGTCGCACGCTCGAGGTGATGGCGTCGGCCGGCATCGCGGAGACGTTGCGGTTGCGCGTCGGCGAGGCGTACGAGGTACAAGCGCAGGGCGGTCCGAGGGCGATCATCCGGCTCGTCGGCGTCTACACGGCGCGCGACGCCTCCGCCGCGGACTGGGTGGCCGATCCGACCCTGTTGCGCACCGGTACCGAGATCGTCCGTGGGCCGGGCGGCCTGTCCTACACCAGGACCACCGGGACCCTGCTCACCGACGCGGGCGGGGCGATGCAGCTGCGGACCGCGGCGGTGCTGTGGCGGATGTCCACCACCGCTCGGTTCCGGCTCGACGAACGGTCGTTCCACTCCGGACAGGCCGGGCAGGTGCGCGACGCGGTGCGCAAGCTGCACGGGCTACCCGTGCTCCAGGCACAGGACGTGACGGTGATCACCGAGCTGGACGAGCTGATCGCGACGTTCACCGCGGAGCTCGCCGCGGTCCGCGCGCTGCTCGCGGTCGTCGGCGCCGGCATCGTGGGTACGGCCGCCGGACTGCTCTTCCTCGCCGCCCGGCTCGCGGTGGACCGTCGCCGGCCGGAGCTACGCCTGATCCGCGCGCGGGGCGCGTCGGTGCGCCGGGTGGCGGGCACCCTCGGCATCGAGGGGACGGCGCTGATCCTGCCCGCGGTGGTGGCCGGCTGGTCGGTCGCCCGGCTGGTCCCGGGTCGGAGCGAGCCGACCGGGCTGACCCCGCTGCTGGCCCCGCTGCTGGCCACCGTCGTGGCCGTCGCCGCGGTGCCGGTCGCCGCCGCCGTCACGTCGATGGACCGCCGCGGGTACACCCTTCGCCGGCGCGACGTCGTGCTGCTGCGCCCGGGTCCGCGCCGGCTCACCGCCGAGGTGACCGTGCTGGGGCTGGCGGTACTCGGCGTGGCGCTCGTGCACCGGCGCGGCCTGGCGCTGGAGGGCATCGACCCGTACCTGTCGACCGTGCCCGTCCTCGCCGGCGTGGCCGCGGGCATGGTGGCGCTGCGGCTCTACCCGTGGCCGGTCCGGGTGCTGGGCCGGCTGACCCGGCGGCGGCGCGGCGCGACCGCCTTCCTCGGGCTGGCCCGGGCCGGACGCCGCGGCACTGCGCTCGCGCTGCCGCTGGTCGTCCTCGTGCTCGCCATCGCGCTGGGCGCGTTCGCGGGCGCGGTGCGCGCGGGCATCGACGGCGCCCGCCGGGTCGCGACCACGACCGAGGTGGGCGCGGACTTCCGGCTGACCGCGACCGCGTTCCCGGCGGCCGTGGTCGGCGCGGTCCGGGCGGTGCCGGGAGTGGTGGCGGTCGCCGCGGTACGCCGGGTGCCGAGCCGGACGCTCGTGGTCGACGGCGCCGAGCAGCCGGAGTCGGGTGTCCTCGTGCTGGCCGCGGATCCCGCCGCGTACCGCCGGATCCTCGCCGCGCACGAGCTCGACGGGCAGGTGCCGAGCAGGTTCGTTGACCCGGGTGGGGGCGGTGCCGTCCCGGTCCTCGCCTCTCCGGCACTGGCCGAGCGGCTCTCCGCGGACACCACGCTGGGCGGCCGGCCGATCCGGTTGGCCGGCACCACCGCGCGGCTGCCCGGGCTGGACCGCGGTCGCGACGAGTTCCTCCTGGCACCGCTGGCGGCCGCGGGTCAGGAAGCGGACGCGCCGATCACGATCCTGCTGATCAACGGGCGTACCGCAGACCCCGGCGCGCTGTCCCGCGCGGCAGTACCGGAGGTCGGTTCACCGGCGGAGCTGACCAGCCTGGCGGAGCGTACCCGAACACTGGCCACAGTGGACTTCAACGAGGCGGTCGCGCTGGCGTTCGCGGTCGGTCTGGTGGCCGCGGTCGTGGCCGGGCTGCTCGCGGTCGGTCTCGCGCTGGCGATCGAGGCTCGGACCCGGGGCCAGGTGCTGTCGCTGCTGAGGACGATGGGCCTGCCGGCCCGGCAGGCCCGGGTGATCCTGTTGATCGAGGTGACCCCGATGATGGCGACCGCGGTCCTGGCCGGCGCGGCGGTCGGCGTGGCTCTCCCCGTCCTGCTGGCTCCCGCGCTCGGCCTGTCGGCGTTCACCGCCGGGGTACCGCTGCGCATGCAGGTCGATTCCGTGACGGCCGGCCTGCTCGCGGGGCTGTTCGCCGTCCTCCTGGCCGGGGCGGTGCTCACCGAGGCCGCGGTCAACCGGCGGCTCGGGCTGGGTCAGGTACTCCGCGTCGGGGCGGACTGACCCGACAACCAGGGCGAGGGAAGATCCCTCGCCCTGTGTTTACGTCACTCCCCCTGGCGCTGCTGAGGAATCTGGCCCTGCAGCAGGGCTCGTACCTCGGACTCGCGGTAACGACGGTGGCCACCAAGCGTCCGGATTGCGCTCAGCTTCCCTGCCTTCGCCCACCGGGTCACGGTCTTCGGGTCGACACGGAACATCGACGCAACCTCGGCCGGCGTGAGCAGCGGCTCTGGTTCATGCGTACGCGATGCCATCGGTCACTCCTCCACAGATACCTACAAACGACGGCCGGGGTCCCGCCGGCCGACGCTTACCCATGGTCCGGCTAGTCCCCGATGTCCGACATGGCCCGAACGGCCGAAGGTACCTGTCTACCCGGATGATGTATGCCCGATTTTTCCCATTTTTTTGGTCCGTTTGCCTCCAATATGGACCATTGCTCACCCTCAGTTAGCGGCCCATTACAAACAATCCTGTCAATATTTTGGGCATTTTACGCCCATGTTGGGTTTAGTTGGATCGTTCCATCAGCTGAACCACTCTCCAGCGCGCAACGAGCTGTTCGTACGCCGCTGTCGCCGATTCGGCGTCTTCGCCCGCCAATCCGGCCAACCCGGAGGCCACCAGACCTGGCGAGTCGTCCGCGCGCAGCGCGTCGTCGCCGAGCAGCTCGACCAGGCCGCCGTAGTCCAGCTCGACGACCGAGCGTGGGTGGAAGTCCTCCAGCCACCGGGCGCCCTCCTCGACCGCCTCGGTGATCGGCACGTCGCCCAGTGCCCGGCGCAGCACCGAGACCGCCCGGTGGGCGCGCCGCCGGGCCCGGGATATCTCCGTGCGGTACCGCAGCACCCGGTGCCCCGGACGGACGGACAGCTCGCGCTCGTCCAGATCCACGAAGACGAACCAGCGGAGCGGTACGCCCCAGGTCGAGACCTGCTCGTGCACCCGCGGCATGCCCCGCTCGAGCACCTTCGGCCCGCTCTTCCAGTCGTCCACGATCGCCTTGGCCTGCCCGGCCAGCACCGGCGGTACCAGGGCGTCGGCGATCACCGAGGGCACGCCGTCGCGGGCCGACAGGGCCGCCTCGGCCACCCGGAAACGCAGGTTCCACGGGCAGACCAGCAACGTGTCGTCGGTTTCCAGCACGTACGCCTCGTCCGGCAGGTCGGGCAGCCGGCTCCACCCGGCGCCGAGCGCCTCGAGCACTGCGGTGCGCTGCCGTACCGGCCCGTCGGTCGGCGCCACCGCCCGCCCCTCCTTGACATAGCGGCGCCAGTAGAGCTGCCGTTCGCGGTCGAAGGCGGTCAGCGGCTCGTACACCCTCAGGTAAGCGGCGAAGAGTGACGGCACTCCGCGATCCTCGCACGTGGTCGGCGGATCAAGGAGTGGGACGCCGCGTTGCGGGGCACCGTCTGAACCGTGGCATCGCACTAGGCTCGGCGTACCGGCGTACACCCACCGGTCGTTAGGCGTTCCGCCCCACAAGGGCGGTCCGCCATCACCGTTTCCAGGAGTGAGACATGGGCGTCTTCTCTGCAGAGACCAGTCATGAACAGGTTGTCTTCTGCCAGGACAAGAAGAGCGGCCTGAGGGCCATCATCGGGATCTACTCCACCGCACTGGGGCCCGCCCTCGGCGGGACGCGGTTCTACCCGTACCCGACCGAGCACGACGCGATCCACGACCTCCTCGAGCTGTCCCGCGGCATGGCGTACAAGAACGCCCTGGCCGGCCTCGACCACGGCGGTGGCAAGGCGGTCATCTGGGGCGACCCCGAGCAGCTCAAGTCGGAGGCGCTGCTGCGGGCGTACGGGCGCTTCGTCGACTCGCTCGGCGGGCGCTACTACACCGCGTGCGACGTCGGCACGTACGTGGCGGACATGGACGTCGTCGCGAAGGAGACCCGCTTCGTCACCGGCCGGTCCCGGGAGCAGGGCGGGGCCGGTGACTCCTCCGAGCTGACCGCCTGGGGCGTCTACCAGGGCATGCGGGCGGCCGTCGAGCACCAGTGGGGTACGCCGTCCCTGCGCGGCCGGCGGATCGGCATCGCCGGGCTGGGCAAGGTCGGTCGTTACCTGGTACCGCTGCTGCTGGACGACGGCGCGGAGGTCGTCGCGACCGACGTGAGCGACCGGGCGTTCGCCTGGGCCCGGGCCAACCACCCCCAGGTCGGGCTGGTTCCGGACACCATGACTTTGATCACTTCCGACATCGACGTGTACGCCCCGTGCGCGCTCAGCGGCGCGCTGAACGACGAGACCGTGGCGGTGCTCCGGGCCAAGGTCGTCGCGGGCGCCGCGAACAACCAGCTCGCCCACCCCGGCATCGACAAGATCCTGGCCGACCGCGGGGTGCTCTATGCACCGGACTACGTGGTGAACGCCGGCGGTGTGATCCAGGTCGCGGACGAAATACATGGCTTCGACTTCGATCGGGCAAAGCGGCGCGCGACCGGGATCTACGAGACGACCCACCGGATCCTGGCCATGGCGGACGCGGAAGGCGTCCCACCTGCGGTCGCCGCTGATCGCGTCGCTGAACAACGCATGGCCGAGGGATAACAGTCCTGTCGATCACGGACGTGCGGGCGCAAATCGGAGATCAACTCGGGGTGGCCGCTTCCTTGATCGACTCGAAGGTTTGGTAAGGACCCGAGGTGTCGAAGGTGGGTTGCCCCATGTACCGTAAGACCCACGAGAGATGCCTGACGTCATCGGGGCCCGCCATGGGGCTGCCCCGACATTCTGTGCGAGGGGGTCGAGCCATGGGGCGCGGCCGAGCTAAGGCCAAGCAGACGAAGGTGGCGCGGGAGTTGAAGTACCACTCCCCGAATACCGACCTCGCCGCGCTGCAGCGCGAGCTCGCTGGCAACGGCAGCAAGTCGAACGACGAGTTCGACGAGCAGGACCAGTACACCGACTACGACGACGAGGCCGAGCCCGACAACTGGGCGCCACCTCGCCGTTGACTCACGCACGCAGATGAGCACGCGGGCACTCCCGCGTGCTCATGTGTGCCCTGCGGCTTCAGTACCCCACCGCGGCTCGCGACGTGATCATGGCCAACTCCATGAACACCGCGCCGGGAGGCCTAGCGGGGCGGGCGGTTGGTGAACTGGTAGAAGGTCGGGAAGGCGTCCTCGAACGGGCGCCAGACCGGCAGGTCTCCGTCACCGCCGCCGCGGGTGCCGGCGCGGCTGCGCCACACCGCCTCGGCGTCGGTCAGCAGCGGGACAAGGCCCGCGGTCGCCCGCATGCGCTCGGCCAGTGGGTCAGCGACTACTCCGGGTCGCATGTGCTCGCGCATGATCCAGCACCCCTTCCAGTAGACGGATCTTGCTGTTCCGGCAGTGGTCGGTCTCGGTGCTGTCGAACCGCCCATGCTCGAAGTACCGGTTGGCGGCGTGCGCTCCACCGCAGAACCCGAAGTACGGGCAACTGTCCCGGCACGCCTCGACCCCGGCGAGGTACTCCGCGATCCACCCGGCCGGGTCGGTCGCGGCCCCCGCGACGATCTCGTGCAGCGGCGTGTCGAGCACGCTGCCGGAGGCGAAGTCCCCGTACGTGGGGTCGGTGAACCCGGCCAGCTCGGGCGAGAGCAGGACCACCCGACCGTCGTACCCGATGGTCGGTACCGGGTCGTGCTGCCTGGGCAGCAGCTCGTCCGCGGCGCCGGCGAGCGTCGCGCCCGCATAGCGCAGCGCCCACTCGATCTCGCGCAGCTCGATCCGCGGCTCGGCGCGCCAGGCCTGTGCCAGCTCGGCCCAGAACTGGCGTACCAGCCCGTCGTCGTGCGCGTTCGAGCGGTGGTTGACCCCCTCCTGCTCCTCGACGTTGATGCCGAGCGCGTAGCAGCCCAGCTCGAGAAAGAACTCGTACAGCCGGCGGGCGAGCCCCGGGCGCGGGTCGGAGACCACGCACAGCGCGGCGAACGCGATGCCGTGCCGCCGCAGCGCATCGACCCCGCGCAGGATCTGCTCGTACGCCGGACGCCCACCCCGCGAGACGCGCTGTGCGGTCAGGTCCGCCGGCCCGTCGACGCTGATGCCGACCTTGATGTCCCGCTCGGCGAAGAACGCGCACCAGGCGTCGTCGATCAACGTGGCGTTCGTCTGGACGTGGTGCTCCACGCCGCGGAACGGCGCCATGAGCGTGGCGAGGTGGTCCCGGCCCCCGGCGAGCGGCTCACCGCCGTGCCAGACCGCGGAGAAGCGCGGAACATGCCGGGCCCATTCGTTCACCGAATCGGCGACCGCGGCCGCGACGGCGACCGTCATCCGCCGATCCGCGGCCTTATGCGGCAGATAACAGTACGCACAATCGAGATTGCACAGTGTCGTCGGCTGGAGGATGACGTACGACGGGACGGTGGCCACGCCACGCATTCCGGTCCAGCTCATCGACACTCTCCCTCCCCCCGTGGGGCGTGCCGTAAAGGCTAGGCCGGAATGTCCGCTCGGGTGAAGCCCCTCTCAGCCATCCGCACGATTCGCACGATTACACATTGCAGAACTTCGATCGCACAGAGTCAACTCCGTCACCCTCGGGTGTGCGATCCGAGCATCTGGACGTTGCCCGTACCCTCGATGATCTCGCCAATCTGCCACGCGTCGACCCCGCGCCCGCGCAGGAACGCCAGGGCCCGGTCGCAGTCCGGTGCGGAGATGATCGCGAGCATCCCCACGCCCATGTTGAACGTGGACTCCATCTCGTTGTCCTCGACCCGGCCCTTGCGCTGCACCAGGTCGAAGATCGGGGCCGGCCGCCAGGTCGAGCGGTTCACCAGCGCGTCCGCGTGCTCGGGCAGGACGCGGACCAGGTTGCCCGGCACGCCACCGCCGGTGACGTGCGCGTACGCCCGCACGTCGCACTCCTTGAGCAGGTTCAGGCAGTCCTTCGCGTAGATCCGGGTCGGGGTGAGCAACTCCTCGCCGAGCGTGCGCTGCCGGCCGAGGTCCTCCACCACCGACTCCAGCCGCAGCCGACCCGCGCCGAGCAGCACGTGGCGCACCAGCGAGTACCCGTTGGAATGCAGCCCCGACGAGCCCATCGCGATCACCACGTCGCCGACCTCGACCCGGTCGCGGCTGAGGATCTGGTCCTCCTCCACCACGCCCACACCGGTGGCGGAGAGGTCGTACTCGTGCGCCCGCAGCACGCCGGGGTGCTCCGCGGTCTCGCCACCGATCAGCGCGCAGCCGGCGGTCCGGCAACCGTCCGCGATGCCGGCGCCCAGCTCGGCGACCCGGTCCGGGATCACCTCACCGCAGGCGATGTAGTCCTGCAGGAACAGCGGCTCGGCTCCGCACGTCACGATGTCGTCGACGACCATCGCCACCAGGTCGATGCCGACCGTGTCGTGGATGTCCATCTGCTGCGCGATGACGAGCTTCGTCCCGACGCCGTCGGTCGACGAGGCGAGGATCGGCCGGCGGTACTTGCCGATGTCCAGCCGGAACAGCCCGGCGAACCCGCCGACGTCCCCGATCACCTCGGGCCGCAGCGTCCGGTGCACCTTGTTCTTCAACAGCTCGACGGCCCGCTCGCCCGCGTGGATCGAGACACCCGCGTCGGCGTAGGTCACCGTGCGTTTGCGGGATGTCCGGCCGTTGCCCGCCGTCCACGGCTGGTGTTCGCTGCTGCTCGGGCGCTCGGTCACGTGCGTCACGGCTCTTTCCCCTTACCGCCGAGGATGGACTGCGGTTCGTCGCGTACGGGTCAGGGACGTTGGAGGGCGTCCCTGCCACCGGCGCTCACGGCGACGGGCACGGCCTCCTGAGCCGCCTCGTCGTACTCCTGTACCCGTTTACCCACTCCTTCGAGCACGTGCTTCCCGATGAGGTGGCCGGCGGGCAGGTCAATGGGGTACTCCCCGTCGTAACAGGCGCGGCACAGCCGCGTCCTGGGCTGCTCCGTCGCGGCGACGAGACCGGCCAGGGAGACGTACCCCAGCGAGTCGGCGCCGATCGAGCGGCGGATGCCCTCGGTGTCCAGGCCGTTCGCGATCAGCTCGGCCCGGGTGGCGAAGTCGATGCCGTAGAAGCACGGCCAGCGCACCGGGGGCGACGAGATCCGGACGTGGACCTCCAGCGCTCCCGCCTCGCGCAACATGCGGACGAGGGCGCGCTGCGTGTTGCCGCGCACGATCGAGTCGTCCACGACCACCACCCGCTTGCCCCGGACGTTGTCCCGCAGCGGGTTCAGCTTGAGCCGGATGCCGAGCTGACGGATGGTCTGGGACGGCTGGATGAAGGTACGGCCGACGTACGCGTTGCGGACCAGACCGGAGCCGTACTGGATGCCCGACGCCGCGGCGTACCCGATCGCGGCCGGCGTGCCCGACTCCGGCACCGGGATGACCAGGTCCGCGTCGGCCGGGTACTCCTCGGCCAGCCGGCGACCGATGGCCACCCGGGTCGCGTACACGTTGCGGCCGGAGATCGTGGTGTCCGGCCGGGCCAGGTAGACGTACTCGAAGAGGCAGCCCTTGGGATCCGGGCTGGCGAACCGGGCCGAGCGCAAGCCATCCTCGTCGATCGCGAGCAGCTCGCCGGGTTCCACTTCACGCACCACGCTCGCACCGACGATGTCGAGTGCGGCGGTTTCGCTCGCCACCACCCAGCCGCGTTCGAGCCGGCCGAGCACGAGGGGGCGGACGCCATGGGGATCGCGGGCCGCGTACAGGGTGGTCTCGTCCATGAAGACGAAGCTGTACGCGCCCTTGACGGTCGGCAGGGCCTGTACTGCCGCGGCCTCGACCGACAGGTCCGGCCGGCTGGCGAGGATGGCGGTCACCACGGCGGTGTCGGAGGTCGCGCCGTCCGGCGGGTAGCCCGCCGCGCGGGCCAGCTCCGCGGTGTTGACCAGGTTGCCGTTGTGGGCCAGCGCGATCGTCGTGCCGGCGGTTGTCGCGCGGATGGTGGGCTGTGCGTTCTCCCAGTTGCTCGCGCCGGTGGTCGAGTAGCGCGCGTGCCCGATCGCGACGTGGCCGCGCAGGCTGGCCAGGGTCGGCTCGTCGAAGACCTGGGCGACCAGGCCCAGGTCCTTGTAGACCACGACACCCGAGCCGTCGCTGACCGCGATCCCGGCGGCCTCCTGGCCGCGGTGCTGCAGCGCGTACAGCCCGAAGTAGGTGAGCTTCGCGACCTCTTCGCCGGGCGCCCAGACCCCGAACACCCCGCATGCATCCTGCGGGCCGGGCCGCACGGGGTCGAGATCGTGACTCAACCGCCCGTCGCCTCGGGGCACTGGCGCTCCTTGAGTGGGTGCCGGGACTGCCGTTCAGGCGACAGTGTACGCGACGTGCAGCGCCTGACAGAGAGCCATGTTCTATGCGCGTATCGTGATGCCATGAAGGGCGACCGGGTAGAGATCTTGGTTGACCCCGGCGGCACCGCGGCGCCGCTGCGCTACGAGATGGTGGCCACCCGGGCCGGGCGGCGGGTCGAGGTCGCGATCGGACGCGGCGTCGTCGAGGTCACCGAAGTCACCCGTGGGGGTACGCCGGTCCGCACCGCCCGCTTCATGGCGAGCCGTGTGCTGGCTCTCGTCGAGCACCCCGCCGACCACGGCGCGGCTCCGGACGACGCGTCGCCCGCTTGATCGCTGTCATGGACCGCGCTTCGGGCGTTACCCAACAACGATCTTGCGGGGCAGGTCAGACCTCCGGAAGCGGAAGCACCGCGGAGAGGTCGGCGCGGATGCCGCTGGCCCGGACCGCACCGGCGGCGACGGCATCGGTCCAAGCCAGCCGTCCGGTCGCCAGCTTGACGAAGGTCACAGGATCCATCTCCACCACGTTGGGCGGGGTTCCTCTGGTGTGTCGCGGGCCAGCCACACACTGAATCGCACCGTAAGGTGGGATCCTCACCTCAACCGAACGGCCCGGTGCTCGCTTCGCCAGCACGGCAAGGAGCGCTCGGACCGCGTCACGTAGTTGCGCCGGATCGGGTGGCAGCCCGGCATCGAGTGCTGCCAAGACCGCCGAAACCGGTGCGGACTTATTGTGCGCAGGGGACACGTCGGGACGATACGACCTCGCCCTGCGTACTTCGGCATGGCCCTACCTTTCGCAGACCCGGTCAGACAAGGCATAGTTGCCGACGGTGCAATTACACGCGGGGGGTCGTACGGAAGGACGGTGGGCGTTGACGACACACCGACGAGCGTGGGTGCTTCGGGCCGGTGTGGTGGTGGCGACAGCCATCTGCGGTCTCGTCGCCGTTCCCGGTACCGCCCACGCGGTGCCCCCCTTGCTCGAGGTCTCCCCGGAATCGACCACCATCCGCGCAGGCAGCGACGCCACCGTAACGGTCAGAGTGACGACCAGGGACGCTGGCGACGCGACCGTCGTCATCAGCTTGACCGGGTTGCCTAACGGCGTGTCCTGCACAGCCGGATGTGGCTCGGTCTCCGTCGTCCCCGACACCGAGAAGACGCAGCTCCTGACCCTCAAGGCGCAGGCCAACGCACCGGCCGCGAGTGGTGAGTCCGTCACCGTGCGGGCGGAGGCCCCGTCCGGCTCGAGCACCAAGAATTTCAACCTGACCGTGCAGGCTGCACCGCCACCTCCACCGCAGGTTGTTACTTCGGTGTCAGGGCAGATCTACGACCAGGCGACCGGCCAGGTGATCCCGGGCGCGATGGTGGCCATGCAGGACAGCCGCAACGGGCAGTTCAACACCCAGGCCGACTCGCGCGGGAACTTCAAGTTCACCTCGACCGCGTCGAAGCCGATCGCGCCCGGCTCGCTGCTCATCCTCGCCAGCAAGGACGGCTACCAGCCCACCGACCCGGTCGAGCGGGAAGGCAAGGCGGGCCAGGCGCTGACCGGGGTCCGCGTCCCGTTGCGCGCGGTCGCCGCCGCTGCCACGCCGACCGCGCCGCCGCCGACGCTCGACACCGGACTCCCGACCGACCAGCCCTCCACCGATCCGCTCAACACCCTCGGCGCCGAGGCCGGTTCGGAGGATGGCGGCGGCGGGATGCTCTCCTGGCTGCTGATCGGCATGGGTGGCCTGCTGGTCGCGCTCGGCATCGGGGCGATCGCGCTGCTGCTGATCCGCCGCCGGAACGACGACGACGAGGACGAGCCCGAGGTGGCGCCGAGACCCGGACCGCGCCCGACCGCCGCCGGGGGCTACCGCGGCGGGCCGGACCCGACGATGGTGCCGCGGGCGGCCGCGATCGGCGACCGCACGATGGTCACCCGTCCCGCGCTGGCCGACGCGCCCACGGCGATGCACCGGCCGCTGCCGGACGAGTTCCCGGACCCGTACAACCCGCCGCGCGGTCCGCAGCCCGGCTACGGCGCGGCTCCGCAGGGGTACCCGCAGCCGTACGGCGCGCCACCACCGCAGCCGTACGGCGGCGCGTACGGGTCGCCAGCCGGACCACCGGCCGGGCACAGCACGGTCGAGCCGTACCGGGGCGGCGGCGAGTACGCCGGCCCGGGTAGCCCGGCGGCGCCGGCCTACCCACCCGCCGGTGGCTACGGCCCTTCCAGCGGGTACGAGCAGGGCGGCTACGACCAGGGCTACCGGCAGGACCCCGGCTACGGCGGTGCGCCCGCGGGCGGCGGCTACGGCGCTCAGGCGTCGGGCTACCCCGCACAGCCCAACGGGTACAGCGCGGCCCCGAACGGGTACGCCGCCCCGGCAAGCGGGTACGAGTCGCCGGCCGGCTACGGCCCTCCCAGCGGGTACGAGCAGGGCGGCTACGACCAGGGCTACCGGCAGGACCCCGGCCCCGGCCCCGGCTACGGCAGCGGCGACGCGGCCTACCCCGGCGGGTACGACGAGCGCTCCGGATACGACCAGGCCGGCGGGTACGACGCCCGCGGGTACGTGCCGGATCAGCGGGCGGGCTACGAGCAGGGCGGCGAGTACTACGAGGGCGGCGGCTCGCGTCACGGTGCCGGGCAGCAGCCCGGCCGCAGTGAGCGCCGGTCGCTCGACTGGCTCGACGACTGACTGACGACCGGAGCACTGTCACCGCCGGACACAGGTGTAGGCGCCGTACACGGACCGGTCGAACTCGACCGTGACGACCTCGAAGCCGGCCGACACCAGCATCGGCTCGAGCAACCAGCGGAACGTGCTGTGCTCCGACCGGATGTGCTCGGCGTAGTCCTCCCGGGTGTACCCGAGCGCCGGATCGTCGACGGCCCCGGCGAGCCAGCGGTCGAACACCTCCTCGGCCTCGGCCGGGGTGAAGTCGTAGATCAGGTCGCGGAGCCGCAGGACGCCACCCGGCCGCAGCATCCGGGCCACGCGGTCGAGCGCGATCGCCTTCCAGAAGTCCGGCAACTGGTGCAGCGCGTTCCGGGTGTAGACGCCGTCGGCGGGTGGGCCGGTGTGCGCGTAGCTGAGGAACCCGGCTCGCACGCACTCCAGGTTGGACAGTCCGCCGGCCGCCGTCCGCAGCACGCGCTGCATAGCCGGCGAGACGTCCACGGCGACCACGCGGCCGAACCGGCGCGCGGCGGCCAGGGCGAACTGGCCGGTACCGGCGCCCAGATCCACCACAGTGGACGACGCGTCGAGTCCGTGCCCGGCGAACACCGCGACGTCCGCGGCAGGATCCGGCCGGCCCTGCTTGCGGTCATACCCGGCGACGAACGCGGTATCGAGGTGTTCCGGGCCCGCGTGCGCCAGCTCGTCGAGCATCCACGGCTTGGTCACGCTGCTGATGCTGCCGGGCTACCGGGGTTGCCGCTACCGGTTTGCCAGGTCCTCGAACGCCCCGCCGGCCAGCACCGGCACGACCGCTGACACCGCCACCTCGACCGCGAGGTCGACATCGCGGCCGAACCCTTGCGCGACCAGTTCCCGGCCGGACACACTCCCTCGGATCAGCGCGGGCACCGCCCCGGGTGGCAACCGGTCCTCTACATAGGACATCCTTCGAGGAGCAGCACGGCGCCCAGCATGTCCTCCAGGCACGGCCGGAGCGCGCCGTCGGGCCACCGTTCACCGGCCGCGACGATGCCGACCGGGGCGCGCGGCGTCCCGTACCCGTGCCGGAGAAGCCATTGCGCGACGGCGGGTGCGTTGCGGACGCAGGCCGTCACGATGCAGGCTCCGGTCGGCACGGCCGCGAAGCAGATGGCCGAGCCGTTCGGCGACGGCAGCACCAGATCCGGCACGACCGGCGCGGTCGACAGTGTGGCCGGCGACAGCGACCACGGCCGCTCGGGCGTGACGGCGCTCCGGCCGATCGCGGCGGTCGCGCCGAGCCGGGCGGCGTACTCCTCGGCCGGTTCGCCCCACGGCAGCGGGTAGACCCGCATGCCCCGGCCGACCGCGATCTCCACCGACGTGGAGAACGACAGCACGTCGACCACGACGAGCACCGCGCAGGCCGGGCCCAGCCCCGCCGCCCCGGCTGGACCCCAGTCGAGCCGGACGGCAGGTGCGGTCACTCGTCGCGTGGCTGCTCCGGGGGTGCGTCGGGCTCTGCCTCCGCCTCGGGCTCGGGCTCTGCCTCGGCCTCGGCTCCGGGATCCGCCTCGGGAGCAGGACTGTCTTCTGTAGACGTTGGCCGATCCACCGGAGTTGAGTCGTTCGAATCCGCCACAGATGGACCATCGTCGATGGAAGCGGTGTCGGCGGCCGGCGCGACGACCGAGTCGAACAGCTTCGGGAGCGTGCCGGACCAGGCGGCCCGGAGCTCGTCGAGCGGCAGCGTGAACTGCCCCCGTACCTCCAGCGCCCCGGCGCCCTTGTCGACGATGCCGAGCGGGGTCCATGGCAGGCCACGCTCGTCGCAGAGTCCGGTGAAAGCCCTCTCGTGCCCGCGGGGCACGGCGACGATCGCCCGGGCGGCGGACTCGCTGAACAGGAACACGAACGGGTCCACGCCGTCCGGCAACGCGATGTGCGCGCCCACGCCGTGGCGCAGGCACGACTCGACCAGCGCCTGCGCCAGCCCGCCGTCGGAAAGGTCGTGCGCCGCCGAGATGTGCCCGACCTGGGCCGCGGTCCCCACCACAGCGGCGAGCACCCGGTCGCGGGCCAGGTTCACCTGCGGGGGCAGGCCGCCGAGGTGCCCGTGCTCGACCCAGGCCCACTCGGACCCGGACAACTCCGGCCGCGTCTCGCCGAGCAGCAGGACCGCGTCCCCGTCGTGC
>Ga0114129_10000106_pt1 | contig 82537 bp, 74 predicted proteins | sample RhiMetdeltSRZDD1_FD_80071 | JGI IMG/M metagenome (GOLD analysis project Ga0114129, IMG submission 80071) | Populus rhizosphere microbial communities from Tennessee, USA - Rhizosphere MetaG P. deltoides SRZDD1 (version 2) (version 2) | ecosystem: Host-associated > Plants > Roots > Rhizosphere >... | reverse complement strand
GTGTGGGTGCTCCCCGTCTGGGAGTGCGGAGGCGATGCAGGGGGAAGCCGACACGGCCGTCCGACCTTACCGATATCCTCGCGCGTGATCCCGCTTCACCTAACGCGGCTGCGGCAGTCGGCTGGCCGCGCGGAACGCAGTCGCTCGGCGGCTGCATGCGACTCGTACCGGGATTCGTCGTCTTCTCTCGTCCGGTTGGGGGCATTGACAATGCCCGACCGGTGGACTCAACTGGCTTCGCGCGCGGAGGAGCCGTAGGCTGGCCGCGCGTCGTGTGTGTACCCCCGTTGCGTGCGGGTCTCCGACGCGGTCGAAATTTCATCCAGCAGGGGCAGGGATGTGACCGTGCAGAGCGATGTTTCACGTGAAACGTCGGTGCCGCAGCCGCGGATACCGACCTTCTTGGCACCCGAGTACGCCGACCCAGCCGCACTGACTTCACAGCCGGGGACCGGTCGCGAGCGGGCCGACGATCAGCACCCGGGTGTCACCGGATATCGTCCGTCAGCGAGTGCTTCGGCTCCCGTTCCCGCACGGGCCGCCGAATCGCCGAGGGGAGCGAGCGGTTATGTGCCCGCATCCGCTTCCAGCGGCGGTGCTCCCCGGCCTAGTCCGTCTCCCCGTCCGGTCAGCGCCGTGCCCGGCACGGACACCGTCGGTTCCACAGCCGACGGCTCGCATGTCGAAATCGAGGTATCCGTGGCGAACTCTTACCGTGGACGAGATGTCACGGCCGAGCCCCGAGAGGACGACCCGCCCTTGGCGATGGAAGCCATGCGAGCCGTCCAAATCCTGAACCCGAGCGGTGAGATCACCATGCCGCGGCCGGCTCGCCCACGTGTCATGTGCGTAGCCAACCAGAAGGGCGGCGTCGGCAAGACCACCACGACGGTCAACCTCGCCGTGGCCCTTGCCCTGCACGGCAACCGCGTCCTCGTGATCGACCTCGACCCGCAGGGCAACGCGTCCACCGGACTCAACGTCCCGCACCACGCGGGCATCCCGGACGTGTACGACTGCCTCATCGAGAACGTACCGCTGGCAGATGTGGCCCAGCCGGTCGAAGGCATCCCGAACCTCCACTGCGTACCCGCGACCATCGACCTCGCCGGTGCCGAGATCGAACTCGTATCGGTGGTGGCCCGCGAGTCGCGGCTGGGACGCGCCATCTCGGCGTACCCGAACGAGTTCGACTACGTCTTCATCGACTGCCCGCCCTCGCTCGGACTGCTGACGGTCAACGCCCTCGTGGCGGCGCAGGAGGTGCTGATCCCGATTCAGTGCGAGTACTACGCACTGGAAGGTCTCAACCAGCTCCTCAACAACATCAACCTCGTGAAGGCGCATCTCAACCCGGCGCTGGACGTCTCCACCATCCTCCTCACCATGTATGACCGGCGTACGCGCCTGGCCGACGCGGTCGAGCAGGACGTCCGCAACCACTTCGGCGACAAGGTGCTCACGTCGGTGATCCCCCGCAACGTCCGGGTCTCCGAAGCGCCTAGCTATGGTCAGTCCGTGATGACGTACGACCCCGGATCTCGTGGAGCGACAAGCTATTTCGAGGCCGCACAGGAGATCGCCGAACGTGGCGCTCGGATCGGAGTGAGTGCATGAGCGCCGCCGCACGTCCCAAAGGTGGTCTCGGCCGAGGGCTGGGTGCTCTCATCCCGACAGCGCCGGGCACGGCTGCCCAGGCACCGGTCTCCGCTCCCCCGACTGCACCCGCGGTCGACGGCGCAGCGGTTCCCGAGCAGCCGAAGGGTGGCCCGATCGTGCGTCCCCACGTCGAGCTGGCTCCGGTCCCCGGCGCCCGGTTCGCCGAGATCCCGGTCGACTCCATCGTTCCCAACCCGAAACAGCCCCGGCAGGTCTTCGACGACGAGCTGCTCGAAGAACTCAAGACCTCCATCAGCGAGGTCGGCTTCCTCCAGCCGATCGTGGTCCGCGAGCTTGGGGCCGACAAGTACGAACTCGTCATGGGCGAGCGCCGGTGGCGAGCCGCCCAGTCGATCGGCCGCGAACTCATTCCGGCCATCATCCGTGACACCCGCGACGACGCGATGCTCCGGGACGCCCTCCTGGAGAACATCCACCGGGCTCAGCTGAACCCGTTGGAAGAGGCGGCGGCGTACCAGCAACTGCTGGAGGAGTTCGGGGCGACCCACGAAGAACTCGCCAGGCGGATCGGCCGGAGCCGGCCGCAGATCTCCAACACCATCCGGCTCCTGAACCTCCCCGCACCGGTTCAGCGGCGTGTGGCGGCGGGCGTACTGAGCGCCGGCCACGCCCGCGCGCTCCTGGGTCTGGAAAGTGCTACGGCACAAGAGGATCTGGCGACGCGGATCGTGGCCGAAGGGCTCTCGGTGCGGGCCACCGAAGAACTCGTGACGCTGGCGCTCAACTCCGACTCCTCCGCGGAGCGTGGCGAGAAGGTACGCCGGCCCAAGCCGCACGCGCCGGCCCTGACCGATCTGGCCGACCGCCTGTCGGACCGGTTCGACACCCGCGTGAAGGTGGACATCGGCCGGTCCAAGGGGAAAATCACCATCGAGTTCGCGACGGTCGACGACCTTGAGCGGATTGTGGGAATTATCGGGGTGGACAAGCAAGAGTAGCCCCACCTCTTGCCTCTACGGCCCGGCGCTCTTCGGAGCGGCCGGGCCTTAATGTTTCACGTGAAACATCGCGGTGAAGGGCTCGGGACCGATGTTTCACGTGAAACATCGGGTCGAGGGCCTGGTGCCACCTCCTGGTGGCCGGGCACGGATGTGAGGCGGGCCAAGGGATTCCGGAGCTTCCGAACCTGGTTTGGCGGCTTAAAGGGTCCGGAAGGAGTTGGGCCTACGGGTCCTGAAGGGCTCGGCGGGGCTCGTGGCGTACTCCGGCGGATCCTGGAGAGCTCGTGCGCGAAGTCCTGGTGGCGGCCGGATCCCTTGCCCTTCTTGGGTTCTGGCCGCCGGCCCTCTATCGGGGGTTCCGGGACGGTCCCACGGTCCCACGCCGGTGACATGGAGCGGCTTGCGGGCCCGGTGCCCGTGAGGGCTGGTACCTCGGCGTCAGTCTTGGCCAGGGCCGGGCTGATGGGCCCCGCTGGGGCCGGTGGGCCTGGAGCAGAGGGGCCTTGGTGGCGGCGGGCTTGGTGGCGTGGCGGCGGGTGGCGTGGCGGCGCCCCGATCGGTCCGGCGAGGAGCCTTGTGGTCTCGGCATGGCGCCGGCCTTGGTAGCCGGGCACGTGCCCGGTGGTCGTGGCGCGCCCGGCCACCTCGTGGGCTTGGAGACGACGAGATCCTCGGCGGGGGGCTCGGCGGACGTCGGAGCCTCGTGGCCAAATGGGACTCGCCGGGATCTCGCGGGGCTCGTGGGCGGTGGCTTGGGTGAGGCTCGATGGGACTTGGTGCGGGGTGGGCACGTGGGGGCGGCGGGACCTTGTGGGCGGTGCCCTGGTGCTGGGCTCGGCGGGACTCCGTACGCGGTGGGGGCATGGGTCGGCCGGACCTCGGCGGACTCTGGTGCCTGGTCACCTGGTCACCTGGTGGCCTGGCCTGGCCAGCGCACTCGCTGGCCTGGTGGCCGCTTTAGAGGGCCGTACCCGGATAGAGGGCCGGGGCGCGGCGCCTCGGCTCGATGGGACCGGCCGGTGGTGGCATGGTCGACGCCTTCGTAGGCCCGGTATCCCTGGGCGTGGCGGTGGCGCTGATGGGCTGGCGGCCGAGGCGGTGGGCCTGATGCGGAGGCGGTGCCTCAGAGAGCCTCCGAGCGGGCGTGGGCGATGTTTCACGTGAAACATCGCCCGGGACGGCGCCGAGATAGCGAAATCCGGTGGGCCCATCGGAACAGGCGCCGTAGGGTCCAAGAATGGAATTCGTCGTGCCGGCCCGGCTGAAAGCCGGGGATCGGATCGCCGTAGTCTCCCCCTCAAATGCGTTGGGGGGCGTACTGCCCCTGCCTTATGAGTTGGGCGTACGCCGGCTCCGGCAGGACTTCGGCCTGGATGTCGTCGAGTACCCGACGACGCTGAAGATGGGGAGCAGTCCCGAGGCTCGGGCGGCGGATGTCATGGCCGCCTTCGCCGATCCGGATATCCGAGCCATCATCGCGAGTATCGGCGGCAGCGATCAGATCCGGGTAGTGCCGCACCTCGATCCGGATGTGGTGCGGGCCAATCCGAAGCCGTTCTTCGGGTCGAGCGACAATACGAACCTCTTGGCATGGCTGTGGTCGCTGGGGATCGTGAGCTATCACGGCTCGACGGTCATGGTCCAGTTCGGGCGTCCCGGTGCGATGCATCCGCTCGTCGTGGAGTCGTTCCGGGCCGCTGCTTTCGACGGCGGCGAGTACGCCCTCTCCCCTGTCCCGGCGTACGGGGATCGGCAGCGGGACTGGAGGGATCCGGGGACGTTCGATCGGGAGCCCGAGATGTTCGCCTGCGACGGATGGGTCTGGCGCGGCGACACTTCACGACTCGTGAACGGGATCGCTTGGGGTGGTTGCCTCGAAGTTCTGGCATGGCTTCTGATGGCCGACCGGACTGTACCGGCCAACGACGAGATTCGGGGTGGCGTGTTCTTCTTCGAGACATCCGAGGAGCTGCCGCCGGCCGAAGAGGTTTACCGCATTCTGCGGAGCATGGGCGAGCGCGGTCTGCTCGGTTCGTTCGGTGCGATCCTCGCTGGGCGGCCGAAGGCGGAGCGGGTTCACAGTCCGCGTACGGAGGCGGAGCGGCGGGCGTACGCCTCGGCTCAGATGGAGGCGGTCGACCGGGCGGTGTCGGAGTACGCCCCCGATGCGGTTCTCGTCCACAACGTCGACCTCGGCCATACCGATCCGCAGTTCGTGATCCCCATGGGTGGACCGATCGCTGTGGACGGGCCGGGCCGCCGAATCGTCGTAACCTACTAAGTCGTCGATCGGTGGACGGCCGGGCCGAGCAGCGTAATCCCCAGAACTGATGAAGTTATCCACAGTGTCGATGGAGTTATCCGCAGGCCCCGTTTCACGTGAAACACGGTCCGGCGTACGCACCGATTACCCTCCGGAGCCGATCGTGAGCACGGAAAACGCACTTCGGAGGGGTCGGACGACCGCCAAGCCGGACCGCATCTCGGTTCACGGTGACGTTCGGAAAGACCCGTTCTCCACACGGTTATCCACAGGCCCCGGGGACCATCGGTGGATAACTGTGTCCCACCGGTGGACAGCGCCGGTGGACAGCGGCAGTGGAGGGTCGGTGGAGAGGACCGGGGATGGCGCGGGGTAGCAGAGGTGCCGCAGTGGTCAACGTTGAGAGGGGCCGGACGGGCGCACGCCCGACTGGGTGAACGTCCGGGCATCCCGTTACGGCCGAGGGGAGACAGCCGGTGACCCGCTCCGATAAGGTCGCTGGCGTGGCTGAAACACCCCTCCCCCTCCCTGCCTTCACGACGTGGGACACCTTCCCGTTCGAGGGCGAACTGAAGGTCCGCAAGCTCGACCCGCCGGTCGCCGAGGAGCCCGCCCGCAAGGGTGAGGACATCGCCGACTGCAAGGCCTGCCAGGCCGGCGATGACGGATACGTCTGGGTGAACGAGCGCTGGCGGGTGCGGTCCATGGATCGCCCGACCGGACTGCCGATGATCCTCATCCTGGAACCCCGGTCACATCTGGACATCGGCGATCTGCCGAATCTGCTCGCCGCGGAGTTGGGCGTACTGACGGTTCGTGTCGAGCGAGCTATCCGCTCCTTGGACGGCGTGGCGCGCGTACACGTGAATAGGTGGGGTGACGGGTCGGCGCACCTGAACTTGTGGTTCATGGCGCGACCGCAGGGGCAGCTGCAACTGCGGGGGTCGTTCCTGCCGATGTGGGACGACATCCTGCCGCCGGTGAACGAGGCGCAGTGGCGTGAAAACCTCGCGCTCATCGCGGCGTGGCTGGAGGACTTCGGTGGGACCGCGGTCGCTCAGCCACCGAAGATCGAGTGGCAGGCGCCGTCGCGGTTTGCCGGTGCCGACGAGACGGCAGCGGCGACCGTGGCTCACGCCGAAGAGACGACCGAGGCGATCGCGGCCGATGCGGCGCCGCCCGAGTTGGCGGAGTCCGCACCGGCGGAGACCGCACCGGCGGAGGCGTAACCGCGCACAGCCACAACGGCGTGACGAACGGCGGCTGGTTTCACGTGAAACCAGCCGCCGTTCGCGTGTGACATCACCAAGGCAGCGGACCGGACTCGTTGAAGAAGCCGCCCGTGGGTCCGTCGGCTCCGATCTGCGCCATGCGTACGGCGATGCGTGCGCCCTCGGCCGGCGCTTTGAATCCGGTGTGCTCGTTCAGATCGGTGGCCGTGTAGCCGGGGCAGACCGCGTTCACCTTGATGGGTGTGTTCCACAATTCCTTGGCGTACTGGGCCGTCACCATGTTGGCCGCGGTCTTCGAGACCGGGTACGCGAGGCTGATCATCCCCCAGTACGGGCTCGACTCGTCGAGCGCCACCGCGAACGACCCGACCTCGCTCGTGACGTTGACGATGCGGGCCGCGTCCGCGCGGCGCAACAACGGCAGCATCGCGTTGGTGACCGTGACGATGCCGAAGACGTTCACGGCGAACACGTCACGCCTGGCGTCGACGCTCGCCCCGCTCGGCCGCCAGGTTGCCGGATCCATCACCGCGCGTACGCCATCCGGCCGGGAGATGCCGGCGTTGTTGACGAGAATGTCGAGCCGGCCGTACTCGGCTTCGATCGTGTGCGCGGCTTGCGCGACGACGCCGGCATCGGTCACGTCCACTCGAAGGAACCGAGTGTCCAATCCTTCGTCGCGCAGCTGCTTCGCGGCCGCTTCGCCCCGGCCGTCGTCGCGAGCACCCAGCAGGACCGTGATGCCGTCGCGCGCCAATCCCCGGGCGATCTCCAGACCGATGCCCTTGTTAGCTCCGGTGATGAGTGCAATCTTCGTCATGCGATTCAGCGTTGCCGGTGGGCGTACGCGCGGGGAGGCCCGGTTGAGGGTGGTACCGGGCGTACCTCCCAGACATCGCGCCGGCGAGGCAGGCTTGGGGTCATGAACCGCGACGAACTCGCTGCCTTTCTGCGTACGCGCCGAGCCCGGTTGCGGCCGGCCGACGCCGGGTTGCCCGACGGGCCGCGACGGCGTACGCCCGGCTTGCGCCGGCAGGAGGTCGCGCATCTCGATGCGAAGTACGACATCCTCGCGTGGAACGAACTCGCGAAGTCCTTCATCGGCGATCTCAGCCGGCCCGGAGTCGAACGCAACATGTTGCGCTGGATCTTCCGTTCGCCGAACTTGCGCGAGTACCTGTGCGACGAGGCGCGCGGCGAGTTCGTGCGCTCGGGCGTCGCCGATCTTCGGGCCGCGGCCGGACGCTATCCCGACGATGCCAGCATCGCCGCGCTCGTCGACGAGCTGCTGCGGACGAGCCCCGAGTTCGGCGAGTTGTGGGCCGACCACGAAGTCGAGGTGCGGCGGCGGATCTGCAAGCGGTTTGAGCATCCCGAGGTCGGCCCGATCGAGATCGACTGTCAGGTGCTGCTGATCCCCGACCGAGATCAGCGTCTCGTCGTGTACGCAACCGAACCGGGTTCGCCGTCGTACGACGCAATGCAACGCCTGCGTCTGTCGTACAGCAACACAGCTGCATCCACCGGCTCCGCCCAGCAACACGCGCCCAAAACACGGCCGCAGCCAATACGACTGCAAACTCGACTGCGAACACGGTTGTAGCAAGGCGGCCGCAACCGACGGGGTGGCCGAAAGACCCGGGCGCGTGAGCTGAGCCATAGTCGGCCGCCGGCCGGGATCGGGCATGGCACGCTGCCAGAATGAGCGCACGACCGCGAACCACCGTCGGAGCGCTTGCTGTCACATCGCTGGTCGGCTACGGCTGCCTGTTCTACGCGTTCGCGGTGTTGCTCGTCCCGATGGCTCGGGACCTGGGTGCGTCAACCGCTGAAGTCACGTTCGCCATGACGCTGTGCTCGCTTACGGCAGCCGGCTCGGCCGTCCTCGTCGGACGGTGGATCGATCACCACGGCGGCCGGGCGCTGATGACCGCCGGCTCCGTCGGGGCGACGGTGCTCTTCGCCACGGCGGCGGGCGTACAGAACTTGCCGGCCTTGTACGCCGTCTGGGCGGCGATCGGGGTGGCCGGCGCGATGGTGCTTTACGAGCCGGCGTTCGCGGTCATCGTGCCGCGCCTGGCCCCCGAACGGCGCCCGATGGCGCTGCTGGCCGTAACCGTGCTCGGCGGCCTCGCGAGTACGGTGTTCCTCCCGTTGACCGGTGCTCTCGTCGAAGGTCTCGGCTGGCGTACCGCCGTGCTCTGGCTGGCGGCCGGGCTCGGTGCCATCACCATCCCGCTGCACCTCTTCGCGGTGCCGTCCGGTCCCGCTGCGCGTACCGGCCATGTCCATCCGAGTCGTACGGTCATCGTGCGTACATTGCGGCGTCCGCGCTTCTGGGTGTACGCGTTCGCGTTCACCGCGCACAGCTCGGTCGTGTACGCCTTGGGCATCCACTTGGTGACGATCCTGCGGGAGCTGGGCCACCCCGCTACGGTCGCAGCCACCATCGCCGGTCTGCTCGGATTGTTGTCGGTCACCGGGCGCATGGTGATCACTGCTCTCCAGCGCTGGATGAAACCGCTCGGCGTGGTGTGTGGCTTGTTCGTGGTTCAGGCGATCGCGCTCGGGCTGCTCCCCTACGTGGGCCGCGGTACGCCCGGCGCGGTCATGTGCGTCGTCAGCGTCGGGTTGGGATTCGGCGTTGCAACCATCACGCGTCCGGTTCTGGTCGCCGAGCACTTCGGTACGGCGGAGTACGGGACCGTAGCCGGGATGCTGAGCATGTCGCTCTCCATCGGCGGGATGCTGCTGCCGTTAGGCGTGGCGTACCTGCAGGGGGTGATGGGTGGGTATCTGGTGCCGGTCGAGGTGTGCGCAGTGCTCTTCGCCCTAGCCGGACTGGTCCTCGGTACATCGGCGCTGTCGTGGCGGCCCAAGCGATTCCATTCGGCCGAGAGCGGCGTTCTCCAAGCCGGACCCACCGGGCGTTGACCATGGACTTTGGGGGTTGACACGCCGCTAGGCGTCACCCCAAGTTCATGATCAACACAGATAGGGGTGAGTCAGCGGGCGATGGCGTGCGCTACGAGCCGGGAAAGGACGTCGCCCAGCTCCAGCCCGGCAGCGTGAATGGCCATCGGCAGCAGGGAGGTCTCGGTCATCCCCGGCGAGACATTGGCGCCGAGAACAGTGCACTCGCCGTCCGGCGTGACGATGATGTCCACCCGGGACAGGTCGCGCAATCCGAGCGCCCGGTGGGCCGCGACGGCCGCTTCGGCGACCCGGTCGGCGACCGCGGGATCCAAGCGGGCCGGCGTGTGCCAGGTCGTCACCCCGGCGGTGTATCGGGCGGCGTAGTCGTACACGCCGCCGCTGGCGACGATCTCGACGGCCGGCAGAGCGACCAGCCCGTCTCCGAGGTCGAGTACGGACACCGCGACATTCGTACCGGCCACGTAGCGCTCGACGAGCGCCGTTGAGCCGTACGCGAAGCAGCCCACCATCGCCGCGGGCAGCGCGTCGGACGAGCCCACGACGGACGAGCCCAGTCCCGAGCCGCCCTGGGCCGGCTTGACCATGAGCGGCAGCCCGAGCCGGGCGACGATGCGTTCCAGCACCGCGGTCGCGCCGAGTTCGGAGAACCGCTCATGAGGCAGCGCCACCCAATCCGGCGTCGAGATTCCGGCCTCGGAGAGCACTGCTTTCGCCGAGGGCTTGTCCCAGGCCAGGCGAGCCGATCGAGCGTCGCTGCCGACGTAGGGAATGTCGCAGAGGTCGAGTACGCCGCGCAGCGAGCCGTCCTCGCCGACCCCACCGTGCAGGGCGATGAAGACCGCTGCGGGCGGATCCTCGCGCAACAGGGGCACGAGTGTCTGGTCAGCGTCGCGCATTTCGCAGTCGACGCCGGCCGCCTTGAGCGCGTCGATGACCCGTTGCCCGGAGCGCAGCGAGACATCGCGCTCGTAGGACAGGCCCCCGGCGAGAACCATGACGCGGCGACTCATAAGACCGATCATGCCAAACCCGGCGTGTCTCCGCCCGGCCAGCCCACCGGTCCGATGCCGTCGGCCGACGGGGTCGGCCCGAACACCGCGCGCAGGTCCATCTCCTGCTCGATCACCCCGGCGAGCCGGCGTACGCCCTCCCGGATGCGCTCGGGCGGCGGGAACGAGAAGTTCAGACGCAGGTGCTGATGGCCGGTGCCGTCGGCGTAGAAGCCGGTGCCGGGCACGTACGCGACCCGGGCGGCGATGGCTCGCGGCATCATCGCCTTGGAATCCAAGCCCCGCGGCAGCGTCGCCCAGACGAACAGGCCGCCGTCGGGGTGGGTCCAGGTCATGCCGGGCGGCATCAGGTCGGTCAGCGACTCCAGCAGCGCGTCGCGGCGCTCGGAGTACAACTGGGCGAACGTCTTGATCTGCTCGCGCCAGGGCATCGTGGCGAGATACGTGCTCACGGCGTACTGCGAAAAGTGGGGCGGGCAGAGGATCTGCGCCTCCGTGGCGATGACCAGCTTGTCGCGGACCGCGTGGGGCGCGAGGATCCAGCCCACCCGCAGGCCGGCCGCGATGGTCTTGGAGAAGGTCGACAGGTAGAAGACGCCTTCGCGGCGGCGCGAGCGCAGCGGGCGCGGCGCCTCCTCGCCCCCGAAGCTGAGGCGCCCGTACGGGTCGTCCTCGATGACCAGCAGCCCTTCGCGTTCACAGATATCGAGTACGCGGTCGCGGCGCTCCTCGGTGAGCGTGACGCCGGCCGGGTTCTGGTAGGTCGGGATCGTGTAGAGGAACTTGGCGCGTTCACCGGAGGCGGCGAGCGTACGCAGCGCTTCCTCCAGCGCCTCGGGAACGAGCCCGTCGTCGTCCATGGCCAGGTGCACCACCCGAGCCTGAGCGGCTTGGAAGGCGCCGAGCGCACCCACATAGGTCGGCCCCTCGGCCAAAACGATGTCGCCCGGGTCCAGGAAGAGCCGGGCGACGAGATCGAGGGCCTGCTGGCCACCGATGGTCACCACGACATCGTCGGGCGAGGCACCCATCGCCGCATCGATGCCGACGTCGGCCATGAGTTCGCAGATCTGCTCGCGCAACTCCGGCAGGCCCTGGCCGATGCCGTACTGCAGCACCTGCGAGCCGTTGCGGGCCACCAGATCCCGCAGCATCTCACCGACGGCGTCCAGCGGCAGGGCGGCGGTGTAGGGTGCGCCGCCGGCCAGGGACACGACCTCGGGCCGGTTCGCCACTGCGAACAGGGCCCGGATCTCGCTGGCCGTCATCCCGCCGACGCGCTGGGCGTACCGGCCAGTGTAATCGTCGAGCGTCGTGCCGCCGCTCATGCCCACACCTCGCCTTGGTCGTTGGTGGACCTCGATCCTACCGGGCGCCGGGGCGCGTACCGGGACGGCGTTCACCGGTCGGCCACCATAGCCTGCCTGACCGGGCGATTTCGTTGAAGGAAAATGACTACAGCGAGTAAGGTCAAGTGGTCGGCGTTCATCACCATCTTCCGAGCGGATCTCAACGGATGTCTCGGCGAATCGTCAACTTGACCCTGGACACGCTGGAAGACCTGCCCCGCACCTGCCGGGGCTGCGTGTTCTGGGAACTCGATCCCGTCTCCGCCGACCGGGCCTGCGCCAACGGCGATCCGGGGATCGACAAGGAAGCCTGGGTGTCGCAGACGCTCCTCGAATGGGGATCCTGCGGGAAGATCGCCTACGTCGACGGCATGAGCGCCGGGTTCGTCATGTACTCGCCGCCGGCGTACGTGCCCCGGGCCAATGCGTTTCCCACGTCGCCGGTCTCCCCCGACGCCGTGCTGTTCATGACGGCCAACGTGGTAGCGCCGTTCGCGGGCGGTGGCATCGGCCGGATGCTGGTGCAGGCGATGGCTCGCGATCTCATCAAGCGGGGCGTCAAGGCCATCGAGGCGTTCGGCGACGCGAAGTTCGGCGAGCTGGACGAGGATTTCCCGGCCGGCTGCGTCACCCCGGCCGACTTCTTCCTCGCGGTCGGCTTCAAGACCGTACGCCCGCACCCGCGCTTCCCCCGCATGCGCATGGAGTTGCGCACGGCGCTGTCGTGGAAGTCCGATGTGGAGTACGCCCTGGAGAAGCTGCTCGGGTCGATGAGCCCGGAGAGCCTGCTGCGCCCGGTACGCCCGGCTACCCGCTCGATGACTCCATAATGTTCAGCCGGACGCGGCCAGCTGAGCGCGCAGCGAGCTGACGTCGATGGAGCCGGTCAGCACGTCGGCGTCGATCGGGTAGTACATGCGCTGCACCGCCGCGACGATCGCCTCGACGGCCCGGTCACGAAAGCGCGGATCGGTCAGCCGGGCGCGGTCCAGCGGCGAGGTGAGGTAACCGAGGTCCACGCGGACGGCCGGCATGCGCGTCAGGCGCAGCAACTCCCAGCTTTTGGCGTGCACGTGGCAATTGCGCATCCCGGTCCGGGCGACGATCTCGCGCAGCACGAGACCGGCCAGGCGCTCCCCCATCGTGGAAGTGACGCCGTTCTCGGTGCCGTAGTGGAATGCGGCGACGCCGTCGGCGGCCGGGTTGGCGTACCCGTCGATGTGGATGGAGATGAGCAGGTCGGCGCCGAGGTCGTTGGCGAGCTGAGCACGGTCCAGGTTGGACAGTGCGTGCGGCGGGTTCGGCCCTCGGGTCAGGTGTACGCGCATGCCGCAGGCGGCGAGCCGGCCTTCCAGGCGGCTGGCGAGGTCGTACGCGAGGTCGGCCTCGGACCAGCGCAGCGGGCCCTCGGGGACGACGACGCCGGTATCGGCGCTGCTGCCGTGCCCGGGATCGATCACGATCTGCCGGCCGACCAATGCCGGGCCGTAGTTGCGAAACACTTGCTCCTCGCGCAGGCGCTGGGGAGCACCGCCGACGACCTTGCGGCCGAGCCGCCGCAGGGCGTGCAGCGTATGGGGACCCACGGCACCATCGGGGGCCAGACCGACCTCTCGCTGAAACTGAGCGACAGCGCGGGCGGTACGCGCACCGTAAACGCCGTCGGCCCGCCCGACGTCGTAGCCCATTTCGAGCAGGCGCTCCTGGAGCTGGCGTACGTCGTCACCGGTGAACGGGTCCGGAATGGCCTGGTAGAGCGTGCGGGCGCCGAGGTGCCACTGCGCGGCCAGGAGCGCACGCCAGGTCTCGTCGCCGACCTCACCGTCGACGGACAGGCCCCGGCTCTGCTGGAAGGCGCGTACGGCGCGGTCCAAGTCCGCGTCGAAGACCGCTTCCGCCAGCGGATCGGCCGGCGACTCCACCAGCCGCAGGCCCGCGAGGATCATGCGGATCTCCAGCACGGCCGCGCCGCGGTCGCCCCGACAGATCGGACGCACGGACCACCTCCACCTTCTTGGACTAGCGCACACCACCGACGATCGCGGCGAGGACAGAATTGCCCACGGGAGCGTACCGTGCAAACAGCCCACGCGTGGTCAAACCTCGCGTGGGCTGTTTGCGGTGGTCAGAGCGCGGCTTCGATGAGGCGTACCAGGTCGCCCTTGGGCTTGGCCCCGGCCACCGAGGAGACGGGCTGACCGCCCTTGAAGATCGTCAGGGTCGGCACCGACATCACTCGGTACGCCCGCGTGGTCTCCGGGTTCTCGTCGATGTTGATCTTAACGATGGTGACCCGGTCGGCCATCTCGCCGGCGATCTCCTCCAGCAGAGGCGAGACCTTGCGGCAGGGCTGGCACCACTCGGCCCAGAAGTCCACCAGAACGGGCTTGTCGGACTGCAGTACGTCGCTGACGAAGGTCTCGTCGGTGACGACCTTGGCTCCCATGTGTGTCTCCTTCGAAGCGGAACCGGCGTGGGGGAAGGCTCAGTGCTGGTGGGCCAGCCAGCGCTCGGCGTCCAGCGCCGCCGCGCACCCCGATCCGGCGGCGGTGATGGCCTGCCGGTAGGTGTGGTCGACGAGGTCGCCGGAGGCGAAGACGCCGGCCAGGTTGGTCCGCGACGAGCGATCCTGCGCCACGACGTAGCCGTCCGCGTCCAGCTCGACCTGGCCGCGGAACAGCTCGCTGCGCGGGTCATGGCCGATGGCGATGAACAGGCCGGTGACGTCGAGCACCCGGGTCTCGCCGGTGACGGTGTCGCTAACCTTGACCCCGCTGACCTTGCCGTCGGTGCCCAGCACCTCGTCCACGACCGTGTTCCAGGCCACGCGGATCTTCGGGTTGGCCAGGGCGCGCTCGGCCATGATCTTGCTGGCTCGGAACTCGTCGCGGCGGTGGATGATCGTGACCGACTCGGCGAACTTCGTGAGGAAGGTCGCCTCCTCCATCGCCGAGTCGCCGCCGCCGGCGACAGCGATGTGCTGGCCGCGGAAGAAGAAGCCGTCGCAGGTGGCGCAGGACGACACGCCGTGGCCGAGCAGCTCCTGCTCGCCCGGTACGCCCAGCGGCCGCCAGGCGGAGCCGGTGGAGAGGATGACCGCGCGAGCGGCGTACTCGGCGTCGCCCACCCAGACCTTCTTGACCTCGCCGGTCAGCTCGACGCGGGTGGCGTTGTCGGTGAGGAATTCGGCTCCGAAACGCTCGGCCTGCTTGCGCATCTGGTCCATCAGCTCCGGGCCCATGATGCCGTCCGGGAAGCCGGGGAAGTTCTCGACGTCGGTCGTGGTCATCAGCGCACCGCCGGACTCGAAGCCCTCGATCACCAGCGGGTTCAGGCTCGCCCGAGCGGCGTAGATCGCGGCGGTGTAGCCCGCCGGCCCCGAGCCGATGATGATGAGATTCCTGACGTCGCTCACTGTCGCTCCCAAGGACTGTAATTCTGGCGCGCCTTGCGGGGGATCGCCGGCGGCACTTCCGGCGGCTCGCGCACGTGGTCCCCGAGTCCCTCGGGCTGGCGCGATGTCCGAACGTGCTCCCCTAGGAACGCCATCGTACGGATGCCTGATTCCCGTCCGGCACAGGCGTGCCCGACATCACCGAACCGCTGATCCGGCACTCTGAACCAGGGCCTAGTCGAGCCGTTTCTGAGCCAGCAGGTGGGCTCCCCCGTTCCCGCAGTCGGCGGCGGCCACACCCACCCAGCGGCTGTCGTCGGGCGTACGCACAACGACGATCACGGCCGGTGTGCGCTCGTAGGTCGCGTAATCGACGCCGAGCACCTGACCCGGCATGATCGCGGTCACCGCGTCCAGACAGCGCCCGAGGTTGCTGGGGATGGTCAGCGAACTCAGCGCCGGCGGCACAGGTGCGGCGTAGCTGGGTGCGACCTGAGGTGCCTTGGCGGAGTCCTCGGCCGTCGCGGCCCGCCCACCGGCACTGGCGGCGTACGCCACACCGAAGTCGGTGGCGAGGACCAGCGTCTCGTCGGTGTAGTCGCGACCGCTGGCACGCTGCAGCACCGGTGCGCCGCCCACGGCCGCCGGTGCGTCGGCGCCGGTGCTGCCGGAGTCGCCGAAGTTCCGGGTCGGCACCTTGAGCGCGAAAATGGTGAGGGACAGCGCGAACAGCACCGCAATCGCGGCCACGACCGGTGTCGCCCAGCGCCGTCGCCGGGCCGCATGGCGTGAGGGCGGCCGGTTGTCCCGGGGGGCGGTGAAGGTCGGCGGTTCCTTCGGCCGCTGGCCGCTGGCGAACTCGCCATTGGGAGCGGTGGACGCGGACGAGAGCGCCGCTTCCAAGCCGGCCCAGACATCGTCGGGCATGCGCTCCGGGGTCGCTCCGAAGGCTCGCAGATCACTGCTTACCGCGCCGAAGGCGGCCGTGAGATCGGCGTACGCTCGGGCCCACTCGGCATCGGAGCGGATGCGGTCGCCGACGCGCTGCTCGTCGGGCGTACCGTCGAGCGCACCGCCGACGTAGTCGGCGATCAGATCGAGGTCTGGCTGGTTAAGGCTCACGCCGGCCGACCTCCTGCCTGATCCATGCCTGCCCGTGATACCCCTGAGACGTCGCCGTTATCGGCCCGGTTCCCCTCCGTCCGAAGGTGGCCGAGCAGCACCGCGAGCCGGGCTCGCCCGCGTGAGCAGCGGCTCTTCACGGTACCCTCGGCGACGCCCAAGATCATGGCGACTTCGGCCACGGGATAGCCCTGCACGTCGACGAGGATGAGCGCTGCTCTCTGCTCCTCGGGCAGCTGCGCCAGCGCTTGGCGTACGACCAAATGGGTGTCGTGGTCGATCACCGGTGAGGCGGGCTCGGGCCGCGGCCGCCCCTCGCGATCGACCGTGTTGGCCGGCAGCGGAACCGTGGGCCGGGCCTGGCGCCGGCGGACCCGGTCCAGACAGGCGTTGACGACGATGCGGTGCAGCCAGGTGGTGACCGCGGCCTCGCCTCGGAAGCCCGCAGCGGACCGGTACGCCTTGAGTAGCGCGTCCTGCAGCGCGTCGGCCGCCTCCTCGCGGTCGTGCAGGGTACGCACAGCGACCGCCCACAAGCGATCGCGATGGCGGCGGACGAGTTCGGCGAAGGCGTCCCGATCTCCGGCGGCGTGCGCGGCGAGCAGGCCCTCGTCGGAGATCTCGGACATCACACCACCCGGACCGTGATCTCCTGAACGCCGATCTGGAACCGCTGCCCGCCGTCGTTGGTGTCGCGCGGCATGCTGGTGATCCACAGCAGCAGGTACTGGAACTTCTGGGTCTCCTCGTCGGAGGCGCTGAACACCATGTTGGTGCCGCCGAACTCCTCCTGCACCGCGCCGATACGCGTGAACGTCTTGTACGCCGTCGCTCCGGGCTCGGTGGTGCCGCCGAGCATCGTGGCGGTCGCCTCGCGGGCCGACAGGACCACGGTGACGTCGGAGATGGCCTGCGGCGAACCGAGGTCCAGCCACAGCCCGATGCCGTCCTTGAGGCCGCCGGGGCCGAAGTTCTGCTCGTAGTGCTCGGTCTTCCAGCCGGTGCTGGTCTTGCCGTCGAGGGCTCGGGCGAGGTTGGCGTTGGCGGTTCCGTCGCCCTGCGGGTCGTAGAGGTGAAGCTGGTTCCCGGTGAGCGCGAGCATCTGCGGTTCGGTCTGCGCCGCCGTGCTGGGCACGGCCGAGGTCGTCGGGTTGACGCCGTGCGAGGAGGCCGGGTCCCCGCCGTTGGTCAGCGCCTTCGAGGCGATCGCGATGCCGAGCACGGCCAGCGCCAGGCCCGCGGCGACGCCGTACACGACCCGGCGGGGAGCCTTGCGTGGCGCCGGTTCCGGCAATGTGTCGCTGAATCGCAAGGTGCCGTAGCCGCGCTCCTCGGGTCCGACGTCGAGCCGGTCCAGTTCGGCCGCGAGGACCTCGGCACTGGGCAGCGTCACCTGATCGTTCAGCAGGTCGCAGACCAGATCGTCGATGTGCGTCGGTACGCCGGCCCGGATCTGCCGCGGCGCGGCGAGTACGCCCGAATCGCGGTTGGCGTCGGGCAGCGCGGTCGGCCCGGCCTCGCGGTGCGGCCACTGCTCGGTGAGCCCGTAGTAGAGGATGCCGCCGATCGCGCGTACGTCACGTTCCGGCGTCGCCGATCCGGCTCGGGCATCGGTCAGCACGACCCGCCCGTCGTCGGCGAGCAGGACGGTGCCGGGGTGCACGTTGCCGTGCGCCATTCCACTGGCGTGCAAGGCGGCGACCGCTTCGGCGACACCGTGGGCGGTGGTGATCGCGCGGTCGGCGTCCATCGCGCCCTCGGCCTCGATCAGCTCCCGCAGTGAGAGACCTTCGATCCATTCGCGGACGACGTAGGCGCGGGTGGTCTCGTCGATGGCGTCGTAGACGCCGATGAGGTTGGGGTGCACGACCCGGCTGGCGGTGACCGCCGCGGCCAGCATCTCCTGAGCGGATTCGCCGCCCGGCGAGCGCAGCACGACGGCGACCGGGCGGAGCAGCATGGTGTCGACGCCCCGCCATACCTGGCGGCCGCCTTGGTCGTCGTTGATGTGCTGCTCCAAGCGGTAGCGCTCGGCCAGCACCTCCCCAACGGCCGGCCGGTCAGCGTTGCGGCGGTCCTTCTCCGCCAGCGGCTGACCTTCGTCGACCTGGGTCACCCCGTCCTCCCTCGGTGCGTCACGCATCATCCGTAGCGTATGTGCTTTCGGCGTGCGCTGGGTGCGACCTTACCGGTCTGAAACCAACTCGCGACACCTGGCGGTGGCCTGCGAGCCCACCGACAAGATCACCAGCCGGATGCAGGAGCTGGGCCAGCCGTGGACGCCGACGGCGTACCCGGCGGAGTTCTTCACGCTCGGCGGGCGCGGCACCGGTACGCCCATCCGCGCGACCATCACCAGCTTCGGCCCGATCCTGCTGAGCAAGGTACTCGGACTGACCGACGTGCAAGCCTGATCAAGAGCGCAGCAGCAGCCGCCGGTGCGGCCATCGTCCGGTCGATCTTCGGAACCGCCCGGCGTAAGAAGAAGTAGCCCCTAACGCTTGAGCAGCTTTCGGCGTACGCGCGCCAGCAAGCCGAAGACGTCGTCGATCTCCTGGATGCGCAGCAGCTTCGCCGCACCGAGGTACGCACCGACGATCAGCAGTCCGCCGGCGATCACCTGGATCCAGGCGTTGTCCATGCCGACGGCCCGCAGAACCTGCGTAGACAGCCAGCCGAGGACACCGGCGACGAGCATCGCCGCGACGATCTTCATGAGCGTGCCGGCCGTGCGGCCCAGGCCCAGCTCGCCGATCTTGCTGCGCAGGAACCAGATGCTCAGAACCGTCGCCAGCACGTAGGAGATCGCGTTGCCGAGCATCACACCGGCCCCGGCCGCCATGACCTCGACCAGCGCCACCTGGGCGATCACCCGGACGACGACGACCGGGACGTTCAGCAGCGCCGGAGTCTTGGTGTCCGGCAGCGCATAGAAGGCGAACGTGAACAGCTGGCTCAGCGAGAACGGGATCAGCGCCAGGCCGGCCATGACGAGCACGGGCGCGCCCGTGGTGGCGTCGGCCTCGGTGAACGCACCCCGGGTGAACAGCGCGACAATGGTCGGCCCGGCCAGGAAGACGAATACCACCACGATCGGCGCCAGCATCGCCGCAGTCGTGCGTACGCCCTTCGCCAGGTCCTCGATGACGTGGGCAAGCCGGCCGGTGGCCGCGGCTGCGGACATGCGCGGCATCAGCGCGGTGATGATCGAGACGGCCACGATGCCGTGAGCCATCATCATCAGCAGGAAGACGTTGTTGTAGATGAGCAGGCTCTTACCGCTCAGCAAGCGCAGCATGACCAGTACGCCGAGCTGGCTGACCGCGACATAACAGAACATCCAGCCGCCCAGATGGGCCAGGCGGCGCAGGCCCAGCTCGCGGAAGTCGAAGCGCAGCCGCCACCGGAATCCCGCCCGGCGCAGTGCGGGCAGCAGGCCGGCCGTCTGGATCATGATGCCGAGCAGGGTGCCGCCGCCGAGCAGCAGCACCATCGCCGGCGAGACCGCCTCGGGCTGGCGGGCGACGGCGCCGAAGAACACGAGGAACAACGCGCACGTCACGATCACGACGATGTTGTTCAGGATCGGGGTCCACATCGGCGGCCCGAAGATCCCCCGAGTGTTCAGGTACGCCGCCAGAATCGCCGAGACGCCGAAGAAGAAGATCGCCGGAAGCGTGAAGTACGACAGCGCAGTGACGAGATCCCGATAGCCGTCCCCGGTCGACGGTTTCGTGTAGATCATCGTCAGCAGCGGTGCGGCCAGGGTCGCGATGACTGCGGCCGCGCCGAGGACGACCATGGCCAGGGTCAGCAGGCGCTGGGCGTACGCTTCGCCGCCGTCGGTGTCGCGGTCGCGGGCGCGTACCAGCACCGGCACCACGACGCTCGCCAGTACGCCGCCGATGAGCAGCTCATAGACCATGCCCGGGAAGAACTGAGCCGTCGTGTACGCGTCGCCGAGGCCGAGCACGACACCACCCAGCGCCGCCGAGATCATGACCGTACGCAGGAATCCGGTGCCGCGGCTGACCAGTGAGCCGATCGCCATGAGCGCGGAGTTGCCGGCGGCGGTCCCCGACATGGTCGGCTCCTCGGCCGCAGCGCTGCTCCCACCGGCGTCTTGCATGACGGCGGTCGGTTCATCGGTGGGCCGGGCGCGGCCGGGCGACCTCGTGATCCGGACCGTCTGCTCGGCGGCCAGCTCGACCTCGGCGGCCGGCGAGGACTCCCCGATGATCCGGGGCAACATCATCGTCTTCTCGGGATCGTAAACGGGGTGCTGGCCCGTCTCGTCCCAGGGAAACCAGTCATGCTCCGGATCGCGCGTCACGGCGCCACAGTAACGGGTGGCCCGCGGACCCGCAGCTTGGCTGGTCCACGGGCATGGCAGGCCACGGCCGCGCTGACTGCACTCCCGGCGGCTCGCGCGAGCGCTCCCCGGCAAGCAACGGATCGTTGGGCCCACGGACCTTGGACAAAATGCTTTTGACCTCGACCTAAAATGCGATGCGATGTCCTACGAACTTGACGCCGCTCAGCGTGAAGCGGTGCACGCGCTGCTGGCCCGCTTCCCCGTCGCCGACGAGCTGGGCCGGCGCTTCGCCGCTGCCGGCCACGAGCTGCATCTCGTGGGTGGCTCGGTCCGCGATGCGCTGCTCGGCCGGCTCGGCGACGACCTGGACTTCTGCACCGACGCACACCCGGACGAGACGCTGCTGGTGGTGAAGGGCTGGGCGGAGGCGACCTGGGAGACCGGCCGCGAGTTCGGCACGATCGGGGCCTACCGCGACGGGCTGCGGCTGGAGATCACGACGTACCGGGCCGAGGCCTACGACGGGGTCAGCCGCAATCCGGCGGTCGAGTACGGCACGTCGCTCGGCGCCGATCTGAGCCGCCGCGATTTCACGATCAATGCGATGGCGGTGAGCCTGCCGGACCACCACTTCACCGACGTTTACGGCGGTCTGCATGACCTGCGGGATCGGATCATCCGTACGCCCGCCGCGCCGCAGCAGAGCTTCGCCGACGATCCGCTGCGGATGATGCGGGCCGCGCGGTTCGCCGCGCAGCTGCGGTTCGTCATCGACGAGCCGGTCATCCGCGCGATGTCGGACATGTCCGGTCAGCTCACCCGCATCGCCGCGGAGCGCGTACGCGACGAGTTCAACAAGCTGATGCTCGGCGGCGACCCGGTCACCGGGCTGCGGCTGCTGGTGGAGACCGGGCTGGCCGAGATCTTCGTGCCGGAGCTGACCGACCTGCGGATGGAGATCGACGAGCACGCCCAGCACAAGGACGTCTTCGAGCACACCCTGACGGTCGTGCAGAACGCCGTCGACCTGGACCCCGACGGCGACCTGGTCCTGCGCCTGGCCGCCCTGCTGCACGACGTCGGCAAGCCCGCGACCAAGGCGGTCGGCCCGGACGGCCGGGTCAGCTTCCACCATCACGAGCTGGTCGGCGCGCGGATGGCGAAGGCGCGGCTGAAGACGCTCAAGTACCCCAAGGACGTGACCAGCGCGGTCGTCGGCCTCATCGCCCTGCACCTGCGCTTCTACGGGTACGGCCGGGGCGAGTGGACCGACTCCGCGGTGCGCCGCTACGTCCACGACGCCGGCGACCTGCTCGGCCGCCTGCACAAGCTCACCCGCTCCGACTGCACCACCCGCAACCGCCGCAAGGCCGCGCAGCTCGCCGCGGATTACGACGCCCTGGAAGAGCGCATCGCGCGCATCGCGGCCGAGGAGGACCTCGCGCGGGTCCGTCCCGACCTCGACGGCAACGCGATCATGGAGCTGCTCGGGCTGCCGCCGGGTCCGCTCGTGGGCAAGGCCTGGAAACACCTCAAGGAGGTACGCCTTGAGCGCGGGCCGCTGTCTCGGGAAGAAGCCGAGGACGAGCTGCGTCACTGGGCCCAGGACAACCTGTAGGCCCTGGTTCAGCCCTCCGAGTGCTGCAACTCGGTCGCGGCCGGCTTGATCGGGCGGCTGAACCACAGCGCCAGGGCGGCGTACCCGAGCGCGACGCAGATCAGCGCGGCGGCCGACTTGCCGTCGGCGGGCAGCGTCAGGGCCGCGAGGAACAGGCCGCTGACCATGCTGAGGTTGAAGACGGTGTCGTTGAGGCTGAAGATCCGGCCGCGGTAGTCGTCCTCGCACTCGTGCTGGAGCGTCGCGTCGACGATGATCTTGATGCTCTGCGAGGCGACGTTCATGACGGCCGCCGCGATCAGCAGCAGCCCGGCCCGGAAGGGCAGGCCCAGGAGGATGATCGTGCCGGCGATGCCGGCGAGCATGCCCGTGATCCAGCGCTGGCCGCCGAAGCGCCGCGTGGCCGCCGGTGTGATCACGGCGGCGAACCCCGCACCGGCCGCTCCCGCGATCACGACCTTTCCGAGCCCCCACAGCGATTCGGTCGTGCCCTCGACGCCGCTGCCGAAGTAGCGGCTGTAGAGAAGGAGTACTGCCAGCGTCAGGAAGCCGTAGAGGAAGCGGTGGCCCCCGGTCAAGAGCATTGCTCTTGTCGCGAGGCGGCGCTGCGCAACGTGGCGTACGCCCCCGGCCATGCCCTTCCCGACGTCGACGATAGCGGTCCACACGGCGATCCTCGGCCGCTCCTCGTCTTCCGGGCCGAGTTCGCCCGGCCGGAAGGACACGAAGGCGAGTACGCCGGAGATCAGGTAGCCCAGCGCCGCCAGCGCGGCGATGCCGGCGTACCCGTGCTCGGTCGTGTGCACGAGGGAGGTCGCGACCAGCGTCGCGGCCGAGAACAGGCCGACCGAGTAGCAGATCGTCCCGGCCGTCGTGGCCAGCGCGTTGGCGGTGACGAGGCGGCGGTCGTCGACCACCTTCGGCAGCGCCGCGGACAGGCCGGCCAGGAAGAACCGGTTGACGGCGATGACGGCGAGGGCGGCCAGGGCGAACCGGGCGCCCTGTTCCCCCACCCAGATCAGTACGACCGCGGGGATGACCAGGACCGCCCGCGCGAGGTTGGCCGTCGCCAGCGACGCTCGCCGGTCCCACCGGTCCAGGAAGACCCCGACAAACGGGCCGAGTACGGAGTAGGGCAGCAGCAGGATGGCGAAGCCGGTCGCGATCGCCAGCGGGCTGGACTGCTTGGTCGGGTTGAACAGCAGCGAACCGGCCAGTCCCGCCTGGAACCAGCCGTCAGACAGCTGGCTCAGCAGGCGTACGACGAGAAGGTGCCGAAACCCCCGGCCGGAAAGGACCGCCCGCAGGTTGTGGCCGTCCGCATTCTTCGGCGGCTCGGCGGTCACGGCGGGCGAGGTCGCAGGGTGCGGCACCCGACCAGAGTATGTGACGGTGAGGTGGTGCGCGTGGTTTGTACGCTCCTGCCGTGGGAGGAGTCCTCGCCGTTGAGCTGCCCCTGATGGCCTGCGCTTGCATCGTGGCCGTCCTCGCAGTCGGGGCGATCTTGGTAGCCTCCCGGCATTCGACATCGTCATCCATCGATCGACAGGCGGCGCGCCGGACGCTGGCCGGCGTACGCGGTGTCGTCACGGCGACCATCCCGCTGGGCGGCTTCGGTGAGATCCGAGCCCGGGTCGGCGAGCGGTCGCTGAGGCTGCGGGCTCGATCCGACCATCCCGTGGCCCTGGGCACCGGGGTGATCGTCGTTCAGCAGCTCGACGAAAGCACCGTTCTCGTACGCGCCTCCCCACCACGTTGATCATGAACTTAGGGTGCTGGTGGGCGGCGTGCCGACCCCTCGAAGCTCATGGTCGACGTGCGGGCATCAGGCCAGCAGCCACTGGAGGGCGCGGAACGCACCGACCGCGGCGAGCGCGGCCACAAGCGTCAACGCGATGACGGTGAACAGGCACGGAATGATCGAACCCCGGCTCTTCCTGGGCGCCTTGTACGCCCCCGCCCAGATCTCCGGCGGCCCGCTCGCTTCGGCCTCATCGACCAGGACGGCCAGCCGCTGACGGACGGTGTCGTCGGCCAGCTCGCCGGGGTCGCCCGACCACCGCAGCAAGTGCAGCCGAGACCAGGGATTGGCGTGTACGCGGGCGAACGCGTCCAGCTCGGCCGGGCGTACCTCGTCGGTCAGGAAGCCCCAGCGGCCGGCCTCGGCGAGGTTGCCCGTCTGCCGGTAGACGGCGGCCAGCAGGCGGTAGACCTCCAAGTCGTCGGGGTAGGTCGCGACGAGGGTCCGTAGCCGTTGCGTGGCAAGGTAAGTCTGGCCTGCGGCGAGATCTCGTTTCACTTGGGCGAGAACGTCTGCTTTGGCCACTCAGATATGATCTGGCCTGGTGCCTGTGGATGCTAGGCGCCGATGTAACGAACCGATAACGCGGGCGTCATTCCCGCGTACGGTCGGTCAGGGCGCTAGCGCAGCCAGTCAACGACGGTGAAGCCGCCCAGCACGGCGAGGGCGAGCAAACCGAGGAAGGCCAGGCCGTAGAGGGTGGCTCCGATGATCTTGCTCCACCGCGGTAAGTCGTCCTCCGCCGGGGCGGGCTGGCTCTCCGCCTCGGCCGCTTGGGCCAGCGCGGCCAGCCGCTGGCGAGCGTGTTCGGTGGGGGCGAGATCCGGCGACCCGGCCCATTGGAGCTTGCTCCAGCGCCGCTTCGGCGAGGGGTAGGCCCGTTCGAAAGCGGCGGTCTCGGCGGACTGCGCCGTCGCCGAGAGGTAGTCCCATCGACCGGACTCGACGGTGTTGCCGGTCATGCGGTGCACCGCGGCGAGCCGGTGGCGCAGATCCAAGTCGTGCGGGTGGGCCGCGACGAGGCTGCTCAGCCGTTGGATCGCGGGCTGGGTATGGCCGCGCGAGAGATCGACGGCGACCTTGTCCAGCACGTGTGCCTTAGCCATGCACTCACTGTGACAGGAAGCGGACGGCGGGGTAAAGCCCTGTCGTCACAGCACTCCCGTGAGTGACTGAGTGACTACGATTCGTCGCTGCTGATTCGCTGATCCAGAACTGCCGCATCATTGATCCAGAACCGCCGCCCGCGCCCGGTCGGCGTTGGCCTCCCGGTGCGAGACTTGGTCGGCGACGGCGTCGGCGAGCTGGGCCAGCTGCTCCGGCGTCATTCCGCCGAGGGCGAGCGCCTGTATCGCTTGAGCGAGTTGGTTGTTCTCCGTGATCGCCGGGAAGCGGCTGCCGTCGGTGGCGGTGAACGCGGGAATCTGGCAGACCGGGCGCATATGAATGATCGCGTCAATCCGGTAGTTGATGACGTGCAGGACGTACTGCTGGCCGGGGGTCATGTCGGGTCCGAATCCTTCCAGGTTCCAGGGGGTCCGGGTGTCGCTGATCGGTGCGTCCAGAACGGAGACGTGCACGTGGTTGGTGTGCGGATCGGAGCCGCCATACGGCCCCCACGCCCAGGCCGCGCGGCTGCCGCTGGCGTAAGACGAGAAGATGCGCCGGTTGGAGATCACGTATTTGATCCGCCGGTCGCGGTGGATGCGCAGGTTGTCGGCGAACTTATAGGAGTCGAATCCGTCGGCCGGGTCGTGGGTCAAGTCCAGCGCGGTGACGATCTCGCTGCCGACGCCGGGGACGTAATGAGGATTGTGGTCGGAGTTGGTGCCCTGGTGTGCGTCGTCGCCCACCAGGCCGTCGGCCGCGCGGCTGCGATTGGGTGCTATGACGTTCACCTGATCGCGCAGGACCAGCAGGCTGGCCATGGCACGCCACATCGGCGGACACCCTTCCGGGGGTGAGGGCAGCGGGGTCGACGACCATGTTATCGATGACGGTCGTCTCGCGAACACCCTAAGGGAAGAGCGAAAGGTCCGCCCCATAGCGGAGCGGACCTTCTAGTGTGGACGGCACCGTCAGCGCTCGATCTCCCCGCGAATGAACGCCTCCACGGCCTCGTGCGCGTCGTGGTCGCTGTACTGCACGGGCGGCGACTTCATGAAGTAGCTCGACGCCGACAGGAGCGGGCCGCCGATCTTGCGGTCGAGAGCGATCTTCGCCGCGCGGACCGCGTCGATGATGACGCCAGCCGAGTTCGGCGAGTCCCACACCTCAAGCTTCACCTCGGCGTTCAGCGGCACGTCGCCGAAGGCGCGGCCCTCCAGCCGGATGTACGCCCACTTGCGGTCGGACAGCCACGGCACGTGGTCGGACGGTCCGATGTGGACGTCGCCCTTGTTGATCTCGTGCGGGATCTGGGACGTGACCGACTGGGTCTTCGAGATCTTCTTCGAGACCAGGCGGTTGCGCTCCAGCATGTTCATGAAGTCCATGTTGCCGCCGAAGTTCAGCTGGTAGGTCCGCAGCAGCTCGACGCCGCGGTCCTCGAACAGCTTCGCCAGCGCCCGGTGCACGATGGTCGCGCCGACCTGGGACTTGATGTCGTCGCCGACGATCGGCAGCCCGGCGTCCTCGAACTTCTTGGCCCACACCGGGTCCGAAGCGATGAAGACGGGCAGGGCGTTGACGAACGCGCAGCCGGCGTCGATCGCCGCCTGGGCGTAGAACTTGTCCGCCGTATCGGAGCCGACCGGCAGGTACGAGACGACGACGTCGACCCGAGCGGCCCGCAGCGCCTCGGCCACGTCGACCGGCGCCTCGTCCGACTCCTGAACCATTTCCTTGTAGTACTGGCCCAGACCGTCGAAGGTGGGGCCGCGCTGGACGGTGACGCCGGTGGGCGGCACGTCGCACAGCTTGATCGTGTTGTTCTCGCTCGACACGATCGCCGCCGCCAGGTCCTGGCCGACCTTCTTGGCGTCGACGTCGAACGCCGCGACGAACTCGACGTCACGGACGTGGTAACCGCCGAAGTCGACGTGCATGAGACCGGGTACGCGCTCAGCCGAATCGGCGGTGCGGTAGTACTCGACCCCCTGGACGAGGGACGAGGCGCAGTTGCCGACGCCGACGATCGCTACGCGGACGGAACCCATCGGGGTGCCTCCTTCTGTGTCACGGCCGCCTCGGCGTCTGGCCAGGCGGTCCTTCTTCGAAGTCCGGTCGGACCCCGGAAGTCTCGGTATCAGCGGGACGCTGTGCGGGCGGGCGTCCGGAGCGCTCGTTGGCGATCAGCTCCTCCAGCCAGCGCACCTCGCGTTCGGCCGCGTCCAGCCCGTGGCGCTGCAGTTCGAGCGTGTACGCGTCGACGCGTTCGGCGGCGCGGGCGAGCATGTCGCGCAGGCCCTCCCGGCGCTCCTCGACCCGCCGCCGGCGGCCTTCGAGAATGCGCAGCCGGATCTCGGCGTCGGTACGCGCGAAGAATGCGAAGTGCACACCGAAGCCGGGCTCGTCGAAGGTCTCCGGCCCGGTGTGGGCCAGCAGCTCCTGGAAGCGCTCCTTGCCCTCGGCTGTGATCTTGTACACCACCCGGCCACGACGGCTCGTCAGCGGCGGGACGGCCTGGTCGTCGGCGGAGGTCTCGCCGGCCTCGGTTATCCAGCCCTGTGATTGAAGGCGCCGGAGGGTGGGGTATAGCGAGCCGTAACTGATCGCCGCCCGCATGGTGCCGATCTTGAGAGCGAGCTGTTTACGCAGCTCGTACCCGTGCATGGGAGCCTCGTGAAGGATGCCCAGGATGGCCATCTCCAGCATCCCGGCCTCCCTTCCTGCGGTCCGGTAGTGCTCGATGTATCGCGCCGATACATCTGTAGGTTAGAACGAAGTGATAGTCGAGGGCAATGCGAGGATGTGCGTGGGGATGATCACCCACGGTGACGGATGTCGCGGGTACCCGGCTGACCGGCTACCCTTCTCCGCATGCGGACGCAGCGGCAGGTCGTCGACTATGCGCTCCAGCGCCGGGCGCTGTTGCGCGAGGTCTACGCCGGCCACGTCGGGCTTTACGAGGTTTGCGATGCTTCGCCCTACCTCAAGACCGCGGCCCGCTTCCATGGCGAGGCGACCGAGGATCGCTGCCCGATCTGCCGGCGCGAATTCCTCACGCGCGTCCACTACATCTATGGTGATGAGCTGAAGCAGTCGGCCGGCCAGGCCCGATCCCGGGCCGAGCTGGCCGCCCTGGCGTCGATGGTGCGAGAGTTCCAGGTCTTCGTGGTCGAGGTTTGCCGCGGCTGCGACTGGAACCACTTGGTGGAGCAGTTCCTCCTCGGCACCGCCGGCGCTGCCGAAGACGCAGCGGGGACGACTCCGGCCACCCCGGGCCGGGCCGTCGGGAAGGGCCGTCGGGCCCGGCTCGCTCCCACGGCGTAAGCCGGCGGAGCCCCCAGGCCCTGCCGCCCACCGGTGGTAGGACCTCCGACCAGGCGGTTTCCCCCGCCGTGACCGGAACGGTGTGACAGATGAGTTCGTACGGCGACCACGACGCCGGCTATGGAGGCTGGGACGAGCCGGCGCCGAGCGCGCCCGCCGGCCCCGGCGGCTACGGCCGGGCGCAGGTTCCGCGCGACGGCTACGGCTATCAGTACGACGGCGACGACGGTCCGCCGCAGGGTACTGCTTCACCTTCTTACGGCCGGGTCAGCGGCTCCGCCTCGGTGAGCCCGGCATCCGGTACCGGCACGGCCGGATCCGCGTCCGTCGGCCGGGCCACGGTCGGGCGGGCCGGCGTACCCACGGGCGGCAGCGCCGGGCGGGCGAGCGTACCGAGCCCCGGTGCCGGCCGGGCGACCGTACGCCCCGGCGGCCTCGACGAACCCGAAGGACCGGTCGGACCCGGTGGCCCTGGTGGCCCCGGCGGGCCGGGTGGGCGTGGACCGGGCGGACCCCGTGGTCCCCGTGGCGCCAAGCCGGTCGGCGACAAGGCCAAGAAGGCCAAGCGCACCAAGATCCTGATCGCGTCGTTCGCGGCCTTCCTCATCCTGTTCGGCGTCGGTGCCATCGGCGGCACCTACTACTTCGACAGCCTGAAGGACATCCTTCCGGAGAACATCGTCACGGCTCAGACGACGATGATCATGGCTTCCGACAACAAGACCCAGCTGGCCCAGCTGGGCACGGAGAACCGGATCAGCGTGCCGATGGAGACCATCCCCGAGCAGATCCGCTACGCGTTGATCGCCGGTGAGGACAAGGAGTTCTTCAACCATCACGGCGTCTCCTACACCGGCATCATGCGAGCCGCGTGGAACAACCTCACCGGCGGCGAGACCCAGGGCGCCTCGACGATCACGCAGCAGTACGTGAAGCTCGCGACCGAGCAGGCGCAGATCAGCTACGCCCGGAAGCTGCGCGAGGCGGTCCTCGCCCGCAAGCTTGAGGACAAGTACTCGAAGCTGCAGATCATGGGCTTCTACCTCAACACCGTCGACTTCGGCCGCGGCGCGATCGGCGTCGAGAAGGCCGCGCAGGCGTACTTCAAGAAGTCGGCCAAGGATCTGACGGTGCCCGAGGCGGCCGTGCTCGGCTCGGTCATCAAGGACCCGTACGCCGAAAACGGCGCGCTCAGCCTCTACGACCCCGAGGCCCATCCGGACACCGCGCAGGGCCGGTGGGACTACGTGCTCAACAACATGGTGGAGAAGGGCTGGCTCCAGCAGTCGGACCGCGCCGCCATGAAGCTTCCGGCGCCGCGGCCGTCCAAGGACGTCGTGACCAGCGCCGAGTGGGGCATCAAGGTGAACCCCGGCTCGCCGGCCGGCACCGCGACCGGCAATGTCGTGAACTACGTGTACGCGGAGCTCAAAGAGCAGGGCATCGAGGCGAAGGAGCTCAAGACCGGCGGCTACCGGGTCACCACCACGATCGACCCGCGGGCTCAGAAGATCGCCGAGCGGGAGGCGCGACCCGACCTCAAGGGCTCCCAGCTTGAAGGCCGCAAGATCGTCAAGGACAAGGCGGGCAAGGTCGTGCAGCAGCTGGAGTCCGGCGTCGTGATGATCGACCCGGGCACCGGCCGGGTGATCGCGTACTACGGCGGGCTCGACGGCACCGGCACCGACTTCGCCGGCGTCAACACCGGCTCCGGCGCCCTGTACGGCGGCCACGAGCCCGGATCGTCGATGAAGATCTACACCCTGGCCGCCGCCCTCGACGCCGGTGCGTCGTTGCAGTCGCGGTGGAAGGCGCTGCCGTTCACCACGGATGACAACCTCAAGGTCGGCAACGCCGGTGCGAAGAACACCGGGTGCCTGGACTACTGCACGCTTGAGCAGAGCTTGGAGCGGTCGTACAACGTGCCCTTCTACTGGGTCGCGCGCCAGGTCGGGCCGGGCAAGGTCGTCAAGATGGCGCACGCCGCCGGGGTCAACACCATGTGGGACAACCACGGTACGGCGCACGATCTGTCCAAGGACATCCAGACCGACCAGGATCGCTCTCCGTTCGACCGCCAGGTCGGCTTCGGCCAGTACGGCATCACCGTTCTGGAGCATGCCGTCGGCACCGCGACCTTCGCCAACGGCGGTGTCTACAACAAGCCGCACTTCGTGCTGAAGGTCGAGAAGAAGGATCCGGTCACCGGGCAGTACAAGACGGTGAGCGGCAAGGGCGAGAAGCTCAAGCCGGTCCAGGCGATCCGCCGGCAGGTCGCCAACGACGTCACCTACGCGATGCAGAAGGCGTTCCGCAGTCATGGTGGCTGGGCGGGCGCGCAGAACAACCGCGAGGTGGCCGCGAAGACCGGTACCTGGGAAGGCTCGATCTTCAAAAACGGCAAGGCCACGCCCAGCGGCGACAACTCGCACGCCTGGGTGGTCGGCTTCACCAAGCAGGTGGCGCTGGCGGTGTGGACCGGTAATTCGGCCTCTCAAGCGCCGGTCTACGACCCGAAGACCAAGAGCACCATCACGTCGACGACGACGCCGTACCGGATCTGGCGGGACGTGCTGCACGACTACAGCGAGGGCATGCCGAAGCAGGCGCTGGCCGACGCCTCCAACATCGGAGACGACGACTTTGCCGGCGCCAACGGCGTGTCGCCGTCGCCGAGCCAGCCCGCACAGCCCTCCCCGGAGCCGTGCATTCCGCTGATCAACTGCCCGACGCAGAGCCCCGGCCCGGGCGGTGGCGGCGGTCCCGGCGAGTCCAAGTCGCCGTCGCCGAAGCCCTCCGCCTCCCGAAGCCGATTGACGGGATGAGAAGCTGAAGCGATTCCGGTCCGCCGCTGGAGAGGCAGGCGCACGTGCAGGCTGAACAGAGCGCAGTACGCGACGACGAGGACCCGGCCGACGAGGAGTCGGCTGGAGGAATCGATGCGCCGTCGCGGTCGGACGGGTTCGTCGGCGGGGTCTCCGAGCTGATCGGTGGCCGCCTCGGCGGGCATGTCGCGCCCTTGCGGCGATCGGTACGCTACGTCGGGCTGATCGTGCTGGCCCTGACCTGCCTCACCCTGGCACTCCACTTCATCCAGAAGTCGCCGTGCCGCGACGGCGCCTGGTCGGACTACGAGCAGTACACGAAGTTCTGCTACACCGATGTGCTGGCGCTCTATTACGCCGAGGGCCTCAGCGACGGCGCGGTCCCTTATCTGGACCACGCCGTCGAGTATCCGGTGCTCACCGGCGTACTGATGGGCGTCATCGGCCTGCCGGTGCACGCGTACGGCCAGACGCACCCGCAGTTCAATCAGGGCCAGGCGTTCTACGACCTGACCGCACTGGCGCTGTCGGCGTTCGCCGTGGCGACGGCGGCGATGATCGTGGCCATGCGAAGGCGCCGGCCCTGGGACGCAGCGATGTTCGCGTTGTCGCCGGTCCTGCTCGTCACGGCCACGGTCAACTGGGACTTCCTGGCCATCGCGCTCGCGGTCGGCGGCCTGTACGCCTGGTATCGCAGCACTCCGGGCGCCCACCGGCCGGCGTACGAGGATGTGGTGACTCCGGCGCGGCCACCCGAAGTGTCGCGCGGCGGTAGTCGATGGCTCATCCCGTGGGTGATGCTGCGCCGCCTGGGAGGCTGGCTGCGGCGCCAATGGATCTCGTGGAGCAGGCACGGCTACTTGGCTGCGATCGTCGCGGGCGGACTGCTGGGCCTGGGCATGGCGGCGAAGCTGTGGCCGGGCTTCCTGTTCGTCGCGCTGCTAGCCCTGGCGATCCGCAATTGGCAGTGGCTACGCTTCACGCTCGCGGCCGGAGCCGGCGCCTTGATGTGGTTGCTGGTCAACGTTCCGGTGATGGTGGCGAACTTCGAGAACTGGCGCACCTTCATCAAGCTCAACAATGAGCGCGGTGTCGACTGGGGCGTGCTGTGGTACATCGGCCGTTTCATCGACGGCAAGTACTGGACGGGTGCGCCCGGCGACTCGGGCCTCTTCCAGTACCTGTCCCGGGACGAGAATCGCAGCCTGCTCAACGGGATCAGCCTCGGCCTGTTCCTGGTGGCCTGCATCGCGATCATCTGGCTGGCCCAGCGGGCGCCGATGCCGCCGCGGTTGACGCAGCTGGCGTTCCTCGTCGTCGCGGTGTTCCTGCTGTTCAACAAGGTCTGGTCGCAGCAGTTCACGCTGTGGCTGCTGCCGCTGGCCGTCCTCGCCCGGCCGCGCTGGGGTGCCTTCCTCGCCTGGCAGTTCGCGGAGGTGGCGTACTTCCTGGCTTTCTACGGCGAGTTGCTAGGCGCGTCGGGCAAGTCGGTGATGCCGGAGGGCGTCTTCATCTTCGCGTCGATGCTGCGCTGGGCAACCGTGGCCGTACTGTGCGGATTCATCATCCGTGACATTCTGCGTCCGCGCCTGGATGTCGTACGCCGGACCGATCCGGTCGCCGTCTGAACCCGACAAACCGGCCACCTTCCCGAGGCGGTCATGCGGTTGAGCCGATGACCGCCTACCTTGGTGGGCATGAGTTCGTACGGCGACTACCCCGGCGCCCATGGTCGGAGCACGGTCAGCGACGGCGATTATCCCTACGCCGACGAGGACTACGGTGCGTACGGCGTTCGCGAACCCTACGGTCCGGCACCGATCTCACCGCCCGTGGTCACCGGGCGGGCCCAGGTTCCGCTGCGCGTGGACTACCCGCCGCACGAGGGCTTCCCCCGCCGTGAGGACTTCCCGCCGCGCGAGGATCTTCCGCAGCGCACAGATGAGACCGGTACGCCGCGCCGGCCCTCTCGCCGCGACCGCATGCGCCGCCAAGCGCTCCTTCGCCGCAAGCGGACTCTGCTGATGGCGTTCGCCGCGTTCCTGATCCTCTTCGGCGCTACCGCCGTGATCGGCACCTACTACCTCGACAGCGTCGGCGTCCTCAGCCCGGAGAACCTCGCCGGCGCGCAGACCACGAAGATCATGGCCGACGACGGCAAGACCCAGATCGCTCAGCTCGGAACCGAGAACCGCGAGGCCATCCCGATGACGGTCCTGCCCGAGCCGGTCAAGAACGCGCTCATCGCCGGCGAGGACAAGGACTTCTACGGCCACCACGGCGTATCGGTGAGCGGCATCATGCGCGCCGCGTGGAACAACGTCACCGGCGGCGACACCCAGGGCGGTTCGACGATCACGCAGCAGTACGTGAAGATCGCGACCAAGGACATGGAGATGTCCGCCTTCCGCAAGCTGCGCGAGGCGGTGCTCGCCCGCAAACTCGAAGACAAGTACGACAAGCAGGCGATCCTCGGGTTCTATCTCAACAATGTCTACTTCGGACGCGGTGCGATCGGCGTACAGGTGGCCGCGCGTACGTTCTTCGGCAAGAACGCCAAGGACCTCACCGTCGCCGAAGCCGCCGTCCTCGGCGCCGTGGTACGCCAGCCCGAGGCGTCGAGCACGTTCGCCGGCTATGACCCGCAGCTCAACCCGCAGGCCGCGCAGGAGCGCTGGAACTACGTGCTCAACAACATGGTCGACGCCGGCTGGCTCAGCGACGGCGACCGCAATACGCAGCAGTACCCGAAAAACATCGCCCCCATCCGCAAGGACGCGGGCAACGCCCAGTGGGGCATCAAGGGCCTGGGGGTGACCGGCATCGCCGCCGGCAACGCCGTCAACCAGATCGCGGACGAGCTGCGCGCGGCGCCCTACAACATCACCGACCTGAAGACCGGCGGCTACCGGATCACGACGACGATCGACGCCAAGATGCAAGCCGCGGCCCAGAGCGCGGCCCGGCGTGGCACGACCGGGTCGCTGCTGAACGGCACCAAGTCCAACGTCATGGCCGCCCTGGTGGCGATCGAACCGAAGACCGGCCGCGTCCTCGCGTACTACGGCGGCGACGACGGCACCGGTCACGACTACGCCGGCAAGAACATCGAGGACGGCAAGCTCAACGGCGGCCACCCGGCCGGATCGTCGTTCAAGATCTATACGCTGGCCGCCGCGCTCAAGGACGGCTACTCGCTCCAGTCGCACTTCGACCCGGAAGCGTTCCGCGACCAAGACACCGGCCAGCAGATCCAGAACGCCGGCCGCGACGTCGACGACTCCTGCGGCAACTTCTGCACGCTGGAGTGGGCGACGGTCCACTCCTACAACGTGCCGTTCTACAAGGTGACCAAGCTGATGGGCGTGGACAAGGTCGTCGCGATGGCCAAGGCGGCCGGCGTCACGACCATGTGGAACACCGGCGACGGCAAGCCCCACGACCTGGCCACGGTGAAGCAGAACGCGAACTCGCCGTTCTTCTACCAGGCCGGGTACGGCCAGTACCCGATCACCGTGTTCGACCACACGGCCGGCATCGCGACCTTCGCCAACCGCGGCGTCTACAACAAGCCGCACTTCGTCCTCAAGATCGAGCGGCCCATCCCGGGCACGGACAAGTACCAGCTCATCGGCGGCGAGAAGCTCAAGGGCGCACGCACGATCGACCAGGGCATCGCCGACGACGTGAACGCGGTGCTGCAAGAGATCCCGCCGACCAACGGCCACACTCTCAACGGCTCCCGCCCGGTCGCCGGCAAGACCGGCACCTGGCAGTGCGGCCAGACCACGCACAACTGCCACGCCTGGCATATCGGCTACACGAAGCAGATCGCGGCGGCCGTCTGGGTCGGCAACGTCGGCAAGGAACAAGCCGTCTACGAGAAGAGCGGCCGGGACATCAGCGGCGCGGGACTGCCCGGTGAGATCTGGGAAAAGTTCATGAACGCCGCCAGCAAGGGCATGGACGAGCAGCGCTTCGCCGAACGAGCCAACGTCGGCGACCCGAACAAGGCCGAGCCCGGACTGAAGAAGCCCCAGGACTGCTGGTTCTGGTGGCTGTGCCCGCAGGAGCCGGGCAAGCGGCGCGGCCGTAACTGAGACAGCGCGGGGTGCCGTCGCGTTCTACTGGTTGAGGTAGAACACGACGGCGTCCTCACGCTCCTCGCGCGTAATGCCCAGCCCATCGCCGGTCGCGGTGAGCGCGTTCTCCGGCGCCTGCCCGAGGCTCGGCTGCCGCAGCACGATCACCTCTTGTACGCCCAACTGCCGCAGATAGTCGACGCTGGCCTGATCCGGGAAGTTCTTGACGACCTCCCGCGTCTGCTCCAGCGATTGCGGGGTGAACCCGCTGCCACCGTTAACGATCTTCACAAAGCGGTCGGTCGACCAGAGCATGACGTTCTCGTCGTTGAGCTGGTCGCTCGGCAGCACCAGGGTGGGACCGGACATCGCGGCGACGGAAGCGGGCTGCGGCTTGACCGTCGGCACCTCCATGCGCTGCTGCCCCTCCAGGAGCACCAGGACGACCGGGATCAGCATCGCCAGGGCCACTACGGGATGCGGCCGCCCAGCCGGGCGCTCCCGGGACACCTCGGCGGCCCGGTCGGCGAACGCGCTCACCGTGCCGGCCGCGAGCAACCCCAGCAGCAGCGTGGTCCAGATGATGAGCCGGCCGGGGGTCCGGATCGCGCTCCAGCCCGGCAGGTTGTCGTAGAACAGCTGGTACACCTTGCCGTCAAAGAAGCGCGTACCCATCGCCATGCTGGCGCTGAAAATGGCGCCGGCGAACAGCAGCAGCCGCTGCCACCACCGCCACGACGAGTAGATGAGGCCGGCCACCGCCAGGCCGTAGACGGTGAAGCCGACGAGCAGGGTCATCTCGCCGCCGCCCCAGCTATTGAGCAGCCCGCGGGCGGTCTCGTGGGCGTCGCCCCACAGCCGGTCCGTCCGCGGCGCCGTGAAGAAGCCGAGCATCGGTGGCGAGTACAGGTCGACCTCGGCGAAGCTGCGCTCGGCGTACGGGTGCAGCTTGACGACCTGGAAATACGGGTACGCCATGAGCGCGCCGACGGCCGCGAAGACCAGACCGCCCAGCACATCGGCGCCGAACAGCTTCCATCCGAACGGCTTGGGCCGCGACCAGAAGAAGAACCGGGCCAGCACGTACGCGATGGCACCGACGACAGCGATCCCGGCGACCACGTACGCGAACGGCAGCCCGATGCCGAAGCCGAGGCTGATCTGCCACGCAGCCACGAGCCAGCCGGCCAGCGCCCAACCCGGCTTGCGCAGCTGCGGCCGGTAGCCGTGGCGCAGCGAATAGCCGTGGCCGCGGGCGAGCATCGCCAGCGCGAGCGCGATTCCACCGGACGACAAAACGTGCAGGTGCCCGGCCTGGTCCCAGCGCCACGGCGCATACGCGAACGCCGCCCCGGCAACGAGGGCACCGGCGATCCGCGCGCCCAGCTGCCGAGCCAGGGCGTACGCCCCGAAGAACGCCAGAGCGAAGGCGAACACGAACATGATGTTGTAGCGCAGCAGGGTTGCGGTCACGCCGGTGCCGATCATCCCGGCCGGGAAGTAGCCGAGCAGGGTGTCGGAGAAGGCGTAACTGAAGTCCTCCGGGTAGAACGCGTTGGCGTTCCACAGGTCCAGCGGGTTGTTCAGCAGGGCGTGCCCGGACCAGGCCATCTGCCAGGCCTGCAGCGTCGGGTCCCACACGTCGTTGGGGATCGTGTAGAGCGGGTAGCGCATCGTCGGCCAGGTCATCAAGACGGCTAGCGCGGCGGAGAACAGCGCGGCGAGCGTGAACTCGTGGCGGATGGCGCGGCCCACGGCGATCCCGCCGCGGCGCACCCGTCCGGGTGACTTCTCCGGCTCCGGGCCGAAGCTGCCGAACGGATCCGCGGGCTCCTCGGCCACCTCGGTGACGGCGGTATCCGTGGCTTCAGGCTTGGCTTCGGGCTTGGTTTCGGGCTCCGTTCCGGGCCTGGTCTCCGGCTCGGCCTCGGGCTTGGTCTCGGCCTCGGCCTCGGGCTCGGCTTCGGGCTTGGCCTCCGGCTCGGTCTCGGGCTCGGCTTCGGCTGGTGCTTCCGCGTCTGCGTCCGGCCCGGCGGATCTCGGCGCGGCCGCGTCGGCCTCCGGCTCCTTTTCGGTACCGGCCTGGGCGTCGCGCGTCGTCGGCTCCGTCATCTTTCTGCTGCTCCCCTACTCCGCCAGCTCTGACCGCAGGTACGCGATGTCGGCGGACTGGCCGTCGGCACCACCGGGGGTCTCGACGACCGCCGGGGCGCCGCTGGCCCGGATCGCCGCGACCACCAACTTGGGGTCGATCATGCCGGACTGGAGGTTGTCGTGGCGGTCCCGGCCCGAGTCGAAGCCGTCGCGGGAACCGTTGGCGTGGATGAGATCGATGCGGCCCGTGATGGCCATCACGCGGTCGACGATGTCGGTGAGGTCCTCGCCACCGGCGTGGGCGTGGCAGGTGTCCAGGCAGAAGCCGACACCGAACTCCCCGACTGCGTCCCACAGCCGGGCCAGCGTATCGAAGCGCCGGGCACAGGCCAGGTCGCCGCTGGCGGTGTTCTCGATCAGGATCTGGGTCGCGAAGCCGCCCTGCTCGGCCGCGTACGCGAAGGTCTTGCGCCAGTTGTCGAAGCCGACGGCGAGGTCGTCGCCCTTCAGCATATGTCCACCATGGACGATGAGGCCGGACGCGCCCAGCTCGGCGGCGGCGGTCGCGTGGCTCAGCATGAGTTTGCGGCTCGGGATGCGGATCCGGTTGTTGGTCGTCGCCACGTTGATGATGTAGGGCGCGTGGACGAAGACCTGGACGTCGGACGATTTCAGCCGGTCCGCGTCGGCCCGCGGCTTGGGCGAGGCGTAGCCCTGCGGGTCGGTCAGGAAGAACTGGACCACCTCCGCGCCGCGGGTGGTGGCCTCGGCCAGCGGGTCGCCGGAGTCGACGTGAGCACCGATTCGCATGGCGAGAAGCCTAGTCCCTCACCCCGACAGAGGTCTGCGGCGTCACTGGCCCCGGTACGCCTCGTTGGATTGTCCGTACCCACGTCTTGCCGACCGCCGGCCACGCGCTGCTGGTGATCGCACCGCGGCGGAACCGGAAACCGTCAAGCCCGGTGACGCCCCGCGTTCAGGGGCACATGTTTGGGGAGTTTCGATGCGATCCGTATGGCGTCTCGCGGCCGGTCTCGGCCTGGGGCTTCTGGTCGGCGTACCGGCGCTCGCCGGACCCGAGGCCCAGCCCCAGGTGGAGTTCACGACCACCCCGAACGCGACGATGGTCGGCAGCGACACGCCGACAGACAAGGATCTAATCGGACTTCTAGCCATTATTGCTACAGTATGCGTTGTAGGCATATCAGTCGGTGCTATACGGGCTATCGTCGGTCAGCGGGCAAGTCGGGCTGAATTCGCCTAACGCCATCAACCCGGCGTATACTGGGTTGATACAACAGGCTCCGCGAGGCGCCTTTCATCCAACCTCGTCGGTGTGGTCGTTCCTCCCCAGGTCCCACCCAGCAGAACTGGATGAAAGCGCGCCTCGCGGCTTCTTTTCCTGCCTCTGATCATGGCGCGAGATCAATTATCCCCGCCATTAATGGACCACGGACCTTGCAGGCCACGGCCGCCCTGCGGCCGGGGCCGGTGCCCGACGGGAGCAGCGGCGCGCAAGCACCGCGGACATGGGCAATAAAATGCCGCACCGGACGTGTGACCTACACCGGCCCGATTGAAGGACAGATAGACCAACCCGCTAAGCTTGGCCGGTTCATGTACGCCTCCAGCGGGTTCGTGCCCGCGGCGGCCGCGTGGACGACGCACGACCTCCTGCCACGGATGGACCGTGGCCGCTAGCCCAGAGGAGGTGAGCACGTCTTGCGTCATTACGAGATCATGGTGATCCTCGATCCGTCTCTCGAGGAGCGCACCGTCGCCCCGTCGCTCGACACGTACCTCAACGTGATCCGGACGTCGGGTGGTTCGGTGGAGAAGCTCGACGTCTGGGGCCGCCGGCGCCTGTCGTTCGAGATCAACAAGAAGGCCGAGGGCATCTACGCCGTCATCGACCTGCAGGCCGAGCCTGCGGCCGTGGCCGAGCTGGACCGGCAGCTGCGACTCAACGAGTCGGTGCTGCGTACCAAGGTCATCCGGCCGGACGTTCGCTGACGCGAACCCGGCTCATCCGGACCGGCGCCTCGCGACTGTCGTACGGCTGTGGCAGCCTGATCGGCAGAACGCAGGGAGCACACAAGCCAAGGCCATAGGAGTCGAGTCATGGCTGGAGAAACCACCATTACGGTCATCGGCAACCTGACCGATGACCCGGAGTTGCGCTTCACCCCGTCGGGCGCGGCGGTCGCCAAGTTCCGCATCGCTTCGACCCCGCGGATGCTGGATCGCCAGAGCGGCGAGTGGAAGGACGGCGAGCCGCTGTTCTTGCAGTGCTCCGTGTGGCGGCAGGTGGCGGAGAACGTCGCCGAGTCGCTGCAGCGCGGCGCCCGCGTGATCGTCTCCGGACGGCTGCGCCAGCGGTCCTACGAGACCCGTGAGGGCGAGAAGCGTACGGTCATCGAGCTGGAGGTCGACGAGATCGGCCCTTCGCTGCGCTATGCGACGGCGAAGGTGCAGAAGATGTCGCGCTCCGGCGGCGGTGGCGGCGGTGGCTTCGGCGCTTCCAACGGCGGTGGCGGTGGCAGCGGTGGGGGCGGCGGCGGTTTCGCCGACGACCCATGGGCCACGGCTACTCCGGCGGGCGGTTCGGGTGGCAACTTCGACGACGAACCACCTTTCTAAAGACCACTGGAGCATTGAGCAATGGCTAAGGCTGCCGCTCTTCGCAAGCCGAAGAAGAAGGTGAACCCGCTCGAGAAGGAGGGGGTTACCTACATCGATTACAAGGACACCGCGCTGCTGCGCAAGTTCATCTCGGACCGCGGCAAGATCCGCGCCCGCCGGGTGACGGGTGTGACCACCCAGCAGCAGCGCCAGATCGCCCGTGCGGTCAAGAACGCCCGTGAGATGGCGCTCTTGCCGTACACGAGCACCGGCCGCTGAGAGGAGGCACCCCATGAAGATCATTCTGACTCAGGAGGTGTCCGGCCTCGGCACGCCGGGCGACATCGTCGAGGTGAAGGACGGCTACGGCCGTAACTACCTGCTGCCGCAGGGCTTCGCGATCGTCTGGACCAAGGGCGCGGAGAAGCAGGTCGCCGGGATCAAGCGGGCCCGCCAGGCGCGCGAGATCCGCGATCTGGGCCACGCCAACGAGGTGAAGGCTCAACTCGAAGGGCTGAACGTCAAGCTCGGCGCCCGCGCCGGCGAGGGCGGTCGCCTGTTCGGCTCGGTCACGCCGGTCGAGATCGTGGAGGCCGTCAAGGCCGCCGGCGGCCCGCTTCTGGACCGCCGCCGCATCGAGCTCAGCGGCCACATCAAGGCCCTCGGCTCGCATTCGGTGCAGGTCAAGCTGCACCCCGAGGTCACGGCCAAGTTCTCCGTGAACGTGGTCGCCTCCAAGTAAGGCCGCAAAGAAACGGCGAAGGCCGGTGCCCGGTAAGGGCGCCGGCCTTCGCCGTATGAGTTCCCGGGTCAGCGGCCGAGCCGGGCGGCGCCGTCGATGGCTCGCACGAGTTCGTCGACCTTCGCGTCGTTGAGTTCCTCGTTGGCGTCCGCCGCGATCTGCGCCAGCTCCGGCAGGCGTACGTCGGTCGCGTAGCGGGTCGACTTGAGGGTCTCGGCGAAGAACGCCGCGGCGTACGCCAGCCGCAGATGCGGGTCGCCGCCGGCGAAGGAGCCACCGATGTCCTGCGCGGTGACCTCGTCCGACGTCTCGGATGCGTGGCGTGTCACGGGATCCTGCCACCGTACGTTCACATCGGCCACGTGCGCTCCGGAGCGTACGCCCGGCCGCAGCCGCAGGATGTACAGCGCCGTCACGGAGTGGCCGGCCCCGACCTCGCCACCGTCGATGCTGTCGTTGCGGAACGCCGACGCGCTCAGCCGCCGGTCGTCGTACCCCACCAGGCGGTAGGCGTCCACGGTCTCGGAGTCGAAGGTGACCTGCGCCTTGGCGTCCAAGGCCCGCAGCGTGATGTTGGCGGGCAGCTGCTTGACGAACGCGTCGCGGGCCTGCGTACGGTTCGAGACGTAGATGGTGTAACCGTCGCCCTTGTCGGCCAGCCGTTCCATCAAGCTGTCGCCGTAATCGCTGCCGACGCCAACGCCGAGCAGCGAGATCTCCTTGTCGGCCTCCGCGCGTACGCGCCGCAGGATCGGGTCGGCCTCGGTGTTGCCGACGTTGGCCAGACCATCCGACAGCAGGATGACGCGGTTGGTCGCGCCGGTCCGGAAGCCGTCGCGGGCCACCTGATAGCCGGTGACCAGGCCCGCCTCCAGGTTCGTGCTGCCACCCGGGCTCAGCTTGTCGATCGCGCGGTCGAGGTCTTCGAACTCGCTGACCCGCGTCATCCCGATGCTGATCTTGGCGCGGTCGTTGAACGTCACCAGGGCCACCGCGTCCGTCGGGCGCAGCTGGCGTACCAGATAATGCAAGGCGTCTTGGACCAGGTCCAGGCGGCCGGCCTCGGCCATGGACCCGGACGTGTCGATCACGAACGTGAGGGCCGCGTCCTTGCGGGTCTCGCTGTCCTCGCCGCGGGTTTGCAGGCCCACGCGCAGCAGGTGCAGGGCCGGTGCGTCGTCGCCGCGGTGCGTCGTGGGCATGGCCGCACCATCCACGTGTACGCCGAAACCGTTGCCCGACGGCGCCTGGTACCCCATGGCGAACGAGTTGACGAACTCCTCCGCCCGCAGTGTGGACGGGTCCGGCCAGCGGCCCTCCTGAAGCTGCCGCAGCGCGTAGGTGTAGGACGCGGTGTCCACATCGAGCGCGAATGTCGACTGTGGACGTTGCCCGGCATCGGTCTCGCCGCCGGGGATCCCCGGTTCCCCGTACGCAGGCGCATCGTTCTTGGCTTGGCCGCCGCCCGGCGCGGTGGCCGGTGTGCCACTGTCGGAGGCCGAACAAGCGGACAGGGCGAGCAGGCCGGCCAGGAGCAGGGCGGCACCGGCGTTGCGGTGGAGCTTCAGCATGGCGTACTCCCATAGTGGTCGCTGTCATTCTGGATGCTCCGACGGCGCCGGTGGTCCGCGCGGATCCGGCCGTGTCCTTAGCGCAACCGTTCCGTGAGGGTCGTTGCCGATTCGATCCGCGGCTGTGACATGGCGACGGGAACCGCCGCCGCTGTTCGCGCGTCCGCTTGCGGCTGTTTGCGCGTCCGCCTTGCGGCCTTTCGCCGGGCGGCTGGGGCGACACGCCCGAGTGTCATGATCGACACGCCGGGAGAACTTTCTTCCGCGCACACCCTGTGATTTCCTCGTCCCCAGGTCATCAACGGTGCGTACACAGGGGTGGATCAGTTATCCACAGGCTGTGCACAGGGTTACCCACAGGCACAGGCCAGTTATCCACAGGTTGTCCAGAGCCTTATCCACCGACCTGTTTGTCAATGGGGCGCGGTCTTCGTAACGTCAGCTTTCCAGTTTCGGTTTCCTGGAGGAGCCCGTACGCCCAGCGCGACGGGACAGGGCCGAAGCGGCCGGGATCAATGGTGGGGTGGGTGGCGTGTCCGTCGGCGATGTGCGGGATCAGGCACGGTTCCCCGTGTCCGGTACGCCGTCCGGGGAATCCGGCGCCGGCTACGAGCGCACGCCCCCGCAGGACGTCGCGGCCGAGCAGAGCGTCCTCGGCGGCATGCTGCTCAGCAAGGACGCCATCGCCGACGTCGTGGAAATCCTGCGCTCCGGCGACTTCTACCGCCCCGCCCACGCCACCATCTTCGAAGCCGTCATCGACCTGTTCGGACGCGGCGAACCGGCCGACGCCATCACCGTCGCCGCCGCCCTCGACCAGCAGCAGGAGCTGAGCCGCGTCGGCGGTGCGCCGTACTTGCACACCCTGCTCAACTCCGTACCCACGGCGGCGAACGCGGCGTACTACGCGCGCATCGTCAGCGAACGAGCGATCCTGCGGCGCCTCGTGGAAGCCGGTACGAAGATCGTCCAGTTGGGATACGGTGCCGCCGCAGGCGCCAGCCGTGAGGTGGACGACGTCGTCGACCTCGCCCAGCAGGCCATTTACGACGTCACGGAACGCCGCGTCAGTGAGGACTTCGCGGTGCTCGCCGACCTCTTGCAGCCGACCCTCGACGAGATCGAGGCCGTCGGGGCCAACGGCGGACTCATGGCCGGCGTACCCACGGGGTTCTCCGATCTCGATCGGTTGCTGAACGGGCTGCATCCGGGCCAGTTGATCGTGGTGGCCGGAAGACCTGGTCTCGGAAAGAGCACGGCGGGAATGGATTTCGTCAGAAATGCCGCGATTCGGCACAACATGGCCAGCGCCATCTTCTCGCTGGAAATGTCCAAAGTAGAAATCGTTACCCGTCTGCTCAGCGCCGAGGCGCGCGTACCGATGCACGTGTTGCGCTCCGGTCAGCTGTCCGATGACGACTGGACGAAGCTGGCCCGGCGGATGGGCGAAATCAGCGAAGCGCCGATCTTCGTGGACGACACGCCGAACATGAACCTGATGGAGATCCGGGCGAAGGCGCGGCGGCTCAAGCAGCGCCACGATCTCAAGCTCATCGTCGTCGACTACCTCCAGCTGATGACGTCGCCGAAGCGGGTGGAGAGCCGCCAGCAGGAGGTCGCCGACCTGTCGCGAGGCTTGAAGCTGCTGGCTAAAGAGGTCGAGTGCCCGGTCATCGCGGTCAGCCAGCTGAACCGGGGTCCGGAGCAGCGTACGGACAAGCGCCCGCAGCTGTCCGATTTGCGCGAATCTGGGTCGATTGAGCAGGATGCCGACGTCGTCATCTTGCTGCACCGCGACGACTACTACGACAAGGAGTCGCCGCGCGCCGGCGAAGCGGACTTCATCGTGGCCAAGCACCGTAACGGCCCGACGGACACGATCACGGTCGCGGCCCAGCTGCACATGTCCCGCTTCGTCGACATGGCGGTGAGCTGAGCCGGGACACGATGGTGCGGCTAGGAAAGGCGGTCGGCGCGGCGCAGCAGCGGAACCCAGGCGAGCAACGCCACCGGGTAGAGCAGATAGCCGAATCGCGTCGCGGGCATCAGCAGGATCGCCAGCAGCAGGCCGACCGCGCTGATGAGGGCGGCCGCCGCGGCGCTGGACGGCGGGCGGTGCAGGACGGACACCGTGATACCCGCGAGCGCTGATAGAAGAAGGGCGATCACGAGCTGGCGGCCGTCCGGCAGGTGAGCGGTCAGCAGGTAGCCGGGCAGCGGGGACGCGGCGGGACTGCGTACCAGGCCGTGGCCGAGGGGGAAGCGGATGACGTTTTCCACGACGGCCCGCTGGTTGATGAGGAGCACCGGCAGCAGGGTCACGATCGGCAGGCCGGCGGCGGCGAAGGCGTACGCCATAAGGCTTCGGCGGGCGCGGACGAAGACAACCAAGCCCAGCACGACAGCGACCGGCCAGGCGGTGAGTTTTAGAGCCGCGGCACAGCCGATCGCCAGGCCGGCCAGGACCCAGCGGTGGCGTACGCACAGCACGCAGGCGAGTAACGAAAGGGCCAGGACGGGCACGTCGTCGCCCCCGGTGGCGAGGGTCAAAGCGGCCAGGGGCAGCACCGTGACGGCTTGCAGGGCCCGCAACGGGGCCTGCGTACGCGCGTCGAACCGGGAGAAGCCCAGCAGGTGCAAGGCCAGGATCAACGCAACGGTGCTGAGGAGCGCCATGACCACGCGGGCGTCGGTCCACCAAGTGATTCCGGCGATCGCCCGGGGCAGGCCGGCGACCGCCATGCCCGGCTGGTACGGCAGGTAGTCGGACAGGCGCACGGCCGCGGGCACCGCTGCGATCGCGTCGCGGTCCAGGTAGGGCGTACCGGAGCGCAGCATGCGCAGGCCGGCGGCCTCGATGACGACGACCTCCTCCTGCGCCCGCCCGATGCGCCCGGCCGCGCGCTCGGTGGCCAGGCACACCAAGGGCACCAGCGCCGTCGCGATCCATGTCGCGCCGGCCAGCACGGCCCGCGCGACTTGCGTCCGCAGGGCCGCCGCAAGAATCGCGGCGCCCAGGTAGCCCCACACCGCGATCTGGCCCCAGGCCCGGTGGGGCGCCAGCTCCGAAAAGCTCCACGTGTACGCCGAAAAGAGCGCACAGAGTCCGTACAGCGCGACATCGGCGGGACGGCCCCAGGCCAATACCCGGCTCAGCAGGCGCCGGGCGGTGGCGACGCCGCGCCGGGGGTCCCACGGTGCGGTTTCCTCCACATCCGCAGTGTCCCGCGAATATCCGCCGAATTAGGGCGAAACGCCGTTATCGGTCGGTCAGCCGAGCTGGTCGCGGCGGGCGCGGTCACCCGGGCGGGGCAGGCGTACGACGGGTGCGATGTCGGGCCGGTGAATGGCGTCGGCGAACGAGCCCTTGACCAGGGAGGCGACGAAGCGCTGCTGCGACAGCGGGCGGGCGAACAGGTGACCCTGGCCGAGCTGGCAGCCCAGGTCCCACAGCGTACGCCGCTGGTCGACGCGTTCGATGCCCTCGGCGACGACCGTGAGGCCCAGCGCCCGGCCCAGTTCGATGGTCGAGCGGACGACGGCCATTGCTTCGGCGGAGGTGTCCATGTCGGTGACGAAGCCGCGGTCGATCTTCAATTCGCGCACCGGTACGCGCGCCAGCGCGTTGAGCGAGGAGAAGCCGGTGCCGAAGTCGTCCAACGCGATCGCGACGCCCATGCGGCCCAGTTCGGCCAGCACCTGGTCCACGATCTCCATCGTGCTGAGCATCAGCGATTCGGTCAGCTCCAGGATGAGCGACTCCGGCGCCATGGAGTGCTCGCCGAGCACCTCCTGCACCAGCGCCGGGAACCGGCGGTCCAGCAGGCTGCGTGGCGAGATGTTCACCGCGACCGGCATCGGGTGCCCGGCCGCCGCCCAGATTCCGGCGGCGCTGAGCGCCTGGTCGAGAATCGCCTCGGTGAACGCGGTCAGCTGGCCGGATCGCTCGACGGCGTCGAGGAAGCGGCGCGGGTCGAGGTTGCCGCGGTCGGGGTGGTGCCAGCGGGCCAGCGCCTCGGCGGCGACCGCCTCACCGGTCGCGAGGTCCACGATGGGCTGGAACTCCAGCGTGAACTCCCGGGCGGCGACGGCTCGGGAGATCTGCCCGCCCAGCTCCAGGCGGTCCAGGTCGGCGTTGTCGAGGCTGCGTGCGTAGGGAACGAACCGTTCGCCGGTCCGCTTCGCCTCGGTCAGGGCGAGGCTGGCCCGGCGCAGCAGTTCGGGCATGTCGGCGTCGGCCGGCGCCACGGCCAGCCCGGCCCGCAGCGACAGCGTGATCGGTACGCCCTCCAGCTCGTAATCCGGCTCCATCGCCTGAAGGATCTGGCGAGCCCGGTGTACGGCCAGCGCCGGAGTGGCCAGCGCGGTGAACAGCACAGCGAACTCGTCACCGCCCTGGCGCGCCACGAGGGCGTCCGGCCCGGCGGCGGCGGTGATCCGGCGGCCGATCTCCATCAGGACCTTGTCCCCGGCGACATAGCCGAGGCCATCGTTGATCTCCTTGAACTGCCGCATGTCCATGGCGACGAGGGCGATCGTTCCGCCGGCCGGCTGGCGATCCAGCGCGGCCGTGCCGACCTCGGCCAGGCGCCGGCGGTTGGCCAGGCCGGTCAGCGGGTCGTGCTGGGCGTCGTGCGCGTGCTGATCGGCGACGTCGGTGAGCATCCCGTACGCCGTTGCGTTGCGGATCGCGGTGGCCAGGGCGGCGGCGAAGGTCTTGAGCAGGAACGCGTCCCGTTCGCGGAGCACGGTCGGGCGGGCGAAGAACAGGCGCAGCTCGCCGACGTCGGCGGCGTCGCGCTGGCCTTCGAGGGCGACGACGATGGGTTCGCCCTCGGATCGGCGGCGATCGGGGGCCTCGTCGAGGATGCCGGTGCGGTCGCCGTAGACCGTACGCCGAGCCGGCGGCAGCTGGATCTCGACTTCGACCCACGCGGCACCGAACATCGTGATTCCGGCGTCGACCGCGGCGCGGAGCACTTTGGACAGATCCACTTCGTTGAGGGCGTCGGTCGCGCGGGCCAAGCGGTGCCAGGCATCGCGCTCGGCCTGCTCGCGCAGCCGGTTCATGTGCATGAAGTGCAGGCTGAGGACGAGCGGCGGCACCGCGATCAGCAGGCGGGAGTCGAACAGGAACAGCCCGAGGGCGACCAGCGCGACCGCGAACCGGACGAAGGCCAGCGCCAGCTGGCGATTGAGGCTCTCCCGGAACATCCGGCGTACCGGCAGGCCCATCGAGATCGCCATCACCGGGACCGTCAGGACATGGTCGAGTACGGTCATCGCGACGGCGGCGGCCGCGAGGGTCTCGATCGGCGGGAAGTGGTCGAACTGGCCGGTGATCGTCATCGGCTCGACCGTGTCCGCGGTGGAGATGATCAGGCCGGCCGCGGTGGCGACGAGGGTCTCCTTGCTGACGGTGAACAGCAGCTTGATCGGTGCCCGGCGCTGGATCAGCTTCGCGACCGTGATGGTCGCGGCGACCGAGATCACCAGCCAGGGCAGCGGCAGCACCGCAGCGGCGAGGAGAATCGCCGAGTCCGTCCAGGAGACCGACGTGTGCGCTCCGATGTAGAGCAGGAGCAGGCTGGACAGTCCCACCAGCAGAATGATGGTGAACAGCGTCGGCCAGGCCGACGGCTGGATCGAGGTCAGATACCGGGCCGCCACGATGACGCAGATGCCAGCCAACAAAGACAGGAGACCGACGATCGGCCGTAGCCGCCAGTCGGTCTCGCGGGGTTGGGGGATTGTGGACGTCACGCTGTCCCTCCGCCGTCCGCGGGTCGTGGGCGTGCCGTCAGATTACGCCAGGATCAGGTCCATTCCCAGATGCGCCGAGTCTTGCTCATCGCGTGAACACCTCCGCCTATATCAGTCATTCAGCACTTATCTATTGCTTGAGCGCTGAGACGACTGTATTCTCCGTCAGTTCAAAAGAAAAGGGGAGGAGCCCAACCAAACCACAGATAGTCCCAAAAATCACTATATGTTAGGTGATCATTACCGCGCGTGCACCTTCCATCGTGCAACGTGCACTTTGCGCTGCGATGAGTTGACACAGAGTTGCTATCCCCAATCGTCAGGGACAGTTGACCCACTCGTCTGTGCCATCGGCGAAGATCTGGTGCTTCCAGATCGGAAGTTTCTCCTTGACGCGGTCCACCAACCGGGCGCACGCGGCGAAGGCCGCCGCACGATGGGCAGTGGATACCGCGGCAGCCAGCGCGACGTCGCCCACGTCGAGTGGGCCGACCCGGTGGGAGACGGCTATCGCGATGACATCAGGATCCGCCGCGATCTCTTCGGCGACGGCCCGCAGAACATCCAATGCGGACGGATGACCCTCATACTCCAACCGGACTACCCCGCGCCCGTGATCGTGGTCGCGGACCACGCCGGCGAAGCTGACGACGGCTCCAGCGCGCGGATCGACGACCGCCGCTTCATGGTCCGCGATGAGCAGCGGTTGCTCCCCGACCGATACCAGAGCGATCATGGCAGCTCTACCAACTCGACAAGGTCTCCCGGTTGCCCGTTCTCCCCCGGTGTTATCACGGCAAAACCCGTAGCGTGTGCCAATCCTCGCAGCATCGCGGAGCCGGCATGGCCGACTGGGTAAGCCAATCCGTCCGGCGGCTCCCGGCGTACCAGGGCAAGGTGGCAGAAGTCGCCACGGCCCGGAACCGGGGCACCGAGAGTGATCCACGCGGAGGCCGGAAATGCACGCAGAGTGAGCCCGGCGAGCAGCGGGTGAACGAGGCTCACGAGCGCCACCATCGCGGACTGGGGGTTGCCGGGCAGGCCGGCCACGAACTGGCCGGTCGGCAGCTGTGCGACCAGCATCGGGAAGCCGGGGCGGACCGCGACGGAGTCGGCCAGATAGGTGGCGCCGAGTTCGGCGAGCGCGCCGTGGAGGTAGTCGACCGGGCCGTGCATCGTGCCGCCGGTCGTGCAGATCAGCTGGTGGCCCTCGGCCACGGCCGTACGCAGTGCGTCGATGTGCGCCGCGAGGGTGTCCTCGACCCGGGCGTAGCGGTCGATCTCCGCACCCATCCGGCGCAAAGCCGCCGGCAGGGACGGTCCGAGCGCGTCGCGTACGCGGCCATCGCCGGGCAGGCCGTCGTCGAGGAGTTCGTCGCCGAAGACCAGCAGCGCGGCCAGAACCTTCGGCCGGGCCTTCACGGTGTCGTAGCCACAGCTGGCGGCCAGCCCGATGACGCCGGGTGTGATGGGCGTACCGGCGGGGAGGAGCTCGTCGCCCTTCTCGCACTCGTCACCGGGTACGCGCCACTCCGGCTCCGCCTTCGGCTGCCCGTACAGCCGGCCGTCGCGTAGCTCCCCGTGCTCCAGGCGCAGGATGGACTGCGCGCCGGTGGGCACCATCGCGCCGGTGGCGATCTCCATCGCGGTGTCGTCACCGGTGAGGTCGCCCGCCTTCTCCCCGGCCAGAACCCGGCCCGAAACCCGCCACGGTCCGGGTCCACGCAGGACCCAGCCGTCCACGCTGGCCGTTGTGAACGCCGGAAGGGGCGTACGCGCGACGATCGGCTCGGCCAGCGTCAGGCCGTCCGCATCGGACAGGGCGACGTCGCGGGGTTCGATCGCGACGCGGGTCGCGGCCTCGTAGACCGCCTGGCGGGCCTGCGTCCAGGCGATGGGCGTACTCATGGGGTGCCTCCGCTGGCGGGATGGTCGCCGCCCTTGATCTGATCCACGGCGTGCCCCAGAACCTTGGCCAGTACGGCGAGGCCGTCGCGCGTACCGCCGGTGGATCCGGGCAGATTCACGATGAGCGTGCGGCCCGCGACCCCGGCGACGCCTCGCGACAGCGCAGCGGTGGGCACCGCCGGATTGGTCCGCACCGCCTGGGCGAGGCCCGGAATCTCCCGGTCCACGAACGAGCGCGTGATCTCGGGTGTGTGGTCCGTCGGCGTGACGCCGGTGCCACCGCTGGTGACGATCGCGTCCGGGTTGAGTTCCAGCGCGGTCTGAATCGCGTTCTTCAGCGGTTCGCCGTCGGCCACCACGATCGGCCCCTGCACCTGCGCACCCAGGGCCCGGAAGCCCTCGGCGAGGATCGGGCCGCTGCGGTCGGCGTACACGCCGGTGGCCGCGCGGGTGGAGGCGATGATCACCGTGACCGTCACGCCTTGGAGTGGCCGCTGGCCGCCTGCCTCAGCGGGCTCGGCGGTGGTCTGCGCCGGCTCGGCGGGGCGTTCCCAGAGGCCGGTCTTGCCGCCTTCCTTGCGCAGGACGCGGACCTGGTCGATGGTGGCCGCCGGGTCCACCGCTTTGATCATGTCTATGAGCGCGAGGCCGGCGACGGTGACACAGGTCAGCGCCTCCATCTCGACGCCGGTCCGGTCGGCCGTCCGCACGGTCGCGGTGATCTCGACGCGGTCGTGGTCGGGTGTGAGGTCGACGGCGACACCGTGGATCGCGATCGGATGGCACAGCGGCACCAGTTCGGGGGTCCGCTTGGCGGCCATGATCCCGGCGAGCCGGGCCACGCCCAGCGCATCGCCCTTCGGAATGCCGCCCCGGCTGATCATCCCGATCACTTCGGCCGTCGTACGCACGACACCCGCCGCTGTGGCGGTACGCGCCGAGACAGCCTTCGCCGAGACGTCGACCATGCGGGCAGCGCCGGCGGCGTCGACATGCGTCAGCTGAGGACCCGACTCCACGTCGTTGAGCCTAGCGTTCGCTCATGATCCCGGCAGGATCGGGCCGCGCCGGCGAGTGATCATGGCTGTCCCGGCTCCGGCCCAGCCGAACGGGCCGCGGGCTCCGGCTCCGGGCCAGCCGAACGGGCCGCGGGCGCCGGTTCTGCGGCTCGCGGCGCCTGCACCGGCGGCCGGCGGCCGGCCTGCACCGCCGCTGGGTCAACGGAGTAGACCGGCTCGGCACCGGGCCGCCACGGCAGGGCCGCGACGAGCACGATCAGCGCGATGGCGAACGAGTTCTCGGCCAGTACGCCCACCAACCCGTCGGCGTAGTGCGACACCGACGGCAGTTGGTGCTCGTACGGCCAGATGGGCGAGACGAGGAACAGAATATAGAGCGCGATACCGGCGGCGGCGTGCCGGAAGCCGACCATCGCCGGGAACCAGATCGGCTCGCGCAGCCGGGTCGCGACGAGCCCAGTCGGCGAGAAGCCGTTCTGGCGCCGGGATAGGCCGCGGCTGGCGGCTCGGCGGCGTACGGCCGCGTCGAGGAGCACGATGATCGCCGGGATCACGAAGACGAGGTGGTGCGACCACGAGATCGGGCTGATGACGTTGGCGGTCAGGCCGATCAGGGTGAACGCCGTCAGCTCGTCGCCTTCGCCGTGCGCGTGTGCGGCCCGAGACAGACCGACCACCAGCAGGACGAGGGTGAAGGTCACCCACAGCAGCGTCGGCGCGCTGAAGACGTCGTACAGCCGGGCCAGCAGGCCGGCCAGCGACTGGTTGGGCGTCATGTCGGCCTGGCCGACGCGGTTGGTCTGGAACACCACGGAGGTGAAGTAGTCCACCGATTCCTTGCGGGCGAAGACGAACCCGATCAGCGTCACGGCGAGCGTGGTGCCGATGGCCGTACGCGCGGGCCGCCACTGGCGGCTGATGAGGAAGTACACGATGAACAGTGCGGGTGTGAGCTTGATCGCGGTGGCCAGGCCGATGCCGACGCCGGCCCAGCCGCCGGCCAGGAACCGGTCCGCCATCGGCCCCATGACGCCGTACCGCTCGGTCCACTTGGGTCGGCCGGAGCGGCGGCGGGTGAACCAGCGCAGCGCCACCAGGTCGGCCATGATCAGGCCGAACAGCAGGATGTTGACCTGGCCGTAGCCGAGGCTCTCGCGCATCGGTTCGAGGGCGGCGGCGGCGGGTACGGCCACGGCGACCGGTAACCACCAGGTACGCCAGCCGCAGCGGTCGGCGATCGGCTTGATGAGCGCCGCCAGGACCAAAGCGAGGGCGAGCAGGCTGGCTCCCACGTTGATCCACGCGGCGTCCAGCATGCTGACGTGGGCCATGGGCAGCATCACCAGCGCCGCGAACGGCGGGTAGGTGAAGCCGAGGGGCACGTCGGGGTCGAGATAGTCGTAGAGGCTGCCGCCACCCGCCCAGTACGCGACGGCACCGTGGTAGATCTTCAGGTCGAAGAACACATACGGCCGTCCGAACTCCTGCACCGCGCGCCACGCGGCGCAGAAGGCGACGGCGACGATGCCGATCCGGACGGCCGTACCCGCGGCGCGTCGGCGCTGGAGCAGGCGGCGGAGGTGCTGGCGCACGCCGGTGGGCATGGCTTCGGCTCCTCCGTCCCGTTCCCGCTCCCCCGAAAGGCCATGAGCGGGCTCGCCCGTCTTCCCAGGTCCGTACCGCAGCCTAGAACCACGAGCCACGCCCGTACCTCCCGCGTTATCAGGCTGTGTCCGATCCCACGCTGTTTAGCGACATTTCTATCTGGTTAACGGGCCCTGGCCGGATAAGGTGATTGAGCCCACAAATAGAATGATGTCAGCGTTCCTGATACGTTCCCGCACATCAGACCCCGCAAACCAGCGGCCGCCGGTGAGCGCTCGCGCGAGCCGCCAGGAGCGCAGTCAGTCGGACAAACAGTCAGTCTTCTCCACGGACCTGGACGGTTCCTGAAACCTCGGTGTCATTCCGTTGTGCACAAAGGTCGATCACCCAGCTGTGTGGTCAGTCAGTTGTGCGGTGGTCGTCGAGGTACTTGCGGACCCGCCAGCCGATGCTGGGCGACCCCGCGGTGTCGGCCGCGGCGAGCATGAGCCCGCCCAGGATGGCCAGGTTCTTGGCGAAGCCGACCAGCTCCTGTTCGCGCTGGGTCGAGGTCTGCGCGTTCCAGAACGGATGGTTGACCACCGTCGCCGGAATCAGGGTGCCGGCGAGCAGTGCCGCCGCCGGCCGTGGTGCGGTGCCGGTCGCCAGCAGCAGCCCGCCGCCGAGCTGGGCCGCGCCGTTGATGCGTACCAGCGCTTCGGTGGTGGTCGGCAGCCGCTCGTCCACCTTGCTGATGAGCGGTCCGACGCGATCGGCCAACGGCTGGGCGCGATCGGTGTACCGGGCGGGCTTCAGGATCGCCTGCGCTCCGGCGGCGATGAAGACCCCGCCCAGCAGGGCCCGGGCGAGGCTGCGTACCGGCGTCATAAGGGGATTTTGCCCTAGTCGCCGGCGCTCTTGAGGCAAAGGACGAAATCCAGGCTGTCGTCGAGCGGGCTCTCGTAGGAGTACTTGTACTCGTAGCCCACGACCCCGGCGCAGGCCCGGTCGGCGTCGGTCACGCCTTCGACCCGGGCCAGCACGGCGTAAGCGCCGGGCGCGCAGCTGACCAGCCGCATCATGGGAGAGTCGTCGGTTCCGTCGTTGACGACACAGTCGCCGGCTTTGGCGAAGCGCGCCCCCACGGCGACACTCGACCGGCTCGGGCTCTCCTGCGGCGCGGTCGCCGACGGCGGGGCGCTCGTCAGGGCCACCGCGGCCAGCGCGGTGAGGCCGACGGCCGCCAGGATCCCGGCGATCATCAGCAGGGTCCGGTTCGGCGGCGTACGCATCCGTTCCCCCTTCGCTCCTTCGAGACGGTAGCGTGCCGCCGTGGCCCCGCTCCTCGCATCCCTCCTCGGCGCGCTGCTCGGCACGTTCGCCGCCTGGCCGGCGTACCGGCTGAGCGTCGAGTTCGGTCACCCGCCGCGGGCGGCGTGCGGCTCGTGTTCCGTCGCCCACCCCTCCTGGGTACGCCCAACGGTGCGGTGCGGATCATGCCACGCGGCCCTCGGGGTGAATCCACTGTGGACGGCAATGGCCGGTGCCGTGGCCTGGGGGCTGCTCGCCTGGGCGCTGCCGGTCTCGTACTTCCTCGGCGCCTGCCTCGTTTTGGCCGCGGCCGGCGTCCTGCTGGCCGTCATCGATCTTCGGGTGCTGCGGCTGCCCGATCCGATCGTGCTCGCTTGCTTCGTCGTGACGGGCGTACTCCTTGCTCTGCAAGCGTTGTCAACCAGCGGCTGGAGTTCGTACGGCCGGGCCTGGCTCGGCGGGGCAGCCGCCTTCGGCGCGTACTTCCTCTTCGCGCTGCTGCCCGGCGCGCCGATGGGGCTGGGCGACGTGAAGCTGGCCGGCGTACTGGGCCTGACGCTGGGCTACCTGGGCTGGCCGGCCGTGATCGTGGGGCTGATCCTGCCGTTCCTCGTCAACGGGCCGTTCGCCCTCGTGGCACTGGTACGCCGCGGCCGCAAGGCGGTATCGCCCTTCGGGCCGGCATTGCTGTCCGGTTGGCTGATCGCGACGATATTTCTATCGTCATCTATCTCATAGCCAAGCCGCGGGCTTGTCGGCAATCCGACTGGCCTGCGGATCCTTCCCGGACGGTCCAGCCGGCTCCCCGGTAATGATGGGATTCGCAGGGATTTATTGCGATCCTTGGAATCGTTTACAGGGGGTGGTTGACGGATCTCGCTATGGCGATCATCACCCGTTCCGGTCCCTCGCCTCCCCCGGCCGGACACCTGCCCCGTCGGATCGCCTGACTGACGCCCTGGAACCGACAGAGCAAGCTCCACGCAGTCGGCATGTACGCCGGCGGACTCTTCGATGGTCGTCGGCGATACGCCCACACGGCCGATCCCAAGGGGGTGTATTCCCGCAATGCTCACGCTCTACAACAAGGCGCGCGTCTTGCCGAAGGTGTATTTCAAGGCTCGCGCCCGGCTGGGCCTCGGCGACCGCGGCGCCACCGCGGTCGAGTACGGGCTGATCATCGCGCTGATCGCCGCCGTGATCGCGGCGACGGTGGCGGCTCTGGGCGGAACGCTGGACGACCTGTTCACGAACGTCGACACCTGCGTCGGCTCCGACACTCCGGAGACCGACTGCTGATGACCGCGAGTTCAGCAGGCGGTGCGGTGGCACCGCCTGCTGAGTCGTGACCGGGACGGCAAACGGCACGGGGTCGAGCTGCACGAGATGAGGGTGCGATGCGCAAACCGCGCGACGCAGGCGGTACGGCGGCCGAGTACGCCCTGATCGCCGCGTGGATCGGAGCCGTGATCGTCATCGCTGTCGCGACCCTCGGGCGTACCGTCCTGGGTCTTTTCCAGGCGGGCCTCGAGAAGTTCCCATGAAAGGCAGGAGTCTGGCCGTGAAGCACCGCAAGCAGACGCCGCGGATCCGCGACCGAGGCGCAGCGGCCGTCGAGTTCGCCCTCGTCGTGCCGGTGTTGCTGATCGTGGTCTTCGGCATCATCGACTTCGGCCGGATGTTGAACGCTCAGCTTCAGGTCACCGAGGCCGCCCGGGAGGGCGCGCGGGCCGCTTCCACCATCATGGGCGACGAGGTGGACCGCAGCGACGCCGCGGCGGATCGGATCGCCCGCTTCACCGGCGGCACGATCGGCGGCGTGGAGTTCGACGACACGCGCAGCGCGTTCTGCGGGCGCGTACCGTCCGACGGCGACATCAACACCGTCGCCACCGAGTACCACTTCGACTTCATCACGCCGGTCGGTGACATCGGCGCCCTGTTCGGCGGGGGCGGCTGGGGCGAACCGATCACCATCCGGGCCACGAGTGTCATGCCATGTCGCGCATGAAGGTCCGGTTCCTGGGCCGCCGCCGTGACGCCGGTGGCGTAGCCGTGATCGCCGGCATCCTGCTGTCGGCCGGGGTTCTGCTCGGAGCGAGCGCGCTCGTGGTCGACGTCGGCCAGCTGTACGTGGAGCGTGAGGAGTTGCAGTCGGCCGCCGACGCCGCCGCGATGGCCGTCGCGCTGGACTGCTTGCACGGGCGCAAGGACGCCTGCGAGAGCGGGACCAACGCCGAGCACTTCGCCGACCTCAACTCCCGCGACGGGCAGTCCAATGTGGTCGAGGTCTGCGGCGACGACTTCGTGGACTGGCTCGCCACCTGTAGTGACGCCGAGCCGGACAACCTGACCGCCTGCATCGGCGACCTGCCGCTGAACACCACCGGCTGGGTGAAGGTACGCACATCGACCGAGCGTTCGGTCGCGGCGGGCTCGCGGTACATCCTGTCGCCGACGTTCGCGCAGACCCTCGCCGGCGGGCACAACGGCACCTCGGTCGGCGCTTGCTCCCTCGTCGCGTGGGGCGCGCCCGACGTCTCCTTCGCCTTCGCCGTGTGCGAGAACATCTACGACGAGTACACCGATGACGGCGAGGACCTGGCCCCCGCTCCGCCGGCTCCCGGTCTGGCCGCGTACGAGCACGAGTTTCTGTGGCGGCCGGGCGTGCCGTACAACGGCCTGTGCGACGACCGGGGCGGCTCGCCGTACTCCGACGGCCGGTGGCCGGTACGCGCCGACTTCGGCTGGGGCGACCGCGACTTCATGGGGGACGACTGCGAGGTCGACATGAGCCACGACTACGACACCACCCAGCTGGCGCCGGACGAGCCGCCGTTCACCCCGGACGAGTGCTACTTCCGGCTGGTGGACGCGCGCGACACCACCGATCCGCTGCCGGTCCTGGTGTACCGGCAGGTCTCGCCGGACTGGTTCGAGATCCGCGGCCTGGCCGCGTTCGTGGTGACCGGCTACCGCATCGAGTTCCGCCCCGACGCCGACTCGTCCATCACCGGCGATCCGTGCGGCCCCGACACCTCGGTGTGCATCAGCGGCTACTTCACCGGCGCCCTGATCCCCGGCGAGCGCCTCAAGCCCAGCGATGACTGGCCCTACGGAACCTTCGGAGCCGCACCCGACTGGGGTGCCTCGATCATGCAGACCGTCGGCTGAGCCGGCCACCACCTAGCGACCACCCAGAAGCGACACAAGCCAAAAGCGACACAAGCCAGAAGCGATAACAGGAAGACAGGGAACGAATATGACTCGCCGCATCGTGGGCGTCCTCGTCGCGATCGTGCTCGCCGTCATCGGCACGGGCGCGGTGCTGGCGTACCTGACCGCTGCGCGCAGCGCCGTCGCCGAGGGCCAGGAGGCCGTCACCGTCCGCATCGCCAAGGCGCGCATCCCGGCCGGTACGACCGGCGCCGCCATCCGCGAGAAGGGCCTGACCGAGGCGGTCGTCATGCCGCGCACGACCCTGCCGGACGACGTCATGCAGGACATCTCGATCGACTTCGACAAGCTGGTGCTGACCTCCGACGTGCAGCCGCGGCAGCTGCTGCTCAAGGGGCTGTTCGGGCAGTCGACCAAGCTGTCGGGCGGCATCGCCGTGCCGGACAAGCTCATGGCGATCAGCGGCAAGTACGCCGTCGAGCGGGAGGTCGGCGGCTTCGTCCGGCCCGGCTCGGTGGTGGCCGTCTTCTCCACCTGCAAGATCATTGACGCCGCCTTCAAGAAGAAGAACGAGGAGGACCGCCGAGCGACCTTCGTTCTCCTGCCCCGCATGGAGGTTCTCGCGGTGGGCGCCTACGGCGAGGACGGCCAGACGTCGACGGCGACCGCGGAGCAGCGCGCCCGGCAGGATGCCAAGGGCAACGTGACCCTCATCGTCACGCTGGCCGCCACCCAGGACGACGCGACCCGTCTCGTTCACGCCACCGACCTGGGGTGCAGCCTGACGCTGGCACTGTTGACCGATTCTTCAGTGGTTCAAGTCGGCGGCATGATAGACAACGGCAGTCCTTTGCGTTGAATCTTGGCAGCGACGGAACTTGCGACAGCGCGGCCAGCGCGAAGGGCGACGCCATGACGATCCTCTACGAACAGTGGCAACAGCAGGCGGACCAGCTGCTCACTCTGCTCGGTGAAGGCACCGCCGTGGCCACCACGTCGGACGAGCTGGTCGATTTGATCAATTCGCAGAAGAATGAGCTTCTGGTCGTTCTCGGGCCGAGTACACCGCTGGCCGAGGCGGTCGCCTTCGCGCAGCAGTGCCGCCTGCGCCGGCCGACCCTCGGCGTGGTGCTGCTGCGGCAGTTCCTCGACGTCAACGTGATGGCCGAAGCGCTGCGGGCGGGCGTACGCGAGGTCGTGGACGCGGCCGACGCGGCGGCCGTACTGGCGGCCTGCGCCCGGTCGCAGGACGTCTCGCGGCAGCTCGCCGCGAAGATGAAGGTGAACGGCGAAGCGGTGCCGACCCGGCCGCCCGCTCGGCTGCGCGAGGAGCAGGGCGGCCAGGTGATCACGGTCTTCTCGGCCAAGGGCGGAGTCGGCAAGACCACCATCGCCATCAACCTCGCCGTGACCCTGGCTGAGAGCGGGCACAAGGTCTGCCTCATGGATCTCGATCTGGCCTTCGGCGACATCGCGATCCTGACCCAGCTGGCCCCGGACCGCACCATCGCCGACGCGATCCCGGTCGCCGACCGCATCGACGAAACCGGCCTGCGTACGCTGCTCGTGCCCTACCGGCCGGGGCTGGACGTCCTGCTCGCTCCGGTGCAGCCGGCCCTGGCCGAGGAGATCGGCCGCCAGCTCATCAGCGACCTGATCATGCTGGCGCGGGACGCCTTCGACGTGATCGTCGTGGACACCACGAGCGCGTTCACCGAGCAGATGCTGGCCGTCCTCGACGCCACCCACCACTACGTCCTGGTGACCACGCCGGAGATTCCGGCCCTGAAGAACACCCGCATCACCTTGGATATGTTCGATCTCCTCGAATACCGCCGCGACACCCGCACCATCGTTCTCAACCGGGCCGACTCGCGGGTGGGCCTGTCCCACGGCGACGTCGAGCGGATCATTCACTTGCCGATCCAGGCATTCATCCCGTCGCACCGCGACGTTCCCGTATCGGCCAACGTCGGCGTACCGCTGGCCGTGTCGCACTCCGGCCACCCGGTGACGTCGGCGATCCGCGAACTGGCGGTCAAGCGGTTCCCCGCCGGCGGCCAAGCCAAGCAGCGCCGCAGCCTGTTCAGCAAGGGGAGATCATGAGTTTGCAGGACCGCCTGGGCCAGCGGGTCTCGTCCCAGGCCAACGGCGCATTGCAGGAGCGCATCGCCGCGGCCAGCGACGCGTACATCGTGCCGGTGTCGGCCGTACCGGTGACCTCGGTGCTGTCCAACTCCCGGCGCAACTCCCGCCGCGCCTACGACCCGCTCGCGGCCGTCCGGCGCCGGGCCCACGAAGCGCTGCTGGACCTGCTGGGCCCGCAGCTGTACGAGACGGTCACCGACGACGAGGAGCTGGCTCGCAAGGTTCGCGAGACGCTACCGGAGATCCTGTCCCGCGAAGAGGTTCCGCTCACCGCCTCCGACCGGGCGCAGGCGTTCCGCCAGATCCTCGACGAGATCCTCGGCCACGGGCCGATCGAGCCGATGCTGCGGGACCCGGAGATCACCGAGATCATGGTGAACGCCTGGGACCGCATTTACGTCGAGCGCTACGGCCACATTCACGAGGCCGATGCGGCCTTCATGGACGAGCAGCACCTGCGCCGGGTGATCGACAAGATCGTGTCGCGGGTGGGCCGGCGCATCGACGAGTCCAGCCCGATGGTCGACGCCCGCCTGCCCGACGGATCCCGCGTCAACGCGGTGGTACCGCCGGTCGTGCTCGACGGCGCGGCGCTGACGATCCGCAAGTTCTCGGCCGAGCCGTTCACGATCGACGACCTCACCCGCTTCGGCACGCTGAACGAGGAGGTCGCCGAGCTGCTGCGGGCGTGCGTACAGGGCCGGCTGGACGTCATCGTCACCGGCGGTACGGGCACCGGCAAGACGACGCTGCTGAACGTGCTGTCGGCGTTCCTGCCCGCCGACGAGCGGATCATCACCATCGAGGACTCCGCCGAGCTGCGGCTGCTGCAGGACCACGTGGTCCGGCTGGAATCCCGCCCGCCGAACATCGAGGGGCGGGGCGAGATCACCGTACGGGACCTGGTGCGCAACGCGCTGCGGATGCGGCCCGACCGCATCGTCGTCGGTGAGGTCCGCGACGGCGCCGCCCTGGACATGCTCCAGGCCATGAACACCGGTCACGACGGCTCGCTGACGACCGTCCACGCGAACTCGCCGCGCGACTCCATCGCCCGCCTGGAGACGATGGTGCTCATGGCCGGCATGGAACTGCCGGTGCGGGCCATCCGCGAGCAGATCGCGTCCGCCGTCGACCTCATCGTCCACCTGACCCGGCTGCGGGACGGCACGCGCCGCGTCACCCACCTCACCGAGGTCCTCGGCATCGAGGGCGACACCGTCGTCATGCAGGACCTGTTCGCCTTCGACCACCGCGCCGGCCTCGACCAGTACGGCCGCGACCAGGGTCAGCTGCTGCCCACCGGGGCCCGGCCGAAGTTCCTCGACATCCTGGCCGACCACGGGATCGTCCTCACCCACGACCTGTTCGCAGCGTCGGGTGCCAACGGCCGGGTTCCCGCCGGAAAGGGGGCGTGATCGTGCGCCGTCTCGTTCTGGCCGCCGCGGCGGTCGCGGTCGGCGCCCTCGGCTGGCCGTCGGCGGCGTACGCCGATCCGCAGCTGTCCATCTCGGGCGTACGCCAGGAGACCGGGTTCGTCGAGTTCTACCTGTCCGGCCGCGACCTGCCGGCTACGGGGACGCTCGACGAGGCCAGCGTGGCCGTGACGACCGGGGCCATCAAGCTCAAGTCCACCGTGAACACCGTGGCCGCGACCGAGCCTTCCAAGCTGCCCAAGCGGCTGGTGGTCCTGGTGCTCGACACCTCCGGCTCGATGACCGGGGCGCCGATGACGGCCGCGAAGGTTGCGGCGGGCGAGTACGTGGACTCGCTGCCGTCCGACGTGCAGGTGGCGATCGTGACCGCCGGGGCACCCGCGCAGATGCTGCTGCCGCCGACCGGTGACCGGGCCCGAGCCCACGTCGCGATCAACGGCCTGGCGGCGACCGGCGAAACCGCCCTCTACGACGCGATCACGGCCGCGAGCACGATGCTGCGCCCCGACTACGCCGATCAGCGGATCCTCGTGCTCTCCGACGGCACCGACACCAAGTCGAAGGCGACGCTCGACGGCGCTCGCAAGGCGGCCGGCTCGGTGCCCATGGACACCATCGCCTTCAACTCGGCCGAGGCCAACCGCGCGATCCTCAGTGGACTGTCGACGGCCACCAAGGGCCACGTCTACGAGGCCGGCGACGCCGATGCTCTGCGTACGGTATTCGCCCAGGCGGCCGGGAGGTTCTCGGTCCTGCTGCAAGTACGCGTCGAGGTGCCCAAGGCGCTGGAGGGTCAGGAAGCCCGGCTGGACGTCGTGGCGACCCTCGGAACGACGGTGATCCGCACCGACGTGACGCTGACGCTCGTGCCCGACACCGCCGCGGCGACCCGGATCGAGGGCCAGATCTCGGAAGGTACGCCGCTGTGGCAGACGGTGACGGTGCTCGGCATCGTCTTCCTCGGCGTCCTGGGCGTGGCCTTCCTGGTCGTCATGCCGGCCATGGCCGCGTCCGAACGCCGCCGGCGGCTGGCCCAGATCGACCAGTTCAGCTCGACCTCGCGCAAGGGGCTCGCCTCGCCGTCCACCATCGAGACCGACAACGCCGTGGCCCAGGCCGCGCTGCAGATGTCCGAACAGCTGATGAGACAGATCCAGGTCGAGGGGCGGCTGGCCCGCCAGCTCGACCAGGCGGGCATGCGCCTGCGGCCGCACGAGTGGCTGCTGATCCGGTTCCTGGTGCTCGTCGGCTCGGCTGTCCTGTTCGGACTGCTGATCCGCCCGATGGTCGTGGGGTTCGTGCTCGGCCTGATCTTCGGTGGCGCGGCCACCGCGCTCTACCATCGCAACCGCGCCACGCGCCGGTTCGCCGCCTTCGAGGAGCAGCTGCCGGAGGCGCTGCAGCTCATCATCGGCTCGCTGCGATCCGGTTTCTCCCTGACCCAGGCGATCGACGCCATGACCCGCGAGATGGAGGATCCGCTGGCGTCGGAGTTCGGCCGGGCCGTCGGCGAGACCCGGCTCGGCGCCGACATCGAAGATGCGCTCGACCGCGTCGCCGCCCGGATGAAGAGCCGCGACCTGTCGTTCGCCATCATCGCGATGCGCGTACAGCGGCAGGTCGGCGGCAACCTGACCGACGTGCTGGCGACCACGGTCGCGACGATGCGGGAACGGGCGATGCTGCACCGCCAGGTTCGCGCGCTGTCGGCCGAGGGCCGGCTGTCGGCGTATATCCTGATCGGGCTGCCGGTCCTGGTCCTGCTCTACATGCTGTGGATCCGCGGCGAGTACATGCTGCCGCTGATCAGTACGCCCGTCGGCCTGGTCATGACCGTCTTCGGCGCTGTCGAGCTGGGTCTGGGCATCTGGTGGATGCTCAAGGTCGTGAAGGTGGAGGTCTAGCGGTGAACCCCACGATCCTGCTCGCCGTCGCGGTCGGCGCGGTCTTCCTCGCCATCGCGGTCGGCGCCTTCATCCTCGTCTCCGGCCTCGGCGGCCCGACGCCGCTGGAGAAGGCGGCCGAGACCATCGACGTCGCGTACGCCCCCGCGAGCGCGGTGCAGCCGGAGGAGAAGGCGAAGGAGAAGCCGTTCGCCCCGGCCGTGCAGCAGGTCGTGTCGCTGGGACGCCGGGTGACGCCCAAGGGTGCGACGGCCAAGCTGCAACGCTGGCTGGACTACGCCGGCAACCCGGCCAACTGGCCACCCGAGCGGCTCTTGGAGATGCAAGGCATCGGGCTGCTCGTCTTCGCCGTGCTGGCCGCGCTGCTGGCTCTGACGCTCGGCTTCAACGCCGTCTGGATCGTCTTCAGCACCCTGGCGTTCGCGGCGATCGGCTTCTGGGCGCCCTTCATCGTCGTCTACGACCTCGGCGTACGCCGCCAGCAGGCGATCCGGCGCGAGCTGCCGGACGCGATCGACCTGCTGACCCTGTCGGTCGAGGCGGGCATGGGCTTCGAGGGCGCGGTCGCGCAGATCGCGGCCACGATGCCGGGCGCGCTGTCGCGGGAGTTCGCCCGCATGCTCCACGAGATGCAGATGGGCATGCGGCGAGCCGATGCCCTGCGGGCGCTGGCCGACCGCACGACCGTCATCGAGCTGCGGACCGTGTGCACGTCGCTGTTGCAGGCGACCGAGCTGGGCATCCCGATCGTCGACGTGCTTCGCGAGCAGGCCAAGGAGATGCGCATCCGGCGCCGGCAGAACGCCGAGGCGGCGGCGGCGAAGGTGCCGGTGAAGGTGGTCTTCCCGCTCGTGCTGTGCCTGCTGCCGGCGCTGTTCGTGGTCGTCATCGGCCCCGGCGTGATCCGGATCCTGAACGCCTTCACCGACAACTTCTGACCTTACCTACCCCATGATCCTGTTCAGATCAGGCGCAGCTGCTGGTCGCGGCGGCGTACGGGAGCGCCGTCGCCGAGCCAATCGAGCAGTCCGGCGTCGATCGCCGCGAGGAACGAGGTGGGCGTACGTTCGCGCTCGGAACCGTGCCGGTAGCGCTTGGCCGAGTGCGTGAGGTAGAGCCGCCGCTGGGCCCGGGTGATGCCGACGAAGAACAGCCGGCGCTCCTCCGCGTCGGCCGCGGCCAGCTCCTCGGGTGTCGATCGAGCCGCCGCGCCCGGCAGCCGCAGCGGCAGCAGGCCGTCCTCGCAGCCGGCCAGGAAGACCACCGGAAACTCCAGGCCCTTGGCCGCGTGCAGAGTCAGCAGCGTGACCGCTTCGGCCCGGGGATCCAGCGCGTCCACCTCGGCACCGAGCGCGATCTCGGCGAGGAAGGCACCCAGCCCGGCCTTGTCGCACCGGCGCGCCAGCGGCGTCAGCAGCTCCACCGCGGCCCACAGTTCATCGGGCGTCAGCGTGCTGTCGAGCGCCGGCCGCTCGGCCAGGACCTGCGCGGCCTGCTTGACGCGGGCGGGCAGGCCGGCGCTCTCCCCCGCCAGGGCCAGGCGAAGCTCCGCCGCGATGGCGGCCACGGCCGCCCGGTCGCGCAGCCGGTTGTGCGACCGCTTCTGCACCGGGATTCCCGCGCGGTGCAGAGCGTCCACAATGGCCGCTGCTTGGGCGTCGGTCCGGTACAGCACGGCGATGTCGGCGAACGACACCGAGACGCTCTGTACGCCGCGGGTATCGGCCCGGCTGCGGTGCGACACGCCGCCGACCAGCTCGTCGACCGTACGCGCGACGAACTCCGCCTCCTCGGCGGTCGAGCCGGCGGCGTACCGGCCGATGAGCGGTGCCTCGGGATCGACCTTGGCCGGATCCAGCCGCCGCCCCGGCACCAGCGAGGTAGGCGCGATAGCCTGCACGGCGGCGGCGATGATCGGGGCCGTGGAACGGTAGTTGCGGGTCAGCCGGACCACGCGGGCATCGGTGAAGTCCTTGGCGAACTGGAGGAAGAACCGCACGTCGGCCCCGCGGAAGGAGTAGATCGCCTGGTCGGGGTCGCCGATGGCGCACAGGTTGCCATCCGGCGGGACCAGCAGCCGCAGCAGCTCGTACTGGTCGGCGTCGACATCCTGGTACTCGTCGACGAACACCCACTGCCACCGCGACCGCAGCTGGCCGGCGAGGGCGGGTTTGGTCCGGAGCAAGGCGACCAGGCGCGGCACCAGCTCGTCGAGGGTCACGCCGTGCGGCGACGGCTCGTCCACGATGACCAGGTTCCGATCCTGGTCGCGCAGCAGCGACAGGGCCAGAGCGTGGAATGTGGACACGGTGACGTCCTGTGACACCGGTCCTAGCAACGCTTTGAGCCGCTCCCGCAGCTCCTCGGCGGCCCGCCGGGTGAACGTGATGGCCAGGCAGCGCTCCGGGAAGACGTGCAACTCGGCGCACAGGTACGCGATCCGGTGAGTGAGCGTACGCGTCTTGCCGGTGCCGGGCCCGGCGACGATCAGCAGCGGTCCACCGGGCGCGGAGGCGGCGACCCGTTGCATGGCGTCGAGGCGGTCGAGGAGACCGGTGCCGACCTCTTCCATCCCGGCGAGCATCGGCTCGAACGGCTCGTGCGGCGAGACGGGCGGTGCCGGTGGAGCGGGCGGTGGCGCCGGAACGGTCTTGGCAGCGGGCGGTGCCGGCTTCGATGCCGCGGGCGCGGCGGTGGGCGTACGCGGAACCGGCACGGCCGGCAGGTCGAACAGAGCGTCCGCAGTGGACGGTGGAGCCAGCTCGTCCGGCTCGAACAACCGGACGATGCCGTACTCGCCGTCGAATCCGGGCACCCGGCGAACCTCGCCCGCGCGCAGCCGGCGTACCCCTTCGGAAAGAAGCTCGCCGCCGACGGCGCCGATCTCGTCGAGCGGCGCGTGCCGCAGGATGTGCAGCTCGGGGCCGACGGCCGCGACTAGAGCGGCGAGCTTGCCCTCGACGGTGCGGGTACGCGCACCGACGCCGTGGATCTCACCGAGGATCTCGGGCAGCTGGACCAGGTGCTCGACCGCGACGGAAGGAGCGGGCGGCGCGGACCGATCGGCCAGCTCCTCGACCCGGGCCAGAACACCGACGGTGACGGCCTTTCCACACGAAGAGCAGAGTCCGCCGGCCGCGCGGGTCTGGGCCGGTGTCCAGTTGACGCCGCAGGCACGATGCCCGTCGCCGTGGTACTTGCCTTCTTCGGGGAAGAACTCGATGGTGCCGACGAGAGCACTGCGATCGCGCAGGCCGTCGCGGACCGCGTAGTAGTCCATCGGGCCGCGCATCAGGGTCGCCTCGCGGGCCAGGGCCGGCGGCGAGTGGGCGTCCGAATTGGACACCAGGGCGTACCGGTCGAGCGACGACACCCGCCAGTTCATCTCCGGGTCGCTGCTCAGGCCGGTCTCGACCGCGAAGATGTGATCGGCGAGATCCTCGTAGCAGTCGGCGATGGCGTCGTAGCCGCTCTTGGAGCCGAGCGCGGAGAACCACGGCGTCCAGATGTGCGCCGGCACCAGGTAGGCGTCCGGATCGGACTCCAGCGTGATCTCCAGCAGATCGCGGCTCGGCAGGCCCAGGATCGGCCGGCCGTCGCTGGCCAGGTTCCCGACCCGGCCCAGCCGCTCGGCGAACCGGTCGGCCGCGGCCAGCGACGGCAGGTAGATCAGGTGGTGCACCTTGCGCGTACGCTCGCCCGCTTTGTAGATCGTGGAGATCTCGACGCTGAGGATGAACCGGGCGTCGGGCTCGGCGGCCAGGCGCGGCGGCAGCTTCCGGCGCACGGCCGCTTCGTCGTCGGGCTTGAGCCGGAACAGACCGGGCTCGCCCGCCTCGGCGAGGGCTTCCCGCAGATGATCGCGCCACGCCGGGTGGGTCACGTCGCCCGTACCTAGCAGGGCGATGCCCTTACGCCGCGCCCACCAGGCCAGACCGTGCAGGTCGAGGTCCTTGCTGCAGGCCCGGGAGTAACGCGAGTGGATGTGCAGATCCGCGACCCACGAGCGGGGGTATGGGTCTGGCGTCAGCGGGGGCACGCGCAATCCTGGCATGCCGGTGCCGCGCCCCGCTCGCCGCCACGCCCGCTCGTGAGGAAGGTCCCTCTCCAGCGGTCCGATGTCAGGTGGCCCGCAGCTCGATCACCGTGACGTCCGGTGGCGCGCCGACCCGGACCGGCGGGCCCCAGAAGCCCGCGCCGTTGGTCACGTAGATCTGCGTACCGTTGATCACGTCGTAGCCGTTGATCACCGGCTGTTGCAGCCCGACGATGAGGTTGAACGGCACCATCTGGCCGCCGTGCGTGTGCCCCGACAGTTGCAGGTCCACACCGAACTGCGCGGCCTGCTCGACCTGGATCGGCTGGTGGGCGAGCAGGACGACGGCCTTGGCCGGATCGCGGTCGCCCAGCGCCTTGGCGAAGTCGGGCGCGTCGTCGTACTGGCTGCCGGTGACGTCGTTGACGCCGGCCAGGTCCAGCCCGCCGGGCAGCTCGACACGCTCGTTGCGCAGCGGCTTCAGGCCCAGCTCGGCGACCTCCGCCAGCCACGGCTCGAAGCCGGAGAAGTATTCGTGGTTGCCGGTCACGAAGTAGGCACCGTCGCGGTGGCGCAGGTCGCGCAGCGGCGCGGCGTCCGCGCCCAGCTCCGCCACCGTGCCGTCGACCAGGTCACCCACCACGGCGACGATGTCCGCGTCCAGCCCGTTGATCGCGTCGACCACGCGCTGAGCGTGCTTGCGCCCGGCGAGCGGCCCGAGGTGGATGTCCGAGACGAGCGCGACGCGGTAGCCGTCCATCGACCGCGGCAGCTTCGCCAGGGCGATCTGGCGCCGCTTCAGGCGAGGCTCGCTAAGCGCCTGGGTCACGCCGAACGCAGTGGTCCCGGTCGCGACCACGCCGGCCGTGATCGCCGTCGCCCGCGCTATAAAAAGCCTTCTATCTATACGCCCATCGGAGCGGTCGTCATCCGTCACATGGTCGACGGGGCGGTCGGCCAGCGCGCCGGGTTTGATGGCGCCCGCGTCGGGCACCGTGGGCTCCGCCCGCGCCGCTTTCGGCGCCGCGATGCGCTTGGCGATCGCGGCCGGAATCTCCAGTACCCCCAGCGTCACCAGCAGATAGAACATCACCGCGAGCCAGATGTAGCCGATCGCGGCCAGCCAGTGGAGGCTGGAGTCGCGCGTCAGGACCAGCGTGGCGATCAGGATCAGGTCGGCGGCGGCGATGAGCCACCCGCCGATCCGGCGTAACCGGCTACCGGGCCGCGTCGTGCTGCGAAACAGCCGCCACCACAAGTAGAAGTGGATGCCGAACACGACGATCAGCACGATCCCGAGGAAGATCACGACCTGCGCCACGGGCGAAGCGTAGCGCGGTCACACTGAGCCTCTCCTGAGAGTTCAGCCCCCGGCGAAGGGCGGCAGGACGTCGAGCGTGCAGCCGTCGGGCAGGGCGGCGTCGCGGTCGCGCCAGGCCACCCCGTCGACGAGGAAGCTCGCCGCGGCCAGCACCTTGGCCAGCTCCGGCCGCGCGTCGGCGGCCAGCTCGGCGATGCTGGTGCCGCCGGCCAGCTGGGCCTCGGGTACGCCGGCCGCAGCGCGGGCGCCGGCGAAGTAGCGAACGGTGATCATTCAGCCTCCGATGGCGGACATGCCGCGGGCGGGCTGCAGGAAGCCCGGGTCGTCGATGCCGTGGCCGGCTCGCTTGAGCCACATGGCTTTGCGCCACCGCTCGGCGATGTCCTCGTCGTCGGCGCCGCCGCGCAACGCCGACCGCAGGTCGCTCTCCTCCATCGCGAACAGGCAGTTGCGGACCTGGCCGTCGGCGGTGAGCCGGGTCCGGTCGCAGTCGCCGCAGAACGGCCGCGTGACGCTGGCGATGATGCCGACCTTAGCGGGACCCCCGTTCACGAGGAAGGTCTCGGCCGGTGCGCCGGCCCGCGGGCTGGGATCGGCGGCGAGGTCGAACCACGCTCGCAGCGATGCTTCGATCTCATCGGCGGTCACCATTTCGCGGCGGGACCAGCCGTGCTGGGCGTCCAGCGGCATCTGCTCGATGAACCGCAACTCGTAGCCGTGCTCCAGGGCGTACCGCAAGAGGTCGGGGGCCTCGTCGTCGTTCACGCCGCGCAGCAGGACGGCGTTGAGCTTGACCGGCGTCAGCCCGGCCGCCGCGGCCGCAACGATGCCGTCGAGCACGTCGCTGAGGCGGTCGCGGCGGGTGATCGCCGTGAACCGGTCCGGCCGCAGAGTGTCGATCGAGACGTTGATGCGATCGAGGCCGGCCTCGCGCAGCGCCGGGGCCAGGCGGTGCAGCCCGATGCCGTTCGTCGTCAGGGCCAGCCGCGGTCGCGGCCGCAGGCTTGCCGCGGCGGCGACGATGGCCGGCAGGCCCGGCCGCAGCAGCGGCTCACCGCCGGTGAAACGGACCTCGGTCACGCCCAGGCGCTCGACGGCGATCCGGATCAGCCGGTCGACCTCGGCGTCGGTCAGCAGCTCCGGCTTGGGCAACCACGGCAGCCCGTCGGCCGGCATGCAGTACGAACACCGCAGGTTGCAGCGATCCGTCAGCGAGACGCGCAGATCGGTGGCGCGCCGGCCGAAGCGGTCGAGCAGTCCGTTCATGCACTGACCGTATCTCGAATCCGGGCTGTGGATAACGCCCGGTTATCCACAGCATGATCCGCTGCGCTCGCTGTGGATCTCCGGCCTGGCCATCCTGCCACTATGACGCCGAAGCTGACCCTGCGCGATCCGGCGGACGTCGCCGCCGCCGTACCGTATCTGCTGGGCTTCCACCCAGCCGACAGCGTGGTCGTCATCGGCCTGCGCGGTGGCGAGGCGGCCATGGTGCAGCGCTGGGATCTCGACTCCGACGCCGACGGGCTGGCCGACGCCATGGTCCGGATGGCCCTGCCGTCGGCGCCGCACGCCGTGCTGCTGGTTGGGTTCGGGCCGGCGTACTTGGTGCGGCCGGTGGTCCGGCGGCTGTGCGAGATCCTCCCGGTGCCGGTGCACGCGGCCGTACGCGTGGCCGGTGGCCGGTGCTACTGCGAACTCTGCGACACCTGTACGCCACCCGGCGGAGTGCCCTACGACGTCACAGCGACCCGGGTCGCCGCGGCGGCGACGGTCGCGGGGCTGTCGGCGCTGCCGAGCCGAGCGGCGCTGGCCGACCTGGTCGCCCCGATCGGCGGGCTACGAGCCGAAGCGATGACGGTGGCGGTCGGCCACGCCGACGATCGGCTGCGCGAACTGCTCGACGCCGCCCGGTCGCCGAGTGACCCGAACGGCGTGGTGGCTCTGCACGAACAAGGGCTGCTCGCGGTGGACGACGCCTTCGCCGCGGCCCGAGGCGGCCGGCACCTCGACGACGACCAGGTGGCGTGGCTGACCCTCCTCCTGCATTCGCTGCCCGTACGCGACCACGCCTGGCGCGGCACCGATCACGAAGAGTGGCAGCTCGACCTGTGGACCGATCTCACACGCCGGGCGGAACCGGCTCTGGTCGCACCCTGCGCCGCGCTGCTTGCCTTCGCTGCCTGGCGGGCTGGCAACGGTCCCCTGGCCGGTGTCGCCTTGGAGAGAGCACTGCACTGCGACCCCGACTATTCGCTGGCCATGGTGATTCACGATGCGATGTTCAGCGGCGTACCGGGATCGGTGCTGGGCGAGTGGCCCGACGGTCCATTGCGGCGCCGGCCACGCCACAGCGCCCGGCGGACCCGCCGAACGCGCCGCAGCGGCTAACGTCATCGCGTGGACCTGGCGTACCTGCGGGAGCACCCGCACCTGTTGCCGACGTTCCTGACGCACCAGCGCATCCGGGAGACTCCGGTCGGTGGCGGGTCGATCAGCGCCACATCCCGGCTCACCTTCGACAGCGGCGAATCGCTGTTCACGAAGTCCTGGCCGGGGCGCGACGAGGGCGAGCACGCGCCGGAGGGGTTCTTCGCGGCCGAGGCGAACGGCCTGCGCTGGCTGCGTGAGGCGGGCGCGGTGCCGGTACCCGAGGTCATCGTCGAGCTGCCCGACCTGCTGGCCATCGAGTGGGTGGAGGCCGGTGAGCCGACCGAGAGCGGTGCCCGCGAATTCGGTGCGGGGCTGGCCCGGTTGCATCGCAGCGGCGCACCCACGTTCGGAGCGCCCTGGGCGGGGTTCATCGGTTCGCTGCCGATGCCCAACGAGGCCAGCTCGGGGCCGTGGAGCCGATGGTTCGGCGAGCGGCGCCTGCTGCCGTACGCGCTGCTCTCCCACGGGAACGGCGCACTCGACGGCCGCGACGTCGCCCGGGTGGAGAGCCTCATCGCCCGGCTCGGCGACTTCGACCCGGGCGAGCCGCCCGCCCGCATCCACGGCGACCTGTGGCCGGGCAACGTCCTCTGGGACAGCCACGGGCGGGGGTGGCTGGTCGATCCGGCCGCGCACGGCGGAAACCGGGTTACCGACCTGGCTTGCCTCGGCCTGTTCGGCGGGGTCGGCTACCTCGCTCAGGTGCTCGACGCCTATCAGGAGACGTTTGCGCTACCCGACGGCTGGCGGGAGACCCTGCCCGTGCATCGGCTCTTCCTGATGCTGGTGCACACCGCGATCTTCGGCGGCGGCTACCGGTCAGCCGTCCTGTCGGAGCTGGACTCGCTGGCGTTCTGAGCCAGCCGCCGGGCATCGGCCAGATCCTCGGGGGTGTCGCAGTCGAACCACGGCCGGCCCTCCCCCGGCGGCACCTCGACGACCCGCACCAGGCTCACCAGGTCGCGCATCGCCGCGCTGCCGGTTTGCGAGAGCGCTGCTCGCAGGGCCGCCGTACGCCAGACGCCGAGCAGGAACTGGCGGCGCCCGCCCGCGTCGGTGAGCAACGCCACATCGTTCTCGCCGAGCGCCTCGCTCAGCCGGGATAACACTGAAGCCGTGACGAACGGAAGGTCCCCGGCGAGCACGGCGACCACCGGCGCCGACGGCGGCACGAGGCTCAGCCCGGCCCGGATCGCGGCCACCGGGCCGGCGCCCGGCGGATCCTCGCGGACGAGGTCGACCCCGGCCGGGAGCACCGTTCGCAGCGCGGGTGGGCCGACGGCGATCGCCGGGCGGGCGTCCGGCACCGCGGCGAGGACACGGCGTACCAGAGCGGTGCCCTCGACGGTGAGCAGTGGTTTGTCCACCCCGCCCAGGCGCCGCCCGGCCCCACCGGCGAGCACGATGGCCGCCATCGGCGTGCGCATATTCACGGTGACGAACTTACCGCTGTCGGGGAACCAACTGACGATCCCGGTGTACGCCCGCGCATGGGTAGGGTGACGGGGACCGAAGCGGAAGAGGCGTGCCATGACCGAGTTCCATCTGCTGGACGAGCCCAGCACTTCCGACCTGACGGCCAAGGTGCAGCAGGCGTGGAGGGACTTCGCCGGCGCGCTGGCCGGGGCCCTGCCGGCGCTGCCCCCGAAGGCCGAGCTGTACCTGACCGTCGATCCGACCGCGTACGGCACCGGCGACGTCGTCTACTCGGTGGGCGTACGCGCGGTTGAGGACGGCGCATTGTCGGCCCTCGCGGTCGGCAACAGCCTGCTGCCCGAGGGGTACCGCCTGGACCGGCATGCCGTGGCGGCGATGATCGAATTGGGCTGGGCCCCGCCGGGGGTGATCGCCGGTTCCCGGGAGCACTTCGGTCAGAACGCCCCGGGCGGCCAGTCCGAACGGCTGGCCGTGATCATCACGCGGACGCTGCGCGACGTCTACGGCGCACCGCACCCGGCCTTCGTGGTCTACGGCGCCCGCGACGGCGACGACGAACCGCTGACCCTCAACGGACCGCTCGGCACCGCCCGGCACGAGTCCACACTGGACATGAGCGAGACCGATCTCGACCTCACCGACGAGGCCGGCGACGACAGCCCGCTCGACCTGCCCGACCGCGTACGCACAGTGGTGGCCGCGCTGCTGAAGACGACGCCGGAGGAGCTGTCGCTGGACCAGGACGGCGACATCGGCATCCGGTCCGGTTCGGCGATGGTGTTCGTGAAGGTACGCGAGAACCCGCCGCTGGTGGACGTCTTCTCGCCGCTGCTGACCGACGTGGACCCGACCGAGCAGCTGTTCGAGCGGCTGTCGGACCTGACCAACCGCATGCCCATCGGCCGGCTCTACTGCACCAACGGGACCGTGTGGGCGTCGGTGCCGGTGATGGGCCGCCGCTTCCAGGCCACCCACCTCGTGCTGGCGATCCAGGTCATGACCGGCCTCGCCGACGAGCTGGACGACCGCCTCCAAGGCGAGTTCGGCGGCAAGCGGTTCTTCAGCGAAGGCGACAAGCCGGCGCTGGGTGGCACGGAGCGTACCGGCATGTATCTCTAACCTGGGCTGTCGACCAGTCGCGACAGCACGATCATGCTGTGCGTGCTGGTGATGAAGGGTTCGGCGCGCAGCCGTTCGAGCGCCTGCTCCAGGTGGCCGATGTCGGTCGCCCGCAGGTGCACGAGCGCGTCCGCCCGGCCCGAGATCGTGTACGCCCCCACCACCTCCGGATGGCGCTTGGCCGCCATCGCGATCTGAGCGGGCGTGGTCCGGCCGGTGCAGAACAGCTCGACGAACGCCTCCGTGGTCCAGCCCACGGCCGCGGGGTCAACGACGGCCGTGAATCCCCGGATGACGCCGGCGGCCCGCAGTCGATCGACGCGCCTCTTCACCGCCGGTGCGGACAGTGACACGATCGCCCCGATCTCGGCGTACGACGCCCGCGCGTCGGAGACGAGCGACGCAATGATTCGCTTGTCGACCTCGTCAAGCTGCAATGTTTCGCTCCTCAGACGCATGAATCACGGCTGTTCGCATGCCCTCTGCCTCCTTACTGTAGGTGACCGTGATCTACCTGATGAGCCCGCCCGAGCACTTCACCGTGGCGTACCGGATCAACCCCTGGATGGAGCTCGACCAGCCCGTCGATCGCGAGCTGGCGCTCAAGCAGTGGGACGGTCTGCGTACAACGCTGCTCGACCTCGGCCACCAGGTGCACGTGCTGCCCGCCGTCGAGGGCCTGCCCGACATGGTCTTCGCGGCCAACGGCGCGTTCAGCGTCGACGGCGTCGTCTACGGGGCCAGCTTCAAGTACGCCCAGCGCGCCGCCGAGGCCACCGCCCATCGCGCCTTCTACGAGGACCGGCCGCAGTGGCGGTTCATGGCGCCGAGCGAGGTCAACGAGGGCGAGGGCGACTTCGCGTACCTGCCGGGCCGGCAGCTGATCCTGGCCGGTTACGGCTTTCGCACCGACCCGTCCGCCCACGCCGAGGCTCAGGAGGCGCTCGGCCGGCCGGTGCTGTCGCTGCGCCTGGTCGACGAGCGCTTCTACCACCTCGACACGGCGCTGGCGGTGCTCGACGACGACCGGATCACGTACTACCCGGCCGCGTTCTCCGAGAGTTCGCAGCGCGTACTCGCCCAGCTGTTCCCGGACGCAGTGCTGGCCGACGAGGCCGACGCGCTGGCCTTCGGCCTCAACCTGGTCAGCGACGGCCGCAACGTCCTGCTGAACACCGAGGCGACCGCGCTGGCCGGGAAGCTGGCCGCGGCCGGCTACCGCCCGGTGCAGGTGGACCTGTCGGAACTCAAGCGCGGCGGCGGCAGCGTCAAGTGCTGCGTCGCTGAACTGCGTCCCTAACCCAGAGTCGCCAGCGTCCGTACGGTCACGTTGGCCAGCTTCGGGCCGTCCTTCATCACCCGGCGCAGGTACCACTTCTGCAACGGCGTACGCGTCTGGTTGAACGCGATCGTGCCGCGCGGGCTGGCCAGCTGGCCGAGGCCGCCGAGCTTGGCGTTGATGAGATCCCGGCTCACCGGCGCGTCGCCGCAGGCGCGGATGGCCTTGTCGAGGGCCTGCGCGGCGTCCCAGCCCGCGACCGCGTACGCCGACGGCGGCCGGCCTTGGCTGGCGCTGCGAAAGCGCGACGCGAACAGCTGGTTGGTCGTGTTCGTGAGGTCCGACGCGTAGTTCATGGCGGTGTAGATGCCGGTCGCGGTGGTCTCGCCGACGGCCGCGATGAGCGCATCGAGCGCGCTGCCCTCGGTGAGGTCGCCCGGCGCATAAATCTCGGTACGCACACCTGCCGACCGCAGCGCCTTGAGGAAGTCGCTGGCGGTGTCGCCGGTGAGCGCGCAGAAGATGGCATCGGGATCGATGGTGCGGATGTCGCGGGCGATGGCGTCGTCGCTGCGCCCGTCGCCGAGGGTGAAGACGCGGCTGCGCGGGATGTTGGCCGCGAAGCCGTGCTGGAAGCCGCTGATCGCGTCCGACCCGGACAGGTCGCCGGCCCCCACGACGACCGGCGTACGCCCAACGGAGTGCAGGTAACGCCCGACCGCCTCGCCGGGCTCACCGCCCACATAGGACGAACTCCACATCCACAGGACGCTCTGCAGCGCGATCGGCGAGTTGTGCGCGCCGATCAGGGGGATGTGGCCGTTCTCGACGGTGTCGCGGATGGCGAGCATCGTCTCCGGCTGCGCGACCCCGGCGATGGCCGAGACGCCCTGCTTGATCAGGCCCTCCACGACGGACTTGTTGTCGGCCGGGCGCGGCTTCTCCTCGGCCTGCACGATCTCGATCTGGTAGCCGCCGAAGGGCTGGTTGAGGTCGGTGTAGAGCTTGAATCCGTCGTAGATGTCGGAGCCGATCGCCTTGAGCGCATCGGCCTGGGGAATCAGCAGGCCGATGGAGAGATTCCCGGTCGGCGCCGACACACCCGGTGCGGGAGCGCACCCGCTGAGCCAGCTGGCGCCGAGCACGCCGGTGGAGCCCAGGGCTAAGCCGCCGAGCGTACGCAGGGCCGTGCGGCGCGGCATCACGGATACGGTCACTCCGGCGGTTCTACCGTCCAGGTCAGCGTCCGTCAATGCTTGATCATTAACTGTTACCGAACTGCCCACGCCCTCTGCGAAGGAGGGCGCCCCGGCCGACCACCTCGGCGGGCGCCGATAGTATCGAGGTCGAGTTCACGTGCGCGGAGGCGACATGACTGAGGAGCAGGCGGACGGCAAGGTGGCCGAGGATGCGTCGACGGTGGTGGTGGTCGGCCCGGACGGGCGGCCCATCGGCACGGTCGAGGTGGCTTCTGACAGCGAGCGGGTCGAGGCCGAGGACCCGGCGCGCATGGTCGAGCAGCCGGCGAAGGTCATGCGGATCGGCAGCATGATCAAGCAGCTGCTCGAAGAGGTCCGCGCGGCGCCGCTGGACGAGGCGGGCCGGCAGCGGCTACGGGAGATCCACCACCGGTCGATCGTCGAGCTGGAGGACGGGCTCGCTCCCGAGCTGCGCGACGAGCTGGAGCGGCTGTCGCTGCCGTTCGAGGACGGCTCGATCCCGAGCGAGCCCGAGCTGCGCATCGCCCAGGCCCAGCTGGTCGGCTGGCTCGAAGGGCTGTTCCACGGCATCCAGGCCGCCCTGGTCGCGCAGCAGATGGCGGCGCGCATGCAGCTGGAGCAGATGCGGGGGCGCCCGGCGTTGCCGGCGGGCATGGGCTTGCCGTCCACGCTCACGCCCGGCTCGCAGCAGCCCGGCCCGCAGACGGGCGACAGCCACGGCACCGGGCAGTACCTGTAAACGGGTAACCGCAGGACATATGTCCTGCGGTTCTCGGTATCGGCGAATCTGACGGCGGGGCACCCCCTGGACCTAGCGTCGAGGGCATGACGCAAGCAGCAGTCAGGCTCACGGACGCAGTCAGGCTCACGGGGGTCACGAAGACCTTCGGTTCGGTACGGGCGGTCGACGGCCTCGATCTGTCGATCGCCTCGGGAGAAACGGTCGCGCTGCTCGGCCCGAACGGTGCCGGCAAGTCGACCACGATCAATATGATGCTGGGCCTGCTGGCACCGGCCGCGGGCCGCATCGAGGTCTTCGGCGGCTCGCCGCAGCGGGCGGTCAGCGACGGCCGTATCGGCGCCATGCTGCAAGACGCCGGCTTCGTACCCAACGCGACGGTACGCGAGATGGTGGACCTGGCGCGGGCGGTGTATGCACGGCCGCTGCCGGCCGAGGAGATCCTGCGCGTCGCCGGCCTGACCGACATCGCCGGGCGGCGGCTGGACAAGCTATCGGGTGGGCAGTCGCAGCGGGCGCGGTTCGCGTTCGCGCTCGCCGGCAACCCGAATCTGCTGGTCCTCGACGAGCCGACGTCGGCCATGGACGTGGCCAGCCGGCAGGCGTTCTGGGCGGCGATGCGGGCGTACGCGGCCGGCGGCAAGACGATCCTGTTCGCGACGCACTACCTGGAAGAGGCCGACGACTTCGCCGACCGGGTGATCGTCGTGGCCGGCGGGCGCATCGTCGCCGACGGCACCGGTGCGCAGATCAAGAAGGTGGTCGGCGGGCGTACGGTCAGCTTCGGCTTGGCGGGCACCGGCGGTGCCGATCTGTGGCTGCCCGGCGTCAGCGCCGTCGACATCCGTGGCGACCGGGCGTTTCTGCGCAGCGACGACTCGGACGCCACGGTCCGGGCCCTCATCACCAGTGGCCGCCCGTTCGCCGATCTGGAGATCGCGGGCGCCGGCCTGGAAGAAGCGTTCCTCGCATTGACCGGTAAGGAGGCGTGACGGCGATGCTGGCGTACTTGAAGTTCGAGCTGCGGCGCATGTACCGCGAGCCGCGGCTGCTCGTCCTCACGATCGCGATGCCGGTCATCCTGTTCCTGGCGCTCAGCCCGTCCATCACCGAGCAGGCGAAGAACCCGCAGGACGCCAAGGACACGCTGGCCTACCTGATGGTGGCGTGGGCGGCGTACGGCGCGCTGATCGGGACCTTCTCCAGTGGCGTCGGCGTATCGGTCGAGCGGGCCGCCGGCTGGCTGCGCCAGCTGCGTATCACTCCGCTGCCGCCGCCGATCGTGGTGGTGTGCAAGGCGATCGCCTGCTCGCTGGTGGCCGTGCCGGCGGTGGCGATGCTGAGCGTGATCGGCATCGCCAAGGGCGTCGAGTTCGGCGGGGCGAACCTGGCGCTGCTGCTGGTGCTCGTGATGTGGCTGGGCAGCATCCCGTTCGCGCTGGTGGGGCTGGCGGTCGGGTTCGTCCTGCCGCCCACCCTGGCCCAGCCGGCCAGCTTCCTGGTCAGCTTCTCGCTGGCGTTCGCCGGTGGGATCTTCATCCCGGTGAACGCCATGCCCGCCACGATGCAGTCGGTCGTGCGCTGGACGCCCAGCTACCGGTTCAACCAGAACGGCGTGGACATCCTCCAGCACCACGCGCAGTCGGCGGCGAGCTGGGCGATCATCGCCGGCTGGGCGCTGGTGTTCGCGGCGCTGGCGGCGCTGGCCTACCGCCGGTCGGCCGCGACAAAATAACCGGTAATGAACATCTTCACGCCGTTCCGGTCGGTCCAGGAGCGGGCGCAGGGAGCGGTGATCACGCCCGGCGAGGTACGCAAGCGGCGCCTCGTCGGGCTCGCCTGGGCGGCGGTGTGGTCCTACCCCGTGCTGAGCCTGGCCGACGACGTCGTACGGGCGACGGACTACCCGTGGCTGGCGGGGCTGCTCTTCGCGGCGTACCTCGGGCTGTACCTGTATCTGATCATGAACGGGTTCGCCTCGCGGCGGCGCTTTCCGCTGCGGCGTACGCAGATTCTCCTCGGGGTCTTCGCCGTCCTCGGCGTCGTCCTGGCGATGATCTACACCCGGGTCAACGGGGGCGGCTCGCTCATCGTGATGCTCTACGTCGGCGTGGCGGGCTTGTCGATCTACCCGCCGCCGGTGGCGTACTTCTGGGCCGGCGGCTCGGTCCTGACGATCGGCGCGATCGGGCTCCTCCAAGGCGATGCGCCCGGCCAAGTCGGATCGCTCGTGCTCAGCGCGCTGCTCGCCGCCGCCCTGGTTCTGGTGGTACGCAACATGATCCGGCTCATCCGCGAGCTCGACCAGACCCGCAATGAGCTGGCGCGGGCCGCGGTCGAGCAGGAGCGGATGCGGTTTGCGCGAGACCTGCACGATCTGCTCGGGCACACGCTCTCGCTGATCGTGGTCAAGGCCGAAGCGGCCCGGCGGCTGGCCGAGCGCGACCCGGCCGCCGCCGCGAAGGAGGCCGCCGAAATCGAGCAGATCGGCCGCCAGGCCCTCACCGAGGTACGCGAAGCGGTGACGGGGTACCGGGCCCGCGCCTTCTCCGAGGAACTCGACAACGCCTGCGCAGCGCTGCGCGACGCCGGTATCGAGGCGACGGTCAAGCTTGCGGGCCCCGTCGACCTGCCGCCCGCTGTCGATCAAGCTTTCGCCTGGGTCGTACGCGAAGCAGCAACCAACGTCATCAAGCACAGCGGTGCGCGTACCACCAAGATTGTGGTGGAGAACGGAGCCGGATGGTCGCTGACGGTGCGCGACAACGGCGCCGGCCGCGTGGATGCGGCGGACGAGGGCAACGGGCTGCGCGGGCTGCGCGAGCGGGTGGCCGCGCTGGGCGGGACGCTGACGCTGTCGGACGCGGGCGGGTTCGCAGTACGCGCGAGCGTGCCGAAGGAGGCGTGATGATCCGGGTACTCCTGGCCGAGGATCAGGGGATGATGCGCAGCGCGCTGGCGATGCTGCTGGGGCTGGAGCCGGACCTGGAGATCGTCGCGCAGGTCGGCCGCGGCGATCAGGTGGTGGCGGCGGCCCGCGAGCACCGCCCGGACGTGGCGCTGCTGGACATCGAGATGCCCGGCGTCTCGGGCCTGGAGGCGGCGGCCGTGTTGCGGACGGCGGTGCCGGATTGCCGGGTGCTGATCCTGACGACCTTCGGGCGGCCGGGGTACCTGCGCCGGGCGATGGACGCCGGAGCGCGCGGGTTTCTGGTGAAGGACGGCCCGGTAGAGGAGCTGGCCGCGGCGATCCGCAAGGTGCTCGCGGGCGAGACCGTGGTGGATCCGGCGCTGGCTGCGGCGGCGCTGGCGGCCGGGCCGAACCCGTTGACCGAGCGCGAGCGCGACGTCCTCGCCGCGGCGGCCGGCGGCGCAACCATCGCGGAACTCGCGGTACGGCTGCACCTTTCGGAGAGCACCGTTCGCAACTACCTGTCGTCGGCGATCGGCAAGACCGGTTCGCGCAACCGGATGGAGGCCGTCCAAGCCGCGCGAGCCCAGGGATGGCTTTAAGCGAATACCTTTTCCAGGTACGCCGCCACGCCATCGTCGTCATTGGACAGTGTGGTGGCGTCGGCCATCTCCAGCAGGACCGGATGGGCGTTGGCGACGGCGACGCGGTGCCCGGCCCAGCCGAAGGCGGGCACGTCGTTGAGCTGATCGCCGAAGTAGAGCACGTCGCCGGGGTCGATGCCGAGCCGCTCGGCCACGACGGCGAGGCCCGAGGCCTTGTCCACGCCGGGCGGGTGGATCTCGACGAAGCCCGGCCAGGCCTGAATGATCTCCACATCCGGGTGCCAGGCCCGCTCGGTCAGCCGCGCCCCCAGCTCCGGTGCCACTTGCAGGAATCCCTTGATGATCGTCGCGGCGTACATGTCTTCTCGGGGGTGCAGCTCGATCGGGTCCGGGTAGGGCCACTGGCGCGATTCGCTCCACAGTGGAGCAAGCTCGGTATCCAGCGCCTCCACCGTCAGCTCCAGCGGGCCGTACACCGCCTCCAGCCGCGGCAGCAGCTCGGCCACCACCGCGCCCGGAAACCGCCGGTCGAGCAGGTCGCGCGGCTGCGGCCCGGTCAGGTCCAGCACCCGCCCGCCCCCGCCGAGCACGAAATAATCCGCCGCCGGCAGGTCGGTGCGCGACATCCCGGTCAGTCTCGGTCCGCGTCCCGTCGCTCCGGCTATGGGTACGCCCGCCGCGCGTACCCGCTCAAAGGCTTGATGGGTACGCGCGGCGACCGTGCCGTCGGAGCGGACGATGGTGCCGTCGAGATCGGTGACAACGAGCCCGTACGCCGCCACTGCTACTTGAGCACGTCGCGACCGCCGAGGAACGCTTGCAGCGCCTTGGGTACGCGCACCGAACCGTCCGGCTGCTGGTGGTTCTCCAGCAGCGGCACCATCATCCGGGTCGTCGCCAGCGTGCCGTTGAGCGTCGCGACCGGTGCGGTCTTGCCGTCGGCGTCCCGGTAGCGCACGTTGAGCCGGCGCGCCTGGAAGGTCGTGCAGTTGGACGTGCTCGTGACCTCCAGGTACCGGTTCTGCGTCGGCAGCCACGCCTCGCAGTCGTACTTGCGCGCGGCGCTGCTACCCAGATCCCCGGCGGCCACGTCGATGACGCGGTAAGGCAGCTCTAGCTTGGCCAGCAGCTCCTCCTCCCACGCCAGTATCCGGGCGTGCTCGTCCTCGGCCTGGTCCGGCGGGCAGAAGGAGAACATCTCGGCCTTGTTGAACTGGTGGACGCGGATGATGCCCCGCGTGTCCTTGCCGTAGGAGCCGGCCTCGCGCCGGAAGCACGTCGACCAGGCCACGTAGCGGCGCGGCCCGTCGAGGTCGAGGATCTCGTCCTTGTGGTACGCCGCCAGCGGCACCTCGCTCGTGCCGACCAGGAACAGGTCGTCGCTCTGTAGGTAGTAGACCTCGCTGGCGTGCGCGCCGAGGAACCCGGTGCCCTCCATCGACTCCGGCTTGACCAGGACCGGCGGCACCATCGGGGTGAAGCCGTACTCGACCATCTGCTGGATGCCCAGCTGGAGCAGGGCGTTTTCGAGCAGCGCGCCGATGCCGGTGAGGTAGTAGAAGCGGGCGCCGGACACCTTCGCGCCGCGCTCGGTGTCGATGCCGCCGAGCAGCTCGCCGATGGCCAGGTGATCGCGCATCTCGGGCAGGTCGGGCCGGCTGCCGACCTCCTTGAGCACGACGTAGTCGTCCTCGCCGCCGGCCGGTACGCCGTCGATGACCAGGTTGGGCAGGGCGAGCTGGGCCTGGCGCAGCTCCTCTTCGGCCTGCTGCGCCGCCGCCTCGGCCGCCTTGACCTCGCCGGCCAGATCCTTCGTCCGGGCCAGGAGAGCGTCCCTCTCCTCGCCCTTGGCCTGGGCGACGAGCTTGCCGATCGACTTCTGCTCGGACCGCAGCGCCTCGTAACGCTGCACCGAAGACCTGCGCGCCTCGTCCGCACTCAGCAGGCGGTCCACGGACGACTCGGCGTCGCCGCGGGCTCGCTGGCTGGCTCGAAACAGGTCCGGGTTCTCCCGGAGCAGGCGCAGATCAATCATGCCCATAGCCTACCGAGGCCGGTGTCGCCGGCTCACGTCGGTTTCTACGATGCGGAGACGGTGAGATCCCGCGCGGTGTCGTGGGCGTACTCGGGATCTTCCTCGGGCTCGGGGCGCTTGAGGCGTACGCCCACGTTGTGGATCGCCAGGATCGCACCGACGAACGCGATCACCGCGGCGAACGAGGCGTACATGCCGGTGTCCAGCTCGACCGTCAGGCGCAGCTCGCTGCTCGCCTCGTACCACACCGAATCCTTGCCGGCCAAGGAGATCACGGCGGCCAGCTGGGCCACGGCCATGACGCCGAGCGCGACACCGACCCCGGTCGCGACGCGCTTCATCCGCCGCGACCCCATCAACACGATCGGGAAGATCGCCGCGAGGACCAGCACCGAGACCGTGTAGCCCAGGCCCAGCCCGAGGGTGATGGCGTACTCGTGGCGGTCGGCGAAGCCGGAGGCGTCGGAGACGAGGCCCCGCGAGGCGGGCTCAAGCTTGTACACCCGCCAGGGCTGCGAGATGGAGACGAAGTACGCGACCGCGCCCACGCCCGCCAGCACGTAGGGTGCCACCGGCGGGACGGTCAGCCGCCGTCCCCAGTCCCGGCTCTTCGTCGGCTCGCTGCTGCCCCACTCCAGGACGTCTTCCGGCATAACCACATGATGCCGAAGGGGCCCGCGTGTGGCGAGCCCCTTCAGCTAGCTTGTCCCGTGTCGGGTCTGGCTGGTCTTGCGGTTGTCGTGCGTCAGTTGCCGTTGTCGTGCGTCAGTTGCCGAGCAGGCCGCCGAGCATGCCCCCGCCCTGCTGCTGCTGGCCCTGGCCGTGGCCGGCGGCGAACCCGCCGGGCGGCTCCTCCGACGGCTGCACGACCACGAAGCCCTGGCCGCTGAAGCTCATCGTGAACGCCTCGCCGGTGCGGCGGCCCAGCAGCGTACCCAGGCCCAGCTGCTCGGCCCGGTGGTAGCCGGTCTGCAGCGACGCCGACCAGCAGATCGCAGCCTGCGGATCGGCGAACGTCGGCTGGTCGACGGTGAGAACGACGGGCGTGCCGTGCGTGGTGACGGCGATGCGGCCCTTGCCGGAGAAAACGCAGTTGAACAGGCCGGCCGAGGACAGCATG
>Ga0114129_10000105_pt1 | contig 82559 bp, 76 predicted proteins | sample RhiMetdeltSRZDD1_FD_80071 | JGI IMG/M metagenome (GOLD analysis project Ga0114129, IMG submission 80071) | Populus rhizosphere microbial communities from Tennessee, USA - Rhizosphere MetaG P. deltoides SRZDD1 (version 2) (version 2) | ecosystem: Host-associated > Plants > Roots > Rhizosphere >... | reverse complement strand
TCCCGGCGGCCGCGGCGGCCCGCCCGCCCATGGCGCGGTCGGGCCGGGCGTTCGAGGCGCCCACCGCGAGGTCGTAGAGGATGGCCCCGACCACCAGCGGCACGACGCCGCCCGCGGTGGCGAGGCCGATCCCGCGCGCCTCGAGGTGGGCCATGACGCCGAAGCAGGCCTCGAGGCCGAACGCGCTGCCCCCCGCCAGGACGGCGCCGTGTACCCGCGTGGCGATGTGTCCGGGGTCGAGGAGGTCGAGCCCCAGGAGGCCCGAGGCGCCGCCCCGCACCTCGACGGCGGCCACCGCGCCGGCGGGGCAGAGGACCGCGGTGCACCCGGTAAGGCCGACAAGGTCGGCGGCGTGGCCGACCAGAAGGCCGGCGACATCCGTGAGACCGCCCACCTAGCCGCCGCGCGCCTGCGCGGCCTGGACGCGGGGCGCGCGGCTCACCGCCGCCGCGGACAGCCGGCCCGTGGCCACCTCACCCGCGATCTCGAGGCTGCGCTCCACCAGGGCTCGCAGGAAGGGAATCCGCCGGAGGGTGTCCTCGCCGTTCGCGAGGGCGCGGGCGACCGCGACCGCGATCGCGGCCTCCGTCGCGCGACCGAGCGCGAGGAGGACGTAGGCCTGCTCCTCGAGCCGGCCCTGCCAGAGTCGCCGGGCCGGCGCGTCGAAGCGCGTCTCGATGATCCGGTCGACGAGCGCGGCGAGCCGCTCCGCCTTGACCTGCTCGCTGACGACGAGGCGGCTCTCCCGCGCCTGGAGCCATTCGACGGACTCGCTCGATACGCTCGCCGGGTCCAGGAACCAGCCCGCCAGCTCGGGCAGGGCGAGCAGCGACGCGGAGCGCTCGAGGAGCGTCGGATCCTCGACGGCCGTCGCCGGCAGTCGCGCGTGGATCGGGGCCGGCTCGGCCACCGGGGTGCCCAGGCGCTCAATCCACCGGTCGAGTTCCACGGGGACGGCGGCGCCCGTCGCGCGGGCCCGGTCCGCGGCGGCGACGAGGGTCACCCAGGCCCAGCTGGCCGGGACCGCGACCCAGGGGAGGGGGCTCTCGGCGCGCAAGGCGCGGAGGCGCTCCTCGACCCGCTTCTTGGGGATGGCGCCGGATGAGAAGTCCACGAGGCCCATCTCGTCCGAGAGCATCGCCGCCAGGAGAGTGCGCTCCCCGTACGGACCCGCGAGGGTCAGCCAGAGGCCACGGCCGCCGGTGCCGTCGACCGCGGACACCCACGCCTCGCCGAGCCCGATCCGGGGCGTGACCGGCCGCGGGGCCGGGACGCCTCGGTCGATGCCCGCTTGACGGAGCCGGTAGAGCGCCCGGCGCGCCGCCGTCCGGACGGCCTTGGTCACCGCCCGCGTCTCAGCCGTCTCGAGCGCGGCGGCCGCCTCGGGCAGGGGGAGCGCTCCTAGGGCCTGTGCGGCGGCGATCGCGCGCTCCGGGCGGCCGGTCAGGCAGCGCCGCAGGATGGGCAGCGCGGCCGCCCCGTGCTGGCGCGCGAGCCATCGGAGCGCCGCCTCGAGTTCGCCCGCCGGAATCGTGGCCAGGGCGGCCTCTACCGCCTCGTCGGCGGGCTCGCTCCCCACGAGGGCCTCGAGCGGGGCGGCTACCATTCGGTCAGGAGTCGCAGCACGGGCTGGAGCGCGGGCGGGGAGTCGGCCTGCCGGAAGTAGACGCGCTTCAAGTAGGCGAGGGCTCCCGCATACCGCTCGAATCCTGCGGCGAGCGCCCCGAACAGGCGCGCTTCTGGCCGGAGGGCCGAGCGCTCGAACTCAGCGACGGCCTGGTAGGCCCGCTGCCCCTGACGGACGTAGTACGCGGCGCCCGCCCGGCGCTCGACATGCTCGCGAAAGAGTCCGGTCATGAACAACGCGTAGTCACCCACGTGCTGGCGCACCCGCCGCTCCCGGAACGGATCGAAGTCCGGCGCCCGGAAGTCCCAGGCGCGCTCGGCCTCGATCAGGAGCCCGGCCACTGAGTCGAGCGGCCGGCCCGCCGCGTCGCGGATCGCGTAGAGCTCGTCCGTGCGGCCGAATCGCGTGAGCAACGCGGCGAGATAAGCCCCTTCGGCCGGCCCCCCGAGCCCGAGGTCACCGAGCGCCTGGCGGACGACGCGCTCGAAGAAGCGCGCCAGGCTGGGCGGCCGCGCGGGATCGCCTGTCGCCATCATCGGCCTCCGATCCTCGCCGCGTACTATACCGCAGCGGCTGCGCCGACGCAGCCTTCGCCGGGCGCGCCCGGCGAATTTCTTTTGGTCGCTCGCGCGACGGGTGGGACAATCCGGCACGAGGGAGGGACGCATGGCGACGATTCAGCAAGAGCTCAAGCCGCAGCCGCGCGAGACGCCCGACGACGACATGGACGAGATGTACGAGGAGGGGCCGCGGCGGCGCGCTTGGGGTGCGATCGCCAGTGTGGTCCTCGCCCTCGCTCTGGTCTTCGTCGGTTACCAGTGGAACCAGGCCGCCACCCACGCCGAGGCGCTCGGCACGCTGGTCAACAGCCTGCGCGCCGAGGCAGAGACGCAGCGCCTCCGGGCGGAGGACGCCCAGCGGCAGGTCGACCTGCTTCAGAAGCGGCTCGCCGCGATCTCAGCCGAGAAGGACTCCCTCGCCGAGCGGATCGCGAACCTGGAGAAAGCGTCGCCCTCGCGCGCGGCGGCCGCCAGGGCCGAGAAGCCCAGAGTGACGAAAGCCACGGCCGCGGCGCCAATCCGGCCCAAGGCCACACCCGTGGCCACTCGTTCGGCCAAGCGCACGCCGTAACGCCGGCTTGCCTCAGCCGGCCAGGGCCCGGTCGAGCGCGGCGAGGAGCCGCGCGTTCTGGTCCGGTGTACCGACGCTGATGCGGAGGTGCTCCGGGTAGCCGAGCGCCGCCCCGTCCCGCACGAGCACGCCGCGGGCCCTGAGCGCCGCGACCACCGGGCCGGTCGGCCGCCCCAGACGGACCAGAAAGAAGTTGGCCTCAGTCGGGGGGTGAGACAACCCCCGGGCGGCGAATGCCACCGCCAGCGCCTGTCGTTCCGCCCAAACCACCTGACGCGTCGCCTCGCGATGCGCCGGGTCGCGGGTGGCCGCCGCCGCGCCTGCCTGCGCCAGCCGGCCGACGTTGAAGGGCTCACGCGTGCGCTCCAGGTGGCCGATCACCGCCGGTCCCGCGATCGCGTAGCCGACCCGGAGCCCCGCGAGGCCGGTGATCTTGGAGAACGTGCGGAGGAGCACCAGGTTCTCGGGCCGCGTTCTGAGCGTCGCGAGCCCATCGGCCGCCCAGTCGGGCGCCTCGATGAAGTCGACGTATGCTTCGTCGAGGAGCACGACAACGTCGCCGGGGCAACGCGCACAGAACCGCTCCCACATACGCCGATCGAGCACCGTGCCGGTGGGGTTGTGGGGGCTCGACAAGCACACGAGCTTCGTGCGCGGTCCGATGCGGGCCAGGACGTCGTCGAGTTGGATCCGGTAGTCGCGGAGAGGGCTCGCGACGACGACAGCGCCAGCGAGTCGGGTGGTCGTCGTGTACGGCTCGAACGAGGGGTCCGGGATGACGACCTCGTCGCCGGGGTCGAGGAGAGCACGGCCGAGGAGCGTCAGGATCTCGTCGCCGCCGTTGCCGAAAAGCAGCTGGGTCGGCGCGACGCCGAGCACGCGAGCCACGGCCTCGGCCAGCGCCGGAGCCCCGCCGTCGGGGTAGAGGTGGATCCGCTCGGCCTCCTGACGGATCGCGGCGACCGCGAGAGGCGAGGGGCCGAGCGGGTTCTCGTTGGCGGACAGACGCAGCACTGGCTCGCCCAACTCGGCCGCAAGCGCGTCGAGCGGCGGCGGCACCACATAGGGGACGATCTCGGCGAGGACGGGTCGCCAGCGGGGCGGCATGGCGGACGGAGTGTACCATCGCTCGTCCGGTCCATTGCCGAGCGACGGCCTACCTGCCGGCGAGAGCCGGGTACAATCGGGGCGTGCAGCCGGCCCCGCCTCCGCCGGCCGCGGTCTCGGCCGCCGCCGCGCGTCCCGCGTGGGCGCGTGGTCTCCTCGTCGGGATGCTCGCGGCTACCACGGGCGCCGCAGGCTGGACATCGACGGGATGACCGTCGTGCCGGACGTGCGCGCGGCCCTGGTCGAGCGGCTGGCCGCCCTGGGCCCGGTCGGGCTCCCGGCCGCCCCCGCCGCGCCGCGCTGAGCTCCCGCGAGGCAGGCCTCGCGGTCGGCGGGCCGGACACGATAGGATGCGGCCCGTGACCGACGCCCACATCGAGGTGCGGGCCGTCGCCAAGCAGTGGCTCACGCGGGACCACCCCGTCCCCGCGCTCGAGGCTGTCTCGCTCGACGTCGCCCCGCAGGAATTCCTCACGGTGCTGGGTCCCTCGGGCTGCGGTAAGTCGACGCTGCTCTCGATCATCGGGGGGCTCGCCTCGCCCGACACCGGTGAGGTGCGGATCGCCGGGCGCGCGGTGACGGGGCCGGATCCGCGCCAGATGGCGATGGTCTTTCAGGACCCGGGCCTGTTTCCCTGGCGCACCGCGCTCGAGAACGTCGAGTTCGGGCTCGAGCTCCAGGGGGTGTCGGCCTCGAGCCGGCGCGAGCGAGCCCGCGCGCTCCTCGAGCCCGTGGGGCTCCGCGGGTTCGAGAACCGATACCCCCGCGAGCTCTCGGGGGGGATGAAGCAGCGCGTGGCCATCGCGCGCGCGCTGGCCCTCGACGCGCCCATCCTCCTCATGGACGAGCCCTTCGGGGCGCTCGACGAGCAGACGCGGCTCCTCATGGGCGAGTGGCTTCTCGGCATCTGGGCCCGGACCCGGAAGACCGTCGTCTTTGTGACCCACAGCCTGCAGGAGGCGATCCTCCTCTCCCAGCGCATCGTGGTGATGACCGCGCGGCCCGGGCGGATCAAGGCGAGCTTCGAAGTCGCCCTTGCGACGCCCCGCGACCTGGATGCCCCGGCGGCCGCCACGCTCCGGCACGCGCTGTGGGACGCGATCCGCGACGAGTCACGGCGAGCGCTGGACGGCGACAGGTGAGACGGATCGTGCTCGCGCGCATTGCCGTCCTGGCGGGGCTCCTTGGGGGGTGGGAGCTTTGGGCCTCGCGCCGCGACCCCCTCCTCTACGTGCCGCCCTCACGCGTCTGGCCCGCCCTCGGCCGCGTGCTTGGGCTGGATGCGTATCCGACGCTTGTCACGCACTTCGGGGTGACGGCGCTTGAGGTGATCGTCGCCTACGTGCTCGCCGTCGGGCTCGGCCTCGCGCTCGGCTTCGCTCTTGGGCTGCCCCGGCACGTCGGGGAGATCTACGAGCCGATCCTCTCGGCCCTCTACGCGATTCCGAGCGTGGTGTGGTACCCGTCCTTGATGCTCTTCTTCGGGCTCGGCCCTGCCTCGAAGATCGCCTTCGGCGTGCTCCTCGGCTTCTTCCCCGTCGTCCTGGCCGTCCTCGCAGGGATTCGCTCCGTGGATCCACACCTCCTCACCGTCGCGCGCGGCTTCGGGGCCGGACCGGGGACGTGCTTCGTCAAGGTGGTCCTGCCGGCGATCACGGCCACGCTCTTGGCCGGCCTCCGAGCCGGCCTCGCGCTCTGCGTCGTGGGCGTGCTCGTCGGGGAGATCCTCGGGGCCCGGCGAGGGCTCGGATACCTGATCAACTACGCGTACGGCCTGTTCCGGACTGCGGACTACGTGGCGCTCGCGCTCCTGGCGCTCGTGCTCGTGCTGGTCATCGATGGCGCCGCCGCCTGGGCCGAGGGGCGAGCCCGTCGATGGACCGAGGGCGCCGCGTGAGCCCCGGCCGGCGCCGGCTCCTGCAGGCGGTCTCGATCGGCGTGCTGGTCGCGGCCTGGGAGCTCGCCGCGCGGGCCGGCTGGGTCGATCCCCTGTTCGTGCCGGCGCCGTCGGCAGTGGCGGGCGCGTTCCGGGTGATCGGGCCCGAGGCCGCCGGGGTGCTCGGCGAGACCCTGGGCAAGACGCTCGTGGCATACGCGCTTGCCGTTGCGCTGGGCGTCGGCGCGGGTCTCCTGATCGGTGGGGTGCGCTACCTCCACGACGTCCTCAACCCGTTCCTCGTCGCCCTGTACGCCATGCCCAAGATCCTGATCCTGCCCTGGATCCTGCTCGCGTTCGGGCTCGCTGCAACGCCGGCCGTGGTTTACGGCGTCCTCCAGGGGTTCTTTCCGATCTGTCTCCTGGTCGCCGGCGGGGTGCGCGACATCGACCGGACGCCGCTGCTGGTCGCTCGCTCGATGGGGGCGACCTCGTGGCAGCTCTACTGCAAGGTCGTCCTGCCCGCCGTGCTGCCCGCGGTCCTGGCGGGGATGCGGCTCGGTATCGTCTTCTGCCTACTCGGGGTGCTCGTCGTCGAGATGTTCGGCGGGATCCGCGGGATGGGCTTCCTGCTGGTCAGCCTCGCGAACGCGTTCCGGGCGCCGGAGCTCTTCGCCGCGACCGCGCTGGTCTCGGTCCTCTCGGTGGGCGTCGTCCTCGGGCTCGAGCGCTTGAACCGGCGCCTCGGCCACTGGCGCTGAGGCGAGCCAGGAGCGTCCTACCCGCCTCACGGCCTTGCGCGGGACACTCGGGTCTTCGCGTCCGCTAGAGGCGGACGGGCGTGAACTCTGTCGTGTAGAGGTCGGCCGTCGGGACGCGCTTGTCCTGGGCCTTGTACTCGAGGAGCGTCGTCTGCATCACCTCGAGGGCCTCGACACTGAGCACCCCGTCCTTGGAGAGTAGTGGCCCCGAGACCTTCTGGGCGCGGGCAACCGCCTCCTCGGGCCACTGAAGGGTCTTGCTCGCGATGGCCGCGGCTTCCCCGGGGCTCTCGCGTATGAAGCGCGCTCCCTGGAAGAGCGCTTTCAAGGTCCGGTTGAGCGTGTCCTTGTTGCCTTTGATGTAGTCGTCGGTCGCGTAGTAGGCCTGGCTGATCCACTTCGGCGTGACCGTGTCGAGCCGGAGCAGGATCTTCGACTTGCCCTGGAGCTCCGTGACGGCCCCGCCGTCCCCCCAGATGAACGCCGCGATCTCGCCCCGGGTGAGCGCCGCCAGCTGCGCGTCGAGCCCGCCGAGGCCCACGACGGTGATGTCCTTTTCAGGCACCCAGCCCTGCTGCTTGGCCAGCATCATCGCGAAGATCCAGGTGGTCGCGCCCACGCGGGTGACGCCGATCGACTTGCCCTTGAGATCCGCAAGCTTGGTGATCGTCTGGGTGACATTGAGGGTGAAGTGGTTCCCGTCCACTTGGGAGGCAATGAACCGGATAGGCACCCCGGTGGCCCGGAACACGGGCACGTCGGTCGCCCCGGTGGCACCAATCTGGAGCTGCCCCCCGACCACGGCCTTGACCAGGTCCGGGCCCCCACGGAGCGGCTGGAACTCGCCGGTCACGCCTTGGGCCCGGAAGAACCCTTTCTCGATGGCGACCACGATCGGAGCGACCAGCGAGAAGTCGCCGAGAACGGCCGTGCCAATCTTCACTGTGGGTCCCTGAGCAGCAACTGGGCGCACGCGCCCCGTGAGACCGCTGACGGCGACGAGGCTCCCGGCCGTGAACTGGAAGAACTGGCGTCGCGAGGTCCCCATGGCGGTCTCTCCTCTCACGGGTGCAGGATGGGTGGATCGCCCCCCCGCTGGCGCGGATCCGTCGGACCCCCGGGTAGCGGGTGGATGATACGAGGCCGAGCGCAAGACTGTCAATCGCCGTCGCGCCAATGGTGGCGCGGGTTTGACACCCCCTACCCCCCATGCTAGCGTCGATTTCGCAATGGCTGAAACGCTGGTGGGGCGCCTGCGTCGCGCCGAGGCGACGGTGCGGGAGGGCTTCGTCGGCCCCGAGGCGGAGTGGCCCGAGCGCCGCCGGCGTGCGCACCTCGACGTTCTCCGCGAGCACATCAGTGCCGCCTACGAGCGCCTCCGGACCCGCCACGCGGACGGAGCGTCGGGCGCCGAGAGCGTGCGCTCCCACGCCGCGTTCATGGACGACCTCCTGCGCGGCCTCTACGAGACGGCCGACGGCGAGGTCCGCGCCACGGGCCACCCCCCGTCTCGCCTCGTCTTGGTGGCGCTCGGCGGGTACGGGCGTGGCGAGCTCCACCCCTCCTCCGATCTCGACCTCATGCTGATCCACGGGGGCGAGGTCACCCCCTATGTCCAGCGCATGGCCCAGGAGATCCTCTACACCCTCTGGGATCTCGGTCTCCGCGTGGGCCACGCCTGCCGCTCTCTCGACGACTGCCTCGCCCTCGCGCGCACGGACCTGCCGAGCCGCACGTCGATGCAGGCCGCCCGAGCGCTCGCCGGAGACGACCGCCTGTTCCGCGCGCTCCAGCAGACGCTCCGGCGTGAGGTCTATCGCCGCGACTACCCGGAATTCCTCGCCCAGATGCTTGCCGAGCGGGACGAGCGCTACCGCCGGCACGGCGGCTCGGTCTACCTCCAGGAGCCCAACGTCAAGGAGTCGGCCGGGGGACTCAGGGACGTGCACACGGCGATCTGGCTGGCTTCCGCCCGGTTCGGCGCGCGGACGCTCCGGGAGCTCGAGGACAAGGGACTCTTGACGACCAAGGAGCGCGCGGCAACGGACGCCGCTCTCGCGTTTCTCTGGCGGATCCGGAACGAGCTCCACTTCCTGGCCGGGACGAAGCAGGATGTCCTCGAGCGGAGCCTCCAGGCGCCGGTCGCGAAGAGCCTCGGGTACGAGGATGACGAGGTCCGTCTCGGGGTCGAGACGTTCATGCGCGACTACTACCGCCACGCCCGCACCATCCACCGTATCTCCGCGCGCCTGATCGCGCGCTGCCAGGAGGGGCTGGCGCGCCACGGCACGGTCGGACGCCGGGGCCGGCGGGCGGCGCTCGCGGACGGGCTGGTGGTCTACGATGGCCGCCTCCACCTGGCGGAGCCCGGCGCCCTCCAGGCGGTCCCTGCCCGCATCCTGCGCGTCTTCTGGCACGCCCAGCAGCTCGGGTGCGAGCTCGATGTCGAGCTCGAGCGGGCGCTCGAGGAGGCCGCGCCGACTCTCGCCGACCAGGCCTGGCGGGCGTCGCCCGAGCTCAAGAGTGTCTTCCTCTCGATCCTGCGCTCGTGGGGACGCGTGGCGACCACCCTCCGGCGCATGCACGACACCGGCGTGCTCGGCGCCTACCTGCCGGAGTTCGGGGCGCTCGACTGCCTCGTCCAGTACGATCACTACCACCGCTACTCCGTCGACCAGCACTCCCTCCTCGCCGTGGAGGTGCTGGAGGGACTCGGTCCGGGGCAGGGCCCGGAGACGGAGGAGCTGGCGCAGATCCTCGCCGAGGTGGAGCGGCCCGAGCTCCTCATGCTGGGCATCCTCCTCCATGACATCGGCAAGGCGCTCGGCCACGGTCACGCGCCGAAGGGCGTGCCGCTGATCAAGGCTGTGACGCGCCGGCTGAACCTGGACGCCGACGATGCGGCGGCCGTCGAGTTCCTGGTCGAGCATCATCTCCTGCTCTCGCACATGGCCGAGCGCCGGGACATCGACGACCCCAAGACCGCGGAGCGCCTGGCCGCGGTGGCGCGGTACCCCGCCTGGCTCACGATGCTCTATCTCCTCACCTGCGCGGACATCCGCGCGGTCGGGCCGGGCGTGTGGAACGCCTGGCGGGGCGCGCTGCTCCGCGACCTCTACCTCCGGACGCGGACACGCCTCGCGGGCCGGTTCCCGAAGGCCCCGCGCCGGGCGGTCGTGGCCCAGCGGATCGTCCAGGCGCTCGCGGACCCGGCCTACGGGGAGGCCGCGGAGCGGCACCTCCAGGCGATGTCGGACCGCTACGTGCGCACGACGTCGCCCCAGCGCATGGCGGCTCACCTCCGGCTGATCGACCGGCTGCGGGAGGAGACGGCCGTGACGGAGGTGTTCCATTTCCCCGACCTCGGGGCTTCGGACTTGGTCGTTGTCACCCGGGACACCGCCGGGCTCTTCGCGCTCATTGCCGGCACGCTCGCGGCGAACGATGTCAACATCCTGTCCGCCCAGATCGAGACGCGGGCCGACGGCGTGGCCGTCGATACCTTCCACGTCAACGATCCGGGCGGCGACGCGATCCTCGATGAGAGTCGCTGGGAGACCGTCACCCGGGACCTCCGTCGGGCCCTCGCGGGCGAGTGCTCGGTGGACGCGCTCCTCGCCGAGCGGCGCCCGCACCGGCCCGGGTTGGTGCGCCCGTCGACGCCGGGACCGGCGCGGGTGACGGTGGACAACTCCCTCTCCGACACTCACACCGTCGTGGAGGTGAAGGCGCCGGACCGGCTCGGGCTCCTCTACCTCATCACGCGCGCCCTGGCCGCCGAGGGGCTCGATATCGCCACCGCGAAGATCGCCACCGATCTGGACCACGCGCTTGACGCCTTCTATGTGACGGACCCCGCGGGCCGGAAGGTCGAGGCTCCCGCGGCCCTCGCGCGCCTGCGCGAGGCCATCGAAATGGCGCTCGCCGGGGAGACCGTGTCCGGTGCTCGGGCGGTATAAGGGGGAGGTCGCGCGGGTCGCGGAGCCCGTGGCCCGCGCGATGGTCGGGCTCCGGGTCCGACCCAATCAGCTCTCCTGCCTCGGGCTCGTCTGGTCGATGATCGCCGCCGGCGCCTTCGCCGCGGATCAGCGCCGGGCCGGTGCCCTCTGCCTGGCGGTCGCCGGGGCGCTTGACATCCTCGACGGGGCGTTGGCGCGCGTCTCCGGCCAGGTGTCGCCGTTCGGAGCCTTCCTCGACTCGGTGCTCGACCGGTACTCCGACCTCCTGGTGCTGGCCGGACTCGTGTTCCTCTTTGCGCGCATCGGCCGGCCGGAGGCAGTGGTCGCGGTGCTCCTGGCCCTGATCGGCACCGTCATGGTCAGCTACACGCGGGCCCGCGCCGAGTCCATCGACGTCGAGTGCCGCGTGGGGCTCATGGAGCGGGGCGAGCGGATGCTCGTGCTCATCGCCGGAGCCCTCCTGGACTTGCTGGTCCCCGCGATCTGGGTGGTCGCCCTCGGAGCGAACGCGACGGCGGTCCACCGAATCACGCACACCTGGCGAGCCACCCGCGGCGTTCTGCGCTGATCGGCACGGCCCGCCGCCCCCTCCTGGTACACTGACGGACGATGTCGGGTGGCCGGTCCGCGTTCGCTGTGGTCATCGTGACCGGGCTCCTCGTCGCCCCCGCGACCCCCCCGGCCGGGGCGGCCGTCGTGGTGTCGCCGAGCCCGCTCCAGCGCTATCGCGAGGCCCACGTGGCGCTGGCGGGTGGGGAGTACGCCCGGGCCCGCGGGATCCTCGACGAGCTGCCCCTGGGATTCCTGCTCGCTGACTACGCGGCCTTCTTTGCCGCGGAGGCCACGCTTCGGGGCGGTGACGAGACGCTGGCCGTCACGCGCTTCCGGACGTTCATCGAGCGCTTCCCCGATTCGCTGCTCCTCCCTCAGGCGCACCTCGCGATCCTCGACACCGTCTTCCGTTTGGGCTGGTGGCTGGAGGCCGAGCGCGAGGCACGGCGCTTCCTGGCGCGCATGCCGGCTCACCCGGAGGCGGGCCGGGTCCTGGTCCGGCTGGCCGAGGCGCGCGCGGCCCAGGGACAAGTGGCCGAGGCGGTCGCCGACCTCCGGCGCCGTTGGATCGAGGCGCCCGCGTCCTCGTGGGGCGAGGCGGCGCGGGAGAGCATGGAGGACCTGGCGCGCGCGGCCGGGCTCGTCGTGCCGGCGCTCACCGTCGAGGAGCAGTTCCTCCAAGCGCAGCGGCTGGCGGAGGCGGGCGAGCAGAGCGCCTCGGCCCGCCTGCTCGAGGGGCTCCTGGCCCAGGGACCGGAGCTCGCCGTGCGCCACCGCGCGCTGGCCCGCCTCGCGCCGATGCTGGGGCGCCTGGCCCGGAGCGACGAGGCCGTCGCGCGGCTCGAAGCCGCCCTGACCGAGCCGATGACGGCGTCGCACGGGGCGCTCCTCTACGAGCTGGGGCGCCTCCTCCAGCGGGGCGGTCAGACGAGCCGCGGCGCGGCGATGTACGAGCGCCTGCTCGACGAGCATCCGGAGGCCAGCAACCTTCCGGACGCCGCGCTCCAGCTGGCCCGGGCGCGCGCCGAGCTCGGTCAGTTCGAGGCCGCCCGGGAGGCGTTCCAGGGAATCCTGGCGCGGTATCCCGACAGCCAGGCGGCCGCGTCCGCGCGCTGGGAGCTCGCGTGGCTAGAGTACCGCGCCGGCCGGCTCCGGGATGCGGCCCTCGCCTTCCGCCAGCTTTCGGCGACGGTCGGGAGCGCTCGGCTGGCGGGACTCTACTGGGCGGGACGAACCCTGGACCAGCTCGGGGAGAAGAGCGCGGCCCAGGCCCTCTACCGGGAAGTGCTGAGCCGCGGCCCGCAAGGCTACTACGGCATCCTCGCCGCGCGCCGCATCCGGGAGAAGCCGCCGGCGCCGGTCGCCCTGCCCGTCAAGCTCACCGCGGATCCGGTCGGCCTTCTCCGCTCTGAAGCGCGCTACCAGCGGGCGCAGGCGCTGGGCTCGATCGGCTTTGACGGGTTCGCGATCCTGGAGCTGGAGGCGCTCGGCCGGGACGCGGGCGTCGATGGTGATCGGGCCTGGGCGCTCGGGGTGGCCTTCGCCGATCTCGGGGAGGCCGGACGGAGCCTGCGCTATCTCCGCCGGGCTCTCGGGCCGGCCGTGGAAGCGGGCGCGCCGGGGCTCCCGCCACGCCTGTGGCAGCTCTACTACCCCCTCGGGTATGCCGAGCATGTCCGCGCCGCGGCGCGCGTGGTCGGCCTCGACCCGTTCGTCATCGCGGCCGTCATCCGCGAGGAGTCCTCCTACGACCCCCGCGCCCGCTCCGGGGTCGGGGCAGTCGGCCTCATGCAGCTCATGCCCGACACCGCGCGCGTCGTCGCGCAAGAGCTCGGGCGCCCCCTCGGGGAGCTTGCCGCCCTGTGGGAGCCGCCGGTGAACATCGCGCTCGGGTCTCGCTACCTGGCCCAGCTCACCGCGCGATTCCAGGACCCGCTCCTCGCCGTCGCCGCGTACAACGCCGGACCCCACCGCGTCCAGCGGTGGGTGGCCGAGCGCCCGCGGGTGGACATCGAAGAGTTCGTGGACCAGATCCCCTTCGACGAGACCCGAGGATTCGCCAAGCGCGTGTTCACGAGCTGGCACCACTACCGGCGGTTATACGGGAACGTGTCCGCGCCGGGCCGCCGCGGTGAGGCGGTGGCGGCCCCGCGGGCCGCGCCCTGAGCGCGCGCCGATGCCGGTTCCCATCATCGTCGACGGGTACAATCTTCTCTACGCGCGAGGCGAGAGTCCCGCCCCGGCGACCCGGGCGCGGCTCGTGACCGACCTCGTTGGATGGGCGCGGACCCGGGACCGCCGAGTCGTGTTGGTCTTCGACGCCTGGGCGGGGGGCACGCGCGAGGCCCGGAAGGAGGCCCACGGGCCCGTTACGGTCTGGTTCACGCGGACCGGCGAGCGAGCCGACGCCTTCATCGTCCGGTGGGTCGGCGAGCACGCCGAGGCGGTCGTGGTCACGTCCGACCGCGCCGTCCAGCAGGGGGCGCGCCGTCGTGGCGCCGCGATCCTCGACGCCGAGAGCTTCGCGGCCCGGCTCGAGGGGGAAGACCCGCCCTCCGGCGCGGGCGCCGCGAGCCCCCGCGCGCGCGGGCCGCAAGCGGCCTGGCTCCGCGGACTCTGACGTGTGACGCTCGCGATCGGTCTCTACATCGCCTGCGAGCTGATCGCCAACGTGACGGCGGTCAAGCCCATCGTGCTGGGCAGCCTCGGCGTGGTCGTCCCGGCGGGCGTGTTCATCTACGCGCTCACGTTCACGCTGCTCGACCTCATCCACGAGCGGCTCGGCAAGCGCGGCGCGCGCCAGGTCATCGGCACCGCGTTCTGCGCGAACCTCCTCCTGGCGGCGTACGCGCAGCTCACGGTCTGGTGGCCGGCCCCGGCCTTCTTCGACGGACAGGCGTCGGTGGCGCGGGTGCTCGGGGCGACGCCCCGTATCGTCGGGGCGAGCCTGATCGCCTACCTCGCCGCCTCGCTCCTGGATGCGGAGGTGTTCGCCTGGTGGCGGGCGCGGGTGGGCGGCTACCGCTGGGGGCGGGTCCTCGTGTCCAATGCCGTGTCGACTGCGGTAGACTCGCTGGTGTTCGTGACGCTGGCCTTCGCGGGCGTCCTGCCGGTCCTGCCGCTCGTCGTCGGCCAGTACGTCGTCAAGATGGTGGTGACGGTGCTGAGCTTGCCGTTGATCTACGGGATCCACGCGGGAACGAGGGTCCCGCTCGCCCCCCGGCGGCCGCGCACGGTGACGCCGTGACGCCCGGGGGGAGCGCGCCGATGCGCACCGCGGTCTGCGGTGCCGCGCTGACCCTCGCGCTCGTGGGCGGCGCCGGCGCGGCCGCGCCGCCGGCCTCGGCGCCGCGCCCGGAGCCGGGCGCCGCGGCGTCGACGCCCTCGGCCGTGACCCGCGTGCGCGCCGCCGTCGTGGGGTTCCAGTCCCTCGTCCCGCCGGATCGGCCCTCCGCCGCCACCCTCGGCGAGGAGCGCGCCGGCTCGGCGACCATCATCGACCCCGAAGGGCTGGCGGTGACGGTGGGCTACCTCGTGCTGGAAGCCGCGCGGATCGACGTGACGCTCGAGGACGGGCGCCGCACGACGGCGCGAGTCGTCGGGCACGACTTCGAGAGCGGGCTCGCGCTGATCCGGCTGGACCCATCCGGGGTCCCGTACCCCGCGGCCCGGCTGGGCCAGTCCGCGCCGCTCGCGGCCGGGCACCCGGTGGCGATCGTCGGCGTCGGGCCCTCCGGGCCCGCGGTTGGTGTGATGGTCCGGGTGACCGGGGTGGGTCCCTTCGTCGCCTACTGGGAGTACCTCCTCGATCGCGCGGTGTTCGTGGCGCCGCATCACCCCGCCTTCGGCGGAGCGGCGCTGGTCGACCCCGACGGCGCCCTGGTCGGCGTGGTCTCGCTCCGGTTGCCGAGCGGCCACCTGGCGATCCCGATCGATCTCCTGGCGCCTGCCCGCGACGCCATGGTCCAGACCGGCCGGCCCGCGCGCCCCCGGCGGCCGTGGCTCGGCATCCGCGCGATCGGGGTCGACGGGGGAATCGGGATCGCGGGCGTCTCCGCCACCGGGCCGGCCCACGCGGCCGGGCTCCGCGCGGGCGACGTAATCATGCGCGTGAACGGGGAGCGGGTCCCGGACGTCGAGAGCTTCTACCGACGGCTCTGGGCGCAACCCGTGGACCAACCGCTCGAGCTCGGCGTGTGGCGGGACGGCGCCGTCGTGAGCATCTCGGTCCGCCCCCGCGACCGCTACGCGACCCTTGGGACGCAGAACCCCTGAGGGCGCGCGCCCTCAGCGGGCCAGCCAGAGGCGCTTGATCGCGAGACCGAGCCCCCGGCTGTCGCCGGAGCCGGGCACGCGCTCACGGGGGATCCTGGGTGGCTCGGCGTAGACCGTGACCCGCACGAGCCCGGCCGGCGCCCGGAGTGGCACGGCCAGCTCGGCCCACGTGTCAGGAAGGAGCGCGAAGGACACCTCGCCCGCCGGGGTGGCGCGGCCGTCGATCTCCACCCGCTCCGCGACGAGTCGTCCGGAGACCGGGCCGAGCCGCGGCTCGCCCGAGTAGGCGCGCACGCACACCCGGGCGGCCCGGCCGTCGTGCCCGAGATACGCCTCGGCGCGGCCGCCGGTCCACCGCATCGCGCCGAGCTTGCCCCAGTCCTCCCGCGCGAACCAACCGAGACCGAGGTGGTCCTCGTCCCCCGGCCCCAGCTCGATCACCGCGGGAAGCGCGCGGTGGGAGTGGGGGAGGTGGAGGTAGAGACTCTGCGCGGGGAGCCACCAGCCTTCGAGCGAGTCCTCGGCGCGGCGCTCCGCCCGGAGGCGCGCGATGGCCGCCTCGATCGCCGGCGGCCCGGCGAGGCGCTGAGCCAGCACCCACTGGGCGCCTACGTGGAGCCCGACCTCGCGCCCACGAAACGCGTCGTGCCACGTCGCCGTGGCGAGGTCGACGCGCACGGCCCCGCGCGCGGCGACGGCCGCCGGGACGAGGAGGTGGATCCGGACCGGACGCGGGCTCGACCCGAGCTCCAGGGTCATCGAGGGGACGCCGTCGAGGGCCCAGTCGGTCCGGAGTGGCGGCGCCTCACCGTCCGGGTTGGCCACGACCAGCGACACCAGGGCGGGGCCCTCGCCGGGCGGCAAGGGCACCTCGAATCCGGCCCGGCCTCCCGTCAGGCGGAAGGGGAACGTCAGGCGGCGCGTGAAGCCCTGGGCCGCGCGCTCGTCCTCCTCCACCGGCCCGAACCCCTCGACGGCGCGCAGTACGCTCCACTCGACGAGGGCCGCCTCCGTCCGCCACGCCCGCACCATGAGCTGCCCTCTGAGGCTCGGGAACAGGCGCCGCAGCCGGCCCGCGAACCGCTGCTCGTGCGGCCCAACGCGCTGGCCGAGGACGCCCGGGATCTCGTGCGGAGCGTCGAGCGCGTCGGAGTAGTAGACGCGGTCGAGCCGGAAGTCGTAGAGGTCCTTGCCCTGGAGCGCGAGGTAGTAGCCGAGCTCGTCCGCCGTGTACTCGCGGTTGTGCCGGTGATAGAGGAGGGACGGGAAGAGCTCGTGGAACACGCGGCTCACCGGCGGCTGCGTCCCCCAGCCATGCCAGAGACGGGAGAGGGTCTCGACGCGCCGGAGGTTGGGCGTGGTGAGAAGCAGGAGGCCCCCCGGGCGAAGCACCCGGAAGATCTCCTTGAGCGTGTGGAAGGGATTCAGGTGCAGGTGCTCGAAGAGCTCGCAGAAGAGGACAGCGTCGATCGACGCGGTCGGCAGCGGGAATGAATCCCGCTCGACCTCGCAGCCGTGGATCGTGATCTTGCGCTCGGCGCAACGCTCGAGGAAGTCGGTCCAGGCCCCACCGCCCTCGATCGCGTTGTTCAGCCCGACGACCTCCCAGCCACGGGCCCAGGCCAGCGTCGAGAGATGTCCCGGGAACGAGCCGACATCGAGCAAGCGCCGCCCCTCGCCCGGGGGCAAGAGACGGAGCGTGTCCTGATATCGTCGCCGGTGATACTCGAGGTAGCCGGCCTCCCAGTCGGGCAGGCGGCCGCGTCCGAAGGCCTGAACTTCACGGGAGATCTGGTCGACGTCGGGTGGGGGCGTTTCGTCGGCGGGGCGGGGCCAGAGGGCCACGCGTCGCTACGCGATCCTGCGGCGGCGACGCCGTGAAGGGCGCCGCCGGAAGGTCCGGTCCCGACCCACCACGGCGACGTCAGGGCTACCGGATCTGAGCGCGGACGATCGCTCCGGCGGCGTCGACCCAGAACAGGTATGACCGGGCGTACACTGTGGGCCCCTGGATCGATGTGTTAGCGGTCTTGGCGGCCGAGGTGCTGCCTGCCTCGCGGGCTGTAACTGTCTGGTCGAACCTCAGGCCCTTGCCCCGCTCGATCTCATCGTAGACCATGAGCCGCTGGCCGCCGTCGTCGACTTCCTTGGTCGGGGCGCCCCACTCGCGGACGAGCTCGGCGGCGGGCCGACCCACCCAGGCCTGGACCCGCTCGGGCGGCAGCCCGCCGCGTGCGCAGGCGGTGAGCCCGAGGGCCGTGAGTCCGATGACCAGCGTGCGGTGGCGCATACGCACCGGGCTATGGAGAGTCCGGGGGGGACCCGGGCGTCCCGGCCGGGTCGGCCGGCGCGGACGGCTCCGGTTCCTCCTCGACCCAGCTCCAAGGAACCGTGATGACAGTCCGAGGCGTGTCCAGCTCGATCGAGACCTGGCGGGCCTTGGGGTTCCCACCCACCACCACGCCGGCCGCCCCCGCGGGGATCCAGGTGGTGTGGGGGCTCGCGATGGGCATTCGGAGCAGCACGCGCATGCCCACGTGGATGCGTTTCGGGACGCGCCAGCGGGGCACCGGCGCCCTGGCATCCCGGTCGGACGGGCGGAACCAGAAGAGCCGCAGGAAGTCTTGGAACGCCATTGTCCGCACGATAGGGCGGGGGCCCCGTGGGGTCAAGCCGGGCCTCGTGCCCGGCTTGCGACCCCGGGCCACCCGCCGGCCCCGCGCCGGGCGGCGCTCATGGTATCCTGTGCGCCGTTTCACGGGGCAGGCGACCCCCCTCACGCGCCGCCCGGGAGGCCCTGACGTGGAGACCCTCGCCGCGGACCGGCTGGAGACTCTCGCGACCCGCATCTTCACCACTCTCGGCGTGCCCGACGGCGACGCCGGCTGGGTGGCTCGGCTCCTCGTCCGCGCCAACCTCCGCGGCCACGACTCCCACGGCGTCATCCGGGTGCCGCAGTACGTCGGCTCGATCCGTAAGGGAGAGACCAACCCGCGCCCGGCGATGCGCGTGCTTGAGGAGACGCCGACCACCGCGATCGTCGACGGCGACCTCGGCCTCGGGCAGGTCGTCGCGCGCCGCGCGATGGAGGTGGCACTCGACAAGGCGGCGCGCCTCGGGCTCGCGGCCGTCGGGGTCCGGCGGTCGAACCACATCGGCCGGCTGGCGGACTACGCCGAGCTGGCCGCCGCGCGGGGGTTCGTCGGGCTCGTCTGGACCAACGCGCCGACGGCGCCGTCGGTCGTCCCGTACGGGGGTCTCGGCCGTCGGCTGTCCACCAACCCGCTCGCGGTCGCGGTCCCGGGCCCGGGCGGCGGCGTCGCCATCTCGGTCGACATGGCCACCAGCATCGTCGCCGAGGGCAAGGTGCGCGTGAAACGGAACCGCAAGGAGCCTCTACCGGACGGCTGGGCGATCGATCCGGCGGGCCGCCCCGTCACCGACTCGGAGGGCTTCTACGGCGCGCCGCGCGCGGGACTGCTGCCGGCGGGCGCTCACAAGGGCACGGCTCTCGGCCTGATCGTGGAGGTGCTGGGTGGGATCCTCTCCGGCGAGGGCGCGATCGGGGACCGGACGGGTCCCGTGCACAACGGCACGTTCCTCCTCCTGATCGAGGTGGCGCGCTTTCTCCCGCTCGTGGATTTCACGGGCCAGGTGACGGACCTGGTCCGGTGGGTCAAGTCCTCGGCGACCGCCCCGGGTGTCGCCGAGGTGCTGGTCCCCGGTGAGCCGGAAGCCCGCTCGGAAGCCCACCGGCGGGCCCACGGCATCCCCGTCGAGGCCGAGACGTGGCGGCAGATCGAGGAGATCGCCGCCGAGCTCGGCGTCGGATGACGGACGGACGCCCCGAGCCCCTGGAACGGCCGTGCCAGCGCCGGCGTTCTGTCGAATGAACCGACCGACCTTGGAGTCACGGAGGGATGGCGTCATGAGGATGCGGAGCGGAGCGTGGCTCGCCCTGGGAATGCTGGGGATCCTTCTGCTGGCCCCCGGCCCGACGGACGCCCAGAAGAAGACGCTGACCATCGGGCTGAACCAGGACCCGGACCTCCTGGATCCCACGCTGTCCCGGACATACGTGGGGCGCATCATCTTTACCCACATGTGCGAGAAGCTCTACGAGATCGACGAGACGCTCAAGATCTCGCCGCAGCTCGCGGCGGATCTGCCGGCGTTCTCGGACGGCGGCAAGACCGTCACCATCAAGCTCCGCTCGGGCGTGAAGTTCAACGACGGCACGCCGATGACCGCGGAGGCCGTGAAGTTCTCGATCGATCGCCACCGCGAGATGAAGGGCTCCAACCGGCGCAGCGAGCTCGACCACGTCGACGCCGTCGAGACCGTCGACCCTCTCACGATTCGCCTGCGGTTGAAGGCACCCTTCTCTCCCCTCGTGGCGATCCTCGCTGATCGCGCCGGCATGCCGGTGTCTCCCACGCAGGCGCGGAAGCTCGATGACAAGTTCGCGACCGCGCCCGTGTGCGTCGGGCCCTGGGCGTTCGCCGAGCGCGTCGCCCAGGACCGGATCGTGCTCGACAAGTCGACCCACTACTTCGATCCGGGCCAGGCGAAGTTCGACCGGCTGGTCTTCCGGATCATCACGGACGACAACGTCCGGCTGGCGAACCTCCGCTCGGGGGACATCGACTTCATGCACATGGTGAACCCGACGCACGCGACCAGCCTGAAGAAGGAGGCCAAGTTCGAGGTCGCGAGCGTCACCGGCATCGGCTACTCGGGCCTCAACATCAACCTGCGGAACAAGAACGGGAAGCCGCCGGCGGCGCCGGGTGATCTCGGCACCCCGCTGGCCAACGATCCGCGCGTGCGCGAGGCCTTCGAGCTGACGATCGACCGCGAGGCGCTGAACCAGGTCGTCTGGGAGGGTCAGTACACACCGGGCTGCACGCCCATCTCGCCGGTGAGCCCCTTCTACGACAAGGGCCGCAAGTGCCCGGGGCGAGACGTGGCGCGCGCCAAGAAGCTTCTCACCGACGCCGGCCTCGCCGGCGGCTACAGTTTCGAGCTCACCGTCCAGAACCAGCCGCCGGAGCGACGGGTCGGCGAGGTGATCCAGCAAATGGCGAAGGAAGCCGGCTTCAACGTCTCGATCCGGCCCTCAGAGTTCGCCGCGGCTCTGAGCGACGACGACGCGGGCAAGCTCCCGGCGTTCCTGGTCGGCTGGAGCGGTCGCGTGGACCCGGACGCGAACATCCACCAGTTTCACACCTGCCAGGGCAGCCTGAACACGACGCAGGCATGCGACGAGACCGTCGACACCCTGCTCAATCGGGCCCGGGAGGTGAGCGACCTGAAGGAGCGCGCGGAGCTCTACCGGCAGGCCATGGATCGGTTTGCCGCGCGCCGCAACGTCCTGTACCTCTACCATCTGAACTACATCGCGGCCTTCCCGAAGAACCTCAAGGGCTACAAGGCCGTGCCCGACGGCTTGATCCGCATCAAGGGCGCGAGCTGGAACTAGCCTGAGCGCGCCGGGGGGCTCCACCCGGGGCCCCTCGGCCGGTCTCGCCGGGGCGTCGTGGCCGAGTTCCTGATCCAGCGGAGCGCCATCTCCCTGGTGACGCTCTTTCTCATCACCGTTATCGTATTTGCCGGCGTCCGCATGATTCCCGGGGATCCGGCGCGCGTGATGGCGGGAGTTGACGCGGACGCTGCCGGTATTGAAGAGATCCGACAGAAGTACGGACTCCGGGATCCGATTCCCGTCCAGTACGTGAAGTGGGTCGGTCGGGCTCTCCGCGGGGACCTCGGCGAATCGATCCGGACGCGCGACTCCGTGCTCGGCCTCATCGGTCGGAAGCTCCCAATCACCCTACAGCTCGCCGCCTACTCACTCCTGGTGGCACTCGTGATCGCCATCCCCGTCGGCGTCCTGGCGGCCGTACGCCGGAACACGCCGTGGGACTATCTGGCGAGCAGCGTGTCCCTCTGCGGCGTGTCGATCCCGAACTTCTGGCTCGGGATCATGCTGATCCTCCTGCTCTCGGTGCGGCTGCAGTGGCTGCCCGCCTCGGGCTTCGTCTCGCCGTTCGAGGACCTCTGGGGTAACACCCAGCGCCTCCTGATGCCGGCCGTGGTCCTGGGCGCGGCGCTCGCCGCGGTCCTGATGCGCCAGACCCGGAACAGCATGATCGAGGTTCTGGGCGCCGACTACGTCCGCACCGCCTACGCGAAAGGCCTCCGGACCAGGGTCGTCGTCTTCCGCCACGCGATCCGGAACGGCCTGATCCCGGTCATCACCATCTTCGGCCTCCAGCTGGGCGCACTGATCGGCGGGGCCGTGGTGACCGAGCAGATCTTCGTGGTGCCAGGCTTCGGGCGGTTGATCCTGGAAGCCGTGTTCACCCGCGACTACCCGGTCGTGCAGGGGGTCGTGTTGATCACGGCCAGCGCCTACGTACTGGTCAACCTCCTGGTCGACGTGTCGTACTCGCTCCTCAACCCGCGGATCCGGATCAAGGGGGGGCGGGATGAGCCCTGACTGCGTGCCCCCGACGGGCGCCGCGGAGGCCGCGCTGGCCCACGCGCCGGCCGCCGGCGGGGCGGTCGGCGAGCGTCTCCGCGTGGGCTGGCGGCGCCTCGCCCGACGTCCGCCCGCCGTGGTGGGGACGCTCGTGGTCCTGGTCTTTGTGGGTCTGGCGCTCGGCGCCCCGTGGATCGCGCCCGCCGATCCGATCGCGACCAGCTGGAGCCAGATCCGCCGGGCGCCGAGCTGGGCGCACCCGTTCGGGACGGACGACCTGGGTCGTGACACGCTCTCGCGCGTCATCTGGGGAACGCGCGTGTCGATGCGGGCCGGTGTCCTGTCGATCCTGTTCGCCATCGCGGTGGGGGTGCCGGCCGGCCTGATCGCGGGCTACTACCGCGGGGTCATCGACCAGGCGGTGATGCGTCTAACCGACGCGTGGCTCTCGTTCCCGTTCCTGATTCTGGCGATCGGGCTGGTGACGATCCTGGGGCCGTCGCTCACCAACGCCACGCTCGCGATCGGGCTCGGCGCCACGCCGACCTACATCCGCCTCACGCGCGGCCTCGTCCTCGCGACCCGCGAGGAGGACTACGTCCACAGCGCGCGCGCGCTCGGCGCCGGCGACCTCCGGCTGATGGGCCGCCACGTGCTTCCCAACATCGTGAGCTCGATCCTGGTGCAGGCGACCGTCTCGATCCCGGCGGCCATCATCGCGGAGGCGGTGCTCTCGTTCCTGGGGCTCGGCGTCCAGCCGCCCACGCCCAGCTGGGGCACCATGCTCAACACGGCCCAGGCGTTCCTCGAGACGGCCCCGTGGATGGCCTGGTGGCCGGGGCTTGCGATCTTCGTCCTCGCGCTGTCGTTCAACCTGGCCGGCGACGGCATCCGCGACGTCCTCGACCCCCGCGACTACTGACTGGAGCAATTGGGTCGCCACGCCACCATGCTTCGCAGGCACCACGGCGGTGTTTGGTAGGGAGCGCCGGGCAAAGGAGAGTGAATGATGCGCTGGTTCCTCGCGATTCCCGTCCCGGCCGTCGTCCTGCTCGTGTACAACGCACTGGTGGTGCTCGACGGCGATCCGGCGGCCCGGCTCTCGGCCAAGGTCGTCGGCGCGTCGCTGGCGTCTGGCGCGGAGTTCACCCTGACGGTCGGTGAGATCTTGTTGCTCGTGGGCGTCGTCTCCCTGTTCATCGAGATCGTGAAGGCCACGCGGAGCAGCATGTCGAGTGCGGTGGACCACGCCCTCTCCGCGCTGGTGTTCGCGGTCTATCTGATCGAGTTCCTGCTGGTCAAGGCGGCCGGGACCGGCGTCTTCCTGGTGCTGACCGTCACGAGTTTCCTCGACCTGATCGCGGGATTCACCGTGACGATCGGCGCGGCCCGCCGGGATCTCACTATCACGCGTTAGTGACCGCGGGTCGGGCCTCCAACTAGAGCGCCGCCGCCAGCTCCCGATGGCCTCGTTCGGCCAGGAACGCGGCCACCGCGGGCAGGCGCGGGATCCCCCGCCGCCCGCCGAGGGCGCGGCACTTCATGGCCGCCACCGCGTTGGCGAACGTGAGCGTCCACTCGAAGGGCCACCCTCTGAGCTCCCCGACGGCACAGGCCCCGTGGAAGACGTCGCCCGCGCCGTTGGTGTCCACGACCGGGACCGCGAATCCCGGCGCGCGGACGATGCGCCCGCCTTCCAGGCCGATGGCTCCCTCCGCCCCGAGCGTGGCCGCCACCCGCACGGGGCCGCAGGCGGCGAGGGCGGCGAGACCGTCCTCCAGGCCCGCCCGCCCGGTCACTTGGGCGACGAATCGGGGGTTGCAGGCGAGGAGGTCGACCGCGGGCCACACCACGTCGATCCCCTCCACCACGCGCTCGCCGTCCATCGTGACCCGGATCCCGGCCTCCCGCGCCCACCGAACAGCCACCGCCGCGGCGGGCGCGTCGACGCCGTCCACGTGGAGCAGCCGGCCCGAGGTGATGACCGCCCGGTCGAGCTCGTCGGGTCGGATGTCGTAGGCCGGCGGCCGGCGGTAGAAGCCGGTGCGGAGGCCGGTGTGCGCGTCGATCAGCATGATGCTGACGTGGCCGACGCTGCCGCGGGCCCGGAACGCGTGGCGCACGTCCACGCCGTCGCGTGCGAGGAGCCGCCGGCCGAGCCGAGCCCAGTAGTCGTCGCCGAACTTGCCGACGTAGCGGGCCCGGAGGCCGAGCCGCGCGCACGCCACCATCGCCGTCGCGATCATGCCGCCCCCCTGCACCTCGAACTCGCGGAGGGGCGACTTCGTGTCCGGCTCCGGGTGGCCATCGATGACACCGAGGAGATCGAGCGCATTCGACCCCAGCCCGACGACGTCGACCGGGGACGGCGAGCCGGTGAGACCGCGCATGCTCCTCCCTGGGCCATGCCGTGGTCGTCGGCCTGGGTTCGAGGGGACGCCTCGCGTCCGAGCGGCCGGGACGACGCGCCGCCAGGCACTCGGGGGTCCGCCCGGCCCGCCCGACGCTTCGGCGAGCGTAGCACGGTGAGTCGCCCGCCGCGGCTCGGCTGAGCGACAGCCCTTGCCACGGCGTCGGGCGGCGTGCATCATCCCGGCGGAAGCAGCCGCCGAGGGGCGGCCGCTGCGGCGCAATCGACTCCAAGCGCTCGGTACGAGCGGGGGAGGCGTCCATGGCGGGAATGACCCAGGAGTTCAAGGCCTTCGTGATGCGGGGGAACGTCCTCGACCTCGCGGTTGGGGTGATCATCGGGGCGGCGTTCGGGAAGATCGTCTCGTCCTTCGTCGGCGACGTGCTCATGCCCCCGATCGGGCTCGTGCTCGGGGGCGTGGACTTTGCCCAGCTCGCCTGGGCCCTCAAACCCGCGGTCGGCGACAAGCCCGCCGTCGTGCTGGGGATCGGCAAGTTCATCCAGGCGATCGTGGACTTCGTCATCATCGCGTTCGTCATCTTCCTGGTGGTCAAGGCGGCGAACCGCATGAAGCGCGCGGAGCCGGCGCCCGCGCCGCCCGGGCCATCGCCCACGGAGCGGCTCCTCACCGAGATCCGGGACCTCCTCCGCCAGGGGCGCTAGGCCTGGCCGCCCCCCGCGTCCGCGCCACCCGGATCCGGGCGCGACGCCTCCGCCGGCCGGCGTCCGGGATTCTCTGCGAGACCACCCAGTGAAGATCGCCGCCGTGGAGGCCGTCCCGCTCGCCATCCCGTGGCAGTCGACCGATCCGCCGTCCGCGTGGACGGCGCGGCTCGGGAGGCAGGTGCTCGTCCGCGTGGCGACGGACGAGGGGCTCGTGGGCTGGGGCGAGGCCTTCGCGCTCGGAGCTCCGGCGGCCGTCTGTGCGGTCGTGCACGAGGCGCTCGCGCCGCTCGTGCTCGGCGAGTCTCCCACCGACATCGAGCGGCTCGTCGACCGGCTGCACCGAGGCACGCTGCTCTTCGCCCGCCGCGGTCTCGGCATGTTCGCGATCAGTGGCGTCGAGCTCGCCCTCTGGGACCTCGCCGGGCAAGCGCGCGGCGTCCCCGTGTACGAGCTGCTCGGCGGCCTGGTGCAGCCCCGCATCCCGGCCTATGCGAGCCTCGCGCGGTTCGACCGGCCCGCCGACGTGGCCCGGGCCGCAGCTCAGGCCGTCGCGCAGGGGTTCCGGGGCGTGAAGCTCCACCAGACCGACGTGGCCTCCGTCGCCGCCGCCCGCGAGGCGGCGGGGCCGGAGGTGGCGCTCATGCTCGACGTCAACTGTCCCTGGACCCCGGCCGAGGCGATCCGCATTGGCCGGGCGCTCGCCCGCTACGACCTCGCATGGCTCGAGGAGCCGGTCTGGCCTCCCGAGGACTACCCCGGGCTCGCCCGGGTCGCCGCGGCGCTCGACACACCGATTGCCGCCGGGGAAAATGAGGCCACCCTCTTCGGATTCCGCGAGATCCTGCAGGCCGGGGCCGCGGATATCCTCCAGCCCAGCCCGACGAAGGTCGGCGGCCTCGGTGAAGCGAAGAAGATCGCGACGCTCGCGGCCGCGTGGAACGTCCCCGTCGTGCCTCACTCGTTCTACTTCGGCCCAGGTCTGGCGGCGGCGCTTCACCTGGCCGCGTCCACTCCGGGCATGGCCTGGGTGGAGTGGCCGATGGGCGAGCTCGCCACGCCCCTCCTCGCGGTTCCGATCCGCCCCGAGGCGGGCTGGCTCGTGCCGCCGGCGGGCCCCGGGCTCGGCGGGCGGCCGAACGCGGCGACGCTTGGGCGCCACGCACTCGGCGCCGCGCCGGCCCGGCCGTTCACCACGACCGAGTAAGCATCGGGCGCCTCGCATGGCCCGCTGGCTCCAGGCGATGGGGCCCCCGCTCGAGGACCGGCCCGGCGGTTGAACCGAGAGCGAAAACGGACGAGGTCCTGCTGATGGACGCGGGCCCCGGTCGGCCCACGCGGGTGGCCCTCGCACTCCTGGCCGGGTACCAGCGGTGGCTCTCCCCGCTCCTGCCGGGGGCGTGTCGTTTCTGGCCGACGTGCTCCGAGTACGCCCGCCTGGCCCTCCTGCGGCACGGGGTCGTCCGGGGGGGCGGGCTCGTGCTCTGGCGGCTCTGCCGCTGCCATCGGTTCGCGCGCGGGGGGCTCGATCCGCCGCCCTGAGCGGCGGCGCCCCCGAATCCGCGCCGGCATCCCGGCGCTCTAACGGGACAAACGGGTCGGGCGCCGCTCGTTCGACCGGATCCGGAGGCCGTGTGCACGCCGCTGAGCTTTGGCGATACCCCGTGAAGTCGCTGGCCGGGGAGCAGCTCGAGAGCGCGGAGATCCGGCGCGACGGGTTCGTCGGTGACCGGCTGGTCCAGGTGTACGACGCACGCGGGCGCGTGGTCACCGCGCGGACGCGTCCGGGTCTGCTCGGGCATCGGGGGACCCTCGGGCCGGACGGCGAGCCGCGCGTCGACGGCTGGCCCTGGTCGTCGTCGGAGGCGGCGGCGCTGATCGCCCGGGCGGCCGGCCCGGAGGCGCGGCTCGACCGCTTCGCGGGCGAGGAGCGGTTCGACGTCCTCCCGCTCCTGGTTGCGACGGACGGCGCGATCGCCGCGCTCGGAGTCGATGGGCGGCGACTGCGCCCCAACGTCGTGGTGGGCGGCGTCGACGGGCTGGCCGAGCGCGAGTGGCCCGGTCGCCGCCTCCGGATCGGCGCGGTGCTCGTCGCCGTCGCCCAGCTCCGGGAGCGCTGCGTGATGACCACCTACGATCCGGACACGCAAGCACAAGATCCCGGCGTGCTCCGCCGGATCGTCCGGGAGTTCGGCGGCACGATGGCGCTCGACTGCGCCGTCGTGGTGGGGGGTCCAGTGCGCGTGGGCGATCCGGTCGTGCTGCTGTAGCGCGCCCGATCGACCTGAGCGTCAGTTACCGCTGACCGGTCCAAGTCCTAGGGGACACAGCCCCGGGTTAACCCCACATGCTGTGGTTGTTCGGGACACACAACTCATGTTTAGTATCTCTTGCGACGCTGCTCCGTCGCCTTCTCCATGGTGCCCGTGTCGCTGGCCGTGGATCTCGCTCGAGAGCGGGCTCCGGCGTCCCGGCAATCCTTGCTGGCGGCGGCGGACGACCCCGCTCTGGCGGCGTGGCGCGTCCGGCCGGGCGTCCGCTCCCCGGTTGGGCCGAGGACACCGACCGGTCTCGCATCACTCGACGCGCTCCTCGACGGGGGCTTCCCGCGGGGCCAGCTCGCGGAGCTGGTCGGCCCGTGCACCTCCGGGCGAACCCGGGTGCTCCTCGGCACGCTCGCGGGCGTCACGGCGCGCGGAGGCTGGGCGGCGCTGGTCGATGGGACGGATGGCCTTGACCCGGCCGCGGCTGCAGCGCTCGGTGTCCCGCTCGGCCGCCTTCTCTGGGTCCGCTGCGGTGGCCGGCTCGCCACGGCGTGGCGCGCCGCGGACATCCTCGTCCGGGGCGGCGGGTTCGAGCTGGTCGCGGTCGATCTCGGGGATCTCCCGCCGTGGGCGCTCGGGCGTACACCGCCGGCCGTCTTCGTGCGTCTGCAGCGAGCGGTCGAGCGCGCGGCGACCGGGCTGCTCGTCGTCGGTCCCCGGCGCGTGGCCGGGAGTCTCGCGGCGGTCGCGGTGGCGCTCGCGCCGCGGGCCGTTCACTGGGCGTCCGGCGGGCCGGGGCTTCTCGCGGGGCTCGAGACCGAGGCCCGGTTGATCCGATCGCGGACCCGCGCGCCGGGCGCCGGCGTCCGGCTCATGTGGACCGCGCTCGAGCCCGGCCGGCCGCGTCCGGCCGCGGCCGGGAGATCTGCCCGCGCGGCGGCGGGCGGAACGCCCTGATGGCCGGCGCCCCGCCGGTGGCGCTCCCGCGCTACGCCTGCGTCTGGGTGCCGGGCTTCGCGGCTGCGGCGCTGGTCCGGCAGGATCCGTCCCTCCGGGGCCGTCCGGTCGCGGCCCTCCGGGGCACGACGCTCCGGACCGTCGTCGCGGTCACGCCGGAAGCGGCCGCCGGCGGGGCCCGCGCGGACATGAGCGCGACCGAAGCCGCGACGCGCGTGCCCGATCTCGTCGGGCGCTTGGAGGATCCCGTGGCCGAGCGCGCCGCGGCCGGCGCGCTCCTCGATGCCGCATGGGCGACCTCGCCGCGCGTCGAGGTGATCGAGCCGGGCAGCCTCTGCCTCGACCTCGGCGGGCTTGCGTTGCTCTTCGGGGACGAGCGGCGGATCGGCGAGCGGTTGGCTGCGGCGAGCGAGGCGGTTGGGCTTCCGGTGCGGGTCGGTATCGGGGTCACGCGGACCCTCGCGCAACTCGCGGCGCGTGCCAGCTCGGGGCTCCTCGTGGTGCCGCCGGGTGCGGAGCAGGCGTTCCTCGCCCCGCGACCCCTCGGGCTCCTCGATCCCGAGCCGGACCTCGGACTCGCGCTCGAGCGCTGGGGGATCGGGACGCTCGGGGCGCTCGCCGCGCTTCCGACGGCGGCGCTCCTCGCCCGCCTCGGCCCGTCCGCGGTCCGGCTGCAGGCCCGCGCCCGCGGCGTCGACGCCGGGCCGTTCGTCCCGCACCCCGTCCCCGAGCCCTGCCGCGAAGCCGTCACGCTCGACTGGGAGGTCCCGTCGCTCCCCGCGCTCGCCTTCGTCCTCGATCGGCTCCTCGCGCAGCTCACGGTGCGCCTCGCCCTCCGCGAGGCCGGCGCGGCCGCGCTTCGCCTGACGCTCCGTCTCGCGGACGGCGGCGCGCACGAGCACCGCCTCAGCGTCTCCGCGCCGCTCCGTGACGGGCGGACGCTCGGCCGCCTCCTCCGGACCGAGCTGGAGGCGCTCCGGCTCCCCGCACCGGTCGTCGCCGTCTCCGTGGAGGCCGAGCCCGCGCCGCTCGCCCCGCTCCAGGCCGACCTCTTCGCGCCGCCGCGGCCGAGCCCGCGTGAGCTCGGCGAGATCCTCGGTCAGCTCGCCGCCCTCGTCGGGCCCGACCGAGTAGGCGCGCCCGTCGCGCCCGACACCCATCGGCCTGACGCGGTCCTCGTCGCACCATTCACCGGTGGGGACGCTGCGCCGGCCGGGAACGCAAGCGGTATTCCGCCCGGGCTCCCCGCGGGGTCCCGTCCGCCACCCTGGACCACCGGGGCGGCGCTCGTCCGGCGCCGACTCGTGCCCCCGCGTCCGGCCGAGGTGGAGTGCCGAGCGGGCCGGCCGGTGCGTGTCGAGGCCGAGGGGCTTCGAGGCGCGGCCGTCGCCGTCGCGGGCCCCTGGCAGAGCGCGGGCGAGTGGTGGGCCGAGACGGCGTGGGCGCACGAGGAGTGGGACGTCGCCCTCCCGGACGGCGTCGCGTGCCGGCTCGCGCGCGACCTCGCGACGGACGCCTGGACCGTCGATGCCGTCTACGACTGAGGCGAATCCCGTTTGAGGTCACAGGCTGTGATCTCAAACACCGGGAATGAGACGGAGACGTCATGATGCATTCGCTGGTTCCTCCGGGCCGGATCGAGCGACGGATCATTGTCATACGGGGTGAGAACGTCATGCTCGACGCTGATTTGGCGAGAATGTACGGGGTCGAGACCCGCACGGTGGTCCAGGCAGTCAAGCGAAACTCGAAGCGCTTCCCGCCGGATTTCATGTTCCAGCTCTCCCGGGAGGAGTTCGAATCGCTGCGGTCCCAGCTCGGGATTTCGAACCAGGGAAGGGGCGGGCGGCGCTACCTGCCACATGCCTTCACCGAGCAGGGAGTCGCAATGCTCTCCAGCGTCCTCCGGAGCGACCGGGCCGTTCACGTCAACATCGAGATCATGCGGGCCTTCGTTCGGCTCCGTCGGATGATCGGCTCCGTCACCGAGCTGCGTCGGAAGGTCGACGCCTTAGAGCAGAAGTACGACGTCCAGTTCCGGGTGGTCTTCGACGCGATCCGGCAGCTCATGACGCCGGCGGCGGGGGCGAAGCGCCGGATCGGGTTCCGGCCGGAGCCGTCCGATGGTACGCGTAGCCTGTCGGGCCATCGCGCCAAGTAATCAGCGGGGCGCGACGTTCGGCGCCTGCGATCCGGAGGAGCACACCAGGCCGGCCAGGAACGCGGCCTCGGCGTCCGCCGCGACGCGGTTCCCCCGGATCGTCCAGTGGGCATCCCGCTGCTTGTAGAGCGGCTCGGCCGAGGACCGGCTCGCCTCGATGAAGACCGGCGTGAGGTCGACGCAGGGGATGGCGGCGCGCTGGCAGTAGACGGCGAGCTGCCGGTTGGGGAGCGTCGGATCGAGCGCGTCTATCGAGAGGGCGGCGTAGCGCGGGCGGCGGCGCAGCGTCTCGACCAGGGCAGCCCGTTGTGCCGGGTAGACCTGGAGTGCCGACGGGTAGACGGCCAGCGCCAAGCGACGGCCCTGCCGGAAGACCTCCGTGCGGATCGCCTCCAGATCGCCGAGGACGGGACGCCACGCGCGATCCACGACGGCGGGATTCTCGGGGAGGTAGAATCGCTGCATCTCCTCCGTCTGAATCGCGACAAACGCGGTCTCCGTGAAGATCGGGCCCGTCAAGGCGGGATCCTGTTCGCTCGCGTGACGGCTCGGGTCGACGGGGGTGCCCCCGCGCGGCACCAGCCCGCGGGGCGTGTCCGTCGCCGCCGGGTCGCGGCCGGCGCCGAGGTCGTGGACCCCTTGCCAGAGCCGGATCGCGTTTCGCCCAAGCATCCACAGGCGCGAGACGCCGAGAACGGTCCGGAACCGCGACCGTTCGTGGACGTACTGGTACACATTCGGGGCGTCGTTCCCGGCATAGAAGTTGATCAGGACGAGATCGGGGTCGTACGTCGCGAGCCCGAGCGTCACGATGGTCCGGTAGTCGCGGACCCCGGTCCCGCCGATGCCGAAGTTGAGGACGTCGAGGTCCGTGCCGGGGCACACGGCGCCCAAGCGCGCCTCCAGAAGAGTCATGGCCGTATGGGGGTAGGGGACGAGGCCGTACGTGAACGAGTCCCCGAGCGCCAGGATACGGAACCGCCCGGGCGGCTTCGGGACCGTGAACTCCACGTCGTTCAGCCCGAGCGCGTTGTTCCAGTAGTTGAACCAGTTCCGGTGGGGGACGACCTGCGTGGGCTGTGAGGCCAGGTACGCCTCCAGGGAGGCGAATGCCCGAGGCTCGCGTTCTCCCCGGGGAACGGCCAGGTCCCGGACCGTGGGGCTCCACCGGGCGGCGAGGCGGACCAACCCCTCCCCGACCGCGAGGGCCGCCACGACCCCGAGAGCCAGGATGCCGAGGGTGGAGCGTGCCGGAGTTCGCATCGTTCACGCACGCGACGACGGTACGTCACGCGGCACCAGGATAGCCCGGGTTGTCGGCGGAGGCCGCGCCGCGGATGACGCCGTACGTTGAGCTCTCTGCCCGGAGCGCCTTCAGCTTCCTCGAGGCGGCATCCACGCCCGAACGCCTCGTCGACGCGGCGGCGCGGCTCGAGGTTCCCGCGCTCGGGTTGCTCGACGTGGACGGCGTCTACGGCGCCCCGCGCTTCCACAAGGCGGCCCGGGCGGCGGGGGTGCGCCCGCTCGTCGGCGCCGCCCTCACGCTTGCCGACGGCACGCGGCTCGGTCTCCTCGTCGAGTCCCGCGCGGGGTATCGCGCGCTCGGCCGCCTCCTCACACGGGTGAAGACGCGCGCGCCGAAGGGCGAGGCGCGCGCGGGGCTCGACGACCTCGACGGCGCGGTCGCGGGGCTCGTCTGTCTCACGGGTGGGATGGACGGCCCGCTGACCCCGGAGCTCCTCGCCGGACGTTTGGACGCGGCCCGGGCGACGCTCGAGCGGCTCGTCGCCAGCTTCGGCCGGGACCGAGTCTACGTGGAGCTCCAACGACACGGCACGCGCGAGAGTGAGCTCGTGACCCGCCGCGCCGTGATCCTCGCGCGCGCGGCGGGGTTGCCCATCGTGGCCACGACCGGCGTCCGTCATGCCACGCCGGGCGAACGTCCGATCCTCGACATCCTGACGGCCATCCGGCTCCACACGCCGCTGGAAGTCCTCGGCCGGCGCCTTTCGCCGAACGCCGAGCAGCACCTCCGGGCCCCGGCGGAGATGGCCCGGCGCTTCGCCGATCTGCCGGACGCCGTGGCCGCGACCGGGGAGGTCGCCGCCCGCTGCGCCTTCACGCTCGAGGACCTCGGCTACCGCTTTCCCGCCTACCCGGTCCCCGCCGGGCGCCCGCAGATTGCCTACCTCCGCGAGCTCGTCGAAGCCGGCGCGCGCAAACGATACCGCCCCGTGACGGCGCGCGTGCGCCAGCAGCTCGCCCGCGAGCTCGCGCTCATCGGGAAGCTCGACCTCGCCGGCTACTTCCTGATCGTCTGGGACATCGTGCGGGAGGCGCGCGCCCGCGGGATCCTCGTCCAGGGCCGAGGCTCGGCGGCGAACAGCGCGGTCTGCTACAGCCTCGGGATCACCGCCGTCGACCCCGTCGGGATGGACCTCCTTTTCGAGCGCTTCCTGTCGGAGGAGCGGGGCGAGTGGCCCGACATCGACCTCGACCTTCCGTCAGGAGAGCGCCGCGAGGCGATCATCCAGTACGTCTACGCGCGCTACGGCGGGACGAGCGCCGCGATGACCGCGAACGTCATCACCTACCAGCCGCGGCGCGCCGTGCGCGAGGTCGGCAAGGCACTCGGTCTTCCGCCGGACTTCCTCGACCGGCTCGCAAAGGGTGTGCCCGGCTGGGGCTACCAGGACCCGGACGAGGAGACCCCGGTCCGTCATCTGAGCCGGGCCGGCGCCGACCTCGGAGACACGCGGATCCGTCGCTTCGCCGCGCTCTGGCCCGCCGTCGTCGGGCTCCCGCGCCACCTCGGCCAGCACTCGGGCGGCATGGTGCTCTGCGCGGGCCGGCTCGACGAGGTGGTGCCGCTCGAGCCGGCGACGATGCCGGGCCGGGTCGTCGTCCAGTGGGACAAGGACGACTGCGCCGACCTCGGGATCATCAAGGTCGACCTCCTCGGTCTCGGGATGATGGCCGCCCTCGAGGAGGCGATCGCGCTCTGCCGGGCGGCTGGTCGCGAGGTCGACCTCGCGCATCTCCCGCCCGACGACCCGGCGGTGTACCGGCTCCTCCAGGCGGCCGACACGATCGGGCTCTTCCAGGTGGAGAGCCGGGCCCAGATGGCGACGCTCCCGCGCCTCCGGCCCCGGCGCTTCTACGATCTGGTCGTCCAGGTCGCGATCATCCGCCCCGGACCGATCATCGGCCAGATGGTCCACCCGTACCTCGCGCGGCGGGCGGGACGCCAGCCGGTCGTCTATCCCCATCCCTCGCTCGAACCCATCCTCCGCCGGACGCTCGGCGTGCCGCTCTTCCAGGAGCAGCTTCTCCGGATGGGGATGGTCGCCGCCGGGCTCACGGGCGGCGATGCCGAGGAGCTGCGCCGGGCCTTCGGCTTCCGGCGCTCGCGGGCCCGGATGCAGGCAATCGAGACGAGGCTCCGCGCCGGGATCGCCCGGAACGGGATCACCGGCCCCGCCGCCGAGGAGATCGTGCGGGCGATCACCTCGTTCGCAGAGTACGGGTTTCCGGAGTCGCACGCGGCCAGCTTCGCGCTCCTCGCCTATGCGAGCGCCTACCTCAAGGTTCACCACTCGGCCGAGTTCTACGCGGCGCTCCTCAACAACCAGCCGATGGGTTTCTACCATCCGGCGACGGTCGTCCGGGACGCGCTCCGTCGCGGCCAGGCCGTGCGTCCGGTGGACGTCGGCGTCTCCGCCTGGCGCGCGACGGTCGAGGACGGCGCCGTGCGGCTCGGGCTCGCGCAGGTGAAAGGGCTCCGCGAGACCGCGGCCGCCCGGCTCGTCGCCGCGCGGCAGGCGCGGCCCTTCATGTCCGCCGACGACCTCTGCGCGCGGGCCGGGCTCTCGCGGGAGGAGGTGACGGGACTCGCGGAGGTGGGGGCGCTGGGGAGCCTCGGGCTCCGGCGCCGGGCCGCGCTCTGGCAGGCCGAGCGGGCGGCTCGGCCGCCGGGCCCGCTCTTCGCGGGCCACGCCCCGGCCCCGGAGCCCTCGCCGCTCCGCGAGATGACGGTGACCGAGCGGCTGGTCGCCGACTACCGCGGGACCGGCGTCACGGTTGGGCCCCACCCCATGGCGCTCCGTCGCTCCGACTGGGCGCGGCTCGGTGTGACGCCCGCCGCCGGTCTGGCCGCGCTCGCCGGCGGCCGCCGCGTCCGGGTCGCGGGCGCCGTGGTCGTGCGCCAGCGGCCGGGCACGGCGAAGGGCTTCGTCTTCCTCTCGCTCGAGGACGAGACAGGGATCGCCAACGCCATCGTCCAGCCCACGCTCTTCGAGCGGGCGCGCGCCACGCTCGTCCACGAGCCCTTTCTCCTGGTCGACGGCGTCCTCCAGCACGAGGACGGCGTCACGGCCGTGCGGGCGACCGCGGTCCGGCCCCTCGCCGCGCGGGCCGCCGTGCCCTCCCACGACTTCCACTGAGGTTCCGCGTGGTTCACTAACGTGGCGCTGTGAGCACGTGACTCGCTGCGAGCCGAGCGGATCCCGAAAGCCACGTCGACGAGCGCCCGGAGCGGAAGGGCTTCCGCCCTTCGGACCACGCCCCGGTCCTCCTGACGCTCGCCGCGGCTCGAGTCGCGCCGCGAGCGCTGGACGGGGATCTTCCGCTACTGCTGGAGGGCGCCGACGGTCACGGCGGACTTCACGAGGAAGTGCGCGCGGCGATTTTGCGCCCAGCACGCCTCGCTGGTCTGACGGCACGTGGGCCGCTCCTCACCGTAGCTCACGACCGTGATGCGGGACACGGCGACGCCGCGGGCGACGAGCTGCTCCCGCGCGACGCGCGCCCGATTCTCCCCGAGCGCCAGGTTGTACTCGTTCGTCCCCCGCTCGTCGGCGTGGCCCTCGATCAGGACCAGCGTGCCTGGATGGGTGAGTAACCACCGCGCATTGGCGTCGAGAATCCGAGCATCCTCGGGCCGGGACACGAAGCGATCGAAGTCGAAGTGGATGTCACGGAGCGCGGCCGTCTCGTTGAAGTCCTTGGGTGAGGGCAGTGCCGGGAACAGCGCGGCGCCCGGCGCGCGAACGGCGGCGCTCTCGCTGCCGGTGCCGCCCGGTCCGCTCTCGCCCGTGCCGCCCGCGGCTAGTCCGCTGGCACTCGCGCCGCTCGCTCCGGTGCCGGTGGCGTCCACCCCGGCGCCGGTCGTGCCATGAGTCGCGCACCCCGCCAGCGCCAGGGCGAGACCCCCGGCGACGAACAGGCGCTTCCGATCGACGCGTCGTGTCATGCAGCCCTCCTCCACAGGTGCCGGGAATGCCGGCACCGACGACCCTGGGCCTTGCAACCCCCGCGCCCATGGAACGTCGCTCCGCAATCTCTCGAAAATGCAGGCGGTGAATAGTGGGGCTGTCCATGGCGCCGGGTGAGGGTGGCACGCCGCGCCTCGGATTGTCGGGGTCTCTGCCGCAGATTGTCAGTGACCGGAGAGCCGGTTGACGGTCCGCCGGCCCCCGGCTAGACTCCACGGCCAGGGGATCGCGGGAGCTCGGAACGCCGAGCTGAGAGGCCAGCAGGCCCGCTGCCGACCGCCTGAACCTGACCTGGGTAATGCCAGCGCAGGGAGGGTCCAATGTCGCACCGTCACCTCGTCACGAACGTCCTTGCCGCCGGTCTTCTCGTCGTCGCCACGCTCGGGGGTCGGCCGGCGGGCGCCCAGACCGCGCTCCACCTGGTGCTCACCCCGTCCCAGAAGCCCACGGACCTCCTGGTGGCCGGGGAGGCCTTCGGGGCGGCGCTCGGGAAGCTCGTCGGCGTCCCGGTCCGCGTGACGGTGGCCTCTGACTACGCGGCCGTCATCGAGGCGCTCCGGAACCGGACCGCCGACCTCGCCTTCGTCCACCCGGTCGGTTACGTCCTCGCCAACCGAGAGGCGAAGGCCATGATCGTCGCCAAGGACCAGTGGCACGGGAACACGTCGTACACCTCGCGGATCTACGTCCGGAAGGAGTCTGGTCTCAAGACGCTCGAGGATCTCCGGGGCAAGACGATCGCGTTTGTGGACCCCTCCAGCAGCTCAGGCTACGTCTATCCGATGGTTATCCTGATCCAGAAGGGGCTCGTGACGAACCGGGATCCCAAGACGTTCTTCAAGGAATTTGTCTTCTCAGGCTCACACGACGCGGGTCTGATGGCGCTTCTGAACGGCCACGTGGACGCGCTCGCGTCGTTCGACCAGGCGCGTGAGCAGTACCTGAAGGATCCCGCCCTGCGGGAGAAGCTCATCTGGGTCGCCGAGAGCGCTCCGATCCCGGAGGGCGGCATCTGCGCGCGGGATGGGCTGGACCCGGCGATGGTCGCCAAGGTGCGCGCGGCTCTCCTCTCGATGAAGGGGCCCGCGTACGAGCCAATGCTCAAGGCGCTCTACGACATCGATGGGTTCGAGCCGGCCGAGGACCGGGAGTACGAGGTGGTCCGGGCCGCCATGGACTTGGTCGGGCTCAAACCCCGCTGACGCACCTCGCCGCGTCGAGCCCCGTGGCGCCGCGGTCGCGCCGGCGGCCGGATGTCGCGCCGTGACACCGATGATCGAGGTGCGGGGCCTCCGGGTGGTGCTGCCTCCGGCCACGGTGGCGCTCTACGGAGTTGATCTCGTCGTCGAGCCCGGCGAGTTCGTCGTCATCATCGGACGCAGCGGGGCGGGCAAGACGACGTTCCTCCGCGCCATCAACCGGCTCATCGAGCCGACGGCCGGGACCGTTCGAGTCGCCGGCCAGGCGGTGACCGGCGCCGACCCCAGCGTCCTTCGACAGGTCCGCCGCCAGATCGGCATGATCTTCCAGCAGTTCAACCTGGTTCGCCGCGCGTCCGTGCTCGAGAACGTGCTGGCGGGCCGGCTGGGCTACGTCCCCGAGTGGCCGAGCCTCGTCGGGCGTTTCCCCCCGCGGGACCGGGCCCTCGCGCGGGAGTGCCTGGCCCAGGTCGGCCTCGCGGAGTTCGCGGACCGCCGCGCGGACACCCTCTCGGGCGGGGAGCAGCAGCGGGTGGCCATCGCGCGCGCGCTGGCTCAGGAGCCCCGCGTGATCCTGGCGGACGAGCCGACCGCGAGTCTCGATCCGGCCCTGGCCGGCTCGATCATGGACATCCTGGCGCGGATCAACCGGGAGCGACGCCTCACGCTCGTCGTCAGCCAGCATCAGCTCGAGACGGCGCTCGAGTACGGCACGCGGATCGTCGGGTTCCGGGCGGGGCACGTCGTGTTCGATGGCGCGCCGGCCACCGTCTCTCCCGCCGTGGCCCAGGCCATCTACGGGGAGGAGGCCGCGTGAAGCGCGCGGCGTGGCTCGGCGGGGCAGTCTTGCTCGTGGCGATCGCCTGGCACACCGACGCCAGTCCCGCGCGGCTCGTGCGGGGCCTCCCCTGGATGGGGGATTTCGTCCGGCGCATGGTCCCGCCGGACCCGGCCGTCCTGCCCGCGGCCCTCAAGGGGGCGGTCGGCACGATCGAGATCGCGCTGCTGGGGACGGTGCTGGCGGCAGCGCTGGCGGTGCCGCTCGGCTTCCTGTCGGCGCGCAACGTGGCGTCCCCCGCCGTCTACTACGCGGTGCGCACGGCGCTCAACTTTTTCCGTAGCATCGACACGCTGGTCTACGCGCTGCTCTTCGTCGCCGCCGTGGGGCTCGGGCCCTTTCCCGGCATGCTGGCCGTGATCGCGTACACCACCACGTCCCTGGCGAAGCTCTACTCGGAGACCATCGAGGGGATCGATCCCGGGCCCGTGGACGCGATCCGGGCGACCGGCGCGCTGCGGCTCCAGGTGCTCCGGTTCGGGGTCCTTCCCCAGGTGCTGCCGCTCTTTCTCTCCTACGTCCTCTATCGCTTCGAGTCGAACGTCCGGGCGGCGACGGTGCTCGGCTTCGTCGGCGCGGGGGGGATCGGGCTGTACCTGCAGACCTACCTGCGGATGATCGACTACCGGGCCGCCTCCACGGTGCTCCTCGTCACCGTCGTGATGGTCATGGTCGTCGACTTCGCGAGCGCCCGGATCCGGGCGCGGCTCGTCTAGCGCCGCCGCCGCCGGCTGGCCGTGGCCGGCCCGGCGCCCGGGCGCCGCCCCCGCGTCGCTCGGTGCGCCGGGTCCCTTCCACGTCGTGGACCGCGGTCCGGAGGGCGTCCAGGAACGCGAGCGCATCCGGCGACAGCGACCGGTGCCGGGGGTGGACGACGTCGAGGCTCCGGCGGAGGGGTTCGGCGTCGGCGATCTCGATCGTCGTCAGCGTCCCGCTCCGCAGATCGGGCGCGACGGCAAGGTGCGGGAGGAAGGCGAGCCCGAGGCCGCGCTCCACCATCCGCTTGGCCGTCTCGATCGTCTCGACCTCGAGGGTGACGTTCGGTACCAGGCCGGCGCGCCGGAAGAGCCCGTGGGTGAGCGTCCAGTCGCTGGACCCCCGGTCGAAGAAGACGAGGGGGCGGTCGGCGATCTCCTCGAGCCGGGCCCGCCGCCGCGGAACGAGGGCGCGGGCCCGGTCCTGCACGAGGACCAGCGGGTCGTCGCCCAGGCTCAGCGTCTCGACGGCGGGGTGCTGGAGCGAGCGGGCCAGCCCGAGCTCCGCCTCGCCGCGCAGTACCATCTCCAGGACCTCCTTCGAGTGACCCGAGCGGACGGTGACGAGGACGCGCGGGCGAGCCGCCCGGAACCGTTGAAGGACCGCGGGCAGAAGGTACGTGCAGATCGAGAGGGCGGCGGCGAGCTGGAGGGCCCCGGCGCTGGCGGGTCGAAGCTCCTGGACCGCCTGGCGGGCGAGCGCGACCGTGTGCAGAACCTGCTCGGCGTGAGGTCGGAGCGCCCGGCCCGTCGCTGACAGGGTGAGCCCGCCCCGGCCGCGCTCGAAGACGCGGGCGCCGAGCGCCGCCTCGAGCGCCTTGATGCGCGCGCTCACGGCGGGCTGGGTGACGCGGAGCGCGTCGGCCGCCCGGCGGAAGCCGCCGAACGTGCCGACGGCCAGGAACGTCTCGATCTGGGTGAGATCCACCTGATAAGAATCACTAATCGATACGATAAGTGCAATAAGGTTGCGTGAGGCCCGCGCCTTTTGCAGAGTGCCGATATGCGGGTGGGCACGGCCCGAGTCGAGAACCCGCCGAGGAGGCTCCGCATGGACGACCGGTGCTGGTGCGGCGAGATCCTGCGGCACGCGTACGAGAGCTGGCGTTGCGCCGGGTGCTGGCGCGCCTGCTGCCCCGCTTGCGCGGAAGCGGTTGACGGCGAGATCCGCTGTCTTCCTTGCGCGCGTGGCCCGGCGGGTGCGGTGGCCGGACCCGTGCCTCCCCAGCCCTCGACATCCGCCAAGACCCGCCCGCACCCGGGCGAGGAGGAAGGGACGATGACGACCCCTGGCCGCGCGTTCCGTGAGCTGCTCCGGACGGAGCCCTACATCTTCACGGGCGGGATCTACTCGCCGCTCGACGCCCAGATCGCCGAGCGCGTGCGGCTCAAGGCGATCTACATGAGTGGCTACTCGGTGGCGATGCTGAACGGCTGGCCCGACATGAGCTTCCTCACGATGACGGAGATGACGCGGACAGCGGCGATGATCACCAGCGCCGTGTCGATCCCGGTCATCGCCGACGCCGACGACGGCTACGGCTCGGCCCTCAACACCATGCGGACGGTGGCGGAGTACGTGCGGAGCGGCGTGGCGGGGATTCACCTCGAGGACCAACAGTATCCCAAGCGGTGCGGGCACATCGCCGGGAAGACGATGGTCTCGCGCGCGGAGGCCGTCGGGAAGTTCCGGGCGGCCGTGGTCGAGCGCGACCGTCTGCAACGGGACTTCGTGCTGATCGCCCGCACAGATGCCTTCGGGGCGGTCGGTGGAAGCCTGGAGGAAGCGATCGCCCGCGGCCGTGCCTATGCGGATGCCGGCGTCGACCTCGTGTGGTGCGAGCTGTCGAGCGCCGCCCGCGGACCCGCCGAGGCGTTCGCCGACGCCATGCGGAAGACGCACCCCGAGCTGCCGCTCGCGTTCAACTACTCGTCGTCCTTTCGGTGGCACCAGGACCCGGAGCCGCTCACGTTTCGGGAGCTCGGGGCGCTCGGCTACCGCTTCATCTTCATCACCCTCTTCGGGGCGCACGCGGCGATGTACGCGGTCTGGAATGCGATGGAGGACCTCGTGGGCCGCGAGGAACAGGCGCAGTGGGCCCTCGAGAAGGTGAAGCTCGGCCACCCGACGGAGAGCCACCACGTGATGGCGCGCGTGGCCCACTTCCAGGCGCTCGAGCGGCAGTACGTCCCGGGCGCGGAGGAGCGCCTCGGCGCGTCCGACGGCTTCGGCGAGGCGCGGAGTCACTGAGGGGCGGGACGCGGAACCCCGGGCGCCACCTCACCCCGTCCGCCGCCCCTGACGCTGTTGTTGACAAGTGACTTGGCCGCTCTGACGCTCACCCCGGGTGCGCGGGCGTAGTACGATGACGCGCGCCGCTGGCGGCAGGCGACCCCCCGACTCCGGGGCGTGTCGGCCGGCGCGATCCCAGGACCGACGGGAGGATCCCTGATGGCGAGGGCGGACGGCATCGAGCTCTTGGGCCCGATCGAGGGACGGTTCGCCGAGATCCTGACGCCTCCCGCGCTCGCGTTCGTGGCCGAGCTCCAGCACGAGCTGGGGGCGACGCGGGCCGCGCTCCTCAGACGCCGCGCCGAGCGTCAGGCGGTGTTCGACGCGGGCGGGTGGCTGGACTTCCTCCCCGAGACCCGACGGATCCGCGAGGGAGCCTGGACCGTGGCGCCGGCCCCCAAGGATCTCCAGCGCCGGTGGGTCGAGCTCACTGGCCCGGCCGAGCGGAAGATGGTCATCAACGCGCTCAATTCCGGCGCGGACGTCTTCATGGCGGACTTCGAAGACGCGCACACGCCAACCTGGCGCAACATGGTCCAGGGCCAGGTCAACCTGGTCGACGCGGTCGAGCGGACGATCGAGCACCGGACCCCGGACGGGCGGATCTACCGCCTGAACGACGTCGTCGCGACGCTTCTCGTCCGACCGCGCGGGTGGCACCTCCCCGAGCGGCATTGCCGGGTGGACGGCGACCCCGTGTCGGGGAGTCTGTTCGACTTCGGGCTCTACGTTTTCCACAACGGCCACCGTCTGCTCGAGCGCGGCACCGGGCCCTATTTCTACCTCCCCAAGCTCGAGAGCCATCTCGAGGCCCGGCTCTGGAACGACGCGTTCGTCCTGGCCGAGGCCCGGCTCGGGCTCCCGCCCGGCGGGATCCGCGCCACCGTGCTCGTCGAGACCATTCCGGCCGCGTTCGAGATGGACGAGATCCTGTGGGAGTTGCAAGACCACTCGGGGGGGCTCAACGCGGGCCGGTGGGACTACATGTTCAGCCTCATCAAGAAGTTTCGTGCGCGCCCGGAGTTCGTCCTGCCCGATCGGGCTCAGGTCACGATGACGGTGCCGTTCATGCGCGCCTATGCCGAGCTCCTCGTGAAGACCTGCCACCGCCGCGGCGCGCACGCCCTCGGCGGCATGGCGGCCTTCATCCCCAGCCGCCGCGATCCCCAGGTCAACGAGGTGGCGCTGGCCCGGGTGCGGGAAGACAAGGTCCGCGAGTCCCGGGACGGTTTCGACGGGACGTGGGTGGCCCACCCGGACCTCGTCGCCGTGGCCCGCGAGCCGTTCGCCCGGCTTCTCGGGGACCGCCCGCACCAGCTCGAGCGGCAGCGCCCCGAGGTGGCGGCCGACGCACGCGCCCTCCTGGACGTCCGGGTCCCCGGCGGGACCGTGACGGAGGCCGGGCTGCGGACCAACGCGAGCGTCGCCCTCCAGTACCTGGCGGCGTGGCTCGAGGGGAACGGGGCCGTGGCCATCAACAACCTGATGGAGGACGCCGCGACCGCCGAGATCTCACGTTCCCAGGTCTGGCAGTGGGTGCGCCACGGCGTCCGGCTCGCCGAGGGCGCCGTGGTGACGCCCGAGCTTGTGCGGCGGATCGTGAACGAAGAGCTCGGCCAGATCCGTGCCGCGGTCGGAGAGGCCGCGTACGCTCGCGGGCACTACACCGCGGCGCGGGAGGTCTTCGAGGCGGTGGCCCTCGGCGAGCCGTTCGTCGAGTTCCTCACCCTGCCCGCGTCCGAACGGATCGACCTCTAGCCCGGCGCCGACACCCTCGCTGCCGCCACGCGGACGTGGTCATAGGTGAGGATTCGGGCCGCTGAGCCCCAGCGGCTGGCGGGCGGCGGTTCAGTACGCGGCTATACATCATCGTGGAGCCGACGTCCCGGTACCCCCCGCAACTCCCGCACGGTGGTGGTAGCCCAACAGCGCTTGCGTCCGGACGGGCGTCAAGGCCCGACGGCCCGCCGGTGTTGAGAGCTTAGCAGTCGTCGCCGTCCAGCAGGGAGTCGAGTGGCGGGAAGGCCACCGCCGGGTGGACGCGGAGGTGCCCGAGCAGCGCGTCGAGGCACGCCCACGCTGAGGGCGGCATGTCGCGATGGTGAGTGAGGAGCCCGGTGGGCTCGGCGGGATCGACCCGCCCGAGGCGTCGGGCGGCGAGATGGGTGGTGATCTGCTCCAGCGTCCACGCCGGCCCACCGAAGCGCCTGCCCGCTCGCCACTGGATCGGGTCGACGTGGGTGTTGAGCGTCCGGAGACTCGGGCCCGCCTGGGCGGCGGCGCGGGGGCCGAAGGTGGACAGGACCCGATAGCCGGCGTCGGGCAAGGCGTCCCTGACCGCGGGAGCGATGCGATTCCACGGTGGAACGAGCGCGGGTCGGAGGCGGGTGGGGACGAGCGCCGCGAGCCGCGCCCACCCGGTGGCGAGCTCGGCGAGAGCCGCGGCGCGCGGGCGCGCGCCGCCGAGCTCAGCGGGCTTCCCGCGCGTCCCGTCGGGCGCCAGGGGCTCGTGGTTCCGGTGGGCGTAGCCGTGCTGCACGACCCGGAGCCCCGGGTGCCCCTCGTGGATGGCGACGGCGACCTTCTCCTCGAGCCAGGCTGGGACCACGGCGAGCGCGAGCGGCGCCGCGTGGGCCGCCGCCAACACCAGCAGACGGTCGAAGGCCGGTGCGGCGGCCCCGGCGTCGTCGTCGCGCCACCAGACGGTCGCGGCCCCGGGCGACCAACGGTCGAGCTCCGTCCGCAGGCGCTCCCAGGCGGCGCCGTCCCAGGCATCCGTCACGGGTCGACTCGGCGCCCGTCGACCGCGCCCGGGTCACCGCGTAGCGGGCGGCGCGGGTGGCGGGTATGCTCGGGGTGGCCGCCATGAGCCGGCTCGACTTCCACATCGAGCAGAAGATCGCCCAGCGCGACAGCATCGATCTCGCGGCGCGGCGGCTCACCGGGCGCCCCGGCTGGATCGTGGAGTTCGGGCTGGGCCGCGGCCGCTCGTACTCCCATCTCGCCGCGCGGTTCCCGGATCGGGAGATCTACTGCTTCGATCGCGAGCACGCGACCAACCCGGGCTGGGGCCCGCCGCCCGAGCGCGTCGTCCTCGGTGACCTCACCACCGTGCTGGCGGACCCGGCCGTGCAGGCGCGCTTCCACCAGCGCGTGATCCTGGCCCATCTGGATCTCGCCTGGGGCGACTCGGCCGACACGCGGCTCCATCGACTGGTCCTCGACCGGACGCACGACTGGCTCCTGCCCGGCGCCTGGGTGCTGAGCGATCGAGCCGTGGCGCTCGAGCCCGCGTGGGGCCTCGTGCCGCTCACACCATCGGACGAGGTCGGCTACGCCCACCGCTTTCATCGCTACGAGCGCCGCCCGGCGCCCTGAGCCCGCGCACCGCGGACGCCCGCCGCCAGCTCGGCCAGGATTCTGACGGACCGGGCCGCGCCGTCGAGATCGAGGTGGACCGCGGCCGGGAAGTTCGCTCGGCCGAGGGCGGCGTCCATCGCCGCGGCGAGCCGCGCTGGGGTGAGCTCGGGCTCCGGGACGACCTCGAGGAGACCCCGCGCGGCCAGGAGCCCGGCACGGAGTGGCTGCTCGTCCCCGCTACCCTGGTAGGGCACGACCACGGCCCGGACGCGGTGCGCGACGAGCTCCAGCACCGTGTTGTACCCCGCCTGGCTCACCGAGAGGGCGGCGCCCCCGAGATGCCCGCCGAGATCGGGGTGGTAGGCCTCCACGACGACGGCGGGGCGGCCGTTGTGGATCGGCAGCCCCCGGGCCTGCTGATCGAGCTCGGCGCGGGCGGCTTCGGGCAGGTAGGGCCCGGTCACGAGCCGCCACGGGCGCTCCCGCGCGCTGGTAGTGAGCGGCCAGGCCGCCAGGGCGGCGCGGAAGAGCGGTCCGCCGACTTGCCCGCCACCGCCCGAGATCACGACCTCGCCATGCGGAGCGCCCGTCGGCCGGGGCCCGTCGGGTCCGAGATACCCCGTGTAGACGAGTCGATCGCCCAGCCGATCGGCCAAGGCGAGGGTCCGATCGAGCGGGATCACGTCGAGGCTGCCGTGGACGAGCACGCGATCGGTCCACTGGCGTGCGACGGCGACGGCGGCGAGCTCGAACCACGCCTGGTTCGCCTTGCTCACCAGCACGTCCCTCAGGCTCACCGCGACGCGCGGGGCGGCCGCGCCGCGCCGTGTGCGGTCGTCGGCCACCGCGAGGAGGAGCGGCCCTAGCTCGAACGTGAGGGCATGCCGGCCGAAGGGGAAGAGCTCGAGCAGCACCACGCTGGGATCGAAGGTCCGGAGGCAGGCGAGCAGGCGCGCCCGGCGGTCGGCAAGCTCATCCGACGTCGGCGGGCGGCCGTCGGGCCGCGCGAGCCCGCTCGCCGCCTCGTTCGCTGCCACGAGGGGCGGGAGCTGGACGATCTCGGCGCCGCCGAGGTCGAGTCCCGGCACCGGGCGGCCTCCCTGGACGAAGACCACCGGCTCGCCGGCCTGCCCGAGCGCGCGGGCAAGCCGCGCCGCCCGCTCGACGTGGCCGAGCCCGAGGAGATGCTGGCAGTAGAAGAGGATCGGCCCGCGACTCACGGCTCGAGCGGCTCGTTGAGCCCGACCAGCTGGAGGAGCCCGTCGCCCCGTCGGCGCACGCGGTGGAGGCGCTCGGGCAGCATTCGCATCGGAGGCGGCCCGCCCAGGTCCCAGCGGAGCGCCGCCGCGATGACCGCGCGGATGACGCCCATGTGGGTGACCGCGACCCAGGTGTCGGGCCCGTCGCCGGGCGCGAGCTCGTCGAGCCACGCGCGTACACGGGCGAGGACCCGCGCCGGGGACTCGCCCCCGGGCGGCGTTGCCTCCCACTCGGCCCCGGTCGTGGGGTCGGCCACCGCGTCACGCGCGCGCCCGGTCCACTCGCCCCAGTCTTGCTCCGCGAGCCGGGGCTCCACGAGGGGGGCGAGCGCCCCGAGGAGCCGCGCGGTCTCGACGGCCCGGCGCAGCGGACTCACGACCCAGCCGAGCTGCCCCCGCGTCGCGAGCGCACGGAGGTCCGCGGGCAGCTGCCACCGCGCCGCCCGTGCGACACCCTCGGGCGAGAGCGGCGGATCCGCCTGACCGAGCACGCGTCGCTCGGCGTTCCACGCCGTCGGCGCGTGACGGATCAGCGCGACGTAGATCGAGCGCACGGCAGGCCCAGGATCGCGAGCCCCGCCGCCAGGCGTCGCTGAAACGCCTCGAGCGTCCTGTCCGTCGCGACGAAGCGCCGCGCCGCGGCGCCCATCGTGTTCCGGAGGGCGGGGTCGTCCAGGAGCCGGGCGACGCCGGTGGCGAAGGCGTCGGGTGTCGGAGCGGTGAGGAGCGCGCCGTCCGGGGCCACCATCGGGTCGGGCTCGGTGCCGGCACACGCGACGACAGGCAAGCCGGCTGCGGCGGCCTGGAGGTAGACGACGTGGAACCGACCAGGGAAGGCGAAGAGATCGGCCCCGAGATACGCCGCGGGCAGGATCTCGGGCTCGATGGACCCCAGAAACGCGACCCGGCCCGACGGGAGCGAGCCGAGGGCGGCGGCGACCGCCGGGCGTGCCGGCCCGTCGCCAACAACGGCGAGTCGCCAGGGCCGTCCCGGTGCTGACGCATGGAGGCGCGCGAGCGCGTCGCCGAGCAGGCGATAGGCGTCGAGCTTCTTGACCTCCCGCATGGCGGCGACGGTCAGGATCACTGGACCGTCGGTCCGGGCGAAGCGCGCCGCCATGGCGGCGCGACAGGCCGCCCGGCGCTCGGGGCTCGCGTCGAAGCGCCCCATGTCGACGGCCGGCGGGAGATCGAGGATTCGCTCGGCGGCGAAGCGCGGTCCGCGGCAGGCGGCCACGCAGGGCCGGTCTCGCGGACTCATCAGGAAGACGAGATCGGCGCGCCGGACCGCGACCCGGGCGGCGCTGACCCAGGGACGGAACGGGGTCCGGCGGCTCTTCGCCGAGAGGTAGGTGTCCACGAGCACGTAGGGGATGGCGAGCGCGGTCGCGACGGGCGGGCCGACGAGATCCGGGGCGCGATAGTAACTCTGGTAGGTGACCCACGCCTGCGGCCGCTCAGCCGGCCGTGCGCGGCGGTGCCGGGCGATCAGGCGGGCGGCCGTGAGTGCCGCGATCCGCTCGACGCGGGCCGAGTCCGTCGGGTCGAAGGCGCGCCGGTAGGTCAGCAGGCGGCTCGCCAGGTGCGGCGCGAAGCCGAGCCCGCGCAGCGCCGCCATCAGGAGGCGTCCGAGCTCGCGATCGCCGGAGGGCTCCGTCTCGTACGGGTGCTTGACCGGCGTGTAGAAGGCGAGCGACGTCACGACGGCACCCTCCGGGCGACCGCGGCGCCAGCGGGGGCCCCGGCGGCGGGAAACGTCGCCCGGAGGAGCTGGTGCAGCCGGTCGGCCCCAGCGTCGAGGTCCCAGCTGTCGGCAACGCACTGAATGCCTGCCGCGCCCATCCGGTGCCGCGCCGCCGGGTCGCCCGCCAGCTGCTCGATGGCCGCCGCGAGCGCGCCGGCGTCGGCCGGCGGGACCAGCCGGCCGTGGACCCCGTCGACCACCAGCTCGGGGATTGCCCCGGCGCGCGTGGCGACCACGGGCAGTCCCTGGGAGAGCGCCTCGACCACCACGTTCGGCAGCCCGTCGCGGTCGCCGTCGGGGGCGACCTCGGAGGCGACGAGAAGGAGGTCGCTCGCCCGGTACTGCGCCCGGACCGCCGGCTGGTCGAGCGGTCCGGCCCACATGACACGGTCCGCCAGGCCCAGGGCCTCGACGCGGGCACGGAGGACGGCCGCGAGGGGTCCGTATCCCACCACGGTGAGGCGGATCGCGGCCCGCACGCGTGCGACGGCCTCGAAGAGGGTCGCGTACCCCTTCTTGGGCTGGAAGCGACCGACGGCCAGGAGCCGCAGCGGGTGGTCCGGGTCGGTGCCGTCGCGTCGCGACCCGAACGTCGTCGGCGCCGCGAAGAGGTGGCCGTCGAGCCCATGGTAGACGAGCTCGACCCGCCCGGGGGCGAGCGCGTCCAGGCGGGCGCGCCCGGCCGCCGTGCACGTCACGGTGAAGCGCGCCTCGGCGAGCTTCGCCCGGAGCTCCCAGTCCGGGGTCGTCCAGACGTCCTTCGCGTGCCCGGCGAGGCTGTAGTCGAGTCCGGCCATGGCCGCCGCGTACCGCGCGACGGAGGCCGGCGTGTGGAGAAACTGGGCGTGGAGGTGCACGGCGCCCGTCGGGAGTTCCGCCGCGAGCACGCCGGCCTGGCCGAAGCGCCGGCCGCGGTTCGGTGTGGGATCGCGCAGGAGGTCTCGGAGCCACAGGCCGAGCGCCCGCCCGTAGCGTCGCGGCGCGCGCGCGAGTGCCCGGAGGTGACCCGCCAGCACGCGTCCGGGTGCCTCGTGAAGGTATTCCGGCAGGTACGTGACGGCGGCCCGGATCGTTGCATGGACCGGGTGCGTGAGCGCATCGTAGGGGCGCCGGAGCGAGACGATGTGGAGCGGGAGCCCGCGGCGCTCCAGCGCGGCCAGCTCGTGAGCGATGAACGTCTCCGAGACGCGCGGGTAACCCTTGAGGACCACGACGACCAGGGGTGGCATCATCGAGGGCCGCCCGGCCGCGGCCGGCGGCGAAGGGCTCAGACGGCTCGCCGGGCGTGGGCGCGCCGGAGGACGCCGGGACGCTCCAGCCCGTGGATCCCTGGCCGGGGAGGTCCCTCGACCCGCCACTTCGCGACGGCCTGGTTGATGAAGCGGAGTCCGTCAAGCAGGCCCGGGACCCGATGGGTGGCGGGCGGCGGCTGCTCCGGCAGGTGGATGAGGGCCTCCGCGAGCGTCTCGGGTGTGAGCCGACTGGGGTCGAGCGTCTGAGCGAGCCCCAGTCTCGTAGCCGCCTGGGCCCGGAGGAGCTGCTCGGCGCGCGGCGTCACGCGCGGCACGATCAAGCTTCGCTTCTTGAGCGATAGGACCTCGCAGAATGTGTTATAGCCGCCGAGGCACACCACCGCCGCGGCCTTCTCGACGAGGTTCTCGAGGTGCTCGTGGAACTCGAGCGTGGTGACGCGCGAGAGCCGCGCCGCGCGCCGCTCGAACGCCGCGCGGTCCCGCGCGGGCAGGAACGGCCCGTACACCACGAGCGCCGGCCACGGCAGCCGGCCGTTGAAGCGCTCGTACGCCGAGAGGGTCGCGTCGACGAGCAGGGCGCCGTCCCCGCCGCCCCCCGGCGTCACCAGGAGAAAGGGGCCCTGCTGGACGGTGGCCTGGACCTCCGCGGGCAGGGTGACCTCGGGGTTTGTCTCGCGGGGGAGGTAGCCCGTGAAGGTCGTCTTGGCGGCGACGTCGGCCGGGAAGCCGTAGGCCTCGATCGGATCGTAGACCTGCGGCAACCCGTACACCCAGATCTGGTCGTAGAAGCGCTTGAGCGCGGGGATCACGCGCTTGCGCCGCCATTCCTCGGCGAGCAACGTGGGGTCGTCCATGATGTCGCGAAGCCCGAGGACGAGCCGCGTGCCGCCCTGGCGACGGAGGAGCGCGAGGGTGCTCCGCACCTCGCCGAGGAGCCCGAGCGGCTCCTTGTCGACCAGGAAGAGATCGGGCCGGAAGACGCGGGCCGTGTGCTCGATGATGGAGGCGCGGAGGGCGAGGGTCTGCTCGACGTGGAAGTCGAGGTTCAGGCTCGTGTACTCGCCGTTCCGCCGCTTGATGATGCCCGGTACGCGGACGAAGTCGACGCGGGAGCGGAAGCTGAAGCGTCCCAGGATCGGGGAGCCGCTCAGGATCAAGACGTTGAGCTTCTTGTGGTGGGCCACGAGCGAGTGGGCGATCGTGCGGCAGCGCCGGAGGTGTCCCAGCCCGAACGAGTCGTGGCTGTAGATGAGGACGCGATACTGCGCCATGTCATCGGTGCCCGGCCCGCGGAGCCCGTGGCCGTTGCCCGGAAGCCCCGCGCCGGATCGGACGGCTCCCACATCTCCCTCCCACAGGGGGCCCCCGGCGGCGACGCGCCGTCTCGGGGGCCGGGGGCGTCTGCGTGACCTCCCGGTCGTCCCTAAGTACAGGCAGTCCAGGGCCCGGGCAGGTCACGTTTACCAAAAAGCCATGGAAAAGGGAAGCCTGTCCCCGCCGGCCGGCGGAGCCCCGAGCGGGCCCCGAGGGTTGCCCGAGTGACCCCTGGGCACTGGCCGGGCCCTTGCTTCCGATCGGCCCGGAATGGTAGTGATACCTGCGATGGGCGCGCCGTTGCTGGAGGTCCAGGGCCTGCGGACGTCCATCTACCTCGACGAGGGGGTCGTCCGGGCGGTAAACGGCGTTTCCTTTACGGTCGGCCGCGGCCAGGCGATGGCGATCGTCGGGGAATCCGGGTCGGGCAAGACCGTCCTCGCCCAGTCAATCATGCGGATCCTTCCCAGCCGCGCCCGAATCGAAGGCGGGCGGATCCTCTTTTCGCCGGAGGGGGGGACCCCCATCGATCTGGCCGCTCTGGCTGCCGACGGACGGCAGATGCGGGCCATCCGGGGCGGGGCCATCTCCATGATCTTCCAGGAACCGATGACGGCGTTCTCGCCGGTGCACACGATCGGGGACCAGATCGGGGAGGTCGGGCGGCTACACCGGCAGCTCGGCCGGGCAGCGGCGCGCGCGGCGACCATCGAGGCGCTCGACGCCGTCGGGTTCCCCGAGCCCGCGCGGAAGGTCGACGCCTACCCCTTCGAGCTGTCGGGGGGCCTTCGCCAGCGGGCGATGATCGCGATGGCCCTCGTGTGCCGGCCGGCCCTCGTGATCGCGGACGAGCCGACCTCCGCCCTGGACGTGACGGTCCAGGCGCAGATCCTGGACCTCCTCGTGCGGCTTCAGCGCGACTACGGGATGGGGCTGATCATCATCACGCACGATCCCGGGGTCGTCGCGCACGTGGCTGACTTCGTGACGGTGATGTACTGCGGGCACGTCATGGAGACGGGGCCGGTCGGCGAGCTCTTCGAGGACCCCCAGCATCCCTATCTCCAGGCGCTCCTCCGCAGCACCCCCCAGTTCGGCGTGGCCGACGGCGAGCGGCTCCAGACGATCCCCGGCACGGTCCCCGACCCGCTCGCGCCCATTCCAGGCTGCCCGTTCCTGTCGCGCTGTCCCGAGGGTGAGCCCGCGCTCTGCGGGGACGCCATGCCGGCCCTGCGGACCCTGGGAGGGCACCGACACGTCGCCTGTTACAAGCGAGGATCGCTGCCCGAGTTCCTGACCGTCCCGGCGGGAGCCTGACGTGAAGGAGCCCCTGCTCAAGGTGCGTGACCTCACGAAGCATTTTCCCCTCTACCAGCCCTGGCTGGCCGGCCTGGCGCGGCGTCGCGTCGGCACCGTCGTGGCCGTGGAGGGGGTGAGCTTCGACATCGCGAAGGGCGAGACGCTCGGCCTCGTCGGCGAGAGCGGCTGCGGGAAGACGACGACGGCGCGCCTGGTCTTGCGGGCGCTCAAGCCCACGCGGGGCGAGATCCTCTTCCGCGTCGGGGGGCAGGCGGTGAGGGTCGACCTGCTGAAGGGCCGGGCCTTGCGCGCCCTCCGGCCCCACATCCAGATGATCTTCCAGGATCCGTTCTCGTCGCTGAACCCGCGCATGCCCGTCGGCGAGATCATCGGTGAGCCCCTCCGGATCCACCGCCGTGGGTCGCGTGAGGAGATCCAGGAGCGGGTGAAGGCGCTGATGGGGATGGTCGGGCTCAACGTCCAGTACCTCCGGCGCTACCCGCACTCCTTCTCCGGCGGGCAGCGGCAGCGGATCGGGATCGCGCGGGCGCTCGCGCTCAACCCGGAGCTCGTCGTCTGCGACGAGCCGGTGTCGGCGCTCGACGTGTCGGTCCAGGCCCAGGTCCTGAACCTCCTGAAGGACCTCCAGACCGAGCTCGGGCTGACGTACCTCTTCATCTCCCACAACCTGGCGGTCATCGACTACGTCGCCGACCGCATCGCGGTGATGTACGCGGGGCGGGTCGTCGAGCTGGCGTCGAAGCGACAGCTCTTCGAGCGTCCCCGCCACCCCTACACCGAGACGCTCCTGGCCGCGGTCCTCCGGCCTGACCCCCGGCTCCGGGGCGCCACGCTCGGGGCGACGCGCGACGGGACGGGGCCGCTGACGGGGGGGATACCCGGGTGCGCCTACGCCCTCCGTTGCCCGTACGCCATCGACCGGTGCCGGGTCGAGACGCCCGAGATCCGCGCGGTCGCGCCGGACCACCTGGCGCGGTGTCACCGGGCCGAGGAGCTCCATCTGACGCCCTTGCCGCGTCGGCCCGCCGCGCGGAGCGCGTGAGCCGCCCGTGAATCCCGCGCGGGTCGGGCTTGAGGACCGCTGACGATGGGACGGTATCTCATCCAGCGCATGTTGCTCATGCTGCCGACCTTGTTCCTCATCTCGGTCGTCACGTTCGTCATCATCCAGCTGCCGCCCGGCGACTACCTGACGACGCTGATCAGTGACCTCGAGGCGTCCGGGGAGCGCGCGGACCTGCAGAAGGTCGAGTTCCTTCGCCAGCAGTTCGGCCTCGACCAGCCGCTCTGGAAGCAGTACTGGCTCTGGGTCTCGGGGCTCGTGCAGGGCGACATGGGTTACTCGTTCGAGTACGATCGGCCGGTCGCCGACATCATCGGGGAGCGGCTGCTTCTTACCTTCGTCGTCTCGTTCGGCTCGATCCTGTTCACCTGGCTGATGGCTTTCCCGATCGGCGTGTACTCGGCCACCCACCAGTACAGTTGGGCGGACAACGGGCTCACGCTCCTCGGCTTCCTCGGCCTGGCGACGCCCAACTTCCTGCTCGCGCTGATCCTGATGTTCGTCTCCTTCACGTACTTCGGGACGAGCGTGGGAGGGCTGTTCTCGCCGGACATGCAGAACGCCGCGTGGAGCTGGGCCCGCACGTGGGACCTCCTCCAGCACCTGTGGATCCCGGTGATCGTTATCGGCACCTCCGGCACGGCCGCCATGATCCGCCGCCTGCGGGCGAACCTGCTGGACGAGCTGCGCCGGCCGTACGTGGTCACGGCCCGCGCCAAGGGCCTGGCCCCGCGGCGCATCCTGCTCAAGTATCCCCTCCGGATCGCGCTGAACCCCTTCATCGGCGACATCGGCAACCTCTTGCCGCAGGTCATCTCGGGGGCGATCATCGTCTCGATCGTGCTGTCCCTCCCGACCACAGGGCCCATCCTCCTGCGGGCGCTCCGGTCGCAGGACATGTATCTCGCCGGCTCGTTCCTGATGCTCCTGGCGGCCCTCTCGGTGATCGGGGTCTTCCTGTCGGATATCGCCCTGGCGGCCCTGGATCCGCGCATCCGTCAGGGCGGCGGGCAGACCCGGTGAGCCCACCCGCGGCCACCGGACGCCACCGGTCGCCAAGGCCGGAGGCCGTCCGAACAAGCTCGTCCGATACGGGAGCCCGTCCGTGAGCGTGGTCCCGGCCGCTGAGACACTGCCGGTCGTCGCCGAGCGCCTGCACCCCTCCGAGCAGGAGCGCTACTACTTCGCGTCCCAGTGGCAACTCATCTGGTGGCGCCTCCGGCGGCACCGGTTCGCGATGGTCTCCCTGTGGTTCCTGGTCGCCCTCTACGCGACCATCCCGTTCGTCGAGTTCCTGGCGCCCTACGAGCTGCGCAGCCGCCACTCGAACAACGTGTTCTGCCCGCCCCAGCGGGTGCACCTCGTCCACGAGGGCCGGTTCGTGGGGCCGTTCGTCTACGGGCAGTTCCTCACCGTTAACATGGAGAACCTCAAGCGCGAGTATCGCGAGGACCGCTCTCGCCTGTACCGCCTCCGGCTCTTCGCGGTCGGGGAGCCATACTGGATGTGGGGGCTCTGGCGGACGGAGCGGCACCTGTTCGGCGTCGAAGAGGGCGGCACGATGTTCCTGCTCGGGACGGACCGGCTGGGGCGAGACATGCTCTCGCGGATCATCCACGGGGCGCGCATCTCGCTCACTGTGGGGCTGCTCGGGATCTCGGTGAGCTTCGTGCTGGCGCTGGTGTTCGGCGGGCTGTCGGGGTACTACGGCGGGACCCTCGACATCGTGATCCAGCGGCTCATCGAGGTGATCCGCGCGTTCCCGGAGCTGCCGTTGTGGATGGCCCTGTCCGCCGCCTTGCCTCCCCGCTGGGACCCGATCCTCGTCTACGTCGGCATCACGGTCATCCTCGGGGTCCTCGAGTGGACGGGACTCGCCCGCAGCGTGCGCGGGAAGCTCCTCGCGGTGCGCGAGGAGGACTTCGCCACCGCCGCGGTGCTCATGGGGGGCTCCCCGCCCTACGTCATCCGGCGGCACCTCCTGCCCGCCTTCACGAGCCACCTGATCGTCTCGGCGACCTTGTCCATCCCGAACATGATTCTCGGGGAGACGGCGCTGTCCTTCCTGGGGCTGGGGCTCCGCCCCCCCATCACGAGCTGGGGGGTGCTCCTGTCCGAGGCGCAGAACATGAACGCGGTCGCGCTGTACCCCTGGCTGCTGACGCCGGTGGTCATGGTCGTGCTGACGGTCCTGGCCTTCAACTTCCTCGGAGATGGGCTCCGGGACGCCGCCGACCCGTACGCCTAGCCAAGGACCAGCGACGCTCGTGGAACGGAACCTCCACCGCTACATCATCAAGCGAAGCCTCCGGACGCAACTCGTCCTGATCGCGATCAGCTTCGTCCTCGGGCTCGGCCTGAATCCGTTCATGCTCGACCTCCAGAAGCGCATCATCAACCAGGCGATCGGGAAACGGAACTTCGACGCCCTCCTGTGGCTCTGCGGCAGCTTCCTCGGCGCCGTGATCTTGAACGGGGCCCTCAAGTACGTGAAGCAGAACCTCGAGGGGTACATCTCGGAGACGATGCTCCGCGACCTCCGGGGTGAGCTGTACAACCGGATCCTGCGGTTTCCGCTGCTGCACCTGAAGAACACCTCGACCGGGCAGCTCGTCGCGATGATCCTGGGCGAGGTGGAGGACCTGGGCGGCTACTTCGGGCTGGCGCTCTCCACCCCGGCGTTCCACGGCGCCATGCTGCTCGGCACGCTCGGGTACATGGTGTACGCGAACCCGTGGATGGCGCTCGTCAGCATGGTGCTCTTCCCGATCCAGATCGTCTTCATCCGGCGGCTCCAGCGCAAGGTGAGCGCGATGTCCCGCGACCGCGTCCGTCTGGTGCGAGGGCTGTCCGACCGGATCCAGGAGTCGGTGGGCGGGCTCCAGGAGATCTACGCCAACGACACGACGGCTTACGAGTCAGGCCGCTTCCGGCACCAGCTCCAGCGGATCTTCCGGATCCGGCTGAACATCTACAACCTGAAGTACCTGATCAAGTGGATCAACAACTTCCTGGAGAAGTTCGGCCAGTTCCTCCTGCTGCTCGTGGGCGGGTGGCTCATCATCAATCACCCCGAGACGTTCAACCTCGGCATCCTGGTCGCCTTTCTCCAGGCATACGGGCAGCTCAACGAGCCGTGGCGTGAGCTGATCAACTTTTTCCAGCTGAAGGAGAACGCGCGGGTCAAGTACGAACAGGTCATCGCGAACTTCGATCCGCCCGGGCTCCGGGACGAGTTCGTCGGGGACGACGCCGCCCCCGAGCGGCCGCCGGCGCTGGCCGGGGCCTACGATCTCCGCCAGGCCAGTGTCGTGCTGGACGGGCGAACCCAGGCGCTCGACCACCTGCAGCTCACCCTGGCACCCCGCCAGCACGTCGCCGTGGTCGGCACGGCCGGCAGCGGCAAGAGCACGCTGGTCCAGGTGCTGGCCAAGCTGACGGGTTACACGGGGACGGTCCTGCTGGATGGGGCAGACCTGGCCCAGCTTCCCCCGGGCTTGGCCGGGCGCGCGATCGCCTTCGTCCCGGCCGACGCGCGGCTCTTCACGGGATCGGTGGTGGACAACCTGCTCTACGGGCTCCGGCATCGACGGGTCCAGGAGCGCGACGCCGACCTGGGTCTGGGCGGGGAGGACTGGCTCGACCTCTCGCCCCTCGAGGTGACCGACCGGACGGCGCTCGTCGCGGTCGTCCTGGAGACGGTGCGCCTCGTGGGGCTGGAGGACGACCTCTTCGCGTTCGGCCTGCGCTCCCGGGTCGACCCGGCCCGGCACCCGAAGGTGGCCGAGCGGATCGTGACCACACGCCGCCTCGTCGCCGCGCGGTTCGCCGGTGAGGACCAAGAGACAGCCGTCGAGTTCTTCGACCGGGACCGCTTCTCGTCTTACGCGTCGATCGGCGAGAACATCGTCTTCGGCCACAGCTCACATGCCGCGCTGGCGCTCGAGCAGCTCGTCCAGCATCCACACTTCCGCGCGGTGATCACCGCGGTGGAGCTGGAGGGTCCGCTGGTCGAGCTCGGCGCCGACGTGGCCCGAGACATGGTCGAGATCTTCAAGGACATCGCGGCCGACAACGAGCTCTTCGCGCGCTTCAGCCTGCTCACGGCGAGCGAGCTACCCGAGTACGCGCAGGTGGTCGCGCGGATGGGCCGGGGCGCCCTCGCCGAGTTGGCGGCGGCCGACCGCGACCGGCTGATTCGTCTCGCGCTCCGCCTGATCCCCTCCCGGCACCGGCTGGGCCGGATCGACGAGCCGTTCATCACCAAGGTGCTCGTGGCGCGCCGCCAGTTCGCCGAGACACTACCGCCAGACCTGGCGGCGTCGTTCGTGCCGTACGACCGCGATCGGTACTTCGCGGACGGGACCCTCCTCGATAACCTACTCTTCGGCAAGGTGATCGCGACGAGCAGTCTCGCCGTAAAGAAGGTCAACGCGATCGTCGAGGAGATCCTTGAGGCGGAGGACCTGCGAGGGCTGGTGCTGGAGGTCGGGCTCGATCACCACGTGGGGCTCTTCGGCGGCCGACTCTCGCTGCCCCAGCGCCAGCGGGTGGCGCTGGCGCGCGCGCTCCTCAAGCGGCCGGACATCCTCATTCTCGACGGCGCGCTGGTCCCCCTCGAGTCCGGAGAGCGCGCCGAGCTGCACCGCCGGATCTTGATGGCCATGAAGGACCGAACCGTGATCGCGGCCGTGGAGCGCCCGGATCTCGCGCGCCTGTACGATCGCGTGGTGGTCCTGGACGCCGGGGCGGTCGTGGAGACGGGCACGTACCGGGAGGTGATCGCCCAGGAGAATGGCGTGCTGCGCCGGATCGCGACCCAGGCGGGCGTGCAGGTCGCGGGGGAGGACTGACATGCAGCCGCTGGAGCGCGACGCCGACACCCTTCGAAAGATCCCGCTCTTCGCCGGACTGCCGATGGCCCGCCTGAAGCTAATCGCGTACACGGCGGAGGTGGTGGAGTTCGCGCCTGGCGAGACGATCGTCCGGCAGGGCGATCCAGCAGACGCGGTCTACATCCTGACCGAGGGCGAGGCCGAGATCTTCATCCAGGACGTCGACGGGCACGAGATCAAGCTGACCACGATCGGCCGCCATAGCCTCTTCGGGGAGACAGCCGTGATTTCCAAGGGTCGCCGCACGGCCACCGTCCGCGCCCGAGACCGTGTGGCCACGTTCAAGATCTCCGCCGACGTGTTCCTGGATCTGGTCCGGCAGAGCCCGGAGATCAGCATGCAGATCATGCAGTTTCTCGCTCGACAGGTCGAGCGCTCGAGTGCACTGCTCCAGCAGCATCAGAGCCACTCGTGAGCGGTCACCGTGAGGGAGACCGGCTCGCTTGTGTCCCCGGTGGCGCTGTCTTACGATCGGTCCCAGCGGGAGGGGGCACGGCAGGATCCGACCGGATCGCACCCAAGACAGGAGTGACACGATGACCGGACGGTCCATTCGGGGCATCACCGGAGCGGTGGTGGCGGGCGCACTGGTCGTCGCCGCCGCGACAGCGGGGGCCGAGATGCTGACCGGGTTCAAGGCGGCGGACCCCCAGCCCCCGCCCGACAAGCTCGCGCCCGGCCTCGCCGTGAGCTACGTCTTCGGGATCTTCAACCACATCAACGAGTTCAAGACGAAAAAGTTCGAGGCCGGCGCGCCGCTCCCGCACCTCGACTACCGCATGGGCGAGGGCCCCGTCCTCACGACCAAGGAGCGTGACGGCGTCGGCGCCCTCATCACCGGGTTCATCCGCTTCGAGAAGCCGGGGACGTACGGCTTCGACGTGACGTCCAACGACGGCGTGCGCGTGGAGATCGGCGGCAAGCTCCTGTACGAGGATCCCTCGGTCCACGCGGACGACACGTCGGAGCGGATCGACGTGAAGATCGACCAGCCCGGGTGGTACCCGATCCAGGTTCTGTACTTCGAGAAGAAGCGCACGGCGACACTTGTGCTCCGCTGGGTACCGCCGGGCAGCGACGCCAAGGCGAAGCCCGTCCCGGTCCCGGCCGCCGCGTTCGCACGCCTCAAGTAAGCCGCGCCCGCCGCCGGGCGCGGCGGTGCGGCCCAGCCCGGGGCTCTCCGCCGGGTGGACCGGCCGGGAGTCGTGATCCGTCCGGGCTACCGGTGGCCGTTCTCCCAGTAGAAGGTGTCGGGGTTGTAGATCCCAAAGTGAGAGCCGGGCTCCCAGGCGTAGACGCCCTTGGCCGGCACCCCGCGGAGGCCGCTCTTCACGACGATCGGCTGGAGCGTCCCGCCGACGATGCCGATCGTGAAGACCTCCTCGGCGTTGATGTCGAGCATCTCCGCCCAGACACGGGTCCGCTCGTCCGGGTCGCTCGACACGAGCCACCGCCGGTACAGCTCGACGAGGCGCCGGGCGGCCGGGAGGGTCGGCGCCTCGCCTTCATGGCTCTTGCTCTCGTAGTAGGCGCCCCACCGCGACCACTGGAGCTGCTGCTGGCTGACCGGCGCGAGCCAGTCCGGGCTCATGTCCAGCGTGGGTAACCCGAAGCCGAAGTTCCCATAATAGGCGCTCATCATGGCCTCGCCCGAGAAGACACGGCGACGGAACACCTCGAGCTGGCTCGGGCGAACCAGGAGCTCGATCCCCAGCTCGGCCCACGTGTCCTTCACGAGCTCCAGCACATCGGTGTGCTCCGTCTCGTCCCCGGACGTCTCCACGATGAGGTCGAGGCGCTTGCCGTCCGGCCGGAGGCGGAACCCCCGGTTGTCGCGTGCCGTTAGGCCCATCTCGTCGAGCAGCCGGTTGGCCTGGCCCAGGTCGTACCGGGCGTAGGCCATCCGGGGCTCTTCGTGACCCGCCGGGCTCCTGAGTACCGTGTTCTGCCCCGGCAGGCCCAGGCCGTAGTAGAGGATGTGGTTGATCTCCTCGCGGTTCACGCCGAGGGAGAGCGCCTGGCGGAAGCGACGGTCGTGGAAGAGCTTTCGCATGACCGGCTCGCTCGTCGTGAGGTTCGGATAGATGGCCACCGTGGAGGGCACGCCCGTGTTCCAGAGGAAGACGCGGTAGCCGGCGAGGCTCTCGTTCTTGCGGAGGAATGGGACCTGGTCGAACGAGAGATAACGGGCCTGGAGGTCCGCCTCGCCCGTGGACGTCTTCACGGAGATGACCGCCCTCTCGGCCAGGATCATGACGAGGCGGTCGATGTAGGGAAGCTGTCGACCGCGCTCGTCGACGCGATGGAAGTAGGGGTTTCGCTCCGCGATGAAGAGCTGGGCCGGCGGCCCCACCGTGGGACGCCAGGGCTGGAGCGTCGGGAGGTCGGGGTTGTCCATCAGGTACATCGCGTCTTTCTTGTTGTGGAGCGCCGCCCAGTTTCGCCGCCCCTCGGCGCGCACCAGCTTCCGGAGCGCGTCGGGGTTCGCGAAGGCGCGGTGGAATTGCTTCAGATAGTGCGCCGGTCTGAAGAGGATCGTCGGGTATGCGCCGGCCTGGTCGGGGAGGAAGAGGTTGTTGGGCTGGGTCCAGCGGAACCGGACCGTCCACGGGTCGGGGAAGGTCACCCGGGGCATCTCGCCCTCGACCCGGAGCGTGGCGGGTGGGCCGCCCGGCGAGAGCTCCTCGTCGTTGGCGACGTGATTCCACCAGTAGGCGAAGTCCGCGCTGGTGAACGGCGCGCCATCCGACCAGCGGTGCCCCTTGCGGAGGTAGAAGGTGAAGCTTCGACCCCCCTCGGCGACCTCGACCCGCTCGGCGATGTCGGGCACGAGGCGGTAGTCGCGGTCGAAGCCGATCAGGCGGGCGTAACCGTACACGAAGGCCAGCTTCATGTCCTTCAGAGTGCCGATCAGCATCCTGAGCTCGCCCCCGTAGACCGCCTCGGGATCGGTGGCCAGGACGCGCGGGCGCTCGGGGAGCCGCTGAGCGAGCGGTGGGAGCTTGCCGGCTGCCACGAGCTGAGCCAGCGTGGGCGCCTCCCCTCCCGGCGCGCCGATGGCGACGGGGCCCAGCGCCAGGCCGAGCGTGAGCGCGAGCCCGATCGCAACCCAGCCGGTCTGCATGCCGATTCCTCCCGGGAGCTCGCCGCCGTCCGAAACGGTTCCGCACGTCTCCCCGGAGGCAGGGTAACGCGGGGTCTGGAGCGGCGCAAGGCGACGCGCCCGCCGCGTCGCGACCGGCGGGGCGCGTGGGCGCGTGATAGTGTACGAGGATCGCCGCGCGCGTCGGCTTCGCCGGCGGGGAGCGCGGCTCGGCTGGGGCCCTGAACGTGGAGGGAGCGCATGCACCGACGGGCCTATCCCGGGAGGTTGCTCAGTCTCGTAGGGAGCGTCCTGCTCGCCGCGGGCATCGCAGAGGCACAAGGCGGGATCCAGCGCTTCTACGGAGCCTACGTCGGCGAGGCGATCTCCGCGACCGGCGACGAGCTCGACAAGCGCGACATCAGCGTCGAGATCGCCCCGGAGGGCAAGGGCTTCAAGGTCAAGTGGACCGCGGTGATCAAGCGCGGGCGCGACCAGCCGCGTCGGGAGGAACGCACCATTACGTTCATCCCGGCGAAGCGCCCGGACATCTTCAGCTCGGCCATGCGGACCGACCAGTTCGGCAACGCCGTTCCGCTGGACCCGCTCCACGGCGATCCGTACATCTGGGCGCGGCTCGACGGCGCCAAGTTCTGGATGTACGCCCTGTTCGTGACCGAGACCGGCGGCTACGAGATGCAGACGTACGAACGCACGCTCGTCCCCGGCGGGATGGATCTCCGCTACTCGCGGGTCCGGGACGGCGAGATACTGCGGACGGTCACGGGGAAGCTGAAGAAGGTCCGCTGATCCTGACCCGGGCCGCCCGGGCAAATGCCGCGGCGGCCGCCGGGTTGGCGAACGCGAGATACATCCGGCCATCGGCCTTGAGACCGTGCGCGCGGCGGAATGCGGGGTCCAGGCCTCGGAGCGTGTCGAAACGGAGCGGCGCGAGCCCAGCCCGCCGCAAGCGGCGGGGATAGTCGCGTCCGTAGAAGCGGTGCGAGCCGTTGGTGGCGACGTACGCCGCCGTGAAGCGGCCCGGATCGCGCCGCCGCAACCCGGCCGCGGATGTCGTTCGCTCGACCTGCACGTCGACGTCCACCATCGCCACGCCGTCGGGCTTGAGGCACCGGCGGATTTCGGCGAGGACCGCGGAGTCGTCCGGCGCGAACGGAAGCACGTTGTTGCACAGGATCACGTCGAAGGTCCTCTCCCGGAAGCGTAGCCGGGTGGCGTCCATCCGCCGGAACCGGTGGGGCGGTCGGAGGCGAGCGTGGTGCGGGCGGTGGTCCAAGTCCACGGCGGTGTAGCGGGCGGGGCCGATCGTCCGCCGTTCCGGCACGAAGCGAGTGGCGGGGCGCGAGGGTCCGATGTCGAGCACCTCGCTCTGGTCGCCGAGCCGTGGGCGAACGAAGCGGCGCAGAAAGACCAGGAGGGCCCGGTGGCGGGGCTTCGACCCGCAGCCGGGGCAGAGGCCGGGCCGCGGCCGCAGCCCGTAGCGTGCGAATGCCGGGAACCGCCCGCCGCAGGCCAGACACGTCACGCCGCGCGGGACCCCTTGCACTCGGTCATTGTAGGGCCTCCGGGCGTCGGGTCCTGGGCCGGGGCCCGCGCCGACCGAGCCCGTATCCGGTCCGCCCGGCCGGACGTCGAGACGGGCGAAAAACCCGTTCCGCCGGGGCGCGCGGTCTCCTACACTAGTCGAACGGGTCCGGCCGGATGTCGGTGCACGGGAGGCCGCGGGGCTCAGGGTGTCGCGTGGTCCGGGTGGCGGTCCTCGCCCTTTTGGCGCTGGCCGAGCCGGTCGCTGCGGAGGAATGGTCGGTGAAGACCGTGCCGCGGACGGACGGACCCGGCACGCGCTGCGTGCTCGAGTCAGCCCGGCAGTCGCTCTCGGACGGATACCAGGACACGACGGCATACGTCACGGTCGACGGCCGGTCGGTGGCCGTGACGTCGGCGTCGAACCTCGATCCGGGCTTTTCGGACATCGGCCTTGCCGTCGACCAGGAACCACTGGTGCCGATGGACCGGCTGGCTGGCATGAAGACTGCCCTCTTCGAGACGAAGTATGGGCGGCTGATCGAGCTCTTCAAGGCGGGGGCCCGCCTTCGCATACAGCTCCGGTTCTGGCCGGAGTGGCCTGCGACGGGGACGCGCTCGGCGACCTTCAGCCTGATCGGATTCACCAAGGCCTACGGCGAGCTGGCCGGCTGCCGCTGAGGGCTCCCGGGACGCCGGGGGAGGGGCGATATGGGGTTGCGGCTCAAGTTCAACCTGGTCCTGCTGATCGTGTTCCTGCTCGGTCTCGGCGTCGCCGGCTGGGTCTCCCGCGAGATACTGATCCGGAACGCGCGGGAGGAAGTGTCCCGGAACGCCAGTCTCATGATGGAGGCCGCGCTCGCCGTGCGCGGCTACACGATCACCCAGGTGCGGCCGCATCTCGACATGCAGCTGATGCGCGCGTTCCTGCCGCAGAGCGTGCCGGCCTTCGCGGCGGCGGAGACCATGAGCGAGCTCCGCAAGAAGTATCCGGACTACTTCTACAAGGAGGCGACGCTCAACCCGACCAACCCGCGCAATCGCGCCGCCGACTGGGAGGCGGACCTCGTGCAGGAGTTCCGGAATCGGCCCACGGTGAAGGAGCTCGGCGGGGAGCGTGACACCCCGACCGGCCGCGCGCTCTACATCGCCCGGCCGATCCAGATCGGCAACCCGGCCTGTCTCGGGTGCCACAGCACGCCCGACGCCGCGCCGCCCACTATGATCAAGCTCTACGGCCCCGCGAACGGCTTCGGCTGGAAGCTCAACGAGATCGTGGGCGCGCAGATCGTGTCGGTGCCGATGGCGCTGCCGCTCCAGAACGCGCAGCGGGCCTTCTACACGTTCATGGGCTCGCTGGTCGCCGTCTTCGCGCTCGTCTTCATCGCGCTGAACGTGATGCTGAGCTGGATGATCGTGCGGCCCGTGGCCCAGCTGTCGCGTGCGGCCGACCAGGTGAGCACCGGCAACTTCGACATCCCGGAGTTCCCGGAGCGGGGTCGGGATGAGATCGCGCTCCTCGGCCGGGCGTTCAACCGCATGCGGCGGAGCCTCCAGAAGGCAATGCAGATGATCGAGAGCTGAGGCTCGTGGATCAGGGACCTGTCGAGCCCGGCCACCGAACGTTCATCGCGACGGTGGTATTCATCGACATTGTCGGGTACTCGGAGCGACTGGTCACGCAGCAGGTCGAGCTGAAGACCCGGCTCAACGGGCTGGTCGCGAACGTGCTCGAGCACGTCCCGGTCACCGACCGCATGATGCTCGACACCGGCGATGGGGCGGCTCTCTGCTTCCTCGGCGACCCCGAGGACGCCCTGTTCGCCGCGAGCAACCTGCGGGCGAGCACCGTGGCCATCGGCCCCGAGCTGGCCCTCCGGATCGGCATCAACCTGGGCCCGCTCCGGATCGTGAAGGACGTCAACGGACAGCCCAACATGCTCGGCGACGGGATCAATGTCGCCCAGCGGGTCATGAGCTTCGCCGCGCCCAACCAGATCCTGGTCTCGCGCTCCTACTACGAGATCGTGTCTCGGCTTTCCCAGGAGTACACCCGCCTCTTCCAGTACTTGGGCATCCACCGGGACAAGCACGTCCGGGAGCACGAGGTGTACGTGATGACGGCGGGCGGGCCGGGCGTGGCGGCCCCGCCGGCGGACCAGGCCGAGGCGGCGTCGGCGGCGGGGCCGCCCGGCCGGGTGGAGAGCACCGAGTTCGTGCCGGTCGCCGGGCCGCGCTTCGACCCGGCGGTGCTGGCGCGGGTCGAGGGCGCGCTCGCGGAGAGCATGGGTCCGCTCGCGCGCGTCCTGGTGCGGAAGGCGGCCAAGACGGCGCCGGATCTCCCGGCGCTCTGCCAGGCACTCGACGTGGCCCTGCCCGAGGCGCAGCGCGTGGCCTTCCGGCGCCGGCTCGGCACCGTCGCGGCGCCATCCCCGGCGCCGACAGCGTCTCCGGCGCGTCCCCCCGGGGCGCCCCCCCCGGTCGGGTCCGGGCAGCCCCTGTCGCCCGAGGTGCTGGCCGAGGCCATCGACCGGCTCGCCGTGCACATCGGCCCCGTCGCCAAGCTCCTCGTCAAGCGCGCCGCCAAGCAGGCGAGCAGCACCAAGGACCTCTACGAGCGTCTCGCCGCGCATATCGACGACCCGCAGGACCGCCGCCGCTTCGCGGCGGCCACCGAGGAGCTCGCGGAGCCGTAGCCCCGGGGGGCCCTCACACCCCGGCCCCGCGCCGGCGGGCGCCCGCCGGCTGGGGACGAGCAAGGCCAGAGCCTCCAGCGGCTCAGCAGGGAATGCCCTGAGGCGCTCCCCCGGATCCTGCACCGCCGGAGCGTGGCGGCGGCCAGGCCGTCACGGACGGAGACGCCCCCTCAGTGGGCCGTGTAGCCTCCGTCGACCGGCAGGATGACGCCAGTGATCCAGCGCGCCTCGTCCGACGCGAGGAACAGGGCCGCGTCTGCGACGTCGCGGGGCTCGCCGAGCCGGCGGAGCAGGTGCTGGTCCAGCAGCCGCTCCCACGGCGCGCCCTCGGCCTGCATCCGCTCGAACATCGCGCGGTTGATGCTCGTGATCACAAAGGACGGGCTGAGCGCATTGACGCGGATGCCGTGCCGGCCGAAGTCGACCGCCATCTGCTTCGTGAGGATCGCGACCGCCCCCTTCGACGCCGAGTAGGCGGGGCGGATCGGCAAGCCCACCACCCCGGTGATGGACGAGAGGTTCACGATCGCCCCGCTGCGCTGGCCGATCATCGTCGGCAGGACGGCGCGGCTCATGAGGAACACCCCCTTGACGTTCACCCGCATCGTCTCGTCCCAGTCGGCCTCCGTGGTCTCGAGGACCGTCTCCCGGGAGGGAAGGACCCCGGCGTTGTTGACGAGGATGTCGATGCGGCCGAAGCGCTCCCGGACGACCTCGACGACCCGCCGAGTGTCGGCCGCCGTCGCGACGCTCGCCTCGAGGGAGAGGGCCTCGCCGCCGTCCGCCCGGATCGCGTCGACGACCGTGTCGTTCGGCCCCGGCCGGACGTCCACGCAGGCGACCCGCGCGCCCTCCTCCGCGAAGCGCCGGGCGATGGCCTCACCGAGGCCCATGGCGGCGCCCGTGACGATGGCGACCTTGCCGTGCAGCCGGGGCTGGGGAGATCGGACGGGCATGGTCTCGCTCCGTCGGCGCGCTTACCGACTCATCGGACGAGGATGCAGCGGTCCGGCGCGATCCGGACCACTACGGCCTGACCGACGGCGAGCCGAGATTCCGGCGCCCCCGCCGCCCGGAGCGTGCAGTCGGTCCCCGTGATCGCCACCTGATAGTCCATCGCGTCACCGAAATAGGCGGCCCGGGTGACCGTGCCGGTGAAGATATTGCGCCACGCGTCATCCGCTGCTGGCGCCGCCGGCGTCCCCACGCCTGCCGCCGGCGCGAGGGCGACCGTGTGCGGCCGGATCGACACCGCGACCGCCGCCCCCGGGGGGTGCTCCGGTCCGGCCGCCGTGACCAGCTCGAGGCCGCCCTCGCAGGCGACCCGCCCGTCGGCCCCGAGCCGTCCCTTCAAGAGGTTCGTGCGGCCGATGAAGCCCGCCACGAAGGCCGTGGCCGGCCGCTCGTACACCTCCGTCGGCGTGCCCACTTGCTCGACACGGCCGGCGCTCATCACGGCGATGCGGTCCGAGGTGACCATGGCCTCGGCCTGGTCGTGGGTGACGTAGACGGTCGTGATCTGGGAAGCCTCGTGGAGCCGCCGAATCTCGAAGCGCATCTCCTCCCTGAGGTGCGCGTCCAGGTTACTGAGGGGCTCGTCGAGAAGGAGGATCGTCGGCTCCACCACGAGCGCGCGGGCCAGGGCGACGCGCTGCTGCTGGCCGCCGGAGAGCTCGCCGGGGTAGCGGTCCGCGAACCCTTCCAGGCGGACCAGCGCCAGGGCCTCGCGGAGCCGTCGGGGCCAGTCGGCCCGCGGCACGGTCCGGAACTTGAGACCGTAGGTCACGTTCTCACCCACAGTCTTGTGCGGCCACACCGCGTAGGACTGAAAGAGCATGCTCATGCCGCGTCGCTCGGGCGGCAGGGTCTCGCGCGGGGACGAGAGGCGGCGGTCCCCGAGCCAGATCTCGCCCGCGTCGGGAGCGAGGAAGCCGGCGATCAGGCGGAGAGTCGTGGTCTTCCCGCAGCCCGACGGACCCAGGAGCGACAGGAGCTCCCCGTGACGGATCTCGAGCGTGAGGTCGCGCACGGCCGCGACGTCCTCGCCGAACCGCTTCGTGAGCGCCTGCAGGCGGACCGCGGCCATCCGCCGGTCAGATCTGGAGGAAGCGCCGGCCCAAGAACCGCTGCGCCACCGCCACGAGGAGGAGGGTGAGCCCGAGCAGCAGGATCCCGAGCGCCGACACGGCCTCCCAGAGACCCTCCTCGTAGAGGGTGTAGATGACGACGGCCACGACGCGTGAGCGGGTCGTGAACAGGAGGATCGAGGAGGACAGCTCGCGGAGGCTCGGGAGGAACACCAGGAGCCACGCCGAGACGAGCCCCACGCCGAAGAGGGGCACCGTCACGTCCTTGAAGGCGACCAGGCGATTGGCGCCGAGGACGCGCGCGGCGTCCTCAAGATCGACGTGCACCGTCTGGAGAGCGGCGTGGCAGGCCGTGTAGGCGATCGGCAGGTACTTCGTCAGGTACGCGACGAAGATGATCCAGATGGTCCCGTACAGGAGGAGCGGCGGCCGCGAGTAGGCCTTGAACAGGCCGATGGAAAGCACGATCCCGGGGATCGCGAGGGGGGCCATGGCGAGGAAGGCCAGCACGCGCGCCCCCGCGAGGAGGCGCCGCTGGGCGACGTAGGCGATCGCACCCATCAGGAGGGCGGCGAGGGTCGCCGTGACCGTGGCCAGCTCGAGCGTGTTCACGATGGCCGCGCGCGTCGGGTCGAACTCGAAGATCACGTAGCGGAAGTTGCGAAGGGTGACGTTCTGCCACGACCACCCGAGGCCCCAAGCCTTGGCGAGGGCGCCGCGAAGGAGCGCGAAGTAGGGGAGCCCGATCGCGAGCAGCAGCACCGTCCCGCAGCCGCCGCAGGCGACCCACCGCCAGGGGCCGAGCCGGACGGGCGGCGCCGCGGCGGCGCGTCCGCCCACGGTCGTGTAGCCGCGCCGGCCCATCAGGCGCCGCTGGGCCCAAAGCAGACCTACTGCGACCAGGAGGAGCGGCATGGCGTAGGCGGCGGCCACCTCGACCTGCGGTGGGTAGTGGAAGAAGGCCCAGATCTGGGTGGTCATCACGTGGAAGCGCGCCGGGATGGCGAGCATCGCCGGCGCGCCGAAGAGCACGAGGGCCTCGAGGAAGGCGAGAATGAACCCCCCGACGATCGCCGGGAGCGCGAGGGGCAGCGTGATCGTGCGCATCACCGCGAGGCGCCCGGCCCCCGCGATCCGCGCCGCGTCCTCCAGGTCGGCGGGCGTGGCGGTCAGCGCCGCGCCCGTCAGGATGAAGACCACCGGGAACGTGTAGAGGCTCGTGACGTAGATCAGCCCCGTCATGGAGAAGATGTTGAAGAGCGGGGCCTCCGCACCGGTGACCGCCCGGTAGAGGACGTTGAGGAGCCCGGCGTTCGGGCCCGCCAGGATCACGTAGGCGGTGGCCCCGAGAAAGGACGGGGTGACGAAGGCGGCGATCGTGAGCGTCCGGACGACCGCCTTGCCCGGCAAGTCCGTCCGCGTGACGAGCCACGCCATCGGCGCCCCCAGGATGACGCTCAGGATGCCGACCGCCGTCGCGTAGACGAGGGAGTTCCCGACCGGGCCCTGGTAGATCGCCGTGCCGAACGCCTCGACGAAGTTGGTGAAGGTGAAGCCGTGACCCTCCGGCACCCGCACCGCCGTGACGAGGAGGATCGCGAGGGGCGCGACGACGAGGACCGCGAGAATCGCGGCGCTCAGGAGCCAGACGGCAGGGGCGGCATCCCGCCGCCCCTGCCCCGTCGCGCCGGCCGGCACCGCGTCAGACCCCGAACAGCTCGCGGAACTTCTTCTTGATCTCGTCGTCGCGCTTCTGCATCTCCTCCGGCTCGACCCGGAGGAGCTTGAGCTCCTTGAGCGGGCGCTTGTCCTTCGGGTACGCCACGGCCGCGTTCGGCACGTAGAGGCCGTCGTCGGCGAGGATCTGCTGGGCGTCCTTGTCGAAGAGGAAGTCCGTGAACACCTTGGCCGCGTTCGGATGCGGCGCCTTGGCCAGGATGGCGTTGGCCGAGGTCACGAAGGGCAGCCCCTCCTCGGGGAAGACGATGGCGACGGGGTTCCCCTTCTTCACCTCGCGGTACAGATTGTACTCACCCGTCACGCCGACCCAGGCTTCGCCGCCGGCGAGCTTCATCGGGGGATCCTCGGCCGACTGCACGACCAGGGGGTTGTTCTTGGCCAGGGCGGCGTAGTAGTCCCAGCCGCCGACGACGGGGAGGAGTCCGAGGATTCCCGTCATCACGACGCCGCTGTAACCGGGGTGAGCGTGGACGAGCTTGCCCTTCCACCGGGCGTCGGGGAGGTCGCGCCAGCGCTTCGGCGCTTCGGCAGCCGCGACCTTCTGCGTGTTGTAGCCGATTACGTAGGGTGTGCCGCGCAGGATGGTGTAGAAGCCGTCCCGGTCCCGGAAATCCGGCGTGAACTTGTCCGCGCCGGCGGGCAGGTAGCGCATCAGCATGCCCTTCTGCTGAAAGTCGAGATAGTGCGAGATGTCCGAGGTGTGGACGACGTCGGCGAGGGTGAGCCCGGCCGAGGCTTCCTGCATGACCTTCTGGAAGATGCGCTGGGAGCCGTCCCGCGCGAGCTCGCAGGTGATGCCGAGCGCCTTCTTGTTGAAGCCGTCACAGACCTTCTGGGCGAGCGACAGCCCGAGCGACGAGTACCAGACGACCTTGCCTTCCTTCTTGGCGGTCTCCATCACCGCGGGGTCGGCGGCCACGGCGTTGGCCACGAGCCCGAGCACGACGACCAGCCCGGTCAGAAGTCCCCAGAGTCTTCGGTGAGTCATCATCGGTCTCCTCTCAAGTGCGCTCGCCAGCCTACGCGGCGCGCCGGAGGGCCGCGGCGATCGGCGCCACGTCCCCGGCCCGGTCGATCGTGAGTAGCCGCTCGAGCAGCATGTCCACCTGCGCGGCGGGCAGGGCCCGGGTCGCGTTGGCGCGGAACTTCGCCCGGAGCTCCTCGGGCGCGAGCGGGTGCTCCGGCCCGCCCCGCGGCGCGTCCTGCGTCTCCTCGAGCACGCGCCCGTCGGCGAGCTCGACGCGGACGTGGCCCGTGAATCGCTGGGGGTAGGGCAGGGTCGGGTCGAGAGCGTAGCGGACTTTCGCGGCGACCGCCAGGGTGCGCGGGTCTCGCGTCCTCGCTTCGCTGAAGCCGTCGACCCCCGCCGTGCCCTCCACGAGCACGAGGGCGATGCAGTACGGGAGGCTGAACTTGGCGCCGTACGGCGTCGTGGGGCGCTGCTTCTCCGCGAGCGGCTCCCAGAGCCGGTGCACGGGGCCCTCGGCGGTCCGGCAGACGATCGCGCGGATCGCCGCCGGGTCGAACCCCGGGCGCGCCCGGATCCGCGCGGCGCAGTCCATGTAGGGCTGGTTGATCGAGCCGCAGGGGTACGCCTTGAACATGAGCCGCTGGATGGCCCACTCGTGGCCGAGCCCGTCGGCCAGGGCGGCGAGGCGCGCAGCGTCCGGCGGCTCACCGCCGAAGGCCCGGTAGAAGCCGTGGGTGCCCTCGAAGACCGTGCGGGGGCCGGTGAACCCCGCGCGCGCGAGAAGCGCCGCCACGACACCCGCGTGGGCCGCCCAGCCTGCATGGAGACGCTTGGTCCAGGAGCCGTCCGCCAGGTACTCGATGATCCCGCTCGCCTGGCTGCCGCAGAGCCCGAACGCCGTGGTCAGCTCGGCCGGCGTGAGCCCGAGCAGCCGCCCGGTGGCCGCGGCCGCGCCGAAGGACCCGCAGAGCGCGGTCGGGTGGAAGCCCCGCCGGTGGAACGCGCCCGGACAGGCACGGCCCACGGCCGCCATGACCTCGACGCCCGCGACGATGGCCGCCAGGACGTCGCCCCCCGCGGCGTGGTGAGCCTCCCCGACGGCGAGCGCCGTCGTGGCGCAGCAGGAGCCGGTGTGGACGATGGCCTCCTCCAACGTGTCGTCGTAGTCGAGGCCGTGGGCGAGAGTGCCGTTGGCGAGGACGGCCGTGGCCATCCCGACCTGCTCGCGGCCGCCCCAGAGGCTCGCCTCGGGCGGCCCGCCGAGGCCGCGCGCCACCCTGTGAATGCTGCCCGCGAAGTCCTCCGGCACCGCGGCCAGCGTCACGCCGGCCGTGTCCAGGAGCAGGCGGGTGGCCTGCTCGGCGACGTCCCGGGGCACCCTGGCGGGAGAGAGCCCCGTGGCGAACGTCGCCAGCGTCTCGGCGAAGGTCTCCATCGATCGTCGCGCGCGGTGTGTACAAGCCCGTATCATGGGCCGCGCGGGGCCGTCAAGGACGGAGCGCCCGGGGCCGCTTCCGGGCATCCGCACCGGCACGCTCCCGGAGGAGGCGCGGCGACGATGGATCCGAGACGGCTCGACATGTCGGTGGGCGAGGCGATGTTCACCCAGCGATCGATCCGGCGGTTCCGGCCGGACCCGATCCCGATCGCGGACCTCCAGCTCCTGCTCGACGCGGCCGTGCGGGCGCCCAACGGGGGCAACCGGCAGATCGCGCGGTTCCTGGTCGTCACCGACCGGGCGCGCATCGCCCGGTTCGGGGGGCTCTATCACGAGGCCTGGTGGGCGAAGCGCCGGGACGAGCACGGGTGGACCGGGCCCGCGGACATTCCCCCCGGGGCGAAGAACTACCTGGCGGCGGCGGCGCTCGCGGATCACATGCGGGACGTCCCGTGCGTCGTCCTCGCCTTCGCCGAGCCCCCGGGCTGGGCTAACTCCGTCCTGCCAGCGTGCCAGAACCTCATGCTGGCGGCGCGGGCCCTCGGGATCGGCTCCATCCCGACGACGCTCCACCCGACGGTGATGGCCCGCGTGTACGCGCTCTTCGGCGTCCCGGCGGAGGTCGCCTTCCACTTCTGCATCCCGCTCGGCTACCCGGCCGAAGGGGCCCGCTTCGGCGGCAGTCGTCGCCTGCCGACCCGGGAGACGACCTTTCTGGATCACTGGGGGGCGGCGGTGCCGTGGACGTAGCGCGGGATGGCGGGGGCGGCCGATGCACCCGGCTAGCGCCACATGATCCCGATTGGGTACATGGCCAAGCGTGTGAGCTTACGCCCGGCGTGGATCAAGGCCGACCGCGTGAAGGACATCTACTCCGTCAGCGGCTGCGTGTCGAAGGATTTCGCCGACTACATCAACTACTGGAAGCACAATGGCTACTGGTTCTTCGACTCCCCGGCAATCATTCTCGAGGTGGCTCGTGACAACGCATTCGATCTGGAGAGGACGGCTCTCTTCTACTACGAAGCTCATGAGCTGGAGTCGAGGAAGGCCAGCATCGCTGGACACCATTCGAACCCGAGACTTCGTTCACGACCCGAGTCGTTCCACCCCGTGAGAGGGCGTTGGAAGGCTACGATGTCGTAACGTTCTCGGCGGGGAACAGCCCGGAGTGCTCGCCCCTGTCCTGCTGTTCGTTGGCCACCGACGTGGAGACCAATGAGCACTGCCTCCTCCCGTCTCTTGAGCGGGCGATGCAACTCTTGGAGGAAGGGAGGTTCCGTAACACCGAGCCGGGCCCACATCGCATACTCGCTGTCTATTCGGTGAGGTGGGTCGACACGGCCGTGACCCGACCGGCCCTCGATCCATGATCCTGAGACGTTCGGTCGCGCCCCTGTCTTGACGCCTCTGGGCGGGGGTGGTACAGAAGTCCGGTCCCCTCGGGCGACCCACGACCCTGGAGGTCCGCATGAGCCAACTTCCGAGCGCCGTCCACTGTGTCGTCATCGGTGCCGGCATCCACGGGCTGAGCACCGGCTGGCATCTGGGACTCGAGCTCGCCCGGCGCCGGCGCGGCTCGGGTCGGGACGTCGTCGTGCTCGACAAGACCGGCGTGGGCGCCGGCGCCTCCGGGATCGCCTGCGGCTGCGTGCGGAACCTTTACATGACCGAGCCGCTCCACGCGATCCTCCGCCACAGCGTGGATGTCTGGACGTATGATCCGGTCGCGTTCGGGTTCCAGCAGGTCGGCTACGTCGGCGTGGACGAGGAGCAGAACCTCCCAGCCTACGAGCGGGTCTGGAAGAGCCAGAACGCGGCCGGCTACCCCTCCGATCTCTACGCGGGCGAAGACGCACGCCAGTTCGTCCGGCGCCTCTGGCCCGACTTCAACACCGCGCGCGTCGGGCTCGCGCTCCACGAGCGAGTGAGCGGTTACGCGGGGACGCGCCAGGCGGTGGCCGGGCTGGCCGGGAAGTGCGCCCAGCAGGGCGTCCAGGTGCTGCCCGGGGTGGAGGTGACCGGGTACGACGTCGAGGGTGGCCGGGTCCGCGCGGTGCTGACGGACCAGGGCCGGATCGCGTGCGACGTCGTCGTCTGGGGCCTGGGCGCCTGGACGCCCAAGCACTGGGCCATGCTCGGGAAGCCCCCGAGACTCAGCTGTCGCTATCCGGATGGCACCGTCGAGACGAAGGACATGTGGACGTACTGGCGGCTCCTGGAGGGCGAGGTCTACCACGACGAGCCCTACGTGACGGCCGCGGGCCTGAACCCGCCCGTCCTCCACGTCGAGACCTCGGAGCCCGTCGTCGACCCGGTGTCGGGACGACCGATCAAGGACTTCACGTACGTCTACTTCAAGAACGGCAACGAGCGGATGGACCGTCCCGGCCTCCAGGGCGGCACCACGCCGGTCAAGCTCGGGCCCACGGCCGTGACGGACCCCTACGGGCACGCCAACGACGAGTACCAGGCGGACCCGTGGTTCGCCGACTACTTCTGCGCCGCGATGGGCCAGACGATGTCGCGGTTCAAGGGCTGCCGCCCTCACTTCCGCGAGCGACGCAACGGCGGCATCGGCGCGTTCACGCCGGACAACGTTCCGGTCTTCGACTGGGTCGCGCCGAACGTCTTCATGATCGCGGACTCGAACCACGGGTTCAAGATGACGGGCGCCGGGAAGCTGGTGGCGCGCCTTCTGATGGGCGACGACGTCCCCGAGCTCAAGCCCTTCGCGCTCGGTCGGTACGCCGAGGGCCGGACGTTCGGCGCCTCGGGCAGCCACTCCCCCTGGGTTTGACGACCGCCGTGACCCGCCGACGCCGCCGCCCGCCTATCCGATGAAGAAGGGCATCCTCGAGCGACTTCGGGAGGGCCCCGTCCTGGGCGACGGCGGGTACATCCTGGAGCTCGAGCGGCGCGGCTACGTCCAGGCGGGCCCCTACACACCCGAGGTCGCCGTCGAGCACCCCGAAGCACTGCGTCAGCTCCACCAGGAATTCCTGCGGGCGGGCGCCGACGTGCTGCAGGCGCTCACCTTCTACGCCAGCAAGGAGAAGCTCGGAACCGCCGGCTACGCCGATCAAGTCGAGGCGATCAACCGGGCAGCCGTCCGCATTGCCAACGAGGTGGCGGGGGACCAGGCCCTGGTCGCCGGCACCCTGTGCCTCACGTGGATGTACGACCCGAAGGAGCCGGCCTCCCGTGCGGTCGTGCGCCGGCTCTTCGACGAGCAGATCGCAATCCAGGCGGCGGAAGGCGTCGACTTCTTCATCGGCGAGACGTTTACCTTCCTCGAGGAGGCGCGCCAGTGCCTAAACGCCATCAAGGCCGCGGGCTATCCGGCGATGATCACCTTCACGCTGCGCGGGCCCGAGACCGCCGAGGGGATCCCGATCGGGGAGGCGGTGCGGATCCTGGCCGGCGAGGGCGCCGACGTCATCGGCGCGAACTGCGGGCGCGACCCCGAGCGGATGCTGCCCCTGGTCGAGATCATGCGCCGGGCGACCCCGGGCTACGTGGGCGCCCAGCCGATCGGGTTCCGGACCCGGGACGACCTCCCGAACTTCACGCAGCTGCCCGAGTTCCCGCTGGCGCTCGATTCGCTGACGCTCAGCCGGGCCGAGATGGGCGCCTACGCCACCCGTGCGCGGGCGCTCGGCGTCAACTACATCGGCTCCTGCTGCGGCTCGGTCGCCCACCACGTCCGCGCGATGGCCGAGGCCCTCGGGCGGCGCCCGCCCGCGAGCGCCAAGTCGGCCAGCCTCGACCGGCATCCCGGCATCCAGAAGAGCCGGACCCTCGAGGAGATGGCGGGACGCAAGCCCAAATCCGCCGACGCCCCGCGCTTCGCCACGGGCGACCGCAACTGGTAGCGGCGCGTTGACGGCGGGCGTCCCGCGCGCGGCCGACGTCGTCGTCGTCGGGGGCGGCGTCCACGGCGCCAGTGTCGCATACCACCTGGCGCGCCGCGGCGCGCGCCGCGTGGTCCTCGTCGAGCGGAAGTTTCTGGCCTCGGGCCCGACCGGGCGATCCTCGGCCCTGGTCCGTCGCTTCTATGCGATGGACTTCCTCACCCGGACGGCGAACACGTCGGCGACCGTGTTCCAGCACTGGGCGGACCAGATCGGCGGCGGCGACCCGGGATTTCGCCAGGTGGGGATCCTCTGGCTCGTGGGTCCGGACCGCGTGGACAATCTGCGCGCCAACGTCCGCCGCGCCCGCGAGCTCGGCGCGAACGTGGCGACGCAGGCACCGGACGAGGTGCACGCGCTCGTTCCCACCATGGCCGTCGACGACGTCGCGCTCGGCGCGTACGAGCCGGAGTCCGGCTATGCGGACGCGGCCATGACCACCAACGCCTTCGCCACGCGCGCGAGCGAGCAGGGGGCGACGGTCGTCCAGTACGTGCCGGTCGAGGCGATCCTCACGGCGGGCGACCGGGTGAGCGGCGTCCGGACTGCGGCCGGGGAGATCCACGCACCGGCCGTGGTCGTCTGCGCCGGCCTCTGGGCCGGGCGTCTCCTGGGTCCGCTGGGCGTCGACGTCCCCGTGGCCCCCACCCGTCATCAGATGTGCTTCTTCCGCCGCCCGCCGGACTTCGGGCCGCATCCCGCGGTGCTCGATCGTCCCCACTCCACGTACATGCGCCCGGAGACCGGGAACCTGACCATCCACGGGCTCTTCGCCTATGACGAGGTGGTCGATCCCGACCACTACAACGAAGGCGCCGATCCGGGTGAAGTGCTGCGGAATGCGGAGCTGATCGCGGAGCGGTTCCCGGCCATGGAGCACGGCCTTTCCATGGGGGGCTATTCCGGGGTGTACGACAACACGCCCGATCATGAGCCGGTGCTGGGCGCGGTGCCCGAGCATCCGGGGCTCTTCGTGAACTTCGGCTGGAGCGGTCATGGCTTCAAGCACGCGCCGGCCGTCGGCGATATCCTGGCCCAGGTCGTCCTGGACGGCCATGCGCCCGGCTGGAACCTCCAGCCGTTCCGCTGGTCCCGCTTCCGGGACAACGCCCCGCTGCCCCGGGCGACGGCGGCGGACCCGCCCATTAGCTGAACCCTCGGTCGACGAGAGAGGAAGGACCACCATGGCGACGAAGACGAAGGCGAAGAAGGTGACGAAGGCGGCGAAGGCCGCGCCCCAGAGGGGCCTCGGGCTGCTCGAGCGGCTCGCCAAGGGCCCCGTGATCTGCGCCGAGGGCTACCTGTTCGAGTTCGAGCGACGCGGCTACCTCCAGGCCGGCGCTTTCGTGCCGGAGGTCGTGCTCGAGCACCCGGACCTGGTGGAAGGCCTCCACCGGGACTTCGTGCACGCGGGCTCGGACGTCGTCGAGGCGTTCACCTACTACGCGCACCGGGCCAAGATGAAGATTGTCGGCCGCGAGCGCGATCTGGAGCGGATCAACCGGACGGCACTGCGGCTCGCGAAAAAGGTGGCGCGCGCGACCGGGACGCTCCTCGCCGGGAACATCTGCAACACGAGCATCTACGGGCCGGCGGACACGAAGTTGCACCAGCAGGCGCGCCGGATCTTCGACGAGCAGATCGACTGGGCCGTGGACGCCGGCGCGGACTTCATCGTCGGCGAGACCTACAGCTGGGGCGGTGAGGCCCTCCTGGCGCTGGAGGCGATCCGGCGCTCGGGCAAGCCGGCCGTGATCACGCTGGCCGTCCCCCGCGAGGGGCGGATGCGCGAGGGCTGGAGCGTCGGCGAGACGACCCGGCGGCTCGAGGCGGCCGGCGCGGACGTGGTCGGCCTGAACTGCTCGCGCGGCCCGGCGACGATGCTCCCCTTGCTCCGGGAGATCCGGAGCGCCGTGAGCTGCCACGTCGCCGCGTTGCCCGTGCCCTATCGCACGACGCCGGCGGAGCCGACCTTCCAGTCCCTCACCGATCCCAACTGCGCGTGCATTCCCGACAACCGGCCGTTCCCGGCCGCGCTCGATCCCTTCCTCTGCAACCGCTACGAGATCGGCGAGTTCGGCAAGGAAGCCTCTGCCCTCGGGGCGCGCTATCTCGGCGTCTGCTGCGGCGCCGGGCCGCATCACGTGCGAGGCCTCGCGGAGGGCCTCGGGCGACGCCCCCCGGCCAGCCGCTACTCTCCCGACATGTCGAAGCACATCCTCTTCGGCACCGACAAGCGGCTGAACCAGGAGAACCTCGCGTACGGGCTGACCTACCGGCGTCCTGCGGGCGCCTGACCGGGCCCATGGCCGGGTCCCCGCCCGAGAAGGGCTCGCCGAGCGCCGAGAACCGCCGGGCCGACCCGCGCTACGTCGGCAAGGATCTCGGGACCCAGTGCGCGCACGCGGGCGAGCGCTGGGAGGCCTCCGGCTTCTGGCCGAGCAGCACGCCGATCCACAACGCGACGACCTTCGTCTACGACCGGGCGGAGGATCTCGACGACGTGGTGTGGCGCCGGAAGGCGGGCTACTCGTACAGCCGGTCCGGGTCGCCCACCACCTCGGCACTCGAGCGGGCGCTCTCCACCCTCGAAGGAGTGGAGGTCACCCGCGTCTGCGGCTCGGGGATGGCCGCGAGCCATCTCGCGGTCCTGACCGCGGGCGCCGGCAAGGATGGGCCGATTCTCGCCTCGAGCGACGTCTACGGCAGCGTCTACACGATGATGGAGGGCGTCTTCCCGGCGCTCGGGACGCCCAGTCTCGTGACGAGCTTCTCGAGTCTCGATCATCTGGAGGATGCCATCCGGCAGGTGCGCCCGCGCGTGGTGTACTTCGAGGTGGTGACCAATCCCCTCACCCGGGTGATCGACGCGCCGGCGGTGATCGAGCTGGCGCACCGGCAGGGGGCGCGGGTGATCGTCGACAACACCTTCACGACGCCGTTCCTCCTGCGGCCGGCCGCGCTCGGCGCCGACCTCGTCACCCACAGCGTGAGCAAGTTCCTGTCGGGCCACGGGGACGTGCTGGCCGGCTCGGTCGGCTGCCGGCTCGCGGATTACGACCGGTTGACGGACATGCTGATCCAGATCGGATCCGCACTCGGCCCGAACGAGGCGTGGCTCGCCTTGCGGGGGCTCAAGACGTTCCCGCTCCGGATGGCGCGGCAGTGCGAGAGCGCGTTCCGGGTCGCGCGCTTCCTCGAGGACCATCCGGCGATCACGCGCGTCCGCTACCCGGGCCTCCCGAGCCACCCCGACCACCCGACGGCCCGGCGCCTCTTTCCGGATGGACGCTACGGCGCGATGCTGTCCTTCGACCTGGCCGACTGCGACACGGCGAAGGCCTTCCGGTTCCTCGACGCTCTCCGGCTGGTGCTGTCGGCCACGACGCTCGGCGACCTCTACTCGATCATGGTGAACCCGGCGCGCACCACCCACCGGTGGCTCGGCCCGGACCAGCAGGCTGCCCTCGGGATCGGGCCCGGCACGTTCCGGATGTCGGTGGGGATCGAGGGCGTGGAGGACCTCCTGGAGGATGTCGACCAGGCGCTCCGCGCCTGCCAGACGGTCTGAGGGGTCGGACGCCCGGTCCCGCGCGCGGGGCCGACCCTCACCGTCTGAGCGTCATGACGATGAGCGCCAGCGTGAGGAGGGCGACCGCCGCGAGCTCGCGGCGCGTCAGCCGCTCCCGGAACACCCGGCGGGCGATCACGTAGCTGAACAAGAGCTCGACCAGCCCGAGCGTGCGCACGTGGGCCGCCGGCTCGATGGCCATGGCGGTGAACCATCCGACCGATGCCGCCGCGCCCATGAGTCCCGCGAAGAGTGACGTGCGCCACGCGCGCAGGACCGCCGTGATGACGGCGGCCTCGCGGAGGAAGAGCCAGGCACCGAGCAGGACTGTCTGCAGGAGCTGGGCCGCCACCAGGCTGTAGGCCGCGGCCATCAGGAACGGCGCGCCGGCGAGTGCCAGCGCCGCCCCGCGATAGCCGACCGCTGCCAGCGCGAAGCCCGTCCCGGACGCGAGACCCAGCAGGGCCGGACGGGTCGTCCAACCCACGAGCAGAGCGTGCAGTGGGCGGCGGCGGTCGGCGGGTGACAGCAGGAGGACTCCCAAGGTCCCCAGTCCGATGGCCGAGCCGGCCACCAGGGACACCCGGTCGCCGAGGAAGGCGAGGCCGAACACCGCGACCTGGATGATCTCGCTCTTGGAGTACGCGACGCCCAGCGCGAAGTTGCGCTCCTCCATCACGCGCAGCAGCAAGCCGGTCGCCGCGAGCTGACAGACGGCGGCCAGGAGCACCCAGCCCGCGAATGCCACCGTCGGCGCGGGCAGCGGGATTCCCTCCGCACCCTGCACCGCGCCGAGCCACAGCGCCGCGAAGGGCAGACCGTAGAGGAAGCGAACCAGCGTGGCTCCGAGGGTGCCGAGCGATCCCGTGAGGTGTCGCTGCACCATGTTCCGCAGGGTCTGCGCGAACGCCGCGCCGATGGTGACCGGGATCCAGAGCCAGGGCGCGGGAGTCACGCGGGCCGGGGGGCCGCGGGCGGGGGCGCGGAGCTTAGACCGGAGGGGTCGCCGGGCCCCCGCCGTGCGGGGTCTCGGCCGACACGCCGAGCTCCTCGAGCACCCAGTCGTTGAACCCCCGGATGTGCCGCTCGATCGGGACGTAGACCCCGCCCGCCTCGAAGGCCCGGGAGCGGACACTGGCCTGGACCCACTCGCAGACCTGCCAGTCCTGGCGATTCACCCGGTCGAAGAGCGCGACCGTGTCCGCCGGGTCGAAGCCGGGCCGGGCGACAGCGTCCGGCGCGAAGAGCCAGTCGCACGTGACGCGGGAGCGGTCCGGCGCGAGGGGCACCAGGGTGTGGATGATGACGTGGTCGGGGAGGAGGTTCAGGAACACGTTCGGCCGGACCACCATCCCGTAGTAGTGCCGCTCGTGCTCGGGCGGGAGACCCGGGAACGGGGGCGCCGGGGCCCGCCCGCTGACGGTGAGCGCCTCCGCGTCGTCGGCCAGGCGCGTGCCGAGCCCGTACTCCTGCGTCGCCCCGCTCCGGAAGGCCGGCAGGAGCCGCACCAGCTCCGGGTGCATCGGCGCGCAGTGGTAGCACTCCATGAAGTTCTCGACGACGAGCTTCCAGTTGGCGCCGACCTCGTACTCGAGGGTCCGGCCCACCGCGAGCGTGCCGATCCGGTAGGCGGTCACGCGTCCGGCGTCGCCGAGCCGCGCGGCAAGCTGGGGGAGGATCCAGTCGGTGAGTGGCGGCGGGGCGGCACCCAGGCTCACCCAGACGAGCCCTTCCCACGTGTCGAGGGCCACCGGGAGGAGCCCGAACGCGCCGCGGTCGAAGTCGAGCGCGTCCTGGAGCCCGGGCGCCCGCAGGAGGCGACCGTCGAGCCCGTAGGTCCACGCGTGATAGCGGCACTGGAGCGTGCGCGTCTGGCCGCGTTCGGCGGGGCAGAGCTGGGCCCCGCGGTGGCGACAGACGTTCAGGAACGCTCGGAGCGCACCGTCCTCGCCCCGCACGACCAGGACGCTCTCGTCACCGACGCGCACCGTGCGGAAGTGGCCCGGGGCGGGGAACTGGTCCCCGCGCCCGACGCAGACCCAGACGCGGGCGAAGAGGCGCTCCTGCTCGAGCTGCCAGAGCGCGGGGTCGTGGTAGAAGCGCCCGGGCAGGGTGCGGGTCAGGGGGCCCCCGGCGTCCGACGCGGGCTTCACGGCGCCTCGGCCGCGGGGAACACGATGACGTTCCGGAGCGTCTCGCCCCCCTCCATCGCGGCGATCGCCTCGTTGATCCGCTCGAGCGGATAACGGGCCGTGATGAGCTCGTCGAGCTGGAGGCGGCCTTCCCGGTACCGCGCCACCAAGCGGGGAACATCCACGCCCAGCCGGGTCGAGCCCATGTTGCTCCCGAGGAGCCGGAGCCCGTTGCCGGCGAAGTCCCCGACCGGGATCGGCGCGGTCGCTCCCGCCGCCGGCATGCCCACCAGCACCACCGTCCCGCCGCGCCGGGCGAGGGTGAGCGCCTGGCTCACCGCCGCCGGGCTGCCCACGGTCACGAAGACGTAGTCGGCGCCCCGGCCGCCGGTCAGCTCCCGCACGAGGCCGAGCACGTCGCCCTGGCGTCCGTCGACGGCGTGCGTGGCCCCGAAGCTCCGCGCGACGGGCAGCTTCCGCGGAACGACGTCGACGGCGACGATCGGCGAGGCCCCCGCGAGCACCGCGCCCTGGATCGCGTTCACGCCGACGCCGCCCGCGCCGATGACCACCGCGCTGCTGCCCGGGATGAGCTGGGCCGTGTTGAGGACGGCCCCGACGCCCGTGATGACGCCACAGGCGAGGAGGCAGGCCTGGTCCAGGCCGAGGTCGGCCGGGACCGGCACCAGCTGCGACTGGTCCACGACCACGGACTCCGCGAAGCCGGCCACGCGGATCCCGGCGTTGAGCGGCTGACCGGTCCGGGTGTGGAGCCGGTGCTCCGTCATCAGGGCGAAGCTCCCCTCGCAATGGTACGCCGCCCCGGTCAGGCAGGGGATGCATCGGCCGCACGTGCGGAGGAGGGACACGACCACGCGGTCGCCGGGCCGGACGCGCGTGACCCCGGCGCCGACCTCGCTGACGACGCCGGCCGTCTCGTGTCCCGCCACCACGGGGGGCGGGGTGGAGCTCCAGCCCGCCCAGTCGCCGCGGACCAGATGCACGTCGCTGTGGCAGATGGCGACGGCGCCGATCCGCACGCGGACCTCGCCCGTCCTTGGCGCGTCGAGAACCACGTCCTCGACCACCAGCGGCTTCCCATGCTCCCAGCAGACTGCAGCCTTCACGGGGTCAGACTTTGACTTCCATACATTTTCGTCGTGGGCTTGGCGGCTACAGTCAGGACGTCACGGCCTGATCTCGACGGGAGCCGGAATTGTCGGGAAGTCAAAGTCTGACCCCGACGGGAGCCCAGCCGAGCTGAGCGCGCCAGTCTGGCGGCGTCTCGGCGAAGCGGGCCAGGCGGAGGGCGGTCAGATCGGCGAAGCGGCACTGGCCGTGGAGGACGAGCTCGCTGACCGCCTTCCCGGAGGCCGGGGAGAGCCCGAACCCGACGCTCGACATCGTGGCGAGGACGACGTTGGCGGGCTCGGTCAGGCGGTCGATGATGGGCAGCCCGTCGGGCGTGTTCTCGACGACCCCGGCCCAGCTCCGGATGACTCGGAGGTGCGCGGCGCCGGGGAAGAGCTCGGCGAGGCGCCGGCCGAGGCTCCGGAGGACGAGCGGCGTGGTGGGCCGCGTGCCGGGCGCCGCGAGGCCGGCCCCGTCCAGCCACTCGTGGGGGCCCCCGCCGTAGACCAGGTTGCCCCGACGCGTCTGCCGGCCGTAGAGACCGTTGCCGTCAACGCCGCCCACCTTCATGAGTGGCAGGGGCTCGGTGCAGATCATCTCGACACGCGACGGCGCCAGCGGGACCCGGACGCCGAGCCGGGCGGCCAGGCGGTCCGTCTGCGGCCCGGCCGCCAGGACGACCGTGTCGGCGTCGACCGGGCCGTCCTCGGTCTCCACGGCCGTGACGCGCCCTCCGGCGGTCCGGAAGCCGGTCACGGGCGCGTGCTGGCGGATCCGGCCGCCGAGATCCTGGAGCGCCCACGCGTAGGCCTGCACGGTGCGCTGCGGGTTGGCGTGGCCCCCGAAGTGGAGGTAGAGTCCGCCCACCGCGTTGTCCCCGACGATCGGGACGAGCTCCCGGACCTGCTGGGCATCGAGCGGCTCGGTCCGGAAGCCCCGCTGGGCCGCGATCCGCGCGTTGGTCCGGTAGAGCGCGAGCTGGTCTTCCGACAGCGCCACCTTGATCCGGTGCGGCGCGTGCTCGGTCGGGTAGCCGAGCAGCGCGTCCATCTGGGGCCAGAGCCGCTGCTCCTCGAGGCCGAGCGGGCTGTAGACATGGGTCGCGCCGCCGCCGTTCCGGCCCGACGCCTCCCACCCGACGATGCCCGCCTCGAGGACCAGGACGTCGACGCCCGCGCGCGCGAGCCACCAGGCGGCGCTGAGGCCGGTGACACCGCCACCGACAACGACGACGCTGGCGCCGCGCGGCTCGGTCATGGGCGCGTCACTCGACCGGCGCCCCGCCCGGCACGTCGAGCATGACCTTCGCGTCCGGGTCCCCGGCCCAGTGGGGCGCGAACTGGGTCGGGATGCCGAACCAGCTCACCCAGTGCTCGCGCGTCGCCGGCGCCTCGTCGTGAGGCCACAGGACGGAGAGCGGGAGCGGCCGGACCGGCGGCCGGTAGCTGGCGAGGGGGATC
>Ga0114129_10000103_pt1 | contig 83612 bp, 82 predicted proteins | sample RhiMetdeltSRZDD1_FD_80071 | JGI IMG/M metagenome (GOLD analysis project Ga0114129, IMG submission 80071) | Populus rhizosphere microbial communities from Tennessee, USA - Rhizosphere MetaG P. deltoides SRZDD1 (version 2) (version 2) | ecosystem: Host-associated > Plants > Roots > Rhizosphere >... | reverse complement strand
CGTTCATTACACAGGATGAAGCAACGAAACTGACAGCAGGTAACCCCTTCGGGAATTATCGCGTGTTTCAGCAGACCCGCGCCTGCGAGACGTGGCCGCGGGGTGAGATTCCAAAAGATTTTCTCGAACCGGTTTCCTCAGACGCGCCGGTGCTGATTTTTTCCGGCAACCTGGACCCGGTCACGCCGCCAAAGTACGGCGAAGAAGTCGCAAAACATTTGCCGAACAGCAGACATGTCGTTATCGCCGAGGCCGGTCATGGTGTGGATGGTCTGACGGACCCTGATTGTATCGATCGGATTGCCACCGAGTTTCTGGACAAAGGCGATGCGAAAAATCTCGATGTGAGCTGCGTTGAGCGAATGAAGCCTCCACCGTTCGTGACCAAGTAGTGTCTGTAGCCGCGGGCCTGTGGGCCGTCCTCCTTGGCATGAAATTTGGCGGAGTCGTAAACCGGCCACAGGCCGGTAGCTACAAGACTATCTGCGCCAGTGGCGGAGCACGCGATGACGGGAAGTGGCCGTGGCGTGGTCGCGCTTAGTGACGATCAATTCCCGGCCGCGCAATGTCTCAAGGGCAACTTGGATAGCGCTCTTAGAGAGGCCGGTCGCATCGGCAAGTGTTCGTACACTCGCGACGACCGGCTTCCATCTTTTGCGCGCAGCCTGGCCGTAAAGATAGAGATAAACCAGATAAGCGGCCGGCTTTTGATCATGTCCGATCAAATCACGCATCAACACGTCGAGAACGTAATCGTCAATTGGAATGGCTTCGCGAAATCGCGGCATGGCGGCTACAGTATCGGCTATACCGATAAACAAACAGGGACACCAACTCGTGCAAGAGCAAGAAAGCCGCTCCAGATAACTCCGAAGCGGCTTTGACTTTGTTTTGTTAGGATATTCCCGAATTCGCTATCTCTTAGTCGGCCCAATCGCCGGTTGTGCGCAGGCTCTCAAAGTTCTCGAGGAAGCTCGGTTCAACCGGTGTGCCATTGGGCTTCCGCGTAATAGCGAGGAACTGGTCGCGTGCAATACCACCGTCGGTCGGATCCTCGATCACCGGGCAGATTGCATAGCGCGATGGATCATTGTTCGGGCGCGTTGTGACAGTGATGTAACCCCGGCTCAGCAGGTTATCGATGTCGCTGAGGGTCGAGATGATTGGAGTACCATCGAGGGACCTGCCGTTTCGGGAGGCCAGTGAGTCCAGGAATTGCCTACCCGCGGGGGTGTTCAATGCAGCCGAAGTGAAATTTACCCACTTGTGAATCCAGATACCAAGCGGATCAGCCCCGAAGTAACCGTGGCGCATATCGAGCAACGATGACTGGCGAAAGGTGAAGCCAATCGGATCAGTGCCTGCCTTCGGGAACAGATACTCCGTGAAGCTGTCGGCGATCGCGCGCGCTTGCCGTCCAGCCGCGTTGGCCGTGAAAGCGTTGGCGCTGATCCCACCAAGCACCGTGAAGTAATTGATGTTCCCGCTATGATCGTAGGCGGGAAGGGTTAGCAAGGCGCGGACGTTTCTTTGGAAAGGAAAGATAGGAGTGTCGTTGACGGCGTTTCCTGTGCCAGGCTGCATACGTCCCACGATCAAGGCTGGGTTGACGCCGTTCTGGAGGTAATAGGCGTCGGTGAAGTCATAAAGCCGATCCTCCACGTCGGCTTTGGTGAACGACGGCACCGCAAACAGTGCCATCACAACTAGTGCTCTCAGATTCTTCATAGGCCCACCGATAAGCCAGCGCCCAGGTGGCCGCAGTTCACAAAAGGTTCGGTAGTTGTAACCTTTAGAGTACCGATAAACGGGACCTGCCTTCGTCACGCAAGACGCAGCGAACTACGGCGTGACAAGCCGCGATTCATTTCGATTTAAACACGACCTACACCTTTAAAAGGACAGTAGTTTCTAGCGAGAACCGCTGTTCGCGCCTGGACGAAGATGTCGATCACATTAGGTTCGGCGCATCATGATTAAACAAATCAAATTCGTTAGCATTCCGGTCGCCGATCAAAATCGCGCGCTCGATTTTTACACCGATAAACTCGGGTTCACGATCATCACCGATCAGCCGTTCGACGAGAAACAACGATGGATCGAATTGCGAATTCCAAAGGCGGAGACGCGAGTCGTGTTGTTCACCGCCGAAGGCGACGAAAAGCGGATCGGCTCGTTCATGAACATGTCGTACACGTGCGATGGCATCGATAAGACGTATGCCGAATTGAAGAAACGCGGCGTGGAATTCGAAGGTCCGCCGCAAAAACAACCCTGGGGCACCTACGCCATGTTCAAGGACAGCGAAGGCAATCGCTTCGTTGTTGGGTCGGACTGAATGCAAAGAAAGCAGTGGCTGGTGACGAACGACGAATGAATAAAATGCAAAAGAGTCACGACATCGCTGTCGTGACTCTCGCATGATCGGAAATTTTGGGCTTCGTTATTTCTTGCCGGCGCGCGTGTAATTAATTTCCATCGTCTTCACGTCCTGGCCGCCACGGTTCTCGTACCATTCCAGGGTATGATGGTTATTGTCGGTGACCTTAATGACTTCGCGGATCTGTGTTTTCATGCCCGGAATACCTTCGTATTCGCTGTTGTAGGTGAAGGTTTTGGTCGCCGGATCGTAAGTGCCTTCGGAGAACATGATGCCGGTGCCCATATTATCGATCCATGAACCGACGAATTTCTTTTTCACATTGTCGTAGCCGTCGATTCCATGTCCTACGAACGTCATCTCCTTTTTCTTACCGTCGGGACCGGGCATTTCCATTTTCCCGGTCACGTCGAGGGTGGAAAAACGGCCGTTCATGATCGATTTCCTGACTGCGGTGCCCTTTGATTCCTCCGGTTTGGCGTTTGGATCGGGATTCATCCAGAACTTGATGGTGTAAGTCCAATTGCCGTCGAGGTCGGCGAGGAGCTTGTGATTTTCATTTAATTTCGCCAGCTCCATCATTTGCTTCATCATCTCTTGCGGATTTGGCTGGCCGCTCGCCGCTGCGGCGGGCGAACTAACAGCAGCAGGTGAAGAGGCGGTTGTTTGCGCAAATGAAGAAGCCGCGATCAAGCTCGCGAACACAATTGTAGTTAATGGGATAGATATTTTCATCGCCCAATTTTGCCAGTAGCTGATCACACGTGGCAAGCGACAAGTTCGAAAACGACTTATCGAAAAAAAGGACGAGTATCAAAGTATGGCCGAATCTCAGCTATTTGCCGGTCTTAGTGCGAAAGAATTCACAAAACGGCACCACTGTTCCTTCTGTAGTTTCGAAATCGGCCAGAACACAGGCGAATTCACCATCGTACTCGGGGAGGGGCATCTCCGGTACTGCTCAGACCAGTGCTAAGGTTAGAATCAACATTCCGTTTCCCATCGATTTCGTCCCGGATAACATTCTGAAAATGAACCGAGAAAATCCGACAATTGAAATTTGCCCCGGCATCAAACGTCGCACGGTTGCTCATGGCAAGACGATGTATCAGATGATGGCTACGCTGAATGCGGGAAGCACAATGCCTCCACATTCGCATCCGCAGGAGCAGATCGTTCACATTCTCGAGGGCAAAATGCGACTGATTGTTGATGGCGTGCCTCACGAACTTTCAAAAGGCGATTCTTTTTATCTCGCCAGCAATGTGCCGCATGGCGTGGAAACGCTCCTGCCAACCCGTGTGCTCGATACGTTCAGCCCACCGCGGAACGATTATCTGGCAATCGACGAGAAAGTTCGTCACGGTGCGTTGTAGATGTTTGAGCGGAACAATTAAGGCATCCGCGGCTGAAACACAGCCTCTACACCCGCTTCGCAGAACGCTTGCTCCTATCTCTTTTCGCGACAACGCGCCTGGTCACTCCTGATCCGGCGCGCCCGGCGGTCACGCTGTGGAAGCCACGAATCATCGCTTCGCGAATGATCGCTTCTTCAGCCGGATTCGTTGCGTTCACGAGTTGCTCTGCTAGTTCGGACAATTCTTTGCCGGTAAGCCGCCGTTCGGCAGCCAGCCGAGAAGCAAAACGGATTACACCCAACTGTTCTTTGAGATCGAGCCGCTTGATCTCCTCGATGATTTCGTCAGGAGTCATTGCCAAAAGTGTATTGTGAAGAGCAAGAACAAGCAATGCTCGGAGATCTAGCTCCGAGCACAAGTCAATTTACTTCCTCTGATCGATAAAGATTTCCCAGCTCTTTACGCTTTCGAGTTTCAGAATGCCGTGCTCGGCCCAGGGATCGTTCTTCAATTTCTCTCTCACTTCAGTCTCGTCCTCAGCATTGAAGATCAACAATGAGCCGCCTTCATCGACCAAGGGTCCGCCCATCAAAATGAAACCGTCATCGACGAGTTGGTCGATGAACTTCGCGTGTTCGTCCCAAAAAGGTTGTTCGCGTGTGCCCTTGGTGAAATCACGATTCGGACCGGCTGAAGAAATTGCCAGGAATGTCTTCTTCATGACAAGCGAACTTCAGACGCGCGCGCGCGACGTCAACCTTTCGGCTCGTCTGCGATCCGCAGCACAACTTTCCCGCGCGTGTGATGCGTCGCAGCCTGCTGTTGTGCTGCGATCGCTTGGCTCAATGGAAGAATCTGCGTCACGCTTGGTTTGATCTTCCCAGCGTCGATCAGTTGCGCGATCTCTGCGAGATCTTCGGCATCGGGATGAACAGAGATACCTGCTCCGCGAATCTCGTGCTTCTTGAGTTCGGCGGGATCGGGCCGCGCGACCAACGACATCACGATGCCGCCTTTCTTCACGACGGCGTAAGAACGGGCGAGAGTTTCCTTCCCCACAGGATCGAGCACAACGTCCACGTCTTTCGCGACATCTTCGAACTTCGCTTTCGTATAATCGACCGCTACGTCCGCGCCGAGCTGTTTGAGAAGATCCTGGTTTGCCGTCGAAGCAGTAGCAATGACACGTGCGCCGCGCGCTTTGGCGATCTGGATCGCGAAACTACCGACGCCGCCTGAGCCGCCGTGAATGAGAACGGTTTGGCCCGGTTGCACCTTCGCGACATCCACCAAAGCCTGCCAAGCAGTCAAGGCGCCCATCGGCACCGCTGCTGCTTCCACAAAGTTCAGAGACTTGGGTTTCGCAGCCACTTCCCATTCTTTGACCGCGACGTAACCGGCCCAGCCGCCGCCGAAATTTGGGTAACCGTAAACCGCGTCGCCGACTTTGAGCTTCGTTACGTTTGCGCCCGTCTTCTCGACGACCCCAGCTATGTCATAGCCTGGGATCAATGGAAGGTGCGTCCCGAATTCCCGGGCATATTTGCCGCTGAGTGTGAGAGGATCTGCTGGATTAACACTGCTCGCGATCACTCGCACAAGCGCTTCATCTGCGTTTGGTTCAGGGCGCGCCACCTCCTCAAATTTCAAAACCTCAGGTGCGCCATATTCATGCGCCACGACCGCTTTCATCATTGGCTTTTCGTCAGCATTCGCCAAGTGAGAACAGAGCGCGAACATCGCGACGCATAGAAAGGCGAGAGCACGGTGAAAGATTCCCACGATCTCCAGCTTCGCGCGCGATTGGGCGCAGCGCGAATCCGAAATTCAGCTTTCGATTGAAGCCTGCCGCGCTGAGTGCACAGTAACGAAGACCAGGTGAGACCAGCCGCCGAAGCCCAGAATTCCAGTGCGAGGAGAGTAATCTTCGTCCTCGTGGTCACGATGACGGTCTGTGCCGTGTCGCTAATCATTGCCGGCGTTGCGAGCCTGGTTTCACTGGCTGACAGAATCCATCCCGTCGCTGGTACAATCGTGTTCTGGAGCGTTTCCCTGGCTGCCGGGTTTTTCGCGCTGTACTATGCGGTCGCATACACAAGACTTCCTCCTACGCTTGGCCCACCCGAGGAGGAGTCCGGTCCGAAATACGACGCCTATTTGGAGGCTCTCCGCGCACGTCTTGCCGCGAATCCTCGGACACGCGATCTGCCTGTCGTCACAAAAGAAGAGATTGAAAAGGCGATTGGGCATCTTTCAACCCAAGCCGATTTAGTCGTTCGCCGTACTGCAAGCACGGTCTTTCTCAGCACGGCGCTGATGCAAAATGGCAGGCTCGACGGACTGATCGTCCTGTTTACCCAAATTCAAATGGTTGGACGCATCGCGCGCATTTATGTGCAGCGTCCTTCCCCTCGCGAATTGGCGCGCCTGTATGCAAATGTTGCCGGCACAGCTTTCGTCGCGAGCGGACTGGAGTCGCTCGACCTTGGAGAAATGGTCGCGCCGCTTGCTGTGTCTGTGGTGCCGGCGCTCAAGGGCGGAATTCCGGGCTTGAGCGGTATTTCTGCTCTCCTGGTGAAGTGTGTTTCGAACGGCGCTGCCAATGCGTTCCTCACACTGCGCGTGGGAGAAGTTGCCCGGCGTTACTGCGAACTCACTTCAAAATGTCCGCCCGAACTTATCCGTAAATCCGCCACAGCTGCGGCCGTTCAGCATCTTGGTCGAATCGTGCGCGAAAACGGCGCACTGGTTGTGAAGAAGATTTGGGCGAGCACCGGACGCGCGCTCATCGACAGCGGCGTATCGAAAGCCGAGGACATCGCGGGCGCGACACGCGATCTCTTCGGCAGAATTTCGCCCTGGCGAGTAAAGGAAGAAGATCCGGCAGGTCATCTCTAAGACATAGGCTCGCTGTCCGTCGCCCAATGTGTCTGATCCTTTGCGTGGAAAAGTGCAACTGCCAAACCACAATCCGCAATGCCAATTCCCTCCTATAAGTTCACTTCCTTTTGCGTGGCCGCTGTCATTTGCCTCGGCGGATTGCTGGCACGCGCGCAATCAAACGCGGTCTCGTCCCGCATGGTGCAGGTCGCAAGCGGTGTGTCTCTGCGAGTGCTCGAAGCCGGCAAGTCAGATAACAAACCTGTTCTGGTCTTTATTCCTGGCTGGAGCACGAACGCGGACGTTTGGCGGAATCAAATCGAGACGTTCGCTAAAACACATCGAGTCATTACGTTCGATCCTCGTTCACAGGGCCAATCGAGGAAAATGACAGCCGGGAACACGCCGGAAACACGCGCGCAGGATTTGCACGCCTTGCTGGAGCAACTGGGCGCGCAACGCCCGGTTCTCATTGGGTGGTCGCAAGGAGTTCAGGATGTCGCGGCTTATGTCGAGCGTTACGGCACGAAAGATCTGGCGGGAATTGTACTGGTGGATGCGGCCGTCTCCGATGGCGCTGACGGCATGGCGGCGCGTCCACAAGAAACAGCCGAACAATTCAAGATGTTCGCCGTTTACCAGGCGCATCAGCAGGAATATTTGGCCGGTATGATGCGAGCAATCATCAGCAAACCGCAAAGTGACGACGCGATCAAAGCGCTGGTCAACACCGGCATGAAAACACCCCCTGACATCGGAGTCGGCATGCTCGTCGCCGATATGTTCGGAGTGAACCGCACGCCGGCACTGAAAAAAATTGAATGTCCAACCTTGATTATCGCTTCGGCGAAATCGTTCGAGCTATCCCGCCAGCAGTCAGCTGCGAACCAGATTCCGCACGCGCGTTTCGAAAAAGTTGACGACGCAGCGCACGCGGTGTTCATCGACCAGCCGGATCGCTTTAACGAATTGCTCAAAAGCTTTCTAGCCAATCTCGAGGGAAGTAAGTCTCAGAATTAGCGGCACCGCATTCGAGATCGGCGCGTCCTACCCTTGAATCGCGAGTGCCTGGCATTTTTTTAAATCGAGTTTCCCCGACGCAAGGACTGGAATTGCTTCAACGCGCTGCACCTGTTTGGGAATCCACAAGTTAGGGACGCCAGCCTCGTGAAGCTTGTTGCGCAACTCCGCAAGATCAATATCTACCGCGCTCAGCAGGACGAGCGCTTCCCCTTTTGCCTCATCCTGGACACCCATGACGGCCAACGGACGTTCGTCTCTTCCAGACAAACCAAGCAGATCGACAATCTTGCTCTCGATTGTTTCGTGCGGCACCATTTCGCCGCCCATTTTTGAAAAGCGCGAGAGTCGCCCCTCGATGTAAAGGAAACCGTCCTCGTCAAATCGGCCGATGTCTCCCGTTTTCAACCAGCCATCTTGAAGGACTTCTGCAGTTTGCTTCGGATCGTGTAGATAACCTTCGAAAATGTTTGGACCGCGCAGCCAAAGCATGCCCGTTTCGTACAATGGAAGTTTTCGGTTCGTTTCCGGGTCGCGAATTTCCGCGGCCATTCCCGGCGCCAGTCTGCCAACCGATCCCAACCGGCTGGATGATTGCACATGTTCTCCTGGTCTTTTCGGTTCCGGATCGGGCAGATTTGTGCTCACCACTGGAGCTGTCTCGGTAAGGCCATAGCCCTCGTAAACTTTTTTGTGGAAGCGTTCCTCAAAATGGCCGGCAAGATCGAGAGGTAACTTTTCCGCGCCTGTGATAATGAGGCGCAAGCTGCGAAGCTGATGCGGCTCAGCCTTGCGCAAATACATTCGCAAAAAAGTGGGCGTGAGCAGGAGGAATGTCAGTTTGTATCGTTCGATCAATTCTGCGTTCTTCGCGGCCTCCAGTGGATTAGGATAGGTGACAATTCGCACGCCTTCGATGAGCGGGTACCAGAGCGTCACCGTCGATCCGAAGGTGTGAAAGAATGGCAACGACGCGAGGATGGCGTCGCTCTCTCGTGCGTCCAGGAGTTGCCGGAACTGCGAGACGTTCCCCACCACATTGCGGTGACTGACGACGACGCCCTTAGGTTCGCCAGTCGTTCCGCTTGTAAACAGTAAAATTGCTTCCTTGTGCCCGCCTTCCTTTGGAATTTGCAAAAGTCGCAAGAGCAAACGCGCCGGAACCAGCAGCGACACGATCCACCAGAAAACAATCTGGCGTTTCATCCGCGGCATTAGCTCTTCCATTTTCAAAACCCGTTCCGGCCACGGAAAATCCTTGAGCCGTTCCATGAACTGCGTGGCCGAAATTGCCACCCGCAGGTTAGCGCGCCTGCGGCACGATTCATTCGCCGCCCGTCCCACCGTGAAATTAAGGTCCACGGGAACTTTGTTCGCCAGAGTAACAGCCAGGTTGGCCACCATTGATGCCTTGCTCGCAGGCAAAACAATAGCGATTCGTTCGTCGGAAAATTCTTTCCGAAGATAGCGACTCAACGCCGTTGCCGCGCCGAGAAGTTTTGCCCTGCTCAGCTCGCTGTGGTCGGTTCCGTCGATCACCGCCGTTGCGAACCGTCTGCGCTTCAGTCCGCGCACAGATTCTTCTGCAAGGTGTCGATCGAGTGATGGACGGCGACTAAAACAAAATTCGCCGAGTTTGAGCAACTCCTCACGGACAGCCGCATTGTCGGCAACTTCGGTCTTGAGTGGTTTACCAAAAGCGATCGTTACAGGATACGGAATCCGCTTGGGCAATTTTGTGAAAAATCGTCCGCCTTGGAATGAGAAGATCGAGCCCCAGAGTTGATCGAGCCAAACCGGAACGACCTGTGCATTTGCGTGCCGTGCGATCAATTCGTAACCGCGTTGCAAGCGCAGAAGGACTCCTGTCCGTTCCAACTGACCCTCGGGAAAAAGACAGACAATCTCGCCAGCTGCGATTTTTTCCGTCGCAGCGCGAATCGCGGAACGCGAGTTGCCAACATTGATTGGAATACAACCCACCGTGCGCAGAATCGGGTGCAGAACCGGGTTATAATAATGTTCCTGGTCGATGACGTACCGGATCGGGCGGGAGCAGGCGAGTTGCAGAACGATGGCGTCAACCCAGGTGATGTGATTAGGCAAAAGTAGAAACCCGCCTGTGGGGATGTTTTCCAATCCCAGCGCAGTGACCCGATAGAAGCAGCGAACTAGCAGCCGGCCGAAAAAATAAAGCACGCGTTCAGCGGCAGACATGGAAGTCATCGTTATTGATTTACATTCTGCGCCGGGCAAACTGCAATCCCGCAATTGCAATGCAACCTGCTGAGAACAAAACGATGAGCGGCGCTCGTAGCGCGCTGATTCTGCTGCTCGCGATCAATCTTTTCAACTACATCGACCGGCAAGTCCTCGCGGCGTTGGAGCCTGATATTCGCGCAACTTTTTTTGCGGCCGACGATGTAAACGCGATGACGAAAACCGGTTTTCTGGGAGTTGCGTTCTTTGTCACTTACATGGTTAGCGCGCCAATTCTCGGTTTGCTCGCCGACCGATTCTCGCGCTGGATGATCGTTGGTTCGGCTGTGATTTTGTGGAGCCTTGCCAGCGGCGGCTCCGGTCTCGCAGCGACATTCGCCATTCTCTTTGCGACTCGCATATGCGTAGGAATTGGCGAAGGCGGATACGGGCCAGCGGCGCCGACGATTTTATCCGATCTTTTCCCGATCGAGACGCGGGGTCGCATCATGGCAATTTTTTACACCGCGATTCCTGTTGGGAGCGCACTGGGCTATGTGATCGGTGGATTGATCGGCGCTCACCTCGGCTGGCGCTGGGCGTTTTATCTCGTTGCGCCGCCAGGTTTGTTGCTGGGCCTGCTGTGCTTCTGGCAACGCGACCCGCGCGTGGCTGCAGGCCAGGCAATACAAAAATCACCGCGCCGGAGCTTGCGTCATTATCTGAACTTGTTCCGCACACGCTCCTATCTAGTCAACTGCATCGCTCAAACACTAATGACTTTTGTGACCGGCGGCCTGGGCTTCTGGGTGCCCGCGTATCTGCGTTATCGCAATCAAAGTCCCGATGTGGGAATGACGATCTTTGGCCTGATCACCGTAGTAGCGGGCCTGGTATCAACACTCCTGGGAGGTGTGATCGCCGACAAGTTGCGTTCGCGTCTTCCCGGTTCCTACTTCTGGGTTTCTGGAATCGGAATGTTGATTGCATGTCCGATTTTCATTGTGGCCCTTTATATTCCATTCCCGGCGGCGTGGGTCGCAATGTTCATGGCGATTTTTTTCCTGTTCCTAAACACAGGTCCTTCAAACACGGCGCTGGCTAACGTGTCGCTGCCTTCGGTACGTGCGACAGCGTTCGCCGTTAATATTTTCGTCATCCATGCCTTCGGCGATGTGCAGGCCTTCTGGCTGCTCGGATACATCGGCGGTCACACCAACATGCATGTGGCGTTTCTGTTTGTGTCCGGAATAATTCTTCTCTCCGGGGTGGCCTGGTTGATCGGTGTGAAATATCTTCCCGCCGACACGGAGGCTGTAGAAGCCCAAACATGACACACCATTAATCTCGCGGCTCCGCGCGCGCAGCCTGAGCCGCGGATGAATTCGCCCCCTTGTTCGATTCGTTACTATTACTGCGGAGGTTCCGGTGGAGGCGAGGCGCTTTCGGGCCTTTCAGGCTTCCTGCGAGGCCGCGTTTGTGTGCCTTCCCTGGTCCTTTCGCTCGGACTCGCTGCTTCGGATGGAGATTCCCGGGTTGCCCGGGAGGGTTCTCGTTGAAGTTCAGCGCCGCCGCTCGGGGGTTCTGTTTCCTCCGGTCTGGCCTTCGTGCCCCGCTCTTCTCTGGTTCTACTACTTGGGGATTCTGTTTCTCCTGACCTGGCTCTTTCGCGCTCTCCTTTAGCCGGAGGGCTCGCAGCGGCACCCTCACGTTCGCGCGGGGACCCCGTAGCATGAGGCCTTGCTGCTGTTGCGCGTGGACTTGGCGATCCTCTGCCGGCTGGTGAAGTGGCGCCGGCCGGTGACCTTCCAGTGGCTGGAGCCGTTGCCGCAGGTGAGACGCCCCCAGTCGGGGGCGATCCAGTCGCGCCTGCGCCAGTTGTTGTTCCAGTGGAAACGCCTGTTGTACTCGTGCTGGAGACACCGGCGCCGATTTCCGCTCCCGGGTTTACGCCGTAGTAGCTATAAACGTTGGTGATGTAATCGGGTCTCGAATATTCATCGATGCGCGCATAATCGAACACGGGCGCGCCATAAATCCGCTCTCGATCGACAGTCACAATGAGAGCGCTTACGTCAGAGGCAGGAGAATACACGGCCCAGGGAACTGCAACGAACTTACCGCCGCCGGCAGCCCGCGATCCGCCCTCGCCGGTGGAAAGAATAGTGTAAGCCATGCACCCGGTGCTGCGGTCGATCATGACGTCTTTGACAACGCCGATTTCTTCGCCCTGCGACGATTTCACTTTCGTGCCGACCAGCTTGCTAATTTGAACGGTCGAGCTCTGGGTTTGTGCTGAAGTAGAAACAATGGCCGCACACAGAACGGCGAGCATTGATCCGAATAAGCGTAATGTTTTCATAGGTGACGGGATTGCAGGTTAAACTGTTGGAGCCGCTACAAACCAATCGCCGCCCACCGTTACCGCAGATGTGAAAACAAGTGGCGAAGCCGGCGAAATGCGTTCCCTTGTGAACCCTTATGTCGACCTCGCGCTGCTTGGCGGTCTGCCTGCTGGTACTGGCTGTCGTTGACGTGAATGCCGATGGCGTCCCGGACGATTGCACGCAGCTCATCCTCGGCACTGCCCCTACGTGGAATTCCATGCGCGGCGAGCTGCGACTTTTCGAACGTGCGCGCGGCGGGGATTGGACTGCGGTGACTGGACCGTTTCCCGTTTTGTTTGGCAAAAAGGGGCTCGCCTGGGGCACCGGCCTCGCCGGGCAAAATGAACCCGGTCTTCGAAAAAAGGAGCGAGATGGTCGCGCGCCTGCCGGAGTTTTCGCAATCGGCCAGGTTTTTGGATACGAGGCGCGTCTGCCTGCCGGCGGTGACTATCCGTATCATCAGGTAACGGAGGCCGACATTTGGAGCGATGATCCGCGTTCCCCTAACTACAATCGGCACATCGTGATTGATCCGAAGAATCCCCCGGAAAATTACAGCCACGAAAAAATGCGCTCGGGTGATTTCGCGTATCACTGGCTGGTCGAGATCCGCCACAATTCGGATCCGCCGGTGCCCGGCGACGGTAGCGCGATTTTTTTCCATATCCGTCGCGGCGTGAATCGGCCGACGACGGGTTGCACGACGATGGCGCAGGAAAATCTTGTGAAGCTGATCACCTGGCTTCGAGAAAAACGGCATCCCTGCTATGCATTATTGCCGGCTAACGAATACGATAAGAAGTGGCGTTCCTGGAACCTGCCTTCTCCGGACGCATTTCGCCGCGACGCGCCCGCAAGTTTGCCTCGTTGATTGCTGAGATTGTTCAGTTAGTTTCGCTTCATGCGAAGACGTCCTAATCCTAAATCAGAGGCAAACATTCGCCGCATCGACACAAAAGCGCGCGCGAAGAAACAGACGCATGGTTTTCAAGTTCACTTTCTTCGCGGCGATAAAATCGTGACCAAGATGTTTAGTGACAGCGTCTATGGCGGCAAAATGAAGGCGAGAAACGCAGCGAGGAAATTCAAACGGGCGGCTTTACGTCGTTTGCCAAAAAGAAAATTTGTCGGCTTTAAGTAAGCGCGCTGTGATTGCTGCTGTTTTCCTGGCGATACACTTTCCAACATTCGATGAATCCCGGCGCAAAGTCTGCCGGGCGCGTCGCGACCCAACCATCGATCACCGTCTCTGGAAAGAAGGCACCTGTCTCAATTTCTGTTCGGTCAGGTGAAAAATCGCCGACGCGTTCGCCGCGATAAAGCCAGATGAACTCCTGGTCCGTGCGTTCCGAAGCAGGCAGCTTTGAAATCTTCTCGAGAGAAACGTTGAAGCCCAATTCTTCTTCAAGCTCACGCCGGGCTGTTTCGTCATAGCTTTCCTCAGCAACTACATGTCCGGCAGCGCTCGAATCCCACTTCAGTGGATGCCGATCTTTCCAGCGGGAACGCTGCTGCAAATAAAGTTCACCGACCGGGTTGAAAATCAGGATGTGAACGGCGCGATGCCGCAAGTTATTCGCATGCACCTCGGAGCGGCTGGCATCGCGCAGAATCTTGTCGTTTTCGTCGACGACTGGAAAGCGCTCACTGTTCGTTAGGCCCGTATCAGGCCGTGGTGGCGGCGCGATGAAATTCACCAGGGCGATCCATTGAAGCAGAGAAAGCTCTTCGCCTCGAGCTTTTGAGTCGATATTGAGTTGGCGCGCGAGACTGTCCCAATCGTCGACTCGCCCCCGAAGCAATTTTCCGAGTTGCTTTCTTCTCTGAGAAAAACCAAGGCGAATCAATTCCAGGAGCAACTCTTCGTCATGCGGCGGCAATTCTCGCGGATCTCTCTGCACGATTCGCACGAGTGCGGAATCAACTTCAGGTTGCGGAAAGAAAACGGTCGCCGGAATTGTGCGCACATACTTCACGAGATGACGCAACTGTGTGCGCAATGTCAGCGCACCATAATCACGACCAGACGGTTTCGCGGAAAGACGCGCTGCCACCTCTTTTTGTAATGTAAACAACCACAGTGAGATAGGGCTTGGATATTCAAGGAACTTCAAGAGCAGTGCGCTCGAGATGTTGTACGGAAGATTGCCCACCAATTTTACTCGTCGACGTGAAAACAAAACGCGCGCATCGAATTTGAGCGCGTCGACATTGAGTATTTCAAGTCGCTCATGAGCGAAGCGCTCGCGTAAGAAATTAGCGAGGCGCGTATCTTTTTCGATTGCGAGAACGTGCGCGCCTTTTTCCAGCAGCAGTTCGGTTAACGCTCCGAGGCCGGGTCCGATTTCGAGCACGTAATCGTCTGAGGTGATCTGCGCTTGATCGACAATCCATCGCGCAAGGTTTTGATCGTGCAGAAAATTTTGACCAAGGGTTTTGACTGGCGCGACGTGAATTTCCTGAAGCGTCTTCCGTATATCGGACAGCTTCATGAGAACGCTGGGAAATGCGTAGTTGGCGTGACGAAACTAGTCTCTTTGTTCACAAAATCGTGTGAACAAAATACGCAGGAATTAAGAATTTTATTCACAAGTTATTCACGGGAGAAATACTAGGCATCTGCCTGATATAATCCGATGCGTCGAGTGGCGCTTGGCGTCCACTCATCGAGCCTGTTCCAATTCCCGGTGCCGGCGTTTTTTCCGGGTCTTCAAGTATGTGCGACGCGCGTCCTTCAGGGAGACGCCTTCAATGAAGTACGCGGTCGCAGCGCGACCAATCGCATACGTTCCCGAACCCGCCACGAGCCCGCACACAACATTCCCCCAACCTGGAAAAAATTTCAGGACCGCGCGGGCGCCTTCGCGCAGAAGCATCGCTGCGCCGACATTTGCACCGAGTGCGCCAGCGAATTCTGCGGAAGCACGCAGGCTGCGTTCCCGCCCGCTCACGTACATGATTCCGGAAACCATCATCAGCTGGAGGCTGGTCAGGATTGGAAGATCAGCGAGTGGAATTGGCTGCGCGCCGATGGCAGTGCAGACAGCGGTCGTCGATTTTATCAGGAGCTGTGCTACTTCTCGCTGTGCCTCTCGGTCTCGCGATATCCGGATCATTTCCATTCGCGCTTCATTCGGCAATTCGCGCGCGAGGGTCGCCATGAGACGCCGCGATTCCGCAGGCGGCAGTTCGAAGAATTGATCGTTATCCACCGGAACCAACCGCAACGTATCCAGGAAGACACCGCGTCTTGCGAGACCCGCTCCGGCCACGGATTCGTCGCATGTCGCACCGAGATGGTTGTTATTGAGTGAAGCGATCTTTTCGAACGGCGGAAGAATGATTTCGATGATCTTGCGATCCGTCTGCAATGTCTCATTCCAACTGAGATAGCTGGTCAAGTCGGCGAGTTCGCGTTGTTCCAGCTCGTGGGTAAGTCGTTCGTCGCGGATGAAAAAAATAATATCCGGCGCGCGATATTTGAGTTCGTCTCGAACGTGGATTGTCGAGGAATCGTCAACCCCGCGAATATCAATGATCGATATTTTTCCTCTCTCAGGGAAGTCGACGTCGAACCAGCGGCAAAGCGGTTCCGCGGCATTCCGAAATTCGGCCAAACCAAAGAGTGCTGAGATGATTTTCCTGGCGGGTACATTCGCCGCGCCCGCAAAGAGAAAACGCGGAGGGCGCTGCTGCAGAAACAATTGCTTTAACGGCGTTAGTTCGCTGAGAACAGCTTTTCGGATTTTGCCAGGCAACCTGCCTGCAAGACGTTCCAGCCGCTCGACAACTTGAAGCAGTGATGGCGTTTTCATGGGCGAAGTAGTCCTCCGACCTTCCGATTTACCAGCGTCCAATAGCTCAGCGGTGGAAAATACGTTGTCGAACGCAAATGTTCGGCCATATAGAGATTCACGTCTTTAATCTTTAAACTGAAATTTAAAATCTTCCTTCTTTTCCATGAGTCTAAATATCAAAATTCTCTCCGAAGCCGCGGACCAGGCACGTGGTTTGTGCATGGACGCTGTGCAAGCTTCGAAATCTGGTCACCTTGGACTTCCACTCGGCTGCGCTGAGATCGGTGCCGTGCTCTATGGGCACGCCTTAAAATATAATCCGGACAAACCGCGCTGGATCAATCGCGATATCTTCGTTCTTTCGGGCGGCCACGGCAGCATGTTTTTATACGCTTGGCTGCACATGAGCGGCTACGATTTACCGATGTCGGAAATCAAACGATTCCGGCAACTGCATTCCAAGACGCCGGGCCATCCCGAATTTGGCGAGACGCCCGGTGTGGAATGCACGACGGGGCCGCTCGGTCAGGGCGTCGGCAACTCGGTAGGGATTTCCGTAGCGACAAAAATGGCCGCAGCGCGTTTCAACACTGATGAACACAGAATTTTCGATCAGCATGTAGTCTGTTTGTGCAGCGATGGCGACATGCAGGAAGGCGTCGCCTCCGAGGCTTGTGCGCTGGCCGGCCACTGGGGCCTCGATAATTTGATTTTCATCTACGATTCAAATGCCGTCACGCTCGACGCTGCTGCGAAAGAGACCCAGAGCGAAGACACGCATAAACGCATGGAGGCATACGGCTTCGATGTTCAGGAAATCGAGGGCCAAGATCTGCAGGAGTTTCTCGATGCCTTCAATGTGGCGAAGAGACGCGACAACGGAAAACCGCAATTCATTATCGCGCACACGCTCATCGGCAAAGGTATCCCCGAGGTTGCGGGAACGTACAAAGCGCATGGGGAAGCGGGCGCGAAATATGTCGATGCAGCGCGCAAGGCGCTGGGATTACCAGACGAACATTATTTCGTCTCTCAGGAGGTGTACGATTATTTTGCGGAACACAAAAAGAAGCTCCTCGCCGAGTACGACAAGTGGGAAGAGACCTACGACGCGTGGCGCAAGAAAAACCCTGACAAGGCGAAGCTTCTCGATGACGGACTGGAACGAAAAGTTCCCGCCGATCTCCTATCGCAGATTCCTGATTTTCCCAAGGACGCAAAGCTGGCCACGCGAAAAGCCGGAGGCGAAGTATTGCAGCCGATCGCCAAAGCGATGCCGCTGTTGATGAGCGGCAGCGCCGATCTGTACGGATCGACAATGAACTACATCGACGGTGGCGGCGATTTCAATCGTGATGACCCCGCCGGACGCAACATTCGCTTCGGCATTCGCGAACACGGTATGTGCGCGATCCTTAACGGCATCTCATATCACGGGTTATTCCGCGCGTCCGGAGCGACGTTCGCGGTATTTACCGATTATTGCCGCGCGTCCATTCGGCTGGCAGCGCTCGCGAAGCTTCCCAATACTTACATTTTCACTCACGACTCGATCGGCGTTGGTGAAGACGGTCCAACTCATGAACCGGTGGAAACCGTGAGCTCGGTTCGGTTGATACCAAACATCGACGTGATTCGACCCGCCGATCCGGAAGAGACTGCAGGCGCGTTCGTCGCCGCAATGCAGCGAATCGATGGACCAACGTACCTTGCGCTGACGCGCCAGGCGGTCCCGATGTTAAACGATATCGACGTGAAGTTGCGTCGAGAAGGAGTATTGCGCGGCGGTTACATTGCGAGGAAGGAAAAAGGGAAACTCGACCTGATCATCCTTTCATGCGGAAGCGAATTGCAGCTCGCGTTTGCGGCAGCGCAACAGCTCGGCGACAGCGTGCGCGTTGTGTCGATGCCTTGTTTTGAGCGCTTTGATCGCCAGCCTTCGGTTTACCGCGAAGAGATTTTGCCTAACGAATGTCGAAAACGCGTCGCGATCGAAGCCGGAGTGACTGAGCTTTGGTATCAATACGTAGGTCTCGACGGGAAAGTCATCGGTCTGCATCAATTTGGCCTCAGCGCTCCCGGGCCCGAGGTGATGAAAGAGCGTGGAATCGACGCGCAGCACGTGATTGATGCCGCGAAATCGCTGCTCAATCATCAAGTCGTTGCTTAAAACGCTTCTCCGGGCTCTTCCACGACGCGCGCCCGTGTTTCAAAGCGCGTGAACTCTTTCAGGAACGTAAGAGGAATCTCACCGACCGGCCCGTTGCGTTGCTTGGCGATGATCAACTCCGCTTCGCCGGCTTTTTCCGCGCGCGCCTCTTCGTCCTCCTCATAAATCTCTGGCCTGACAAGTAATCCCACCAGATCGGCGTCCTGTTCGATTGAGCCCGACTCGCGTAGATCACTCAAACGCGGTTTGCCACCCGATCGTTGCTCTGGTTGCCGATTCAATTGAGCCACCACGATGATCGGAATTTTCAATTCCTTGGCCAGACCTTTCAGGCCGCCGGAAATTTCGGAGATTTCCAGCTGCCGATTATCCTGTGCGCGACGCGATGTCGATCTCAGCAGTTGCAAATAATCGACAATGATGAGCCGCACATCCTGTTGCGCTTTGAGCCGTCGTGCCTTCGCGCGCAATTCGAGAATGCTGAGGCTCGCGCTGTCGTCGATGAAAATTTTTGCTTCCGCCAGTTTTGCAGCGGCCGCGGTCAAACTCGGGAAATCGCGCTCACCAAGAAAGCCGTCGCGGACTTTCTGCAAATTCACACGCGCTCGCGAACAGAGCAGCCGTTGCACAAGCTGCTGGCTGCTCATCTCCAAGCTAAAGACGCCGACTGGCAGTTTCTCATTGATCGCGACGTGTTCGGCGATATTCATGGCGAGCGCGGTCTTGCCCATGCTCGGGCGCGCCGCAATCACGACCATTTCGGAGGGATGCAGGCCGCTGGTCATCCGATCGAATTCGACGAAACCGCTTGAAATGCCGGTGATACCGCCTTTGCGTTCGTAGAGCTTCTCGATCGCCTCGATTGCCTCCATGACCTGGTCTTTCATGGAAAGCAACTGGCCTTTGAAACGGTCTTCGCCCACGGCGAAAATGCGCTGCTCTACTTCGTCGAGGAGACTGTTCACCTCGTCCTGCTCTTCGTAGGCGCGCCGGACGCTCTCGGTGGCGGTCGAGATGATTTGGCGCAGAATGTATTTATCGCGAACGATCTCGAGGTAATATTCAAGGTTCGCGGCTGTGGGGACGAAAGTGAACAAATTCGTGACGAATGCCGCGCCGCCCACGCTTTCGAGGAGGCTTCGATCGCGCAGGACTTGGGTGAAGGTGATCAGATCGATCGCCTGTCCGGCATTCCACAGATCGACCAGAACACTGTAGATTGTCTCGTGGGCCGGGACGTAAAAATATTGCTCATTAATTTTCTCGACGCATTCGGCGATGGCTTGCCGCGGCGAGAGCAGCATTGACCCGAGAACACCTTGCTCCGCCTCGACGCTATGCGGCGGATTCCGGTGAATATCCTGCGCAGAACCTGTGGGCGAAATGGGGACAACTTTTCCGCCGTTTCTCGCCGCCGAAGCTCGGCCAGCGGACGGTTGAGTTGCCATTTATTCGGTCTCTTTTTTCTCTTCTTTTTTCCTACGGAAAAATCGGTGTTTCTTTTTCGTTTCAGGCTCATCGGTCGCAGCGCCCTCGGCCTCGGCCTTGGGTTCCTCTGCGGATTTCACCTGAAAAACAAGCTGCGCAGTCACATCGTGATGCAACTTGATGGCGACGTCGTGTTCGCCAGTATCTTTGATCGGACGCTCGAGAACAATCTTATGCCGGTCAATCTCCGCACCGAGTTCGTTCTTGATGCGGTTCATAATATCCTGCGCGGTAACGGATCCAAATGCTCTGCCAGTCTCGCCGGTCTCCAGCGTAAAGACGAACCGAGCCTTACCGATTCGGCGCGCCAATTCTTCTGCCTCGTTCATCTCGCGGGCCTCGCGCTCAGCGCGCTTCTGCTTCAATGCATCGAGCTGACGCAATGCGCCCGGAGTAACTTCGTATGCCTTCCCGGTTGGCAACAGATAATTACGGGCATAACCACGACGCACCTTAACTACGTCTGCCTCAGCGCCCAGGCCAGGGATGTTTTCGGTCAGGATAAGTTCAGTCAACGGCATATCGATTTTCAGTAAATGCGCTCAGAAATTTTTGAACTCTGAGGGGTTTCGCGAGTGTGGATTTTAGAATCAACTTGAGTGGTGTCAACGCGAGATTAGAAAAATTCACAAAAAATCTTTCGCATCGCGGTGCAAGCGGCTGCACTTGCGTAATTACATCGCTCGCAAGCTGGCTGCAGGCCGAGATGCTAGGATTCGCGAGGCAGAGGCATGCGCTCCTTATCAAATCATTCCGAGCTTCATCCGGCCCGCTTCGCTGATCATCTCTTGATTCCAGGGCGGGTCCCAGACGAGCTGGACATCGGCTTCGTCCACGCCGTCGATCGACAAAATCTTGCTCTGAGCATCGTGTGCGATAGCGGGACCCATCCCGCAACCTGGAGCGGTAAGCGTCATTTTCACTTCCACGCGCGTGCCGCCGTCGTTCTTTTTAACCAAACGACAATCGTAAACCAGACCGAGATCAACAATGTTAACTGGAATTTCCGGATCGTAGCATTGACGAAGCTGGTTCCAAACGTCTTCTTCCGAAACTGCTCCGTTTGTACTGCGGACAGGCTTTTGAGTTGGCTGCACCTGGGGTTTCTCCAGACCCAAGGCGTCGAGATCTTTTTCTTCGATTCTCGCCAGGCCCTGATAGGTCGCGATTGTGTAGCTACCACCCAGGCTTTGCGTAATTACGCCCTGAGTTCCCGCCGGGATCATTGTCTTTTGTCCGCTCGGGATCTGGATCGCCTCGCAATCGCGGCTCAATGTGAATTCAGTGTTCTCGTACATGGCTTTAACCCTTTGGAAGTTACTATGCCACAGACCAAGAAGAATGACGAATGTCGAATGACTAATGACGAAGGAATGACGGCAGTGCTGCATTTCGCAGTGCGAGCTTTCGTCATTCGTGGTTCGTCATTCGAATTTCGTCATTTAATACACATCGCGCTTGTACCGCTTATCGCTCTTCAGCTTCTCAACGTATTCGTTCGCTTGGTCGATGCTTTTTCCGCCTTGCTCCTGCACGATTTTGCGCAGCGTCGCATCGACATCCTTCGCCATTCGCTTCGCGTCGCCGCACACGAAAAAATGAGCGCCTTCGGCATCGAGCCATTTCCAAATCTCAGCGGCATTATCCTTCATCCGATGTTGGACATAAACCTTCTCGGCTTGATCGCGCGACCATGCGCAATCGAGCCGTGTGAGAAACCCCTCCGTTTTAAGCGCCTCGAATTCCTCGCCGTAAGCAAAATCGCAACTTTGATGCTGCGATCCAAAAAACAGCCAGTTCTTTCCCTTTGCTCCAGTTGCCTTCCGTTCCTGTAGATACGCGCGGAACGGCGCCACTCCGGTTCCGGGACCTATCATGATGATTGGGATGTCCGTGTCCTCCGGCAAATGAAAATGTTTTGCCACACTTGGAAAAACCGGCACGGGCACATGATCAGCGCGTTCCGCGAGAAAAGAGGAACAAACTCCGTTGCGTATACGACCGTTACTTTCGTAGCGAACGACGTCCACGATAAAATGAACCTGTTCCGGATAGGCCTTTAAACTGGAGGCCACGGAATAAAGGCGCGGCTGCAGTTTTGTGAGCAGCCCGACAAATTCCTCCGGCGTGAAACGAGCTGAAGGATGTTCGGTTAAAAAATCGATGATTTCCATTCCCCAGAGGTACGCCTGGAGGTCTTGTTTGCGATCTGGAGCGAGGAGGTAGTGGAGCGTTGGCGCGGCACTGGCGCGGTGAGCAATGGCCTTCAAAAACTTGGGCGTTGGCTGCGTGATGCTGTAATCACGCAATAGCGCTTCGCGCAAAGTCGTTGCTGCTCCTTTTGGTCGAGGAACCTCTTCGTCTCCAGTGGCACCAAGCGCATGAATGATTTCGTCTACAAGCTGCGGATCGTTCGTCGCGTATACCGCAAGAGAATCGCCCACTTCAAAGCTCAATCCCCATCCACTCAGGTCGAGTTCGAAATGGCGTGTATCCTTTGCCGAGTCCGGTCCGCTCAGGCGACGATTGACCAGAAGTTTGGCGGGAAACGGGTTCGTCCGCGAATACGGAGGGGCGGCAACAGAAGCTTCAGCGTGCATACGGCAAACTATGTCGGCTTATCGTCGCCAGTCCAGATCAGCGCAAGCTTATTCAAAAAGTCCGGATGCCAGGCTTTCAACGCGCCAGAGAAGGACTTTTTCTGCTACGCCGGCCTTTTCTCGGCTCCTGCGATGCGAGCGCGATCGCGAAATCCACCTGTCGTTTGAAAGCGTCGACGCGGACAACAAACACGGACAACTCATCGCCGACACTAAAGCGTTTACGCGACCGTCTCCCCATGAGTTGCCGCCGAGCTGAATCAAACAAATAAAAATCGTCCACTAGTGAGGAGACATGCACCAAGCCGGTCACGAGTGCATCCGGTAGTTCCACCATCAAGCCGTAGTTACGTACATCGATGATAGTGGCGCGAAACACCTGAGGATTGCGCGTATCGAGCTGTCGCTGAAAGAATTCGAGCTTCTTCATCTGAACAGCATCCATCTCGGCGTCGGCAGCGGTTCGTTCCGTTACCGAAATATGCTCGGCAATCGAAGCGATTTGGGCCATGTCAGCGCGATAGGGCGAGCGCGACGAACGCCTTCTCGTGTCTGCGGGATCCGCGCCCAGGGCGCGATGCGCAACCAAATCGGCGTAACGCCGAATGGGACTGGTGAAATGCAAGTAATTTGCCTTTGCCAACCCGTAATGGCCAAGCGGTTGCGGAGAGTAACGGGCGCGTTTCAAACTCTTAAGCAAAGCGACCTTGAGCGGCTGCTCCTCCGGTTTTCCACGGAATGACGCCAGCAAACGCTGCAGCTCTGCCCGATGAGTCAGATCGCCAACCTTGTAATTAAAGCCGAGCACAAATTCGCGATACTCCGCCAATTTTTCCGGATCTGGATTTTCATGGATTCTATAGATGGTCGGAATGGCGCGCTTTTTCAGCTCGCGCGCGACAGCCTCGTTTGCGGCGAGCATGAATTCTTCGATCAACTGGTGCGATTTATCGTTTTCTACACGCTCCAATTTTACCGGGCGCCCATCTTTATCGACCCAGACTTTTACCTCAGGGAAATCGAGGTCCAGTGAGCCATGCTCGAATCGTTTCTGCCGCAAAAGTGCAACGAGTTCCCAGGCAAGATGCAGTCGCTCGCTCAACTGATCGTTGGGTGGCGCGGTCAAAATCGCGTAAGCCTGTTTGTAGGTAAGCCGGTTCGCACTTCGAATAACACTGTGTGCAAACCGGGCGCTTTTTGCGGCCCCGCGTTTGTCGAAATGAATGAATACTGTATGCGTGAGCCGATCGACGCCAGGATTGAGACTGCAAACACCGTTGCTCAATCGCTCCGGCAACATTGGAATCACGCGGTCCGGGAGATAAACGCTGTTTCCGCGCCGACGCGCTTCTCGATCCAACGGGCTGTCCGGCTCCACGTAAGCTGCGACATCAGCAATGTGTACGCCCAGGCGCCAGCCGCTTCCGATCCTCTCGACATGAATCGCATCGTCGAAATCGCGCGCGTCGTCGGGATCGATGGTAACGACGAATTGCTTGCGTAAATCTTCGCGTCCATCGAGTTGGCGGGGATCGATTGTCTCGGGAATCCCCTTCACCTGATCGAGCACATCCCTGGGAAACTCTGTTGGCAGATGATATTTCCGGATGATCGACAGCATGTCGATTCCCGGGGCTGACGCCGGCCCGAGCACCTCGATAATTTCGCCTTCGGGATTAACGTGGCGCGATTCCCAGACTTCCAGGCGAACTACAACTTTATCGCCAACCTGTGGCGCAACCTTGGAGGAGGGCAAATTAGAAACCTGACCGACATAAACATCGTGCACGATGCGTGGATCGTCCGGAACTACATAATAAAAGTTCCGCGAGCGTTGGAGCGTGCCGACAATCGTGTCGTTAGCGCGCTCCAGAATTCGAATTACGCGTCCCTCGCGTCGCCCTTTAATACGGCCATAAGGTTCGTCCCGCGATATGCGCGCGACCACACGGTCGCCATGCATGGATGTCCCGATGTTTTCCGCAGCAATGAAAACGTCAGGCTGTCCCGAAATTTCTGAGGTAAGAAAACCGTAGCCAGCTTGATGAATCGACAATTTGCCAGTTACAAGGTCAGCCTCGGATGGCAATACATACCGGCTCTTCCGAATGCGCGCGATCTCGCCGGCGCGCTCGAGCTCGCGCAAGATTTTCCGGAAGGCTACTCGGTCGGCGCCGGTTAATCCGAGCTTGCGAGCAATTTCGATCTTGTCGAGCGACCGGTAATCTTTCCGTCCCAGCAGACCCAGAATTTGTTCTCGAATGTTACGTCCGTTCATAGCGATCTAAGCGAAACAAATAGCGCCACGTTGTCGATTTACCGCGATTTCGATCCAAGGTCGAATTATGCCAAGAGTGATTGTTGCTGGCGCGTTGGCGATCGCCATGGCGCTTGCGTCGTTTGCCGCAGGGGGAGCGAAGATGAAGATCACAAGCTCTGCTTTTCAAGAAGGTGGGAATATTCCATCAAAATTCACATGTGACGGCGGCGACACAGGTCCGCCTTTGCAGATTGTAGACATTCCTTCCGGCGCAAAAAGCCTGGCCCTGGTTATGGATGATCCAGATGCACCGAGTGGACTCTTTACCCATTGGATGGTTTGGAACATATCTCCGCAGACCAACGCGATCGCAGAAGGAAGTGCGCCAAAAGGCGTGCACGGAACAAATGACTTCGGTAAATCCGGTTATGGGGGACCATGTCCACCTTCAGGCACGCATCGCTATTACTTCAAGATTTTCGCTCTCGATCGCGAGCTGGACCTGCCCACCGGTGCGAAGCGGAGCCAGCTGGATGCAGCGATGAAAGGACATGTTGTTGCGCAAGGGGAACTGCTGGGGCGCTATTCGAGGAATAAATAACTGCACCGGCGATCTGCGACCGCCGAATACCGAATTTCGGCGCTGACCGGGCGCGGCTACAGTTTCGAATAATCCAGGTTCGGTGATAGTCTCATCCATGATGCGTGGGAGACTTTGGAAAATTGGCGACCACACCTTCGATCTCTCGCGTCAGGGGCTAATCATGGGCGTTTTGAACGTCACTCCGGATTCATTTTCGGACGGTGGAAATTTTTTCGATACGGAAACCGCAGTGGAGCACGGCGTAAGGATGGCAGCGGAAGGCGCGCACATCGTCGATGTCGGAGGCGAATCCACGAGACCGGGCGCGGAAGGAGTCACCGCAGAGGAAGAACTGCGGCGTGTAATTCCGGTGATCGAACGGTTGCGCAGAAAAAGCGAAGTCATTATCTCGATCGATACGTCAAAGGCCGAAGTTGCACGCGCAGCGATTCGAGCGGGAGCTTCGATTGTGAACGACGTTACCGGAGGGCGGGGCGATGAGGGAATGATGCCGCTGATTGCCGAAACCAAATCGGCTTTGATCATCATGCACATAAAGGGAACCCCGCGGACAATGCAGATCGCGCCCCAATATACGGACGTCGTCTCAGAAATTTCTGATTTTTTTCGACAACAATATGACCGGGCCATAGTTTATAGTATTGACCCCATGGCGATTGCGTTTGATCCGGGCATTGGTTTCGGGAAAACGCTTGAGCACAATCTCGAGTTGCTCGCGCATCTTGATGTGCTCCGCGCGTGTGATCGACCAATTGTGATTGGCGTTTCTCGAAAATCTTTCCTGGGCAAACTGATCAATTCAGCGCAGATCGGCGATCGGTTAGCGCCTGCGGTTGCGTTGACTTCGCTCCTGCGAGCGCGCGGCGCAGATGTGTTTCGCGTTCATGATGTCAGCGAGAACGCAAACGCCTTAAAGGTCACGGAAGCAATTCTTCAGCGAACAAAATGATTCATCAGCTCATCGATCTCTGGTTTCGAGGATGGCGAAGTCTCGTCGAAATCCTCTTGCTGAGCGTGGCGATTTATTATGGCTACCTTTATTTCCGGGGAACGCGCGGCGCAAAAGTGCTCACCGGGCTGGCGATCGTCTTTTTGACGCTGACTCTTATTTCGACGCTGCTCAATTTGGTCGTCATTGGCTGGATCGTACGAAGCTTTTCGGTCTTCCTCGCCGTCGCGTTGGTGGTGATTTTCCAGCCGGAGCTAAGACGCGGACTCGCCGCGCTTGGTGGTCACCCTATTTTCTCGCTGACGAGTGAGAAGCGGGAAACCGTTCACGATCTGGCCGAAGCGGTCATGCAACTGGCAAATAAGCAATTCGGCGCGCTCATCGCGATCGAGCGCGACACGTCGATTCGCGTTTATGAGGAAACGGGCGTCACGATCGACGGAGATTTTTCCGTAGAGCTCATCCTGACCATCTTCCATCCAAAGGCGGCGCTACATGATGGCGGAGTCATCATTCGCAACGGACGAATCGCAGCGGCGGCGTGTATTTTTCCAGTCAGCCAGCGTGAAACGCTGGATCGAAGCCTGGGGTTACGTCATCGCGCCGGGCTCGGAATTACCGAGGAGTCGGATGCCGTGGCGGTAGTCGTCTCTGAAGAGACGGGTAGTATTTCCATTTGTCACCGGCGTCGAATTGAGCGCAATTTCACTGCGGAAACCTTTCGCCAACGGATCGCGGAGATTTTGTTGCACAGCAAATATGAAGAGACTGATTCTGAAAAACTGGCGCGCGAAGTTGATCTCTCTCCTGCTCGCGACAACGCTTTGGTACCTAATCAAAAAGAACGTAGCGACGACGCCCTCGCCGTCTGACAGAACATCCCCGGCGCCCATTACGGAGACGCGCTGACCGGGTATTTACCGCAAAAAACGCGACAGATTATCTTCTTCCCAGCGTCGAGCTCGTCGATAAGCGGGAAATTGGCGCTCGCGACGGTTAAATTCTTCCGTGTGCACGCGCCGGCGACCCCGGGAGAGGACTTCGTCAGGCACGACTGAATGCAGCATCTCGTGATAAAGCACGTACCGCAGGAACCAAGCCGGCACGAATGGCTGGTCCAACGCCCGATTGATTCGAATGACCCGGTCCTGCTCCTGAATTGTGCCAAAGATGAAATATTCCTTCGGGCGATGCTTTCGCCGGCGACCCCACATCACTTTGTAACCGCGAAGGCGCCTGCGAAAATACCGCTTGTTCAAGTCGTCAAACATCGGGCGCAGATCGAAATGCGTCCCCTCGTGAAGCAAATTCAGCTGGCGCTGCATCGGCAGCATGGGGTGCGCGAGCTTTCTTTTCGCTTTTTTCCTTGTCTTTTTGCTCCTAGCCATTTCCTCTTCCCCCAGAAAAATCGACAACGTGCACGGTAGTTTAGTGGGCTTCAAATCTACAGACAAGTGAAGCACCGAAAATTGCCTGAAAAATTCTTAAATAACTAACAATCAATTGTTTATGTTGAACCACTGCGACAGAATAGAACGAGTGGCGTAATTGCCACACGATCTGGTTCTTAGCCGAAAAACCGCGTCTGGAACCTGTCCCGGTCTTGCCAGTTCTCGATCAATGATCGGTGAGTTTCACCACCTCCCCTAAGGAAGGATGCCGGGCGAAAAAGGTGCTACGCATCTTTGCGAAGATTCCAATGCGCGTATAATGGTTTTCACGTCCGCGAGGAGGCGGAAGATTTAATCGAGTTCCAAATCGGATGACGCCGTTTCTTCGAAAATTGCTCGGCCAAAACTGGCTTCTATTAGTGACCACGCTCGCGCTCGCCATTTTTGGGGTCGTGGCGATTTACAGCGCCACTTCCACGCGCGCGGACGCATACGCAGCAGATTTCTGGCATAAGCAGGCAAACTGGGTGATCGTCGGCGTCTTCGCTTTTATGCTCACGAGCTTGGTTCATTACCGCTGGATTCGCTGGGGCGCGCTGCCGATGTATTTGGCGGGTATCGTCTTTTTGATAATGACGAAATTTATGGGGACAAAGGTTTATGGTGCGCGCAGTTGGTTGCACTTAGGGCCGATCAATTTTCAGCCAGCACAGCTTGCGGTTGTAGCGGGGATCATGGTTCTGGCGCTGTTTCTGACGCAATTTCGCGAGATGCATCCGATGCTGCGATTACTGCTCTGCGGAGCGATTGCTGCGGCTCCGTGCTTGCTGATCCTGATGCAACCCGATCTGGGGGAGGTCATCATTTGGGGACCTGTCCTGCTCGCATTACTATTCGTCGGTGGTCTGCCGTTGCGGTATTTGATTTGCGTAATTCTCATCACCGTCGCCTTTATCCCCATTGCAATAAATTTCGGGCTAAAACCTTATCAGCAACAGCGGATCACCGCGTTTACCCACCCTGATATCGACAAGCAAGGCTCCGCCTGGGCAATCAACCAATCGCTGATCGCCATCGGCTCAGGCGGTTGGTCGGGCAAAGGCTTTAAAGCTCCAAACACACAAATCGAACTTGGCTTCCTTCCGGCTACTGCCGTGCACAATGACTACATTTTCTCCGCCATCGGGGAGCAATGGGGATTTATAGGAGGAATGTTTCTTATCGGCGGATTCGCTTTGCTCCTGATGACGTGTCTCTTTGTCGCTTTTCTCGCAGGCGATCAATTGGGTCTGCTTTTGGTTGTCGGGATCACGACCCTTATCTTCACGCATATTTTTCAAAACATGGGAATGACGATCGCTTTGCTCCCCATTACCGGCGTGCCACTTCCGTTGATCAGCTACAGCGGTTCCTTTGTGTTGATGATCATGTTTGGACTTGGGCTCGTAAACAGCGTTTGGATTCACCGAAAAATTCCTGCCTGATCAAAGCGCGACCCCAAGATGCGCTGCGCTCTTGCGGTTGACGCTGGCCCCACGATTTACTTAACCTTCGGCTGCCTAAACTCGGGCACGACGCATGGAAACTGATTACAAGGTCAAGCTGGAGGTGTTCGAAGGGCCTCTCGATCTACTGCTTTATTTAATCAAGCAGGATGAAATCGACATCTACGACATTTCGCTCGAACGCATCACTCGCCAGTACCTCGAATATCTTCAAGCGTTCAAGGAATTGAATATCGAGCTTGCGGGCGAATTCATCGTGATGGCAGCGAACCTCATTTATCTGAAAAGCCGCAGCCTGTTGCCGATTGATCAGCAGCCGCCCGAAGAAGACGCCGAGGAAGATGATCCTCGCTGGGATCTAATCCGGCAATTGATCGAGTACAAAAAGTTCAAGGAAGCCGCAGCGGAGCTTCATCTACGGGCGCTTGAACGGGAGCGGATTTTTGCTCGAGAAGGTAATGTATCATCGCTTCTACAGGAACCGCTGCGTCTGGAAGAAGTTGGAATTTTTCAATTGATCAACGCGTTTCAGACGGTGCTTAAACGGATCGAAGCGCGAGAGGATGTTCAGGAAATTTTCGCCGAACGTTTTAGTGTCTCGGAAAAGATCGATATTATTCTGCAACGTGTCGCAAACGGCGAGCGAATACGTTTTTCTGATTTGTTTGGTGCCGCCGTATCGCGGGTGGAAGTGGTGGTAACTTTTCTCGCGCTACTGGAGCTCATTCGCCTTAAACAGGTCCGCGCCCTCCAGAAAAACATGTTTGAAGAAATTGAAATCGCAGCGTCGGCTGCTTGAACACCGAACGTCATGCCGCGAATTTTAATCGCCGGCTGTGGTTATGTCGGGCAAGCCACCGCGGATTTATTCCACGGCGCAGGCTGGAATGTAGAAGGCTGGACCGTTTCTGATAAATCAGCAGCTGTGCTGTCCGCCAAACCGTATCCCATTTGTCGGGTTGATATTTCCCGCCGCGATCAGGTGGCGGAGCGCCCCGGAACATTCGACGCTGTTGTTCATTGCGCTAGTTCGCGAGGCGGTGGCGCTGAGTCTTACCGGCAAATCTATTTGAATGGCGCGCGAAATTTGCTCAATCGATTCAAGAAGATGCTCTTTGCCAGCAGCACCAGCGTCTACGCGCAACGGGATGGTTCGTGGGTCACCGAAGAAAGCGAGACCAAGCCTGTTCACGAGACAGGTCAGGTTCTGCTTGAAACAGAAAAGATGGTGCTCGGTCGCGACGGTACCGTCGTGCGTCTCGCCGGAATCTACGGCCCGGGCAGGTCCGCGTTACTGAGCAAATTTCTAGCAGGCACGGCGATTATCGATCCGAAAAACGATCGCTTCGTCAACAAAGTGCATCGCGATGATATCGCATCTGCAATTTTTCTTCTGATGAGTGGGAAATGGCAGAAACGTCAGATTTACAACGTGGTTGACGATGAACCAATTTTGCAAAGCGACAGCTATCGCTGGTTGGCTGAGAGACTGAATCGGCCACTGCCGCCCATTAGAGAATTAACGGAGCAACGGAAACGTGGCGACACCAACAAACGAGTAAGTAACGCAAAACTGCGGAGTCTTGGCTGGACTCTTAAGTATCCTACGTTTGTCGATGCGATGGAAAACAGCATCCTGCGCACCATGTCTAAATTTGATGCGCCCTAAGCGTTAACGCTTCCGCTTCGACCGCCCGCCCAAGCACGGAACTCCCTGCATGACTACGGACCCGCTACAGGCAATTCCTGTGTGCTAACGGCCTGCCCTTTACCGTCGCGATACGCGAATACATCTGTAAAGAGTGTCTTGCGCTCACGATGGTCGGTCGTTTCGATCACGGCGCCATTCACAATCCCCGCCTGGCCGAAAACCCTCACATGCAGATCTTCGAAACGCTTCTCCGGACGCTGTTCATGCGCAGGATGTTCGCGTAGAAACTGAAGGTGTTGTTCTCTCGTGATGATTTCCCCCGGCACGACGTGCAAGAAATCAAGAGCGAGGATATCTTCGAGAGCCACAGGATCGTCCTCCACCTCTAGCCACCGCTCTTCTAAGGATAGCAGCTCTTGCTTCGACTCCTCAGCTGACTTCGTTTCCGGGCTGTGCTGGCATGAGACAAGAGTCAAAAAAGAAGCGCACAGCCAATGACACGATCCCACGGTCTCATAGTTAACTGTTTGATTTTGAGCCACTTGATCTGGTCCGCAAGTGTGGCACGGCAACGCTATTACCAGGGCGCTGCCTGTTCGGTTTCGCTCAAGCTTGGGTGGCTTGCGCTGCCTCTGTAGCTGCGAGATTAGCGGCGCGATGATTCTGCCGGCGTTCGCCAAAAAGCTGACGGATTACCTCTTCCACCGGCACTTCCTGAACATTGATGTCGCTCACGTCACAGGCTTCGAGCAGTTCACGACAGGTTTCGGTGACTTTTGCGCGCGGAACTTTTAGTTGTACCGACACCGGAGTTTGTTCTGTTATTTCACCAAATGCAGAAAGGTCACGCGTTGCCTCCTTTTCGAAGGTAAGACTCAGAATCTTATAGCCGGAAAAGCGATCGACGATTTCGTCCAACGGGCCGTCGAAAAAGATCTTGCCGTGATCGATCACCAGAACCCGATGACACAACTCCTGGATGTCCTGCATGTAATGGCTGGTCAGCAATGTAACAATGTGATGTTCCTTATTGTAGATACGCAGAAATTCCCGGACCCGTTTTTGACTCACCACGTCCAGACCGATGGTTGGTTCGTCGAGAAAAAGCACCTGCGGCTCGTGAATGAGTGCGGAAATGAGTTCCATCTTCATCCGTTCGCCTAACGAGAGCTCACGGACCATTACGTTCATCTTGTCCTGCACTTCCAAGAGCTCCGATAATCCGTCCACGACTTTTTTAAACCGGGCGCGATCGATCCCATAAATAGCGCGATTAAGTTCAAGAGATTCTTGCGAAGGCAGATCCCACCAAAGCGCGTTCTTTTGTCCCATGAGCAGGCTGAATTGCCTTTTCATCTCGTTGCGCCGTTCCCACGGAACAAAGCCGAGCACGCGCGCATCTCCGGACGTTGGATTCAACAGTCCTGAAAGCATCTTGAGCACTGTGGTCTTGCCCGCGCCATTCGGGCCGAGAAAACCGACGAATTCGCCTTCTTCAATATTAAACGAAACATGATCAGCCGCTCGCGTTTCATCGTAACGGCGTTTCACCAGGCCTTTGATTGATCCCCAAAGTCCGCGTTCCTTCCGGTAGGTGCGATAAACCTTGGTCAGGCCTGACGTTTCAATCACTGGCATAAAGCGATGAATTCCAACTAAGACGTTACGCGCGATTCGTCCGAGGAAAAATGGCGCGGGCGCAGAAGCCTTTTCTGTTATTCCCTCGAATTTAATTCACCCTGCGCCAAATGACGTCTTCGTTGTTTCGGCGATCGATAATCGCGTCCACTTTCCCATTACCCGCGTAGCGAAACAGGATGCGGCCTTCGACGCCTTTGCGGAAAAAGATTTCGGATCCTTCAGGCAGAAGTTGCTCGCGTTTTCCGTTACGTTCGACGTACAAATTTTCGCCTTCAGAAAAAACGCGTCTCGTCTGGCCTGGCGCCAGTTCGTACGTGCCGTTGAAATCAGCGAATGTTTTTGGATCGATTTTGGCGGCCGCGGGATCTTCATAGTAGCGCATCGCCTGGCTGGAGGCGATTTGCCAGACGCCATTCCGCCGCAGCCACGTGTCAGTTACGTGATAACGAGCGGTGAGGTTCTGGCCAAAGATGGTCTCGGTTTCGTCGAGGTCGTAACTTAAAATGGCGGCGTCACCGTGAATGACGCTCCTCGGCCTCACAATCTTGATCATGCCTGAGTAACCTTTCGGCAACGGCGTGATATCCGCGACCAGTTGCGACTTGTCAAAGTTGCGACCCTTTTCATCGGCAAAGATGCAATCGTCGGCGAAGTATTTCTGCCACGGCTCCTTATTGCCTGGTACGACCGCGTCGAAAAGTTCCTGAGTGCGGCGAACGAGTTCTTCCTGCGTTATCGCTGCAGGATCGCCGCAAATTGAGGACAGGGGCGTAAACAAAAGCAGGGCGACGGGTAAAACCGGAATCAATGGCCGAACATTCATGCTCGATAACTTGTCCATTTGCTCAAAGACAACCAACGGAAATATCTGCGAGAGTCGTGCGATTTTCTGAACGATGCGCCAAGCAGGGTGGGCAACACCTACAAAACGTCGTCCAGGCAACTCAGCAGATCCCCCACGGTTTCTTCGGTTTCGTCGCCCATGTTGGAAAGGCGAAAAGTTTTACCTCGGATTTTGCCGTAGCCGGGATCGATCACCAGATGGTGTTTTTCGCGAAGTTTTCTCGCCAGCTCCAGCACGTCTATTCCCTTGTTGTTCTTCACACAGGTAAGCGTTTTAGAGCGAAACCCTTCCTCGGCGAAGAATTCGAAACCAGTGCGGCGGACCCAGTCATGAACGAGCGCATTGGTTCGTGCATGACGGGCAAAGCGGGCATCCAGACCCTCCTCGAAGATTTCGTCCAACTTCGATTCCAGTGCGTGCATGTGTCCAATGCTGGGCGTGCTCGGCGTCATCCATTCTGCTTGCTGCTTCTTGAACTCGAGAAAATCAAAGTAAAAACCGCGGTTCGGAATTTTTTCTGTGCGAGCAAACGCTTTATCGGAAACAGAGAACAATGAAAAACCCGGCGGCAACGCCAACGCTTTTTGCGCACCGGTGAGCATCACGTCGATGCCGAGCGCGTCCATGTCGATCTTGACTCCCGAGAACGAGGAAACGGTATCAAGGACCAGCGCCACATCAGGATACTTGGCGAGCGTACAGCAGATTTCGGGCAGCGGATTCATCACGCCGGTCGAGGTCTCGTTGTGAATGAGCGTGACAGTATCGAACTTTCCTGTGGCCAACTGCCGGTCGATCGCCTTTTGATCGATATGTTTTCCCCAATCGACCTGGAGCGGTTCGGCGTTTTTTCCGCAGCGTTTTGCAACATCGAACCATTTGTCCGAGAACGCACCGCACATGCAGCAAAGAACGCCGCGATCGACCAGGTTTCGGACGGATGCTTCCATCACGCCCCATGCCGAAGAGGTCGAAAGAAACACTGGCTGCTTTGTTCCGAATAATGTCTGAAGGCCTGGGTATATCGCGCGGTAGAGATTCTTAAAATCCTCGCCGCGATGCCCGATCATCGGACGCGAAAATGCGGCCCAGGTTTTCTCCGATACTTCAACGGGACCTGGAATGAAAAGCTTGTCGTGTGGTGTCACAGAATCAACGTCCAACGTTCAACCCGCCTTCGCAAGGCTACGAAGTGACAGGCGCTCAACGTGCAACGTTCAATTTGCTCGCTGAAACGAGCGCGATTTAGTTGCTAAATGAGATTTCACCGTTGTGTAATTCCATTCCTCGTGCTCGCGGTAGGCGCGATCGTGATGCGCGCTGAATCGGCCAATTATTTCGTTTATGTCAGCAATGAACGCTCTGGCGATATCACTGTGATTGATGGCGCAACGGACGCGGTCGTCGCGACTTTTAAAGCAGGCAAAAGACCCCGTGGAATTCACGCGGCTCCGGATGGCAAACGACTTTTTGTGACATTGAGCGGTTCGCCGCGGATGGCGCCCGGTCTGGATGAAAATCGCGCGCCGGCGGACAAAACTGCCGACGGACTTGGCGTAATCGATCCGGTTGACCACAGGCTGATTGATCGCTGGCATGTCGGATCGGACCCCGAGCAATTCGCAATAAGCAAGGACGGGAGATTCGCTTTTATCGCGAATGAAGATGATGCGAGTGCTGTGATTATCGATCTGGGCTCCGGACAGCTTCGTGGCAAAGTGAAGGTCTCGGAGGAACCGGAAGGCGTTGCTGTCAATCCGCAGAACGGCGAAGTGTACGTCACCTGCGAAGAAAAAGGCGAAGTATTCGCGATCGACCCCGATCAACAGCGCGTAATCGCAACGATCGAAACGGGCGGACGGCCACGGTCGGTTGCATTTTCGCCAGACGGCTCGCGTGCGTATGCCGCCTGCGAGAACGGTGGCTACATTGCGGTACTCGACGCAGCATCGCACAAATTGTTGTCAAAAATCCAATTGCCGACAGGATCGCTGCCAATGGGCACCGCAATCTCCAAGGATGGGCAAGAACTTTATGTGTCAACAGGACGCGGAAACTCGATCGTCGTTATCGACGCCGCGAAAAACACATTAGTAACCACAATTCCCGTCGGAAATCGTGTCTGGGGAATTGCGCTCGACCCCAGTGGATCGAAACTCTACACCGCGAATGGAGCGTCGAACGATGTTTCAGTCGTTGACGTAAAATCGCGCAAAGAATTGCGCCGGATCAAAGTGGGCGACGGCCCATGGGGTATCGCGACTATTTCCAAAAAATAACGGCTGCCAAACCGTACTCCTTGCTCTATCCGCCGGCATAATTGGGATATCGTTCGTGCAGCTCTCGCGACAGACGATCTGCCTCCTCGGTGTTGCCGGCCTGCCGATACGCCAGCGCCGCCTTGTTCAATGCGCGCGGAGTGATGGCCGGATCATCATAAAGTAAAGCGACTCCTTTGAAAGCTTTGCCTGCGTCATCAAAATTTCCGCGCTCCAACTGTACTTCGCCTGCCAGCAGGCGCGCCTCCGCGTTTACGCGTCCCTCCGGCTGCAGCGCCATAATCTCTTCAGCGATTTTCTGAGCCTCATCCGGTTTATGGGCGCTGATTTTCACGGCGCCCAGTGCAAGCAACACCTTAGCTTTTCCAGCTGGATCTTTCGCTGTCTGCAGATATTTACCGAACGCGTCCTCGGCTTCGGGCAGGTTCTTCAACTTGGTGGCCGTGTCTCCGAGATAAAATAAGAAATCGGGCTTAACGTTGCCAGGATTATCGAGCTTGCTAAGCGCGCTGAGATATTTTTCGGCGGCCTGAAAATTCTTATCGTTATAATATCCGATTCCGAGCCACTCCAGAACTTCAGGCGGCACATTTGTGTTCGGGCTGTTGGTCATAAAGCTGTTCACTTCCTGGTTGAGCGCTCCTCGATCTTTCAAATAAAATTGACATAGCATGATCCGGAGCGACGCGAGGTTGTAATATTGGTCCTTATTGAGTTGGCGGGCTGCGTTGAGCGCCGTTAAGGCCGTTTTGTAATCCTTTGATTCAAACGCAGCCTTGCCGATATAATATTGCGCCTGCGCCGCAACAGAACTCTTGGGGTACTCTCTGAGAAGCTGACGAAAAGTTTCCATCATGCCCTTTGTGTTTTCCTGCTGACCGAGAATCAAAGCCTTTAACTGCAAAGTTGCCTCCCGTTCGTGCGCCTTGGGATACTTGGTGAGGATCGTGTTCAGATCCGCAACCGCGGCGTTGTAATTCTTCTCCTGTTGGTAAGCGAGAGCACGCTGAGCCAGAGCGGCTGGCGCCTGAGAATCATCCGGGAACGCCTGCACATAGTATGTGAAGGCTTCGATGACACCGGCGGTATTTTTCATCTGCGCCTGACATAGACCCAATTTGTATGCAGCATCGGCGCGTAACTTGGCAGAAAGCTGAGAAGCACGCAGTTCCTCGAAAATCGGGACGGCTTCCTCGCAATTCTGCTGTTTATACAGCGCTTCGGCCTTTAACAGTTTCGCTTGATCGGCGCGTTCATTGATCGGATTCGTCGCGAGGAATTCGTCCACTGCGGGAATCAGCGCAGACGGGTCGGAATTGTATACGTTGATCAGACGTTGATAGGCGGCGTCCTTTGCTTCCTCCCGATCCGGATACTTCGTGATAATCTGGTGATATACCGCTTCAGCCTCCTTCGAGTTACCAAGTTGCCGCTGGCTGTTTGCCGCGAGTAGCAACACTTCGGCCTGGGCGGCTTCCGGCAGGTTCGCCTGCTCTTTTTTGTACTCCGCCAGCAACTGCGCGTATTGGCCGGTCTGATACTGCAATTTTCGCAGACCAACCTGGGCGATTGCTCGGAATTTTCCGGCGTCCGAGACGGCGCGGCCTTTTCGCAATAATGCCTCGGCCCTGTCCGCCGTCGCCTTGTCGATTTTGCCCTTGTCAGCCTGCACAAGTTCGAGCGCGATCATTCCTCCGCGTACCGCCGACTCCGCTTTTAATGCCGGTTTCTGGGCTTCGTTGGCAAGGGCTTCGTATTGCTTCAGAGCGTCGATCTTCCTTCCTCGTCCCGCGAAAATGGATGCTGCGGTGATTCGCGCGTCCTCTCGGAAAGGATTCGGATTTCCCGTCTCAGCGACCTCCGCATAAATATTCGCAGCCTCGTCCTTGCGACCGAGAGCCTCAAGGCAGCGCGCCTCGAAATAATGCGCGGAAAGTGCCACCGCCGGTTCCTTCGATTTTCCGACGGAACGATGAAAGAGCGGAAGCGCAGCGGCGTAATCTTTGCCTGCGAACTCCATCTCGGCGAGCGCATATGCCGCGGGTCCAGCAAATTCGCTGTCGGGGTAGTCGTTGAGCACTTTCTGGAGGTTTGTGCGAGCGCTCGAAGTCCGGCCCAGATTTCGCTGGCATTCACCCAGCGAGAAGTAAGCGTTCGCCCGGCCCGCGCGCCCGGGATAATCCTCGAGATACTTTTGATATTCAGGCGCCGCCAGATCGTAAAGTTTCCGAGTGAACAGCCCATTCGCATAATCGAGCTGGCGTTGAGCTCCCGCCTCGCCTTCCTGTTGTGCTGGCTCCGGAGCGTTCTCCCTTAGAGATCGGAGAACTCTGTCGACTGATTCATCCGTCGGCGCACGAGGCGGTCCAGTGCGCGGTTCCACAGGAACAGCGCGTGGGACTGGTGGTTCATCTACAGGACGCGCCCGGCGGACTTCCGGCTCTGATTGGGCAATGACGCTGCTCGCCGCCCAAAGCAGCATCGCCAGTCCCAGGAGACTGGCTGCGCTGCGCGTCGTGTTCATTTTGCCGTCGCGAAAGCTACGTTGGTTACCCCTGCCTCGGTGCAAATGTTTAACACGCCGACAATGTTCTTGTAGGCACCCGTTTCATCGCCGCGGATCACTACCGCTTGCTCGGAGTTTAGTTGGACCAAGCTTTTCAACAATTCGCTCAATTCAGCGCCACTCAATGTGCGGCGATTAACCACAACATTGCCGTCTGCCTTCACGTTGACAATCACATCGCCAATTGGCGCAGTTTTCTCCTTGGCGGCCGATGCCTTTGGCACTTTCACGTCGAGCTCGTTCTCAGTCCGCGCCGCGTTCCATGTCAGCAGGAAGAAAATAAGCAGGAGCAATAGTACATCCACCAGCGGTGCCAGTTGAATGCCTGGATGATGCATAGGCGCGTGACCACGCAAGTTCATTGGAATAACGAAGCTCTTACAGTTCTTCTTCTATCAGCACGGGAGTTCGCTGAGGCCTGCCATATTGCAATGAGAGCAAAGCCAAGACATGCGTCGAAGCCGCTTCCAGATCCGAGATCAATTTTTGCGCGCGGCCGCGAAAGAACGCATAGAAAATCATCGCAGGAATACCGATGGCCAGCCCGGCAGCGGTGTTGACCAGTGCCTCGCTGATCCCGCGCGACAGTGCCACATAGCGCGCTGAGCCGATGTCGGCTCCCAGGGCGCCAAAGGAATGGATAATTCCAAAGACCGTGCCAAGCAGGCCCAGCAGCGGCGCAATCATTCCAATATCCGCGAGGTAAATGACTCGATTGTTCAGACTGGCTGCGACTCGTGTCCCTTCGGTCTCCGCGATTTCGCGTACCTGTTGAAGATCGGCCTGCGGATTCTTGGTCGTGAAATCGAGCATCTTTTGTACGACCCGGGCGATGGCTTCCCCGTGGCGATTGGAGACGGCGAGCAGCCCCAGGTAATCGCGTTTGCGCAACAGCGCATCCGCCGTTGCCATATAACCGCTCGAGACCACCGCACCGCGACGAATCGTCATCAAGTACACGACGACCAACATGACAAAGAAGATCGACAGCAACAGCAATGGAATCATCACGGGACCGGCTTTGACGAGCGTTTCCAGAACCGTTTGCGAACGCTCGGGCACCAAAGGCGGTGTGGCTGTGACTTCTTGTGCTAAAACAGGAGACGCGCTCGCCAGCGCGGCAATCAGCAGTACCCAAATTTTCATGCCGGAAATTTCGTAATGATAGGCAGGACGATTACCGGATGCAAATGTCCTTACCAGGGATCAAACAACGTCGGCTCTCCAAGTTGCAAGACCATCAAAGCTTAGCGGCGCACCAGAAAAACATGCGCCGGTTGAATGTCCGGATCGAGCTCCACGTAATTACGGCGGCCGCGCCAAGTGTAAGTCGCGCCGCTCAGCAAGTCCTGCACTTGATAAACGTCGCTTTCCATTTGCCCGAAACTCTCAACCGGAACATAAACAAACGAATTCTGTTTGCGGTGCGGATCAAGATTCACCACGATGAGAAGAATGTTATCACGCGCGGCTGTCATCTTGCTGTAAAACAGAATGGCGTCGTTCTCGGCGTCGTGGAACCGCAGGTTGGTATAAAGCTGGAGCGCGCGGTTTTCTTTCCGGATTTTGTTCAGTCGCGCGATCCAATCCTTGATGTTGCCCGGCGCATTCCAATCGCGCTCCTTGTATTGATATTTTTCGGAATCGAGATACTCCTCGCGGCCCGGCAATGCTTCATTCTCGCATAACTCGTATCCGCTGTAGATACCGTAAAGCGGCGAAAGCGTCGCGGCCAGAGCTACCCGAATCATGAACGCCGGCCGCCCGCCTTCTTGAAGTACAAATGGGAGAATGTCAGGCGTATTGGTCCAGAGATTTGGCCAAAAATATTCGCTCATCTCGGTTTGAGTCAGCTCCGTAAAGTATTCGATGAGCTCGTGCTTCGAATTTCGCCAAGTGAAATAGGTGTAGCTCTGGTTAAAGCCGGCTTTGGCCAGCGCTTTCATCATCTTTGGCCTGGTGAACGCTTCGGACAGAAAAATTGTGTCGGGATATTTCTCGCGTACGCCTTTGATCAAATACTCCCAGAAAGCGACTGGTTTGGTGTGGGGATTGTCCACCCGAAAGATGCGCACTCCACGCTCGGCCCAAAACAACACAACGCTTTTCAGTTCCGCCCAAAGATCGCGCCAGTTATCGCAATGAAAATTCAACGGATAAATGTCTTCATACTTTTTCGGCGGGTTCTCCGCGTATTTGATGGTGCCGTCCGGGCGTTTGTAGAACCAATCGGGATGCTCTTTGACGTAAGGATGATCGGGAGAACAGTTGATCGCGAAATCGAGGGCAATTTCCATTCCGCGCTTGCGCACTTCTTTCTGAAGCCAGTCGAAATCGTCCAGCGTCCCGAGTGAAGGCTCCACGGCCTTGTGTCCGCCAGCTTCGCTGCCGATCGCCCATGGCACTCCTGGATCGCCCTTCTCGCAAGTGGTCGAGTTGTTTCGGCCTTTTCGATTCGTGTGCCCGATCGGATGGATCGGCGGGAAATAAATGACGTCAAAACCCATCGCTCGTACGTCCTCCACCCGCGGCAAACAATCCCGAAAGGTCGATCCACCGTCGCCGCGGCCTTCCGCCGAGCGCGGAAAAAATTCGTACCACGCACCTATTAACGCTGCCGGCCGATCCACAACAACGTGAGGAGCAGGATCGTACCGTGTCGCCGCGGAACGATCAGGATAGGTTGCCATCAGCACTTCCAGTTCGCCCGATCGTGCAATGGCGTAGATTTCTGAATTCGCACCGGTCGAAATCTGCTGCGAAAACTCCGACAAGCGCTTGCGATCGGCTCGATCGCGGGCGCGTTTGCCAGCTGCTTCTACCAAAGCAGCACCTTCCAGTGCTTCACTCCGGAGATCGGAAAGGCCAGCTTCGAATTTCTTTACGAACTCCGCTTGCCAGCTGCGAAACGTGTCCGTCCAGGCTTCGACCGTGTATTCGTGAATGTTTTGATCGTACAAAGTGCAGACGCCGCGCCAGCGATCGTTATCAACAAAATTCATCGGCGTTTCGCGCCATCCGCGCTTCCCAAGAACACGCCACTTCAGAACCGCTGCCACAATATCATGCCCATCCCTGAAAATGTCTGCTTCGACGACGAGATCCTCGCCAACGATTCGCTTTATGGGGTAGCGCCCGCCGTCGATCAGTGGCTGCAAATTCTCGATGACGACAGAAGGAAAAGCCCGAGCCATGGGCCATCAATCAACCAAGATTCGCGGAGAGCGAAAGAACAAATGAATTGGCAGGGACATCCCCTGAGACGAGTCGTCGCACAACCGCAGAATGCCGTCGCTATTTCGCTCCTACGCCGCGAAATGAAATGCGCATTCGTATAACCCCGAGTTGCGCATCATTTGGCGGCGCACTTTCGTACGCAAAACGGCTTCGAACAGGTCTTGCTCGAGCCGGCCTACGATCGGATAACGATCCAAAAGATTCAAAACTGGCGAATGACACTCGAGAATCCCTGGCCCACCGTCCCCGTGATTGTTAACGAACTGGGACATGTAGCCCTCCCCGTCGCGCACATTGGCGAGCCATTTCGCACGTTCAGCGACCGTGTCTCCTTTCGCCCTGGCCTTGAGTGCAGCCGTTTTCTTTTCAAAAATATTATAGAGAAGCTTCTCTGGAGCGTTCGGTCCGTAGATTTCCTGCGCCGCTTTCAGGAGATCAAGAGTAAGCTGGTGACTGTCAGCCTGAAAAAGATCATGGCTGCGTCGTGTCAGCCGATAAACCATCTCCGGTCGGCCCATCTTTTGCGGCCGACGCCAGGTGTCCAAGTAGCCGTCGCGCTGGAGAGTCAGACAATGCTGCTTGATGCCCATGTAGCTCATCTTCATTCTCTCTACCAGCTCGTTAACGGACATTCCCCTGGTGCGCTTGAGCGAGTTAATAATTTCAAGTCGTTGAGTACGGCCAATTTCCGAGATTAGGCGTTGGTTCATAAATAATGAAAGTGACGGTTAAGTGACAAAAATTAAAGTGGGCGACTTTACACGGCCCGATCTTTATTACGCAAGCTTAAAGTTTACGCAACCGGCCAAAGGAAAGGAAATTACAGACAGACGGATGAGAAGAAGCGCCGGACGGCGTATTGACACCGACATGTCCAGGCAGCCGAATGCGGCTATTTCGCTGCGACAACGTCGCCGCTTTGGATAGGGCGCGGCAAGTCGGCCCACTGAATCGTGACGTTGCTGAAGTTCACCGGAATGCCAGCGCACATCAATGGGTCGGGCTTGTCGCAGACGTGAAAATGCAGATGTGGCTCGGTCGAATTGCCAGATGAACCGAGCTTGCCAATCACATCCCCGGCTTTCACCAGGTCGCTGACATGAACGCGCACACTACCCGGCTGCAAATGCCCATATAGAGAATACTCACCCTTCCCGTGATCAATCATCACATAATTGCCTGTTATAGCTGTTAGGCCATTGGCAAGCCGCTCACCTTGCTCTTTCTGCAGCCGCGCGAAGTATGCTTCCTGGGTCTCGTTAGGGCGCTGCATTGCCGAAGGATCTTCCGGCTGATCGTTCACGGCGCGAATCACACGGCCGTCGGCCGCGGCGAGCACATCCGCGCCGTAAGCGTAGTAATCATCGAACCGTGTACCATCGCCCTTGTGGCTAAGTCCAGTCTCACCGACCTTCGCAATGTCGAGCGCGAACTCCTCCGGGACTGCCCAGCGATGACCCGTATGAAACGAAGCTCCCCAACCCGCATACCAAGTCCCTCGTAGCGGAAAAATATATTTATTCTTTGCGAATTCAGATTTGATCGGGATTGAACCTGTGAATTCCGTGGCATGGCCGTCAACGTTGCCATGCACGCGAACTCGGAGTGTGTCGCGCGCGCCGTTGAATGCGAAGACCTGCGATGCGATCAGCAGTGCCTGGTCTCGATCCAACTTCGGTCCGGCCAGCTTAACGTTCGGCGCAACCAAGTCGTTGCCACAGAATTGAAATCCTACCTGTTGAAGAACACCTGCTGCCTGCAATTTCGCGCCGCGATCAGCAATGCGCTGGATAGCCTTGGCATCCAGTCTTTTTGTGTCCAGGACCTGGCCCGTCTCCAGCAGCTCCAATTCAATCTCTTTCACGTCAAAGGCCGCCTGCCCGAGATTGATGACGGCCGCATTCTGTAACAAGAGGCTTTGAAGGTCCCGCCGGCTTTCCAGCGGATAGGTTCGAACTGCCGCTGCGGGACAAAAACGAATTTCAACTGATTTAGGTATTTCCGCAGCAGCGCTCAAAAGTGATAACATCGAGCATACGACGACAGAATATTTCATATTTGGTTTTTATTGTTGGGGCAACTTTGAGATGCAGCAACACGCCGGCTCGGATTCAATGGATTACCTCGGATTCAACAAATGTCATTCTGAGCGAAGCGACGAATCTCTCGCCGTATTCTGACCGGCTCCCCAAAGGTAAAAGCAGAGATGTTTCGCTCTACTCAACATGACATGGCCGGACCTGAGAAATTGTTACCGCTTTCGCTGAACGCTAGCGTACGGCAACTCAATTCCAAACGGCAGGGCTACGAATAAAGATATTCGTCGTGGTATTGACTCGCTCGCGCCCGCTCGTTCGGTCTAACGGCTTTCCCATCCACCTCGCTCGACTTCCCGTCGGCTCGGTTCAGGCTGCGACCCGCCATTCCCGAACCCACGGAAGCGCCTCACGAATAAAGATATTCATCATGATACTCCCTTTGCGGGGCGAACTGGACCTGCTCGTTTCCAGTTTCCGGATATTCGAAGATCTTACCCTCGTAATTCCTGATGACGATTTTCTCGTTATCGTGATAAAGAATGTAACCGGGATTGATAGGTACCTTGCCGCCGCCACCGGGGGCGTCGATCACGAATTGCGGCACCGCATAGCCGGTGGTGTGACCGCGCAGGCCTTCGATGATCTCAATGCCTTTCGCTACTGAAGTACGCAAATGCGCCGAACCGTTGATCAGATCGCACTGATAGATGTAATACGGACGCACACGGCACATGAGAAGCTTGTGCACGAGCGTCTTCATGGTTTCCAAGTCGTCGTTCACGCCGGCGAGCAAGACGCTTTGGTTTCCGAGGGGGATACCAGCATTAGCAAGGCGCTCAAGCGCCTGTTTCACCTCAATCGTCAATTCACGTGGATGATTGACATGCACGCTCATCCAGAGGGGATGATGTTTCGCCAGCATCGCGCATAGCTCGGGCGTAATGCGTTGCGGCAGAAAAATCGGAACCCGCGTCCCGATTCGAACGAACTCAATGTGCGGAATCGCGCGCAATCGAGCCAACAGCTTATCCAGCCTGTCGTCGCTGAAAATGAGTGCGTCGCCGCCGCTCAAGAGGACATCGCGCACCTCAGTATGTGCTTCGAGATAACGAAAAGCTTCCTCGAAATTTGTGTGCAATTCCTGTTCGCCCACACCGCTAACGACGCGGCTGCGGGTGCAATAGCGGCAGTAACTGGCGCAGCGATCCGTTACTAAAAACAGAACGCGGTCCGGATACCGATGGACTAATCCTGGCACAGGCATGTGAGAATCTTCACCGCACGGATCGGCCATGTCGTACGGAGATCCCCATGTCTCTTCGATCCGGGGAATGACCTGACGCCTGATCGGATCGTCCGGATTATCCTGCGGCAGGAGGTTAAAAAAGTGAGGCGTGACCGCCAGTGCGAGTTTGTCGCCTGAGAGCAAAACGCCGCTGCGCTCCTCGTCACTGAGCTCCAGATGCTGTTCCAGTTGAGCCAGGGAAGTGACTCTGTTTTTGAGCTGCCATCTCCAGTCGTTCCAGAGTCCCTGAATTGTTTCCGGCCAATACCCTGGTGCGTGCGAGATGAACTCTTTTCCGTCCCCTTTTTCTTGGGTCATCATTTTCAATTGTGGACGAAAAAGTTAAGACCCCTAAATATCGTGTCAATGCAGGCACTTAACCGTGCGCTACGCACTCGTTAGTCATCGTCCAATTGAGGTATCCCCGCCTGTTGCGCTAAACCCCAGACAGTCGCGCAGATCGGGTTAGAGCAATCATTTTCCGCCGAGCACGCTTAGCTCCCAGCGGTAACCATCGGGGTCGTGGAACCAAAGGCCCATGTTTTTCGATCCCTGAGCTTCCGGTCCGATTTCATCGCCCGGATCCTCAATGTCGGCATCGACGGCTTTCAAGTGGGCGAGCGCCTTTCGCAATGCTGCCATGTTTGGAAGGTGAAACGACATGTGATCAATGGTTTCTGGCGACGGTTTACCTTTGAATAACGCGATCGTTACATTGTCGTTGCCGACCGCCACACCGTTTTCGTAATCGAATTCTTTGCGCAACCCCAGCGCCCGCTCGAACCATTGAGCGCTTCTCTTCGGATCACGCACAGCCAGACCGAAGTGACCAACCTCCCCGAGCGTGAATGGAACTTTCATGAAGCTATTGAATCCTTGAAACTGCGGATCAATCGGTGTCGTGCGGTTCGGAGCCGTTTCGAGAAATGAGCGGCTCCATGAAATGCCGGTTGAAATCTGTCAGCGCGTCGCGCGGCGTTTCTCCCAACCCGCTGGCGCCTCGCTTCACTTCCGGCCCGATAAAGGCGAGCCAGATATCACCCACCATTCCCATTCTTGGACGCAGACGCGCAGCCGGGCTGCGCGGATGGTTTTCGAGGTAGTCCTCGATGTCCTCTTTTATCACAGAAGGCAGTTCTTCAATTGCAAGCGAGACCATATCCAAGAAACGTGCGCGCACGGTCATCTGGACGTGAAAGCAGCCCGTGACTCGTTATTCGTTAAATCGCGATTCAGGATGCGAATAACGAACCTTACATCGCGTAATATGCCGATTCGCTAACTGGGCGAATTAAGGGTCTCGAATTGCGAATTTCGGACACGATCAGTCGCGTCCCCAAACCATCGCGACAGACGTTGTGAGACTGCCGCCCATGTTGAACGTCAGGAACTTTCTTGCGTTCTCAATCTGCTTCGCGCCAGCCTGTTCCGTGAGCTGTTGGTAAGCTTCGAAGACCTGGCGAACGCCGGTCGCTCCGACAGGGTGACCGTCGGCGATTAACCCGCCGCCCGCGTTCACCGGAATTTGGAAAGATCCTTTGAATTTTTCCGTGCGCACCTGCGGCAATGCTGTCGCACCGCTTTTTACCAACTCGACGCCCTTGCCGGACTCGGCGAGTCCGAGAATTTCGTAGGCGACAATTTCAGTTATTGAAAAACAATCGTGGACTTCGGCGCCTTGCAGCTCGCGCGGCGTCAGATTCGCCATCCGGAAAGCTTTCTCGGCCGCTTTGCGTGCGATCGAAAACGTAGGCGCATCCTTTTTGTCGAGCGGCAGATAATCGGTGCTGTGACCGTAGCCAAGCAGTCGAGCGGTCTTATTCTTATCGCGGCCGATCTTGTCCAGATATTTTCCGGAGACCAGCACAACCGATGCCGCACCGTCCGTGATCTGGGAACAATCGGAAACTTTGAGCGGCGGAGCAACGCTCGGGTTCTTGTCGGAGACCTGGGATGCGCAATCGAGTGTAAGATCGGCGTCACGCATCTGCGCAAGCGGATTCAGTTTGGCGTGCGCATAATTTTTCCATGCGACCAAGGCGAGGTCTGCTTCAGTCGCGCCATATTTCTCAATGTAAATCTGCGCGATTCGTCCGAACAATTTTGGAAACATGAAATCGCCGTACTCCGGTTTTTCGTTGTGATAATCGGCAGCCGCACCGAGCACATCAGAACCATCGAGCGATGACATTGTCTTCTGCTGTTCCGCGCCAACGACCAGCACGACGTCATAAAATCCGCCCATGATCCATTCCGCGCCGAGCAGCACCGACAATGCCCCGGACGCGCACGCGGCTTCGGTGTGCATCGTCGGAATACCACGCAACTTCGGATCGATCTCCGGGATAAAGGCACCGAGCTGCAATTGCTTGGTGAACTGGCCTGCATTGAAATTGCCAACCGCCCCGGCCTGAATTTCCGCCGGATCGATCTTCGCATCGTCGATCGCCTTTTTGCCGGCCTCGATGATGATGTGCCGGATGGTTTTCCCTTCCTTCTTCAGGTTGCGTTTAAAATCGGTGCGTCCGCCGCCGAGAATGTAGACTGACTCGTTCATAACTACTTCAATCTAGCTAATCTTTACGCACTGTCATCCCGAGCGAACGCGAGGTACCTCCCGCGGCACGCAAGCAGATCTGAGTAACCGATCACCAGATGTGGGATCCTTCGCCGGCTCCGCGGCTCACGATGAAATGCTAGCCACCAAAGGCATTCAGCCCCGTGATGTCGCGGCCGATGACCAACGTATGGATGTCGTGTGTGCCTTCGTATGTGGAGACTGTTTCAAGATTCATAACATGGCGAATCACAGGGTAGCGATCTGTAATGCCTGCGGCGCCGAGTATGTCGCGGGCCTTCCGGGCGCATTCGAGCGCCATCCAAACGTTGTTCCGTTTGGACAGCGAAATCTGCGCGGGACGCACCGAGCCCGTCTCCATCATGCGCGTGAGACGCAACGCCAATAATTGCGCCTTGGTAATTTCTTGCACCATCCAGACAAGCTTTTGTTGCACTAGCTGGAAGCTAGCGATCGGGCGACCAAATTGTTCGCGCGATTTGGCGTAGGCGAGCGCCGTTTCGTAGCAGTCAATGGCCGCGCCAATCACGCCCCATGCAATGCCTGTTCGTGCCTGCGAAAGACATGACAACGGCGCGCCGAGACCGGACGCCTTGGACAAGCGATTCTCAGCGGGGATGCGACAGTTCTCGAACCAACATTCCGACGTCCGTGACATGCGCAGACTAAACTTTCCTTCGATGTCCTGCGCACGAAATCCAGGCGCATCCTTTTCGACGACAAATCCACCGACGCGCCCATCGTCGTCTCTTGCCCAAACAATTTTAACGTCAGCGATGGAGGCGTTACCGATCCAGCATTTGCTGCCATTCAAGAGGTAATGGTCACCTTCGCGTTTGGCGCGGGTTTCCATCCCACCGGGATCCGACCCGTGTCCGTGTTCTGTGAGAGCAAAACAACCGATGAGTTTGCCCGACAGCAATCCCGGCAGCCAGCGCACCTGTTGCTCCGGTGAACCGAAGGAATGGACAGCTTGAATTGCTAACGCGCCCTGCACCGACGCCAGCGAGCGCAGCCCGGAATCGGCCCGCTCGAGCTCCTGCATCATGAGACCGTAGGCAGTGTGGCTAAGACCAGCACAGCCGTGCCCTTTCAAATAAGGAGCATAAAAGCCTAACGCGCCCATCCGCGGTATGAGATGTTCCGGGAATCTGGCCGCGCGATGGCACGGAACGATCTCAGACAAGACTTCCTCCTGCACGAAACGCCTCGCCTGGTCCCGCGCTGCACGTTCTTCATCCGTGAGAAGCTCTTCGATGCCGTAGTAATCCAGCGAAGCCTGAGTCATGCGCGCCAGTTTAACGACCACGTGATGCGAACACAACGCTAGCTGTCTCGCCGATCCGACCGACTCGGATAGCCCACCTATTTGGTCGTCGGCAAACCTGCGGCTTTCCAAGCTTTGAAACCGCCGGCCATCGAGCGGGCGTTTTTGTAGCCCATTTTTTGCAGGCTTTCCGCAGCAAGCGCGGAGCGTCCCCCTCCACCGCAATGGCAAATGATCATCGCGTTCGTGTCGGGCACTTTCTCTTCGATGTCGAGCTCGATAGTACCGCGACTCATGTGAATCGCATCGGGAACATGTTCCTCATCCCATTCGTCTTTCTCGCGGACATCGACTACAACCGCGTCACCGCTGCTTAATTTCGCAGTGGCCTCCTGCGGCGAAATCTCGGTTATGTACTTTTTCGCTTCAGCGACGAGTTTTTGGAATCCACTGTGCTCAGCCATTAACCATACGTGACGCTTAATCGAAAGGCGTCAAGTTGTAGCACGGCCCCGAGGCCCGCCCCAAGTTGACTGGAAGGACGCCGCACAGCGGCGTGGCTACAGACAGGAAGCCGTTTCTCGACTCATCCAGCATCAGTAACCGATTCCCTTTTTAGCGGCTTGGGCACGAAGTGTTTCACCGACCTTCTGATCGAAGGGATCACCTTTTCCTTCAGCGGCGAGCCGTTTGTTTTCAGATTGAATATAGGCTTCGCGTTTCTTCGATAGTTCGACGATCTGCTTTTGCAGGTCGGCGCGTTCGTCACGGGCTGTTGCGATCCGTTCTTGCAGTTCGCTACGATCCAATTTCTGTAGCTCGGCCGGAAGTTGTTTCTGGTCGACCTCGTCGAGTTTAAGAGCATTGTTGTTGAGCGCATCAACCAACTCACCGCGGCCCTGCACGGCTTTGCCGGTTTTGCTGTTGTAGGAGAGCCGATCGGCCATTGCAGCAACGGGAGCACTGGCCGCCATTGCATATTTGGCATGAACTTCGGCCTGCTGTTTACTGTCGCCATACGGAATGAGAGTGGCACCGATGCGTTCGTTAAGCCGGCTTAGCTCCTTGTCCATCGGCGTTGAAATCACAGCGACGTTGCCGGATTGCGAAATGCCTACATAACTGCCTTCCGCCAGTTTCGCGATCTCCTGCCAGATCGGTTTGGTCTCAGCCATCTCACCACACTGAATCGTATTAATGATGAGGTCCTTTTTCGCTGCTTCCCGGCAGAGATCCGGATACTTTGGGCTGCTCGGATAATCCATGTGCGGCGGCGCATCCCCGACCAGAAAGATGATCTTCAGGACTTTGCTGTCGCTGCTCCAGGGCATCTTGTGAATGGCTTCGGCAAGTGCCTCGTTCACACTTTCTGGGGCATCGCCACCACCGCCAGCCTGGAACTCACGCAGACGTCCGTAAATGGCATCGATGTCGTCAGTAAGACTGAAAGATTTCACGACGTATTCATCGCCGCGATCCCGATAACCAATGAGCCCGAGCTTTAACTGCGGTGTTGGTTGCGCACTGATCATTTCATTAGCGATCGACCAAATCTTTTGTTTCGCGCCTTCGATCAAACCGCCCATTGACCCGGTTGTATCGAGCACAAAACAGACCTCGATGCGCGGTTTGGATTGAGGTGGCGGCGCAGTCTTGGCAAACAACGGTTGCAAGGCGCCGAGCATTGCAAGGAGAGATAAGATTAGCGGCAGGATGCCGGTGCTACGAGTTGTTAGTGTTTTCATTGGATTGTTATTCAGCGATTTCATAAACAGTGTCGTCGAGCGTGAGCACGACGTTTTGACCTAGCGCCAGCCACGGGCCGGCTTCGGGATGTTTCGTCAGGAGGTTGAAGTATTCTTCGGAGTTAAATTGGACGCGCTGGCGTTTGGCGCTGTTGTTCTGCGCGGTTGAATCGGTCCATTGATTTCCGTTTTGGAAAAATGCGCGCCCGTTCACGAACCTGGATTGTTGAGTGTACTGACTAAGGCGCACGGTTGCCGGAGTGGCAGCAGGAGCCGCTGCTGCAAATCCTCGCAGCGATTCGGAAGCGCCGGATGCAATCGATGCCGGTGCCTGCTGCGCAAACTTGAACGCATTCTGGCTGCGCGCGTTGGCAACGCCGTCCTCACCGTCTTTTTTGTCCTTGAATCCGCCCCAGGCCTTTGCGACTTCGGCGCGTGTCTCCGCATCGCCGCTCATGCTTTGCATGGATCGGTCAGCCATCGGCACACGCCGGCGATCTTCGTCCTCAACAATCAGATACGCCGTATAAGGCGTCACGATTCCGTATTTCCGAGCCAGCTCAGTTGTTTCATCGCGAAGCTCGGCGGTTTCGCCATGGATGCGGATCTCATCGAGGAGAAACCCGACACGGCGCGTCGCCCAAAGGCGCGGGACGTAATCGTCGGTCGTTTTGCGATCCTCGAAATGCACCTTGTAAGTAAACGTCTGTTCGCGGCCGCCGACGTTGCCGGTCAGCTTCGCTTCGACATCGCCGGCGCCGCTGTATCGACCCGCTACGACCAATTGATCTCCTTTGAACAGATCCGGCAGATCCGCCGGATACATTTTTGATGTGCGAACACTACCGCCGAGATCCAGTTTCAGATTCGTTAGGGCGGGTTCTTTAATCCGCGTGTAGAAGTTTGAGACCTTGAGCTCAAGGTCTTCATTCGCGAGTACGTACTGGCTGAAGGCGCGCGTACTCTCGGCGATTTGATCAAGCAACTGTGTGTTTACGTCCGAACCGATTCCGAACGAGAAAATTCGAACGCCGCTCGCCTTTTTGACGTTCGCGACGATTTCGTCGGAATTGCGTGCTCCCACTGTGGGCAGACCGTCGGTCAGGAAAATGACAACAAATGGGCGATCGCTTTTGTCCGGTCGGATCTTGAGAGCGTTTTGCAGCGCATCGGCAATCGCAGTGCCGCCAATCGGCTTGAAGCCGTCGATGAAACCATTCGCACGTTTGCGGTGATCGGCGTCGGGTGGTACCAACTCGTGGAAAAGCGGCTCAGCTTCAGTCGAGAACCGGACAATCTCGAAACGATCGTCGGCGTTCAGATTTTCCACACAGAACCGCAACGCTTTTTGCGCCTGCTGAAGCTTGGCGCCGGCCATTGAACCGGATGTGTCCACGACAAAAACGACGTCTTTAGCGGCCGGCCTTGTTTCGTTGCTAACCGTCGGTGCAGTCAGGAGCAAAAAATAGCCGTCGTCGCCGTCTGGTTTGTAAGTGATTAACTTGAGGCCGACATCATGTGTGTCCGAGGTGTAGACGAGCTGAAAATCTGTGTCCGGCTTTTCGTCTTTGCCTTCATACCCAATCACAGCGCGGTTAGGACCATCGCGCTTAATCTCGACTTTGTGGCTGGGCGAATAAATTGAGGCGAGCGGCTCCGCACTTTTGAGCTCAATTTTCACGCTCAGATCTTTGATCGGCCGAGCGGAAAATTTTTCAGTACTCAGCGGGTAGAGATAAGTGAACGAACCGGCGTCAGAGCGAAGCAGTTCCGTATAGGAAATCATAATGGGTTTGCGGCTGCGCGGTTCGATCGGAAAAATGCGGACCTTGAAGAGGTCACGGTCGGCGTACTCGAGCAGCGCCGGATCGCGCACCTTTCGCACAATGTCCTCATAAATGCGACGCGCCTTGTCGGCCGGGAGCAACTCCGCATCGACGCTCTTGCCGCCGATTTCCATGCTGAATTTGTCGATGTGCGCCCCTTTTGGAACGGGGAACATGTAAAAGCCTTCCAGGCGTTGATCGTTAGGGTTGTAAAACTCCTGGTCGATCGATGTCGTGGCGACCTGGCCATCAATTTTGACGTTGACCTGATGACTCGTGACTTCGAGCGGAGCGAACGGGAAATGGGTCGGCGGAACATAGATCGGATGCTCGACGACGATGAAACCATCTCCGTGGGATTGGGAGATGCCTCCGAGAAGGAAGAGCCCGATCACTAGCGCCAATTTTTTGTTCATGGAGCATTAGTCGGGAACTCGGGGAAAATGCTCCCGGCGATGAAATCCGACGCGGGCGTACTAATTTTGATCAGAAGGCTGGGCGCGACAGTCAGAGATCGATAAGATGCTCCATCCGCGAGGAGTTGTGATCGATCAGGAGCTTTCCAGCATGCCTCCACCGCTGCCATCGGCGGAGGTATCAGCATTGGCTTCGGAAGCTCAAATGATCGCCGAGTGCCGCGCGGGAAATACGGCGGCATGGGATTCTCTGTTCGACAGATACTACGCGACGGTTGCCCGGTTTGTATTTCAGCTCTCCGGTGAGTTCAGCCACGAAGACACGGAAGAAATTTGTCAGGAAACGTTTTTATCAGTGGTCAGAAACCTATCCTCATTTCAAGGTCGAAGCTCTTTTCAGACGTGGTTGCTACGGATCGCAGCGAACAAGGCCATGGATTATCGCGAAAAAACGCGGGCGGCGAAACGTGGTGGAAACGCGGTGCACATTTCGATCGATCAACGCCAAAATGATGACGAACTGCCGATTGATCCGCCATCCGGAACTCCCGGTCCCGATGGCTTGTTGCAGATTGCCGAGACCTCCCGCCTCATGAGGGAAAGCCTTGATCGTCTCGGCGAGCCGTGCCGGGAAATCATCGAACTGCGGTACTACGGCGACTTAAGTTATGCTGAGATTGCAGCGGAACTACGTCTTAATCCGAAAACGGTCAGCTCCCGGTTAAGCAAATGCCTCGATCGCTTGCTCATTATCGCGAAGGAAATTGTGCCCCCAGATCATCATTTACCGTCTAATTCTTAGAAGCATGTCATCGGAACCAAAGAAACCAATTGAACAAATGCTCGAGGCGCTGGCAAAAGCTCGTCGCGCAAAATTTGGTGACGACCCCAAGATGCCGAATCCGATGCGAGCGCGTTTGCATGAGGAGATCGCGCGAGCGGGAGCGACGGAAGGCGAAAAAGTCGAACCGCGAGCGTCATGGATAACAATGTTTTGGCCGCGAGTGACGGTGGCGGCGGCACTGGCAACCTTGATCGTGCTTGTCCCGGCGATTTGGTGGAATCGATCACACCCTCTCACGGAGTCTGGCGATCTTGCGCTTCGTGGCCATACTGCGGGAGCAGCCGATGGACTAAAACCAGGGGCGGCTGCAGAGGGTACTCTCGCAAAAGCTGCAGCAGTGAGCGCCACCGAACCAACAGTGAATCTGGCGGACAACAGTCAAATCACGATCGAGCCAGCGGCGACGCCGGCCTCTGAACCGGAAGCTTTAACCGCATCCACTCGCGCTCTACAAGGGCGTGCTGCGACCGAGTCCCCAAGTGAAGTGACGAAAGGGTTCACCGATAAGGAGATCGCAGCTGCGAAAATCCAGGCGGCACCGGCGGCTGTGCCTCCCGGCGGCCGCGATGCAAAAGCCGAATCAGACAGGCTGGCGGCCGCTCCACCAGTGGCGCAACCCTCAATCAAGCAGCAATTTTCCCAACAATCGGCCGCTCAATCTTTTCGGAACAATGCGCAGGTAAACCGCGCCGCGAATGTCTTGAACGCGTTTCAAGTTCAACAAGAGGGGAGTGAAATTCGCGTGGTCGACGCAGACGGCTCGACGTACACGGGTAAAATCGAGCAACTGGCAAAGAGTGGAGACGTCGACTCACGCATCACCGCCCGCCGACAATACGCCGCGAAGCGGGCGCGAAGCGACGTGGCTCAGACGGCCGGCGAAACCGACTCAGCCGTTTCTCAATCGTACTTCCGCGCGACCGGCTACAACGTCAGCCTAAAAAAGACGCTGGTGTTCGAGGGCAATTACGCCGCGCCGCAACAACAGCCAGCTACGGCGACGTCTAACGACAAAGACCGAGCGGAGCAAACCCGCGACCGGGCGCGGATCGTGGGAACCGTGCGCGTAAATGGGGAATTGCCGGTAGAGGTAGACGCGACAGCAGATGTTCCAGAAGCGGGCGCAACGAAAAAGAGTGAAAGGTAAGTGGAATTCTAACCACTAATGGATGCGATCAAACACGAGTGCTCGTTCACCTGAGAATTAAAATCCACGAATAATTTCGCGATATTTCCTGAAACCTGACTCCCCGCCTGTACATTAGCCACCGGATGAAGTGTGCCGGTTGCCGTAACCGCCTGGGTAATGGGGCATACAAGCAGCGGTTGACTGCGCTTAAAGTTAAGAGACAGGAAAAGTGATGCGGCGTTACATCCAAATCTATTCCATCATGCTGCGCAACTCGCTCATTCGGGAGTTGAGTTTCAAGGCGAACTTCCTGTTATGGATGGTGGTCGAGATCCTTTGGTTCTGCGGGCAAATTGTTTTCTTCAGCATCATTTTCGGCAATGTCGATCGCATTGGCGACTGGACAAAGTGGGAGGTCGTGCTGCTGATCGGTACGCACCAAATGATTGCCCAACTGTTTCAAGCATTCTTTTTTGTTAATGTCGCAAACATTCCAGAGCTCGTGCGCACGGGAAAATTGGATTCCCTGCTGGTCCTGCCAATCGATAGCCAGTTTGCTGTTTCGACGAAACAATTTGGTCTGGATAGCATCGTCAACGCGGCGTTAGGAGGCGTGGTCGTTTGCGTCGCTCTTTCACGCCTCAATATTGTCCCGGGCTTCACCTCAATCGTGCTTTACCTGATTGCACTGGGTTTTGGCGTTGCGGTGCATTACTCAATCATGCTCGCCCTGGCAGCGGTCAGTTTTTGGATCGTGCGCGCCCAGGGGTTGGTCTATGGCTACTTTAACTTTCTCAACATTGCGCGTTACCCGGATGCGATCTTTCCATGGCTCTTCCGCTTGATCTTCGGCTGGATCATTCCAGTAGTCATTATCGCAAACATCCCAGCGCGACTGCTGATCAAATCGCTAGGACAACCCTGGTGGCTGATGCTGCACCTTATCGCCGCCTCGAGCATTGTCTTCCTTCTGTCGCGCGGTTTCTGGAAATTTGCCCTGAACCGATACTCGAGCGCGAGCTCGTAGGGCTGCTAGCTAGGGGATGGTTTCCGTCGAGGGTACGAAGCGGTAGCCGGAGGCGATTAATGCTGGTTTAGTGGTTTTGCCTAGGAGGGTTAGACCCGGTTTGTAGCGGGACGAAGTTTTTGACCGAATCCGCTTGCGCCGCCTGAGAATTGCTCTTAATTAAGCGTCCATTTTTCGGACGCAATCGATTATCAAAGGCGTCAACGCTATGGCAAAACCAACAAAGAAGAAAAGTTCTGCAAAGAAGCCCGCTGCGCGTAAAGCGCGACCAGCACGGAAGGAGCATGTCAAGCGGCCGGTATCGAAAAAGGTCTCAAAGCCAACCAAGGCCGGAAAGCATGGAGCATCCAAATCCAAAAGGGAAACGACCGAATCTCCGGCAGTCTTCCTGGGTATCAACCATCGCGAAAGAAAGCTCGATCCATTTGTACGACAGCAGAAAGACAAACTCCTTCAGCTTCGAGATGCCATGGTTGATTCCATGGCCGGTGTGGCCCAGGACACACTACGCTCGCGAGCCGAGGGCAGTGAGGCTTCCGCTTTTGGGATGCATCAAGCTGATGCCGGATCGGACGCGTACGATCGAGATTTCGCGCTGAGCTTACTTTCGCAGGAACAAGACGCACTTTACGAAATCGATCAGGCCCTCAAACGCATTGAGCTGGGAACCTACGGAAAGTGTGAGATGTCCGGCAAACAAATTCCGCGGGCACGGCTTGAAGCCATTCCCTTCGCGCGTTTCACTGTTGAGTGCCAATCGCAACTGGAAAAGCAAAACAAGGCGTCACGAGTCCGACAATCAGTCACCTCACTTTTCGGTTTAACCGAAGAGGAAGGCGGCGAGGCTGAGGAAGAGGAAGTCACGCCAGCGGAAGTGAAGGAGTAAACACCTACAGATGGCGCAGGAAATCGTAACGTTGGAATGCACAGAGGCCAAGGCTTTGGGCAAGCCTGTCTCTCGTTACATGACCACGCGGAACAAGAAAAGCCCGCGCACACCGAACCGGCTTGAGAAAAAGAAGTATAATCCGTTCCTAAGACAGCACACGTTGCACCGCGAAACAAAATGATGGGTCCTAAAACAGCCAAACGCCGTTCGGCCTTTCGCCGCGCCAATCGTGCCATGCCGCGTCGGCGAATCGATATTGCTATTGAAGCTATCGATTACAAAAATCCTGATCTCCTGAAAAAATTTGTCACCGAGAGCGGCAAAATCCTTCCTCGCCGCGTTACCGGCATGCCCGCGCATCTGCATCGCAAGATCACGCGCGAAATCAAGCGCAGCCGCTCCGTGCTGTTGATGAAGTGAGCCGGGCGTTTTGGCGCCCAGCCTCGTAGAGGCGTCTCTGTGAGAGGCGTATCCCGCTGCTTGCAAACCCCTAGACTCCGCGCTTTGCATCGCGAAGCGGCTACAGTTCACACCTTCCGCGTTTTTTCCCCTTGCTCGATTAATTTCCAGAATTCGCGTGTCTCGCCCAGCTGGGCGTCTTCGGATACCGGCAGTTTGCTGCGGAAAAGAAAATCCCGAAACGTATTCTTGTGCAAGACGCGATGGACCCTGATGCCTTCGTCAGTCTTGGCAAAATAAATGCGATAATCTTTCGCACGATAGCGGTATAGCTTTTTCCCCTCGCGCTGGATCACACCAAACCGCTCGGAATCGAGTTCGTCGAGGTCTTCGGGCAAAATTTGGAACTCCGCGAGCAGCTCAAGCTGCAATTTCTTCGGGAGCGCAGAAATCTCGGCCGCGCTCAATTCGTTGAAGATGATCTGAAACATGATCCTCATGAAACTAAACACACGGATCACGGCAAACAACTCTCACCGGCGACTTCGTCGTCCACCTCTCAGCGCTCCGGCCGGTCGCGATCCCGAACCCGAAGACTGAGGCGAGGGTCGCGCTAGACGAATACCCGTCGCACGCGCTGGCCAACGCGCGTCGTAATTTCCCACGGAATCGTGCCGACAGTTCTGGCAAGTTCCGCGCAGGAAATTTCTTCGTTTCCATCGCGTCCCATCAGAACAACCTCATCGCCCACTCGCGCATTATCGATCCTGCTCACATCGATCATCATTAGATCCATCGTCACGCGGCCGAGGACTGCGCAACGCCGTCCTCGAACCAGGACGGCGGCGTCACGATTGGAAAGCTGCCATGGATATCCATCCGCGTAACCGGCTGACAACGTCGCGATCCGCATTTTTCGAGGAGTGATAAACGTGCGGCCATAACTGATCGAACTTCCTTTCGCCAAGTCGCGCACGAGGGAAATACGCGTTTTCCACGTCATTGCCGGTTTGAGAATCGTCTGAAACTCAGGGATCGGCGAAATCCCATAAAGCACGATTCCGGCGCGCACCATGTCGAAGGGGCCCGCATGTCCTGTGAAGCCAAGCACCCCCGCGCTTTGGAGCACATGCGCTTTATAATCGATTGGAACCGCCGCCCGAAATTGCTTCATGATTTCGCCAAAGCGCAAAAGTTGATCACGCGTGTAGTCCGCATCTTCACCGGATGCTGGCAAATGGGTCGAAACACTGTGAATTCTGATATTCGGAAATGCAGAAACCTTTTTGAGGGCGTCCAGCGCTTGATTCTCTGGAACTCCCATGCGGCCCATGCCTGTATCGATCTTGAAATTAACAACCACAGGCGAGCTGCGCGCGAGGCGATTGAAATCTTCCGCCTCCTCGAGCGTGGAAATCGTCGGAATGAAACCGTGCTCGGCAATCGTTGATCGTTCGCCCGGCAAAGCGGGGCCAAGAACAACGATTGGATGGAAGCAGGCCTCGCGCAGCGCCAGGGCTTCTTCCACATTCGCCACGCCGAAAAGTTGCGTCTGGTCTGCGAGCGTTTCCGCTACGCCGATCAAGCCGTGTCCGTAAGCGTTCGCTTTCACCACAGCCAACATCTCCGCGGAACCGACACGTTCCCTCACGGTTTTAGCATTGTGGCGCAAAGCGCTCCGATCGATCTCAGCCCAGCAACGATAAGTTTCCTTCATTTCGGCATGGTGACGTGTGGTTCGCGCAGATAAATCGGTTCGAGCGGCGGCAAAGAAAAGCTATGCTGTGCTGCTCGCGCAAGCTTGGCTAGCAAGAGAGCCGATGGGAAACGAATTACGGCGCGGTCAAATTGCGAGAGTGAATCAGAAGTAAAAACCGGCGTCTCGATCTCAATCGCGTCGAGTTTCAGTTTCAGTTCGGACTCCGAGAAAAGCGTTGGACCCTCAACCAAGTCATTCGCCCGGACGCACGCGAAGAAAAAAGATTTTCTCCGGGCATCTCCGATCACACAGTATTCGTGGGCGTCACATTCCATTGCGCAGATGGACGGAAAGCCAATCAGGTGCCCATGGGAAGAAACCTGCAACCCAATTGCGGCTGAAATTGCGATCCGGGTTCCTGCGTATGAGCCGGGTCCAAGCCCGACAATAATCGTTTCTGGAACGCCACGTTTTTTCGTTACGGCATCGAGATTCTCAAAAAAGAGCGAAGAATTTTTTCGATCGTTCGGCCACTCCTGCGCGAAGTCGTTAATGCCTTCATCCAAACAGGCCAGGCTCCCGCACGCTGTGGAAAGTTCCAGCGCAAGAATTTTCATGGGTCCTGAAAAACAATAGCGCGCTGATTCTCCGACTTAATTTCAAAGAGAATCCAGCGCGCCTGTTCGGGAATGAATTCAGGAAAACGATCCGCCCATTCGATTACCGAAACTCCGTCGCCAAAAAAATAGTCGTCGGGTCCAAGCCGCGCGAGGGACTGACGACTCTCCACGCGAAAGAAATCAAAATGATAAACAGGCAACCGTCCGTCGCGGTATTCGTGCACAATCGTAAACGTAGGGCTGGAAACGACGGCGTTACTTCCCATCCCGGCGACAAAACCCCTGGTGAATAAAGTTTTTCCGCTTCCCAATTCGCCCTTCAAGGCCAAAACGGATCCTATTCTGACATCCTCTGCAAGTTGACGTCCGATCCCTTCGGTCTCAGCCGGGCTATTGGAAGTGAATGTAGCCACCTGGCAATTTTGGATTTGGGGATTCGGATTTCGAAGTTAACTGCCCAATTCGCGTGAGCGCCAGTTTCCGGAATTTCTTTCGCCATTCTCGCTCCAGACGGTTTCTGTCGCGTGGCGAAATAGCAAACAGCAATTCGTAATCTTCGCCTTCCGAAATGGCGTCGTCGATTGTCGTGCCGCGTGCAAGCGGCAGATTCTCCCTCTCTAGGCTGAATCTAACACCGCTAGCTTTTGCAAATCGTGGAAGATCGGCTCCCAGTCCGTCGCTTAGATCCATCATGGCATGGACAGGGAAATTTTTTGTGAGCCAACGCGATTCTGTAATTCGTGGAACGAATCGCAGATGCTTCTGCTTCATGGCACCGCCGAGTTGACCAGTAACAAAAAGATCATCACCCGCACTGCCGCCCCGGCGCGATACGCACCGGTCTCTTTCAACAAAACCAATCACGCTAACCGAAATCGCAATGGGGCCGGGTGTGCTGCTCATTTCACCGCCAACGATGCTGACCTTGAACCGCTTCGCGGCACGGCCCAGTCCGCGATAAAGCTCTTTCACCCATTCGACGTTAGTTTGCCCAGGAGCAATGAGAGTGATCAGCGCAAATTGAGGGAGGGCCGATGTTGCAGCGAAATCGCTGAGCGGACGCATCATCGCTTTCCAGCCGACGTCAGTCGCCTTTGCCGTTGGCAGAAAATGCACGCCTGCGACAACGCAATCGGTTTTGAGCACAAGTAAGTTCCCGCGGCCGGGGGTCTTTACCACAGCACAATCATCGCCCGGACCGTTGACGACTCCTTTTCCGAGCGAAAGACGAGATAACAACCGGCCGAGCAGCCGATCTTCTCCAATCTCGCGCAGTTTCATTGCGGATTGATCGATGAAACCCAATTAGAGCTTTCCGGAGACTCAAAATCTCTGCTCCTTGGAAGCGTCATGGAGAAAATATCTCCGGGAACGCGAGGGCGGTAAGGGTGAGCGAATTGAAGAGCGAATGCATCGTCATGGCGACGAGAATCGAGCCACTCCATTCGTACGCAATCGCGAAGCAACTTCCCAAAACAAACAATGGCGCGAACGAGGGTAAATGAGCATGCGCCGCGGCGAACAGCAGAGCGCTGAATATGACGCCCAGAAGACGGCCGAAATAGCGCCTGAAGACACCGTAAATAAAAAATCGGAAAAGAAATTCCTCTACTACCGGCGCGACTGCCACCGCGAAAACAATGATCATCATTCGCTGCTGAATCGTACCCGATTCGCTGAAAAACTCGACGATGTTTTGTCTGCTCGAACCGCCCCCGAAAAGCCGCTGCGTTATGGCGTCAGATAACAAGATCAATGGATAAGCAAAAAAAAGTAGAATCGCTCCGGTGCTCAGGGTCCGGACAAAACTTAGCCTGAAAAAGCCGCCTAACGACCCGACATCAAACCCGCGGAACTGAAGGAAAGTAACTATGACAAGGACCACGCAACCAGTAAGAAGAAAATTCGCTAGAAGATTTTCTGGGCTGAATTGAATCGAGGGCCGCGAAACGGACGCGCCAATGGTCAGAAAAAGAAAACCGATCAACGCCGCAGCCAGTATTGCTTCGGGCAGTCCAAAGCTTCGCGTTGTCACCCCTTCAGCGTCAAAAGTGGTCCGAGTTCGCGCGCTGATCTGATAAATCAGCGAGATGTAGATATAAAGGCTCGCTAGGAGGTAAAGAAGAGAGAAGACAACGCCTAAGACTGAGCTTGGAATGGCTCCCGATGCCGCGAAGAGGCTGCCGGATCGCATGAGCCCTCTGATTTACGGCGCGTAATAACTCGGCAGGAAATACGCGCGCCCACTCTCCAATTGCGGAATGAGTTGCTTGGGAAGTGTGAGTTCAATCTTTGAATCGGTCTCTCCGAATATCCGGAAGAAGCGGCTCAAACTAAACGGCGGACCATATTTCACGACTTTGGCGTCTGGTGCGTTCCCCAGTTCTTTAGCCTTCCCGAATGCATCTTCCAACTCACCAAGGCCATCGATCAGCTTGTGTTCGAATGCATCCTTTCCTGACAGGATTCGCCCGTCGGCGATGGTGTTGCGCAAAAGGTCTGCCGGAAGATCTCTTTCTTTTGCAACGATGCCGAGAAATTTGTCGTAAGTTCTCATAATAAAGCTCTGCACCAGCTCGCGTTCCTCCGGCGTGATCGGTCGCGCGCCGTTCAACATGTCCTTGAACTTTCCGCTTTTGAAAACCACGGAGGCGAGTCCGACTTTGTTGAACAGCTGCTCATAATTCAGCGTTTGAATGATAACGCCGATGCTGCCCGTGATAGTCGTATCGCTCGCCATTAAGAATTTGCCGCCGCAGGAAACATAATAGCCACCAGACGCGGCCAATGAATCCATGTAGACGACAACCGGTTTTCTGGCGCGCACTTTGACGAGCGCGCTGTAGATCGCATCGGAAGCCGTCACTTCTCCGCCCGGAGAATCGACTTCTAACACGATAGCCTTGACGCGACTATCATCACGCGCCTGCTGCAGGGCTGCGCGCATGTCATCAACCATTGAATCGCTTACCGTGCCCGGCAGCGAAGAACTGATCAGACCGCGCATGGTGATGACTGCGATCTTGTCCGTCGTACCGCGTGCTCCCCGCTGAAGGAGGATTTCACGGAAGCGCGGAATTGGCTCAGGCTCTCGGCCCCCGCCCAGGCGCTGGAACGCAGTGACCATCAGCACAAGGTTAACGAACAGGCTGGCGCAAAGCGCAACGAACAAGAAGATGCTGAGACAGCCAAGCTTGCGATTCCCTGCCATGACAGAACGAAACTGGCGGAGAACGGGCAGGCGCACAAGAGCTTTTCGCGCGAAGGACGTGCGCCGAAGATGGCTCTAAAGCGTCTTTAAATACTCGAGCAGTTTCTCTTTGTCCTGGTCCGACAACTGAGTGCCGTAGCTGTGGCCTTTGTTGCCGTTGCCTTTTTCTCGCGTGTCGAAAAGGAAATAAGGTTGCGTCAATTCGCCGGTTGGCCCGGTTGGCCGCGGTGCCGGCTCTTTGAATCCCACTTTGACGGGATCGAAAACATCATAACCGCGATGGAAAGTCTGCGGACGTTCGTTTGGCGCATTCAACAAGTCGCGCAATGTCGGCACTGAGCCGTTATGCAGATAAGGCGCGCGCAACCAGATTCCATCCAGCGGTGGCGAGACGTAGCCGTATGGATCCTGCGTTTCGACCATGGGCGGTCGATCGATGCCCAGTTGTTTGACGCGCCGGTTCGCTTCCGCAGCTGCATCTTTCGACCATGAATACATTCGCTCGGGATCTGTCCCGATTTCGGTGATCGGAACCACCTTGTTTGTAAATTCAGCGCGCGGGTCGTGACACGCTGCGCAGTCGCGCGCATAAATCTTCTGACCTTCGCTGGCCATTTGCTGGTTGATTGGATGTGTTTCGCTGAACGGCCATTTCGGCGGCGGGAGATTGCTGAGATAATTATCGAGATCGGCCATGCGCTGCAAGAACCATGGCCGCGCCGGCGCACCAAGACCCAGCGCTGAGTCGATCAGCACTGAGCGCACCGCTGGCGTGTCGCCAGTCCAGTTCAACAGCATTTGCTTTCCAGCATTATCTTTTCCGCTGCGAATCCCGAGGTTCCAGATCGAAGGAAAATCGGTTGGTCCGAAAGTATTGTCCTCCGCCATGTTGGTCATGAAATACTTTGTCAGGTTCATGGCATCATCGCGTCCCGGTCCCCAGTGGGGCTTGGGCTTGCCGTCCGTGACGTAGCGTTCCATCCAGGTGAATTGCTTCTCCTGCTGCAGCAGCGCCTTTTTTGTGAATGGAATCAGCAGGTAACGGTAGATCTGCCGATCGATAAACGAGAGGCCGCCGTTGCCGTAATTGTTCGCGTTCACCAGGCGGATTTCGTTCATGATGATGTCCGAATTGAAACGAGGATCGTGCGCGGCTTTGAACAAAAAGCGCAGCATACTTTGGGCATTATTGGTGTGGCCTGGACCCGCAACGACAACGTGCGGCACTTCATCTTCGGTCAATCGATAGGTCGCAGTGTGGCAGATGGCACAGTTGTTCGTGATCCGCGCGAACCCCACGACTTTTTTCGAAAAGCCAACCGGAATTTCGTGACCTTCTTCCCAAACTACTCCGAACGATTTGTAACCGCCCGGCCCTGGCATGAGGTTCGGAAAAATACGTGGCAACACCATCCACAGATAATACGGGATCCCACGGTCGCCCTCGGCGCCAAGCGAACCGTATTTGAAATGCTCTTCTTCATTCGCGAACACCTCCTTCTCTTCTCGGAAAAACTTTGTCCACGTAAAGAAGCCGCCCAACGCCAGCAGGATCATGATCGCAGCCACAGAGACCCAAATGATACGTTTTGTTTTTGGTTGGAGGCTCATTGGGTTTATCGATGAGATTTCGATTAAAACGTTTTCAGGTATTCAACGATGGCGTCTTTTTCCTGGGTGGACAGCATCGTCCCGTAGGCTGGTCCTTCGTGGCCAACATTTGAATTGCCCTCATTCCGGTCGCGCGGTGTCAATCCGCCCGGCTTCACTTGCGTCTCGAACCTGAAATATTTTCTCGGATTATCGGGGTCGTCCTTGCTGCGCCCTTCCTCATCAAAGCGACTCATGTCCGACACAAATCCGACTTTCACCGGATCGAAGACATCGTATCCGCGATAAAAAACGGCGGGACGTTCGGTGCTCGAGTCCATGAGATCACGCAAGGTCGGTACCGAACCGTTATGCAGATACGGCGCGCGCAACCAGAGGCCGTCCAACGGCAAATTAACGTAGCCAAAAGTTTTTCGAAAATGACTGAACCGCCATGGATAACCGGCGTAGAGCGTATTCTGCGCCACAGCCAGATCTTCCGTGTACGAATCAAGCCGGTGACGGTCGGTTCCGATTTTGTCGATCGGCACTATGTTGCCGACGTACTCCCCGTTGAAATCCCGGCCGTTGCGGCCGTGGCAATTTGCGCAGTATTGCGCGTAAAGTTTTTCGCCCTGCGCTCTGAGTTGCTCGTTAATCGGAAAAGGATATTTGGGAGGTTCCTTGTAGAGGAGCCACTGCTCGATGCGCGCCATTTGTTTCCGGTCGATCGTCGGCGGAAATGCGCCGGTGCCGAATGCAGCGCTCTTGTTGCGCTCCTCCATCATGCTGTTGTTGCCGTCCCAGTGCGCGTGGATGTTTTTCTCTTTCCGCGGACCTTGCAACCAGATTGAGGGCAAATCGCAGAGACCAACCAGCTCGCGCGTTTCGAGTTTTTCAAGAGGAAATTCCAAAAGCGTCTTGGCTGGATTAAATGTGTCGGTGCGGCCGGGGCCTGCGTCCGGTTCCCAATCGCCGAAACGGAAATGGCCTTTCAACATGAGCAACCGTTCGCGCATGAAAGGAATGGCGTAATAGCGCAGGATGAAGCGATTGATCAGATCATATTTCGCACCGATCCCCTCCATCTCGGCGAGGATCCGCGGCGCGTTGAAGCGTTGATCGGATGCACAGGCGAAAATGAAACGCTCAAACGCTTCGAGATCGACCGTGTTCGACGGCATACCGGTGTAGACGGTGCGCGGACTCCGCGGCGTGCCGCGCACAGAACCGGCGTGACAAATCGCACAGTTTAGGAAGACGCGATCAAGTCCCTGCGTATTCCGGCGTGAAGCACCGATCGGAAGGTCTCTACCTGGCTCGTAAAGAAAGCCTAACGACACATATTCTGTCCCAGGTGTATACGTTTTCCCCGGCAGGTACTCTGGAAACATTTTGGGCAGCACTTTCCAAATCCAATAGGGAATGCCCGATTCCCGCTCGCCGCCGGTTGACCCGTACTTGAAGTGTTCTTCCGGATCCGCGTACTTGACTGGATCGTCTCGGGTAAAGCGCCAGGCAAGGTACGAAAAGCCAGTTGCGATCAGCGCGACGACGACCAGCAACACAATCCGCCACTTCCAGCGCCGGCTTTGAGCGGTTTGATCTGGGGCGTCGGCCATGGGCGCAGAGTGCGATTATCCCGACGCGGGAAACTCAAGCGCGAAATCAATCAATCGCTTTTTGCCCAAATAGACTTTGCCCAGATAAGTTTGCGGCGCCACTTCGCGGATCTCGTCGCGAATCCAGTGCGCCAGCAGCGAAGTCTCGGAGTAATCGAGCACGACGCACTCCTTGTTGTCCAGCCAGCTGGGACCCTTGTAGACCTTGGCGATGATCGCGTTCAGCCCAAAAGGCAAAATCTTGTTTCGCAGTACGCCCTTGGCCGGATCAAAGATTTTCCCCTGCCACGCAAAATGATTTATAAAATTTGCGATGTCCTGCGTGTAGGTCGTTCCCGGGGCGACGATCGCTGTCCCTTTGGCCTCACCCTTCGGAATTTCACCCGCAGGACTCTGCGTGAAAAGATCATCGAGCTGCGCTTGCGACATTTTCAGCATTGCAGCAACTGTGACAGCCATATTTTCTCCTTTCGCTTGACTGGATCTCTATCAAAGCGTCTTCAGATATTCGATTAGCGCGCGTTTATCGTTATCGGGTAAATCCGTGCCAAAGTAATGGCCCTTGTCCTCCACAAAATCGGGGCACTTATTTGCGGCGAGCAGTTCGGGAACCGCCTTGATTAATTCTTCCGTGGCTTGTTCCGATGAAAGATCCTGTGTGTGAATCTTCAGCAATGCTTTGGCGATCTTTGCCTGCAATACAACCAACTGTCCAAAGTCAGGTTCGAGATTCGCAATCAGGTTGACCGGGGTGTTCTTGGGAATGGGTCCAATATTGATGTAGCCATCCTTGTCAGCCAACGCTTGAAGCGGCTTCGGCACAAATTCCTTGCGTAGGTGCAGCGCGCATTCGTCTTGCGTGCGCCAGATCGAAGCCTTGTTCAGGCGCTTTTCCGGCCATAACAATTTTTCCACCGCATCGTTGAAAGCGTCCATTCGGCCGGCGACCGACGGATCCCCCGTAAACTTCCCGAGCATATTGTTGTGTAAAAAGGGCGCCGAACTCCAAAGACTAACGAGTGAAGGAGTCCGATAGTATCCGGGGGCAACATTTTTGTCTTTCGGTCGGAACTTAATTGGATGGCTTTCGTCCAATGGATTGAAAAACTCCAGCTCATCGACAGGCGAAAGTTCTTTGTAAGTCTGCGAGGAAAAATTGTCCCAGACGTGGCCGGCTTTGGCATTCGTCGCAAACGCACGAGCGGAGTTCGTTTCAATTTTGGTCAGTGGATAACGCTTGTCGTTTGACAGGAAATTGTTCTCCAGGAAATCAGGCGCCATCACCGCTGTGCTAAACCAGGCTTTTCCTTCGCCGGAATGCGGATCGACGTTTGCTGGCGGCTGCTTGCTCGAATGACAAGCCGCGCAACTCTCCGCGAAAACTTCCTTTCCCCGGGTCATTACCGCTGAATCAGACGTGATGTAAGCCTGTCCGCCGGGAGCGTCGGCGAGATGGTATGGCTTCAGGCGGCGGAAGAATGCTGCAATGTTCGCCAGACGTTCCTCCGTGGCGCGCCAGAAGACTGAATGCTCCCGAGCATAAGAAATCTCGAACGGTTTTTGTGGAGTCAGTCCGATCAACCGGTTGTGCAATGTCAGCCAGTATTCGGAAAACATGCCGATGTTGACATAGACACGGATCGTTGCGCCTGCCACGCCGATGGAGTCTGCACCGTCTTTTAACACGTGCGGCACCAGCATCTCCTCTTTTTCTCCAGGCAAGGCGAGCGTGCCCCCCGCCATTTTTTCCGGAACTGCGATGCGCTCCCGTTCGGCCAGTAAAAAAATCGGATTGATTGCGTTTGGATTGTTGATGTGATCGGTCGCAATCCGGGAAGTATCGGAAGTGCCACGTGGCTGTGTGGCCAGCATCTCATAAAAAAGGCCGCCTTTTTCGACGTTGCAGGCGAAGACTTTTCCTTCGTTGATGTATTGATTGCCGATCGCCGACGCGAGATTTTCCCAGCGCGGATTTTCCGGATCGGCTGGCGGATTATCTGGATACGGCGCGATGTGGCATGAGCCGCAAGCAACGCCGACGCGGTACGGGCGAACCAGCTTGTTGTCGTTGTAATAGGCCGGATCGTTCATGAAACGTTCGCCGTCCCATTTCTTGCGCGCCTCTTCGTTGAAGTCCGGATTTGGAAAAAGCCGAAAACCGAGGACCCCAGAAGATTTGCCGTAAACAGTTTCGTCAATGCCGGCTGGCTCGGGCTCCACCTGCTCGTCGAGCCACAAGCCAAACTCGTCCGGCTTCGTCGCGGCACGAAAACCAGGTTCGTTTACCAAGCCCAGAGTCTTGAAACGCTCACCGCGCGGATATTTGCGGCTGTCGAGCATCTTCAAGAGATCCATCAATCCATAACTGTCCTGCGCCGCACGATTCCAAAAATGCTGATTGCCTGCGCTCCAAAGGTTCCACGCGTTGCGACCCATGATTTCTTGGGACGACAGATTAATGCCGCCATCCATCGGCTTAAAAATGTCCGCCGTGATCTGCGGAAAATCCGCGGTGGTCTTTCCCGCCGCTTTTGCCTCGTCAGTTGGCTCGTTTTTCTTGCAACTGGAAAACGTTAGAGACAGGCAGGCGCCAAGGCAGATTCCGACCCGGTTGAGACGGAGAAGATCGCGTTTGGCCTGGAGGAACGCCTTCACCGAGACGTCATTGATATCTCTCCGGCGAATCGTCAGGCAAGACAATTCTGGAATTGTTGCAGCGCTGTGTGGGTATTGAACTGCTGGCGGTCATAGACCGCCGCTACCGTCATTCGACAAATTCAATTTCGATGGGAACGCCGATGTGACCTCCTTTGCGCGCCTCCTTCAGAAATTTCCGGATCGCGTCGCGGCCGACGCTACCATAATCGCGAGTAAATTCGTTCACGTACATGCCGATGAACTTCCCAGCGAGCTTCGCGTCCATGTCGCGTGCATAAGGAAGCGAATGTTGCACTGCCTCTTCGCGATGGGCCATGCCATAGTCGATGCTTTCGCGAATAATTTCGCTGAGATCATGACGGACCGCGGGTGGAATATCCTTGCGCACGACATTGCCGCCAAGCGGTAGTGGCAATCCCGTCTGTTCCTTCCACCATTTGCCAAGATCGACAATTTTCTCGAATCCTGATTTCTCGTAGGTCAGCTGCCCCTCATGAATAATCAAACCCACGTCCGCTCGACCGTTGCGGACCGCGTCGAAAATCTGATCGAAGGGCACAACCACGTAATCAAACTCCCCGAGGAAAAGTTGTAGCGCGAGGAACGCGCTGGTCATCGTGCCGGGCACAGCAATTTTCGTGTCCCTCAAAAATTCACGCGAGTCGGAGCCGTTCCTGGGCGGACTGGACACCCCCGCTCCGTGATTTCGCCGTTTCGCCGTTTCGCCGTTTCGCCGTTTCCGGACGATTAGCGGCCCATATCCATCCCCCATGCTCGCTCCGCAGGGAAGCAGCGCGTATTTGCATGCCACGTATGCATAGGCATAGATCGAGATCGCCGAGATGTGCAGCTCGCCTCGAAGCGCTCGTTCGTTCAACGTTTGAATGTCTTCCAGGCGATGCTCGAACCGGTACCCCCGTAGATCGATTTTATTCTCGGCCATTGCGTAAAACATGAACGCGTCGTCCGGATCGGGGGAATGCCCCAGTGTAAAGTGTTTGGTATCGTCTCTGATCATCGCTTGAAAGTCGTCAGAGGTTCTAAACGCTCAACGCCTAACGCTCAACTCTCAATTCAGGCATTTGGACGTTGGAAGTTCCGCGTTGAGCGTCCTCCACAAAAAACAAAACAGCCCCGAATTGCTTCGGGGCTGCTTGAAACTCGTTATGCGTGTTTGATCAGTAAGCTTATCGGTTCTCGACCACTCGAGGCGTCGGCCTGATCATTTCAAGCTGAGCGCTCACTTTCTGAATTTGCTCTGCTTGTTGCTTGAGACCGGCGGTCAGAGCTTTGATTTGCCCTTCTTGCAAAGCGATCACTGCCGCTTGTCTTTCGGACGTGGCCTTCAATTCCTTCACGAGATGTTGCTGTTTGAGCACCTCGTTCAGCGCGAGAGGCGAGTCGGCAGGGACGGTGCCAAGCTTGCCGTCCGAATTGACGACAACAGGCAAACCACCGGTTGCCGTTGCACCAAAGATGCCGCCGATGTAGCAGTCTGTGTTAAACACGTCGCCAATGCGGATCGTTTCGCTTTCGGCTACCGGTGCCGGCGAAGGAGCCGGGCCGGCGAACGCGCCGATGTAGATGTTGAAGTCACCCTCAACGCCCGCGCCAGCTGAGTCACCAACGGCTACGTTTCCAGCGCCGCTAACATTGTCAGCCAATGCGTCAAAACCCATGACGTTGTTGAACAAGCCATCGAAATTGGCGCCGAGCGAGTTGAAACCAACGGCATTGTTTGAATCACCATCGACGTTGCTAAAGAGCGCACCAGCGCCAACCGCTGTGTTGGCGTTTCCAAGCGCTGCGCCTGTTGAGTCATTGCTCGCCAGCGCGACATCACCAATGGCCGTGTTGGCAGCTGCGTTGATATTGTTAAACAGCGCGCTTTCGCCAAGGGCGTTATTGCTGTCTCCGTCCACGTTGAAGAGGAGCGAATTGGCGCCAACGGAGTTGTTGAACTCGCCCGTCGAGTTGCTAAACAGAGCGAATGCGCCGCATCCGGTGTTGTGTTGTCCCGTGGTGTTGCTCAACAGCGTGCCTACGCCGACCGCCGTCTCTTCAAGCCCGGTGTTCAGCAGAAGCGTCCCGGCTCCGAAACCCGTGTTGAAGCTAGACGCACCGTTGCTAAGGAGCGCCAAGAAACCAAACGCTGAGTTATAAAAACCGGTCGCCCCTGCCAGCGCACTTTGGCCATCCGCCGTGTTGGTTGGCGAAACACTGCCCGGATCTGGTGTGTCTACGGCTGCCTGCACTTGGCTAAGCGTAAACGCTGCCAGAATTAGCGGGATGAGAAGGAACCCGCGCCGAAACGGCAGCGAGCGAGCCGGATCTCGTCCGCATGAAGCTAACGATTTGAGTTGATTGAGTGGATACATGGATTTTTGTGTGTTCTTTCTCTCCCGGTGTTTCGTTTGTTTTTGTTGGTTATCAGGATCCTGACAGACAAAGAATCTACCGGGTAAAATCCTTCGCCTGTTTCGGAGCCAGGGGCGCGTGATACCAAATTTCGGTTTCGGGTGTCAATACATTTTTTTAGAAGTTTTTTACAAAGAGCGGGCATGAGAGCCCGTTGTCACGCTGCTAGCCTGCGCCGCGGCAATTTGTGGGGCTAAGAGCATTCCAGCCGAGTCAGCCAGGCTGGCATACGACCCGCCCGCAATCGCGGATTGCTGTTTGCGTTGATGAAACAGTTCCCGTAGCCTCAGCCGCATGGCACGGTCTGGTCTCGGCAAGGGGCTTGGCGCATTGATTGGCACTCCGTCGGTAACGGCGCGCCCTGACGTTGGCGAGCCGGGCGAAAGAGTGCATCAGATCAATTTGGCTATGATCGTCCCCAGTGCGCTGCAGCCGCGAAAGGATTTCGCCCGTGAAGCCCTACAGGAATTGATCGATTCGATTCGACAACACGGCATTATTCAACCGCTGATTGTCCGCGAACTCGCCACGGCGAGTGCGTCCGGCGGAGCGGGCGCCCGATTCGAATTGATCGCAGGCGAACGCCGATGGCGCGCGGCACAGGAAATCGGTCTCAACGAAGTGCCGGTCATCGTTCGAAGCGCAAACGACCTGGAGGTGCTCGAATTATCATTGATCGAAAACCTGCAACGGGCGGATCTAAACCCAATCGAGGAGGCCCAGGGCTACGCAAGGTTGGCGAATGAATTTGGAATGCGGCAGGAAGACATCTCAGTCAAGGTCGGGCGTAGCCGTGCGGCAGTGGCCAACGCGTTGCGGCTTTTGGATCTGCATCCGCAGCTACAAGTCTGGCTCGCTCAGGATTTGCTTTCCGTGGGTCACGCCAAAGTGCTGTTGGCGTTGAAAGCGCCCGAGGAACAGCTCCTGGCTGCTGAAACTGTTCTGCGTCGCAACGCCACTGTGCGTGGTACTGAGCGACTGGTCGCCCGTTTGCTTGGAGTCGGCCGTTCACGTCGAAGGTCTCGACAGGCGGGGGGCGGGCCGAGCATTATGCCAACGGACGTGAAAAATTTGCAGGATCGCCTGCAAGAACATCTCGCGACGCACGTCACCATCCATCATGGAGACAAGCGAGGCCGAATTGAAATCGAGTACTACGGCAACGACGATCTTCAGCGAATTGTGACCGCCCTGGGCCTGGCGTCAGAATAGTGCAGTAGTGGAGCGTTGGAGTAACGCGGTATTTCTTGAATGAATTCGTCACGCCGTCACTCCATTACTACATTACTTCTGATTGCCTGGGTCTCGACTGTTTGTGCGAATAGGTCGCCCGCAGCGCAGCCAAAAATCTGGGAAGAAGTCTCGGGCGAGAAAGCTTTCGCGCATGTTCAGCGATTGGTCGACTTCGGGCCACGCCCGTCTGGATCCGAAGCGATTGAAAAATCCAGGCATTACATCGAGGACCAGCTCCATCAAGCGGGCTGGCAGGTGACGCGACAGGCGTTTAGCGACCAGACCCCGCGCGGCAAGGTCCAGTTCGTCAACTTGATTGCCGACTTTCGCGGCCAGGGAAACGCGGCGCCCGTGTTTTTGTTGTGCTCGCATTACGACACGAAAACATTCGACACGATAAAGTTCGTGGGGGCCAACGACGGTGGATCGAGCACAGGCCTGCTCCTGGAACTGTCGCGAGTACTCGCGCAGCATCCAAATCTGGCTGCGAAAATTGAGCTCGTGTTTTTCGACGGAGAAGAAGCATACGACCATTTTTCGGAGACGGACGGATTGTACGGCAGCCGCTATTTTGCGAGGCAACTCTCAGCGAGCAGCGCCAAACAATTCCGGGGTGGGATCTTGTTCGACATGGTTGGCGATCGTTCGCTCGACATCACACTTCCCGCGGATTCGCCTCCTGAAATAGCGCGAGACATCTTCGCGGCGGCGGAAGCGCTGAAGCTGCGAAGCTATTTCACCTACCTTGATCGCGAAATGATCGACGACCACTCACCGCTAAACGCCATCGGTATTCCCACAATCGACCTGATCGATTTTAATTATCCCCCTTGGCATACCGCCGGCGATACGATCGATAAAATCAGTGCTCACAGTCTTCAGACTGTTGGATCAGTCGCCTTATATTATTTGTCGGAGATTGCGTTGAAACGTTGAACCGGTAGGAAGCGTAGATAGCAGCGAAGACCTAGCTCTGCCAACGCTTTGACATTTAACGAGTCAGGCGGGGCTTGCCCAATTTCTGCATTGCGTCACGCCGGTTTTCCCGGCAGTGTTATTATCAGCTGCTGCGCTCAATGGAGCGCCCGAAGCCTATGTCGCATGCAACGCGCAAAAACATCGGTGTAATCGGACTTGGGATTGTCGGTCGCGGCATAGCCGGGAGTCTGCGGAGGAAAGGATTCCCCGTTTACGTTTGGAACCGATCGCCGCGTTCGGTTCCAAATTTTATAGGATCGCCCGGGGAGCTAGCCGAGATTTGCAATTACATCCAGATCTTCGTTTCGGATGACGACGCTTTGCTGCAGACGGCACAACAGCTAGTTGAAAAGCTTACTCCGCACCATCTCGTTCTTGCGCACTCAACAGTCGCTCCGGATTCAATGTGTACAGCGGCAGAAATTGTCGAACGTCGCAAGGCGCGGTTCGTCGAGGCGCCATTTACGGGGAGTAAAACTGCAGCCGAAAAAGGCGAGCTTGTCTACTATGTGTGCGGAGACGATGTGGCACTTCACGAAGCGCGTCCGATCCTGGAAGCCAGCAGTAAAGAGATCATCGAGATCGGAACGGCGATTGGCCAGGCGAGCGCCATCAAAATTGCGACCAACATGATCACGGCCGCCAGCGTCCAGGCAGCAGCAGAAGCGCTGGCGCTTATTCAAGCATTGGGTTTGCCATTGGAAAAGTTCGTCGAGGCAATGCGCAGTAACGCCAGTTATTCGACAACTCTCGCGCTGAAACTGCCCAAAATACTGAGCCGTGATTTTGAGCCGCATTTTTCTGTTAAACACATGTTGAAAGATATCCAGATTGCTAATCAGATTGGTTTGTCGAACTATCTCGATCTGGGTGTGACAGCCGCTGCTCGCGACCAGTTGCTTGAGCAAATGCATTGGGGCCACGGAGACGACGATTACTCTGTAGTAGCGCGAAAATATTTGCACGAGGCTGCGCCAGCTGTTGGTGAAGAGTTGCTATTGGACGAGGAGGAAGGGTCGGCGAAAGCCGGCGAGTTGATTGCGAGCTCAGCCGAAACGGACACGCAACCCGAGCAAGATACGAGTCCCAAGATTGCGCCTGCACCAATAATTGGTGTGGCAGGCGACGAAGCCGCGAACCAAACGCGATTGCGTCCGGGTTTTTTTAAGCAGCTGCTGAGCCGACTATCATCTGGGAAGGAATGACGCCACGTTCCGAAACCGGACAGGCGATCTTTTTCGACCTCTCCGAGCGCGCAAAATTTCGTATCAGCGGTGCGGACCGGCTGCGGTTCCTCAACGGGCAAATAACGAATGATCTGCGCAAGGCGAATGAGAACGAAACCTCTGCAATCGAAGCTTGCATTCTCAATGCGAAAGGCAAAACAGATGCCCACATTTTTGTTACCGCATCGGGAGAATCCTTTTTGGTTGATGCGGCAACCGATCTTCGTGAAAAGCTTAAGCTCCGGTTGGAGCGCTACGTGATCGCAGACGACGTACAGATTGAGGATGTCGCGGATCAATTCTCGCTTTTTCACGTGCTGTCACAACAAGTCCCGGTGATCGAGGCTGGGAAGATCATCTCTGTGCGCCGCTTCGCTGAGACGGGATGGGACATATGGATCGATGCCGCGCAGCATGGCATCTTGTTACAGCAATTGTCCTTGCGATGGACCTTGTGCGATTCCGACGCGGCTGAGATCATGCGAATCGAGCAGGGAATCCCGCGTTGGGGTCGCGAGTTGACGGAGGAGATCATTCCAATTGAAGCCAATCTGGAACAACGAACGATCGATTACCAAAAAGGTTGTTACATCGGTCAGGAAGTGATCTCGCGAATGAAAATGTCCGGCCAGACGAACAAGCGATTATGCGGGCTGGTTTCGCTGGACAAGATCTCGCTTCGGCCGGGCATGAAACTTGTCTCGCCGTCAGCGCCGGGGAAGGAAGTTGGCTGGATCACCAGCGCGACACGCAGCAAAACACAAGAAATTGCCCTCGGATATGTGAAACGGGGCCTCAACAGCGATGGTGTAGAACTGGCGGCGATTACAGCGGAAGGCGTTGCATCGGAAGTGTCCCGGCCAATTCCAGTGCAAGTGGTTCCGCTTCCGTTCGTCTAGAGCGTAGACGCGCCAGAGGCGCTTTCGTCATTCGCCCTTCGGCGCACGGAATTTGTAAAAGCCGTTACCCTTGCCGACGCGATGCTTTTCGATTTCCTCATTAGCATGGACACTCAATTAACCTGGTATGGGCACGCCGCTTTCAAAATCAAAACGGCTATGGGAAAGATTTTGCTGATCGATCCCTGGATAACCAATCCGGCGTTCGCAAGCGGCAAGGATGAGCTCGCCGGCCTCGATCGTGTTGACCTTATTTTCCTCACGCACGGGCACGGCGATCATGTCGGTAATACAGTCGAGATTGGAAAGCGCACTGGCGCAAGTCTGGTTTCGAGCTTTGATCTCAGCGCGGCGATTGTTTCAGTGCTAGGTTACCCGGAAGGACAGGCCGGGAATGAGACAAGCGGTCATTTAGGCGGTCAGCTATCGCTGCTTAATGGCGAAGTAAAAGTGCAATTCGTCCCAGCGTGGCACGGTTCATCCATTGAAAGAGTAAACGCTCCACCTGTTTATGCTGGCACTCCGACAGGGCTGATCATCACGCTAGCCGATGGTCCCACGATCTATCACACGGGAGATACAGATTTGTTCTCCGACATGGCCCTTGTGAAACGATTTCATAGGATCGACGCCATGCTGGTTTGTATCGGCGACCACTTTACAATGGGACCAGCTCGCGCAGCCGAAGCGGTGAAGCTTGTGGCTCCGAAAAGCGTAGTTCCGATGCATTACGGAACGTTCCCGGTGCTAACAGGCACCCCCGAAGCATTCGGGCGCGAACTGAAGAAACGCAAAGTCAAAGCACGGCTGCGCACGATGCACGCTGGCGAGACAATCGCGCTGGATGGTAAAGTAAAAAGTTAAGTGGTTGGAAGAGTTACAAAGGAGCCGCGCCAAGCAGGGGGAACGTTTTTAACGTCCTAACTTTTCACCTTGTTAACGATCTCAACCAAGGCCATTCACACAGCCGCCTGGTGCCATGGCATCGAATAAGAATCACCAATGCCAATCGGGGATAATGGGGCCAATGCGGCGGAGCGACTTATGCCTGAGGCACTGAGCAATGCCGCAGCGAGGTTCGTCGATTCTTTAAAGATCAATTCCATTTCGAAAGCGGTCCGGCGCGGCCGTCCGGTGGTGACCAAGCGACGCCAGGTGTACGGCGGGCAACTCAGTGAGTTGGCCAATTTATATTTTCGCATTTCCGGTCTACCGATCCGTTTCTGGACCAAAGCCAAGGACTGGCAACGCTGGGAGGTGGAATGCTTCAAGATGCTTAACGGCGATCGCTTTCGCGCCTCGCGCTTGCATAACAATGCAATTTCTATCGATCAGTTGCCAGGCGAAAACCTCTGGGAACACTTAAATCGTCGCACGCTCAGTCGACGGATGATGGAAGCAGCCGGAGTCGAATTCCGGAGAGCGCACCAGTTCCAGAGCAAACGGTTCAGGGGCCCCTGGTCCCACGGCGACGCAGGTATGGCCAATGTGATCTATGACGACAAGAGCAATCGGGCGAGGTTGATCGATTTCGAAATCGTCCACGATAAAGCTCTTCCGACGCTATCCCGGCACGCCGACGATTTATTGATTTTTATGCTGGATTTGATCGCCACCGCACCCGGAAGACACTGGCTGCCGCTCACCCTGGCATTCCTTGACGCCTACGATAATGCGCCGGTGATTGCTCAGTTGGCACGCCAGTTGGCCCCTCCGAGTGGCATGGCATGGATCTGGTGGGGTGTGCGAACCAGTTTCGCTAATCCGGCGAGAATTAGAGATCGATTAGCCAAACTTCGGGACCTGACTTCCCATCTTGCGCATTATCGCGCTGTCGCTGGCGCGCGCGTCCGCCAGAAACGACGCGCCTCCATCACCTGCCAGACGATGAGAGCCGGAATGCCAAGGCCGATTTCGCGCGCTCGCCAGACCAGGGAAAGGGCCAACGCGCCGTCACCAGAAATCCCAAGCAAACTCCCGACCACGAGATAGCCGCCTTCCTGCACGCCCAGTCCCGCTGGAACAGCGAACGCCGCAGAGCGAATCGTTAACACCATGCTCTGCAAAATGAGGGCATTCAGAAATGAAGCCGGCAGGTCGAGGAACCAAAGCGCAAGCCAAATTTCTCCTGAGCCGACGATGAGGGATGCCATGGTCCAAGCTGAGCATGCGAACGCGCCCGCACGTCTCGCGTAAAGAGAACGGACGGTTTGGTCCAATGCATCACCGCTCTGCACCAGGGATTGCCAATCCGAGGATCCAGCCAAACGCGAAATGATGCGGGCGAGAAAACGGAAGATTCCCAGTCTCTGCACAAAGTAGAAACCGGCAAAGGCAAAAATCGCGATCACAATTCCGACTAACGTCGGACCGACAAAATTGTTTTTTCCGGTTACTGCAACCAGAAGCCCCAGTCCAAGCAACGTAAATCCCGCCTGTACAAAAATGCCCAGCGTAATGTCTACGAGCACGGTGCCTGCGGCCATTGGGAGCGAGGCACCATAGATTGCCGCCAACCGCGCGCGCACAATGTCGCCGCCGACCGCGGCAGACGGTACCAACGCGCTGATGGACTCGCCAATCCAACGCATCCAAAAGAGTTGGAGCAGCGGCAGGCGATCGGGTCTTGGGAAAAGTACCCACCAGGCAAGCGCATCGAGAAATAGTGGAACGAGGTGGAAAATGACGACTCCCAAAATTCCCCATTTACCGGTGGCAAACGCATTCAGAACTTGTCCGACGCCCTGGTGAATCAAAAGAGCGGTGAACAGCGCCGCCCCGGCGAAGGCAAGCAGGTAAATTGTGAGTCGAATCTTACCGGGTGCCTTCATTTCGAGACGAATTCGGGCGCGCCTAGGAAGATGCGCCTACGAGGGAACGATTCGCCTGGCCTCGACCCGATGGACGTTATTTATGGACTCGAATCGCGTTGTGCGACACGCTCCACCGGCACAAGGACAGCCTCGTTATCCTCGGGAAAAATGACCGCGGCCTGCGATCCCAAACTGCCTCGTCGCATGGGCTTCATAAACATTACGCACAACACCAACCAGAGAATTCCAAAAAAGATGGCCGCGAGCACGTCAGTCAAAAAATGGGCGCCTAACGCAATACGACTGAACCCTACCAAGGCGACCAGGCATACAGCGCTCGAAACGGCCAACAACCGCCAATGGCGCGCCTTGAGGCAAGGCAGAATAAAAAGCAGAAGCTGCCCGTAAAGGAGAGTGGCGCCAATGGTGTGGCCGCTGGCAAAACTGTAACCCGACCAATCCACAAACGGGCCATCCACAAACGGCCGTTGTCTCTGAACGAGAACCTTTATCCACTCGTTCAAAAGCATGCCACCGGGAACAGCGACAATGAGCGTCACGAGCGATGGCCACCATCGTTTCCATGCAAAAAACAACACCAACGCAAACAGAACAATACCGATCCACTCGCCAGAACCGAAGTCAGTGACGGCGTGTAGCACGCCAACAAACGCCGGGGTGAGGCGCTCATGAAACCATTTCGCAAGTTCGTGATCAGCGCCTCCAAGGGGATTGGCCAGCGCGAGTGGCGCCACAAAATTCTGGGGGAGAAAAAGTGCGTTTGTCACAAAGAAGCAGTGCCAGCTTATCTCCAATAAAACATGAGTCAACTAATTGCGTAAATAAGTCGACGTGATCCGCACAAACCGGCCGCCAGAAAAATCAAGAGAATGTCCGCAAGACCAGCTCGGCCGCGATTCCGGAAATAGTCCTTGCCAAAATATCTCCCGTTCGATACATCGCTTTTACGCTGCTCATCCGATATGTCCGTAGCCGGGTCGTCTTAACTCCACATGAAAACCGTTCGCAGGTTCTTTGCTCTGCTGTGTCTTGCTTCTGCGACGTCCACACTAGCTGGAACTTCCACTTTCGAGGTCCAGCCTTCGCCCACGCCAGCGGATGAAAATTCGCGCGAGCTTTTTTCTTACGAAACGACCTACACCTTCGGCAGCGACTTTCAGGAATCCAAACTCGGCGATGGCGATTCGCTTTATAACGATTTTAGCTACGACCACCGTTTCCATATTACTGGCAAGTGGTACTTTCGCGCAGGGGTTGAATATGAACGCTATGATTTCGGTGGAACCAACAATGGTTTACCCGATCATCTGCAGGGCGCGTACGCGCACCTTGCTCTGGAATATGTGGTGAAGGATCATGCCGGGATAAGCGTCGAGATCGATCCCGGCGTTTATTTTCAAGACAACGTCACTTGGGATGCTGTCGATGTTCCGGGGAAAGCCTATTTCTCGTTCCCTCTAAAGAAAGACAAAATCTTTGCCACCATCGGGATCGGCTGGGGAGCCTTCCAAGATCCGGCTGTCGCACCGGGTGGCGGTATTACCTGGCTCATTAGCGAGAAACTGCGCCTTCAAGTTGTCTTTCCGAAACCGGCGCTAGTTTACTCGCCTAACGATGATTGGGAGTTTCGGCTTATTGGCGAACTTAATTATCTCAGCGCTCGCACCGATGACGTCGTGACGACTGAGCGGAAACTTCAAGTACACGACGCCGTCGTGCAATACAGCGAATATCGGGCAGGTGCGCAGGTTGCTTATTCGGGTATAAAGCACCTTAACCTTATTGCAGGCGCAGGCGCGACGATCGAACGGGATTTTGATTTTTACCGCATTCATCAGTCAAAGCGCACCGATCCGGCTCCCTACGTCAGAGTCGCGGCAGAACTCAAATTCTAAGGGAAAATTTCGCCGAGCTTTCTGGCCAATCCCTGGTCGCCTCGAATCTTCAGGCGACCCGTCAGGTATGCCCAGGTGCCACCCATTTGATGGTTAGAAACTGCGACCCAATCCTTGTCCTTGGCCACGAAGGTTACGCTTGGATTGTCGATTTTCCCTTTTCCCATCTTGTAATTCCCGTCATCCACGTTGATCCACCACTGTCCGCCTTGTGGCCCGCTTAAATCCCATTGATAACGAGCGTGGACTCCCTTCGCTTTGGCCGGTTGGAAACTACCGCGCATCGAATCGAACACCTCCTGAGGCGTCGAGTCCATGTGCTCACTAGCAGCGACGTTCCCGACCATGGAATAAATCGCCATCGCAATTACTGTGACAGCCAGAACCAGATCGCGCCTTCCAGGGTGATGATAATCCGCTATTTCAGGTTTCGTCATTCCTTCGTCATTAATCATTCGGGCTTCGTCATTCGGACGGTTTTATTGCTCAATGCGTTTCAGAAGAAATGCCGCGCCAAGAAATGTGATTAACGCACCTGCCAGCAGGACGACCAGGTCGCCGAGGTAAAATTGCGCTCCAGCGTGGTACATGTTCACCAGCCGAAAGGCGCGGCAAAAGTGAGTCAGCGGAAACAGCTCGGAAATATATTGGATCGCCTTGGGTAGTTGTCCCAGGGGCGCGAACGCGCCTGAGAGCACAAACACTGGCAGCAGAAAGAAAACAGAAAACTGTATGGCCTGGGTTTGTGTACGGGAAAATGCCGAGATCAATAGGCCCAGTCCGAGTGAGCAGAGCAAGAAAAGCAGACAGACCACGGCAAGAGCAGGTAGTTGGTAAAAAAACACGCCAAAATGCCACCTGCTCACCAGCATGATCACGATTACCAGGACCACGGACACGACCAGATAGGGCAACATCTTTCCAATTACGATTTCCCGGCGGCGAAGTGACGTCACCATCAGTTGGTAGAGCGTGCCTGACTCTCGCTCTCTCGCGATCGTGCAAGCCATCAGCGTGACCGTCAGGAGCTGTAAGATCAGACCAATGATACCGGGCACAACGTAATCGATAACGCGCGATTTAGGGTTGTATAATCGTGTGGAATTCACCGACCACATCTCCATCATCGAAACGAAGCGCTTGCGAATTTGGACTGGAAGCTGCTTGCCCAGCTCAAAGACCTCTTCGGGCAGATTCTCAATCATCTGGTCCCGTTGTTTGAGCTGGAAGTCGCCCAAGCTCTGTCGAACGCTGCCTTCCACGGCATCGGAGGTGTTGATGTCGCTGCCGTCGAGGTACAGCAGCAATGGCTTTGGATCGCCGTTTTCCAGGCTCTCGTTCCAGCCTGCAGGAACGATCAGCGCAGCTTGCACCCCTTCGCCGAGCAAATCCGGTTCACCCTTCATGTCCGACGATCCGTATCGCCAATCAAATGTCTTATTCTTCGAAATGATGTCGACGAATTCCTGTGCGCGGGCACTCTTGTCTCGATCGATGAGCAGACTTTTTACGCCGGTTAGTTCGCTTGTTTCAAAAGCATGTCCGAAAAGAAGCGTGAATAGCGGCGGCAGAGTCAAGACCAGAAGCAGTACCCTCCGATCGCGCAAGATGTGCAGAAACTCTTTGTACGCGACACTCGTGGTCGCTTCGAATGATAACCACTTCATGGAGTCGACCTCTTCAAGACGCCGTCGTAGCCTTGTGAATATGCGGTGAAAACATCCTCCATATCGGGTTCGACCCAGCGCTCACCTAACAAGTGCAGCTCGGGAAACGGCCAGCGTTCGTGCCACCTGGCCATCAATTGTTCGGGTTCCACAGCATACAGACGCAAGCTGCCGCTGCGCAGTGAAACGCCAAGAAGTTCGGGAAGCTCTCTCAGTCTAACGAGCGCCGGCATCACCGGGTCGACGTCGATCTCGAGTAAGCGGGTGCGAAAGCTTGATTTCAGCGCGCGCGGTGAAGCCTTTGCCAACAGTCGTCCCCCTTCAATAAATCCGACTTCTGTGCAGCGCTCGGCCTCATCCATGTAGTGCGTGGTAACAAAGATCGTTTTGCCCTCATTGCTTAGATCGTAAAGCAAGTTCCAGATTTGCTGCCGGTGGACCGGGTCGAGGCCCACAGTCGGTTCGTCAAAAAAGAGCAGAGGCGGATCGTGGACCAGCGCACACCCGATCGCCAGGAGCTGACGCATTCCTCCCGATAAGTTTTGCGCAGCGGTATCACGCTTTTCCTCCAGATCGATCACCCGCAGCAGACGCTCGATCCGCGGCTCCAATTCCGCGCCGGGCACACCATACGCCCCGCCGAAAAAGCGGAAATTCTCCAAGACCGTCAGATCGCGATAAAGACTGAAACGCTGCGGGACGTACCCAAACTTGGTCCGCACAAATTGTCGATCTTTCCAGACATCGGCGCCTTCGATCGTGGCATGGCCGACCGTAGGATGCGTCAGGCCGCACAGCACGCGCATCGTCGTGGTTTTGCCAGCGCCATTAGGACCGAGAAAACCAAAGATCGTCCCCGCCTCGATTTGAAAAGAAAGATCTTCAACAGCATGAACGCTACCGAAGCTCTTGCTCAGGCGGTCGAGCACGATCACCGGTTCGCTCATGATGAAACCCTATTGCGATGATTCAAAAAATTTGCAACCATCTGGCATTGACCGTCACATATCTTGCTCATGAATGTTAAAATGATGGACCTGCAGCGGTACTACTCTGTAAAGGTCGGCGGGCTTTTACTTTTGTTATTCGTGTTTCGCCTGGGCCTGGCGACCGCACACGCCGACGCTATCTCAGAGCTCGCCTCGTTTTCCATTTTTGACAAGGTCGATCTTGCGCAGCTCGCGAAGAGCGACGTGAAGACAGCGCACGGACCGCCCATGAAGAATTCGCGTTTTCTCGCTGTCCAGAGCTGCTATGTCGCGCCGGGCTCGCCTGCGCAGCAAATGGAGGCGTTGCGCAGATGGAACCCGGCACAACATCGGGAACTGAAAGTCTTTCTGCATTCCGATCTGCCATCAAGCCCGGCGCCGGCTAATTTTGAGAGACTGAAGGACGCGCCCGGCAATGCCTCTGTGCGTTCGTTCGTGGCCGCGACCCAGAAACTGAGTCCCGATCTGCAGATCAGCAAGGAGGAGGCCAAGCGGTTTTCTGCTGCGACCGGAGCAGGCGGCGGAGGCGTTATACCTCCGGCAGTCGTAGCGTTTTGGACAGATGTGCTGACTGCACGAACGAAAAGCTTTGTGTCCGGCGGAATGGCAGCAGAACCGCCGTACGATCACGCTGGTCCGTCTGTTCGTGCGAGTGATGAGGTGAATGGTTTATTGCGCGATCAAGGAAAGATTCGCCAGCAGTTCTCGGGTCTGCTTGGAGCGACGGCTATTGGACGCGGCGGTGGTTCGCTGCCAGCCGAGCTTTACTGGGAACTTCTCGACGCGAACGACCAGGGCCTTGTGACGCTGGGAGCGTCTTACAGCCGCAGCGGAGCTGGCGGAACGTATCAGGCTGCGGACGTCCTGTACTATGCCAGCGGCGGTTATTATGTTGCTCTCACATTGTATCAACTATGGCCTGTTACGGTCGAAGGAAAACCTTCCACCCTAGTCTGGCGTGGCGACATGATCTCGTCCGCCGAGCTGGGATCGTTGCGTGGCGTCGAACGGCTGGGCTCGGAATCACTGATGATGAAAAATATCACCAAAGCTGTTACGGCGTTTCGCCGGGAGACCGGCGGCCGCTGAACGAAGGAAAATGTCCGTGCTGCGATCGCTCGTTTTGATCTTAGCTGCGCTGGTCTTTTGTGTCAGGACGGGGCTTTCTCAGGAAAGCAACGGGTTCTGGCCTCTGTCCGGCGAGTTCTCTGCCGACGTCACGTATGTTGGCGAAGGTGACGTCGAACGCGGGGGCAAACACGTTAACGATTTTGATGAAATCGATTCGAATATCCTCGTCGTATTAACGCCGCGGATGAAACTTGGCGTGCTGCGATTAGGCGCGGAATGGGAGCGGTTCTCATTTGGTCTCCCGAAAGGGGCCGCGCTGCCCAACACGCTGCAGTCCTTCAGCACGATTATT